>Ga0070665_100000295_pt1 | contig 78617 bp, 64 predicted proteins | sample KBSS13metaG_FD_65862 | JGI IMG/M metagenome (GOLD analysis project Ga0070665, IMG submission 65862) | Switchgrass rhizosphere microbial communities from Kellogg Biological Station, Michigan, USA - KBS S1-3 metaG | ecosystem: Host-associated > Plants > Roots > Rhizosphere > Soil ... | reverse complement strand
GCGGCGCCTAACACGGCAACTGAGCAGCCGGCGTTCCCGTTGACGTCGGATCAGGTCGCGGGGCATCTAGGAGAGAGCGTCGACTGGTTTCATCACCTGGCGCCGATCGAGCAACTGCAGATTGCGGGGGCTGATTCGGCGACGCGGGAGAGGTTGCATCAACAGGCACTGACGGCGGTGCGGCTGGCTTTCGAGTTTGGCAAAGCCTGTGCGGCGCTGTTGGATGCAGAGTCGCGACAGCGCGCCGCGTCGAGTGCGGCGGCACCCACTGCGGCTGCGACTACTGCGGCTCCCGCCACTGCTGCAGGTACCTCCACGCCCGCGAAGGGGTTGGCAGGCCGGCTCGATCAAGCGGCGGCGAACGTGACTCAGCGGATCGACAGTCTGCAGGCCCAGCTCGACTCGCTCAAGGAACAGACAGCCAAGGCACGCGGGAAGGAGCGGGAGACGCTCGTTGCCCAACAAGGGCAGGTGAGCGCCGCCCTGCAGCTCGCGCGTGAAGTGCAGGCCAGTGTCCAGGATATGGAGAACTTCGAGGCCACCTCCATCGCAGGCGATAATGGCAATCTCAGCCCGCTGGACGGGCAGATTGTGGACATGGAGCGCTCGATTCCGGAGCTTCGGACGCTGCCGCCGACCGGATCGCGGTTGAGGGGTGAATCCAGCCGCAATTCAGGCGCGTCGGGTGGGAGCGCGACCAACGCGGCTGGTGGCAGTGCCTCCGGTAGCGGCGGCGGGTCCACCGGAAGTGGTTCGGGCGGTAGCGGCTCGGGCGGGAGTGGTATCGGCGGTGGGTCCACCGGGAGTAGCGCCAGCGGGTCTAACACCGGTGGCGCCGGCGGCGCGAGCGCAGCCAGCGCGGCTGGGGCGCGAGCGGCCAACACCTTCCGCGCGGAGAATGCCGGCGTCATCGCATTGGTTACCGAGTGGTTCTCGCAGCACGACATGCGACGCCAGCTCGGGGAGTACATCAAGGAAACCGGCGATCTGCAGGATGAGATCGAGAAGGTGCGCGGGCCGCTGGTGAACCAGGTGCGCGATGTCGTGGGCGATGATCTCGCGATCAGCACCTCGACTGACCCGGCGCAGCTGTTGGTGCAGCGGCAGGCGCTGGAATCCGATACTGCGCGGTTCAAACAGCTCGCCAAGGTATTGGTGCCCCTGGGCGAGCAGGCCCTGGTTGTCGAGAGCGCCATGAGCACGCTCGACGACTGGAGTAGCACGCTCGACACCCGGATGGCGACCCTCCTGCGTTATCTGGCGATACGCATCGGCATCGTGCTCGGATGGATCGCTGCAGTACTGATCATCTCCGATGTCTGGCGGCGCGCGACTTTCCGGTATCTCCACGACCAGCGCCGCCGGCGCCAATTCCTCATGCTGCGACGAGTTGCCGTCGCTATCGCGCTGACGCTGGTGATCGTTTTCGGGCTCGTGTCGGAAATCGGCTCTATCGCCACCTATATCGGTTTCGTCACCGCGGGTATCGCGGTCGCGCTGCAGAATGTGATCCTGGCCATCGTGGCCTATTTCTTTCTCATCGGGCGTTACGGAGTCCGGGTTGGCGACCGCATTACGCTGGCCGGCGTCACCGGGCGGGTGGTCGATATAGGCCTGGTGCGCATCTACCTGATGGAGCTCGCGGGTGCGGATTTACACGCGACGGGGCGTATGGTCGTGCTTTCCAATGCAGTGCTGTTTCAGCCGACGGCCATGTTCAAACAGATCCCCGGAGCGGAGTACGTCTGGCACACCGTGACTCTGACTATCGCTGGAACGGCCGATGTGTTGGAGGCTCACAAGCGCCTGGAGGCTGCCGCGGAAAAGGTCTACCAGAAGTATCGACCCGCCATCGAGCGGCAGCATGCGCTGGTGCAGCGGTTTATCGACTTCGACGCGAGCAGTCCGCAGCCGGAGGTACGGTTGCGGCTGACGGAGAATGGACTGGAATGCTCCGTACGCTACCCGGTCGAGTTGGAGAACGCTGCCGTCATCGACCAGCAGATGTTGAAAGCGCTGCGGGACGCGCTCGAGCAGGACGCCCAGTTCAAACTGGTGTCGACAGGGGCGGTGGTCCTTAAGTCCTCGGACTCGTGAGCGGCGCAGGGGCGTTCGACTCCGGGCCCTGGCGCCCCCGGGAGCACGAGGCGCCGCTATTCGCACGGCGGCGGGCCCAAGGTCGGCACTTCGACAGGAGTCCAACCCGCAGCGTTTCAGGGCGGCGTTGCCAAACCAACGGCCAGGCGATCCAGGTACCACTCGCAGAACTTCTCGACCAACCCTTCGGTAAACGGCGAGTACGGCCCGGGCTCGTACGCCGAGCTACTGACTCCGGCGTGCGCGCGCTCGACCAACGAGCCATCCTGGTCGTTGGTCGCGGTCCACACTGAAGTCAACTTGTCGAGGTCGTAATCTACGCCTTCCTGTGCGTCCTGGTGGACGAGCCAGCGCGTCCGCAACAGCGTCCTGTCGGCGGAAATCGGCAGCACCGAGAAGCTCACGACGTGATCACTCATCAAGTGATGCCACGAGTTCGGTTGTGTCCAGAAGGACAAGCCGCCCAGATCGGCCCGCGCCAGGTCACCGAGCAGCTTGCGACAGGCCACCCTGGTGTCAATGGTCTGTGATTCGCCGGCCCGGGCGATGGGCAGACGCACCGCTCTGAAGCCGGTCACTGCGTCGAGACACTCGATCTCGGCGGACGGCAGACCGCATTGAGCCCAGTCAACGTGCTGCCGCGTCATGAGCTCCTCGAAGCCGGCCATTTGTGCGCCGTTGTCTCCTGAGGCCTGGTAGCCGAAACCATATTCCATCAGCGGCACGGTGAGCTCGGGGTGATTGGCGCTGCAGTGGTAGCACTCCCGGTTGTTTTCCATGGTCAGCTTCCAGTTGCCGTGCTCGATGATGTCCTTCTTGAAAGCGACCTTGGTGTTGGCAATCTGGTGTGGCGCGATATACGGCTCCATGGCCGTGCGCAGGGCCGCGAAATCCTGGGGAGGGTTCCTGGCCAGGCAGATGAACAGCAGCCCGGAGAGGCTTTCGATGTGCACGGGCTTCAAGCTGAAATTGCAGCGCTCGAACCCCTCGCCCATATGCTGGTTGTGGATGAGCTCACCGCGCAGGTTGTACGTCCATTGGTGGTAGGGGCAGACGAGGTTGCCGACGATCCCACTCCCGGGCGGGCGAAGACGAGCGCCGCGGTGACGGCACACGTTATGGAAAGCCCGGATCGTCATGTCGTCGTCGCGCACGATGAGAATCGAATCGCCGCCGACCTCTACGGTGAAAAAGTCGCCGGGCTCGGGGATCTCAGGCTCGACACCGACGTAGATCCAGTGGCGACCGAAGATCAGGCGTACGTCGCGCTCGAAGACCTCGGGGCTCAGGTAGAAGGGCGCCGGAAGGGTATAGCCGGGGCGGCGCTGGGCGATGAGGCTGGCGATATCGAGGGGGGCTTGCATGGGGTGACCGCGGTGGGAAGATGGGCGCCATCGTGGCCCAGCTCCACACGCGCTGCGTATGCTTTTGCGACGCCGGAGCCCACGATTCCGACGACCCGCGGCGCGAGGCAGGCGGGTGCTTGCAGCCGATAGGGATGGCGAGAGGCCTGATGCCACACACCATGCCGGTTAGGCATGGCGCTCCCGCACAAGTGCATGACGCAAACCGACCAGCCAAGGTTGCAGACTGCCACCATACTCACGCTTGGGTCCCGCTAAACCTGTTTTTTTGCCGGCCCCCAAGGGGGCCGATTTTCAGGAGCCATCGATGGACGAGCAGCAAGGCCAACCTTCGCGATCCCGTCGTCCGAGCGGACGTGATGCCAAGCGCGCCGCGCGCACCGCACGCAGCCACTCTTTCGTTCCCTACATAACGCGAAAGATCCCTTACTACGAAGTACTCGCAGAAGAAGGTCTCGCGCTCCTGGAAAACAATGCCGACACGATTCTGCAGGAGATCGGCATCGACTTTCGCGACGACGCGGAAGCCTTGCAGCTCTTCCGGGACGCCGGAGCGGATGTTCAAGGAGAGCGCGTGCGCTTTCCTCGCGGGATGTGCCGCAGCATCGTGCAGAAGTCGGCGCCGAAGACGTTCATACAGCACGCGCGCAATCCGGCGCGCAATGTGTTCATCGGTGCAAACAATACCGTCTTTGCACCCGCGTACGGCTCACCCTTCATCCGTAATCTCGATGAAGGTCGTCGCTATGCGCGCATCGAGGACTTCCGCAACTTCGTGAAGCTCGCCTACATGGCGAACTCGCTGCATCACTCCGGTGGCACCATCTGTGAGCCTGTCGACCTGCCGGTCAACAAGCGTCACTTCGATATGGTGTACACCCACATGAAGTACAGCGATAAGCCGTACATGGGCTCGGTCACCCATCCCGATCGGGCGCAGGATACCGTCGAAATGACGAAGATCCTGTTCGGTGATGACTATCTCGATCCGGCCACCGGGAAGCCGAAGACCTTCATTATCAGCCTGATCAATGCGAACTCGCCGATGACGTTCGACGCCACCATGCTGGGGGCGCTCAAAACCTACGCACGCCACAATCAAGCGACGATTGTCACGCCGTTCATCCTTGCCGGCGCGATGTCGCCGGTGACTGTTGCCGGAACCGTTGCGCAGACGTTGGCGGAGGCGCTTGCGGGAATGACGCTGGCGCAGCTCGTCAATCCGGGTGCGCCGGTGGTGATGGGCAGTTTTGCTTCGTCTCTCTCGATGCAGTCGGGTGCGCCGACTTTCGGCTCTCCGGAGCCCGCGCTCGTTCTTTACACGATGGCGGCCCTGGCGCGTCGCCTGGGCGTGCCGTTCCGCTCGGGCGGGGGGTTGTGCGCCTCGAAGATTCCGGACGCCCAGGCGGCGTTCGAGTCGGCAAACACGCTGATCCCAACGTGCCTGGCCGGGGTGAACTTCGTACTGCACGTCGCCGGGTGGCTCGAGGGCGGCCTGGCGATGGGTTATGAGAAGTTTGTAATGGACGCCGACCAGGCGGGGATGATGCACACGCTGCTGGCGGGCGTGGATTTGAGTGAGAATGGTCAGGCGATGGATGCCATCAGGGAAGTCGGGCCCGGTAAGCACTTCCTGGGGTGTACGCACACTCAACTCAACTTCGAGACGGCGTTTTATCGGTCGCCGCTGGCAGACAACAACAGCTTCGAGCAGTGGGAGGCGGAAGGCGCTACTGACATGGCGCGGCGGGCCAATACGCTGTGGAAGAAGCAGCTCGCGGAGTACGAGGCGCCGGCGCTCGACCCCGCCGTCGACGAGGCGCTGCTGGATTACATGAACCGCCGCAAGGCGTCGTTTCCCGACTCGAACGTGTAGGCCGCCGGCGCTGGGTCGTGGCGCCCTAGGCGCGGTGCCGCGAGATTTTCCGCCGCGCCAGGCGGCCAGGGTCGCGCTTCGCGGCCGTGCGGATCAGGCGCGGCGGCGGCCGCGAGCGTTGGCGCGTGGCGCGGCCTCTTTGCGCGCGGGTAGCTCAACGGCCGTGCGGAGGTGAACGTATGTCGCCGTCGAGTGCGGGAGGCCCATCGCCTCGACGAAGTGCGCTTGGAATCGCGGCTCGATTGCGGTCTCGATCTTCTCGACCTTGTGCACCAACTCCTCGATCGTCCTGCGCGAGCCATTGTCGAGCAGGGCGATGCGAGCGCCGGTGCCGGCGGCGTTGCCTGCCGAGGCGACCTTGGAAAGGTCGCAGTCGGGGATCATGCCCAACACCATCGCGTACTTGACGTCGATATGGCTCCCGAAGGCGCCAGCGAGGCGGATCCGGTCGACGTGATCGACACCGAGGTGATCCATCAGCAGCTGGATGCCGGCGTACAGCGCCGCCTTGGCGAGTTGGATGGCCCGCACGTCATTCTGAGTGACCGTGAGGGTTACTGCGCCTCGGTGCACCACGTACCCGAAGGTACGGCCTGTTGGCACAATGCGGTCGCTGCGCCCGGCGAGTTGTCCGTCTACGACGCCATCCTGGTTGATGATGCCGGCGAGATACATCTCGGCGATGACTTCGATGATCCCGGAGCCGCAAATGCCAGTGACCCCGGTGCGTGCGGCAGCAGCTTCGAAGCCTGGCTCATCCGACCAGAGATCCGAGCCTATGAGCTTGAATCGCGGTTCAAGCGTCGCCGGATCGATGCGGACCCGCTCGATCGCTCCAGGAGCCGCGCGCTGGCCGCAGCTGATCTGCGCTCCTTCGAACGCCGGGCCGGTGGGACTCGAGCACGCCAGCAGGCGCTGGCGATTGCCTAAAACAATTTCCGCGTTCGTTCCAACATCCACGAGCAACGTGAGCTCGTCACTCAGATCAGGTCGCTCCGACAGAACCATGCCCGCGGCGTCCGCTCCAACATGGCCTGCAATGCAGGGCAGCACGTAAACGCGCGCGTTTGGATGGAGGCTGAGTCCGAGCTCTGCCGCCCTGATGGACGTCGCGGAATCGGTCGCCAGCGCAAAGGGCGCGCCGCCGAGCTCGACCGGATCGATACCGAGCAGCAGGTGGTGCATGATCGGGTTACCGACCAGCGTGATTTCCAGGATATCCTGCGGGTTGGCTTTCGCTTCGCGCGCGACGTCGGCGGCGAGCGTGTTCAGTGCGGCGCGGACCGCTTCGGTCATCTGTTGCGCGCCGCCGGGGTGCATCATGGAGTACGACACCCGGCTCATCAGATCCTCGCCGAACCGGATCTGCGGATTCATGGTGCCGCTGGAGGCTACGACTTCCCCTGTCTCGAGATTGCACAAGTGGGCCGCAATCGTGGTGGAGCCCACATCCACGGCAAGACCGAGCGCGCGCTCATAGAACCCCGGCCAGATTCCAATGATTCGTGCACCGTCGTGCACGGCGACCGTTACCTTCCACTCGCCCTTGCGCAGGGCCGCCTGCAGGGTCTGGATAACCTGCAAGTCGCACGTAAGGTTTTCGAGCTGCCATTCGGTCCGCAGGGCACTCATCAGGCGTTGCAGATCGCCTGACGGATCGTGCATGTCCGGCTCCCGAACCTCGACATAGTGCAGGTGTACGACAGGGTCGAGGGTGATTGCGCGAACGTCGGCGCGCTTGCGTACCACCTGGCGATGTACCTGGCTGCTCTGCGGGACGTCGACGACTAAGTCGCCCTCCACGAGCGACGAGCAGGACAGTCGGTGACCGGTGGGAAGACCACGCCGGGTAGCGTAGCTCTGCTCGGCAGCGCTCACGGCTGAGAGATTGGACGCGCTGGAGGTGACGCCGTGCTTGGCGAACTCGCCCTCCATGACCAGCACTTGGCAGCGGCCGCAGATGGCACGACCACCGCAAACCGAGTCGATGTCGACGCCGAGGGTACGAGCTGCCTGGAGTAGGGGAGTGCCGATTGGGAAGCGGCCGCGCTTTCCCGATGGCGTGAAGACGACCAGGGCTTCCTCGACAGACATCGCAGGTCTCGCGTTCATTTCAAGTGGAGCCGCCTGTCAGGTGGCGCTACCTCCGCTGGAGGTTATGCTGTCGCCCGTGGCCGCTACGCCGCTGCCGACGGCGCCAGTGTCGCTGGCATCGCCACCGGCTCCGGCAGCACCGGCCTCACCGTTGCCGCTTGCTGTACCGGCAGTGCCTGCAGCAGCGCGTCTACGGTGACCGCCCTCGCGGCGGCCCCGCGCGGCGCCCTCGTTGACGGGCGCGGCGCCACCGCCAGCCTGCATCGCGGGCGCTTCGCGGAACCGGCGAATCCAACGCGCGCAGTCCGGATCGTGGCCCATCATGACGTCTGCCGCCATACAGGCTTTGACAATCTCGAGATGCAGCGGGTTCATGATCGCGGACGTCATCCCCGCGCCGATGGCCATGGTCAGGAAGGTGGCGCTGACGGACTCGCGAGCCGGCAGGCCGAAGCTCACGTTCGAGGCGCCGCACGTCGTGTTGACCTTCAGCTCGTTCTTCAAACGACCGAGCAGATGCATAACCTGGACGCCGGCCTTGTTGATCGCTCCGATCGGCATGACGAGCGGATCTACTACGACGTCGCACGACGGAATGCCGTGGTCGGCGGCACGCTGCACGATCTTCTTCGCGACCTCGAAGCGAACATCCGGATCCTCGGAGATGCCGGTTTCGTCATTGGAGATGGCAACAACCGCCGCGCCGTATTTCTTCACGAGTGGCAATACCGACTCGAGACGCTCTTCCTCACCCGTTACGGAGTTGACGAGCGGCTTGCCCTTGTAGACCGCCAGCCCGGCTTCCAGCGCGGCCACGATGGAGGAGTCGATCGACAGGGGTACATCGGTGATCGACTGTACCAGTTGCACGGCCTTCGCCAGGATCGCCGGCTCATCCGCCAGCGGAATTCCCGCGTTGACATCGAGCATTTGCGCCCCGGCGGCAATCTGCGCCCGTGCGTCCGATTCCACGCGTGAGAAGTCGCCCGCTGCCATTTCAGCGGCGAGGATCTTCCGACCGGTCGGATTGATGCGCTCGCCGATCATGACAAAAGGACGTTCGAAGCCGATGACGACTTCGCGGGTTGCAGAGCTGATGACGGTGTCGGTCATGGAGCTGTCCTGTTGGGATTCTAAGGGCCTACGGGCTCTTGGAGGCCTTTCGCGCGGATCAGCCGCTCGAGGTCCTCATCGGTGTAACGTGCCTCGATTTTCGCGGCCTCCGCGGCCACTTCAGCCTGGAGGTCTTCGCCACAGGGGCGTGGATCGCTGCGCTTCCAATCGGCCAGGTAGGCATCGGAGCTGCCTTTGCCGGCGCGCATGGCGGCGCGGTCGACGGCCTCCTGGAAGCGCGGTGACAATTGCACTTTGGCGGTTTCGCGGCCACGCTTGCAGATGACCTGCGCGGGAATGTCGCGCCAGGAAATGATGATCAAAGACGCTGCCACGCGGGATGCCTCAGCCGGTCGCGGCCAGCGCGTTCAGGCGCTCGCCGAGTCCGCCATAGCCTGTGAAGCGATGCTCGAACTCGAAGCCCATGTGTTGGGCAATCTGTCTGGCGCGCTCGATGGTGGCGGGTACCCGGGTCTGCGCGAGATAGACGAGCTTGCGGTAGTGGCGGAAGTACTCGGCCGCAAGCTCCGGGTGTCGATCCAGCCCCAGGCCGCGTGTGACCAACCTGTCGAAATGACGTACGAGGAAGTCTGTCAGGTAAAACGTGCCGGGCTCAGCCTCGCTGAGCTCGGCGAATGTCCTGGAGCCTGCCAGAAACTCATAACAGTGGGCGCCGGGAATGCGCTCGACACCTTCTTCCGCGAGTACGGCGTCGAGTTGGCCTCCTGTGCCACAGTCACCGTACGCAACGAAGATGGTGCGGTAACTATCGCGATGGGCGCGGATTGCCTCACGCACCGCAGGAGCGATGCGGTCGGGCCGGTTGTGCAACTCGGGGGGCAGGCATTGGACGTCAATTGCGGTCCAGTCGTTCATGCGGCGCAAGGCGACAATTTCACGCGCCAGCGCACCACACGCAATGATGAGTATTCCGCTCATCAAGCAACGCGCGCGGCGCGCCGGGCGGCCAGCAAGCTCTTTGCGGTCTCTACCGCGATGGCGGCATCACGACAGTAGGCGTCGGCACCGACTGCCTTGCCGAACTCTTCGTTCAACGGCGCCCCGCCGACCAACACGATGTAGTCCTTGCGGATGCCGATTTCCTGCATCTTGTCGATCACCACCTTCATGTAAGGCATGGTGGTGGTGAGCAGCGCGGACATCCCCAAGATGTCGGGCTTGTGCTGCTCGAGCGCCGCCAGGTATTTCTCGACCGGGTTGTTGATCCCCAGGTCGATGACCTCGAAGCCGGCGCCTTCGAGCATCATGGAAACCAGGTTCTTGCCGATGTCGTGGATGTCACCTTTGACCGTGCCGATGACGATCTTGCCGATCGGCTCGACGCCGGTCTCGGCCAGCAGCGGTCGCAGGATCTCCATGCCGCCTTTCATGGAGTTGGCGGCGAGCAGCACCTCGGGCACGAACAGGATGCCATCGCGGAAGTCGATGCCGACGATCCGCATGCCTTCGACGAGGGCCTCGTTGAGGACCTTCTCGGCACCCCAGCCGCGCTCGAGGAAGATATGGGTCGCTTCCTCGACCTCGTTCTTCAAACCGTTGTACAGGTCGTCGTGGACCTGTTCGATGAGCTCCTGATCGTTCAGGTCGCGTAGATTGAACTCGCCCTGGTCGTCGGACATGCGGCTCTCCGTCGGGATTTTTGCCGGCTGCGCTACAGAATGTTATGCGACACCCTGTTTGCGCGGGCGCTCCTTAGCGACCACGGCATGTCCGCGCGCGACATGGGTGTGCCGGAAGCGACATCCCCGCAATTATGTAAGCCGGGCCTGCAGGCCTCTATGCTTAAAAGCGATGGGCCGATGCCTCAAGGATTCGCGGGATTGTGAGCTGCTACCTTGCCCTGGCGGCTATGGCGCTCAGCGCTGGGGGGATAGCCGAATTGGGCGTGGTAGCACTTGGAGAAATGGGTGGTGGAGCGGAAGCCGCAGGCGGCGGTGATGTCGATGATTGGCATCGATGTGTAGAGCAACAGCTCGCGGGCGCGGCGCAGGCGCAACTGCAGGTAGTAGCGTTTCGGCACGCAGTTGAGGTGCCGTTTGAAGAGTCGCTCGATCTGGCGTCGCGACAGCTCGGTGGCGGCGGCTATCTCATCGAGCGATAGCGGCTTCTCGATGTTCTGCTCCATGAGCTGCGCGGCGTGAAGCAACGTCTCATGACCAACGCCAATCTGCGCTCGAAGTGGGACGTACTGCCGGTCGCGATCGTTGCGGATGCGATCGACGATGAACTGCTCGGAGATGAGCTGTGCGATCCGGGCTCCGAGTTTGGTCTTCACCAGGTGCAACATCAGGTCCAGGGGGGCGATGCCGCCGGAGCAGGTGAAGCGGTCGCGGTCGATGGTGAAGAGCTGGTTGCTGAGCAGAATGCGGGGAAATTCCTCCCGCAGGGCCGAGAGGTTCTCCCAATGGATCGTGGCCCGATACTTCTCGAGAAGTCCGGCTTTCGCAAGCGCATAACCGCCAGTGCAAAGCGCGCCCAGGGGGACGCGACGGTCAGCAAGACGCCGCAGAGACGAGAGGATCTTCGGTGTTACCGCGGTGCGTACGTCGATTCCGCCGCACACGAAGAGGATGTCGACCGCTCCGAGCTGGTCCAGGGAAATCGTAGGGGCGAGTTGCATGCCGTTGCTGGCGGCAGTCGGCTGGCCGTCCATACTGACGATTGACCAGTCATACACGGCCTCGCCCGCGACCATGTTGGCCATTCGCAGGGCCTCGACCGCGCTGGACAAGGCGATCATCGAGTAACGCGGCAGGGTCAGGAACGCGAACTTGCTCTTGGGCAATTCCACGGGGCCAGTGTACCAACCTGGGGGCCTTGCGGACACTGGTCTCGCTCGATCGCGCCAAGGCGCGCCCGGGCGCGCCTTGGCCTTCGGGCTGCGACCCTAGGCCTTCAGGTCCAGGTTCTCGGGATCGTAAGGCGATTCGCGTACCACGGTGGCCTGTTTGCGCTCACCCAGTATCTCGATCTGCAGCGGCGTGCCGACGGCGGCCAGGTCCGCCCGAACATAGCCGATCGCCAGGCTCTTGCGCAGGCAATGGCCGTAATAGCCGGATGTCGCGCGACCGACGATGCGACCGCCTTGATCGAAGAGTGGCTCGTTGCCGAGCGGATCGGCGTCGGTGACACCGTGGACTTCCACAGTGATGAATCGGTTCGGGACGCCGGCGGCGAGCTGCTTCTCGAGCGCCTCTTTGCCGATGAAGGGGCCTTTTTTCAGCCGTACGAAACGATCGAGGCTGGTCTCGAAGGGGGTGTAGTCGGGCGTCATGTCGCTGCCCCACATCCGGTAAGACTTCTCCATTCGCAGCGATTCCATCGCGCGCATCCCGACCATGCCAATGCCGTATTCCTTGCCTGCCTCGAAGAGCGCATCGAACAGGTGGTGCGCGTATTCGATGGGGAAGTGCAGCTCCCAGCCGAGCGCACCGACGAAATTCACGCGCAGGGCGTAAACGTCGACAGCCAACCCGACTTCGATGGTCTGGCTCGTGAGCCAGGGAAACGACTCGTTGTCGAGTGGGGTGTCAGTCAGCTTGGCCAGCACGTCGCGCGACTTCGGACCACCCACGACGAAGCAGCCGCGTGAAGTGGTGATATTGCGCAGGCTGACGGAACCGTCCTTCGGCAACGCTTTGCGCAGGTAATCCGAGTCGTAGCGCTCCGCCGCTCCGGCGCTCACGACGTAAAAGTGCTCGTTGCCGACCTTGGTGATCGTGAACTCGGAGCGGATGCCGCCACGACGGGTCAGTGCATGGCACAACGCGATCCGACCGATCTTGGCGGGCACCTTGTTGGCCACGAGTCCGTCGAGCCAGGCTTCCGCGCCCGGGCCGGTGATTTCGTGTTTGGTGAAGGGGCTGAGATCGATGACCCCGATGCGCGCGCGCATCAGGCGGCATTCATTGCCGACGTGCTCGAAGTAGTTCGTGCGGCGGAAGCTCCAGCGATCCTTGCGCTCGACTCCCGGCGGCGCGAACCAATTGGCGCGCTCCCAGCCATAACGCTGGCCCCACACCGCGCCCATCCGGTCGATTTTGTCGTACACGGGGCTCGTCTTGGCCGGGCGCGCATCGGGACGCTCCTCATCCGGAAAGTGGATGGTGAAGACGTCGCGATAGGTCTCCTCATTCTTTTTGACGACGTAGCGTTTGCTCGTATAGTCGCCGTAGCGCCGCGGGTCGACCGCGAGCATGTCGATGCCGGGCTCGCCTTCGACGAGCCACTCCGCGAGCTGCCAGCCGGAGCCGCCCGCCGCGGTAATGCCGAAACTGTGGCCCTCGTTGAGCCAGACATTGGGCAGGTTCCAGGCGGGTCCGATGAGGGGGCTGCCGTCCGGCGTGTAGGAGATCGGACCGTTGACGATGTCCTTGATGCCGCAGTTCTCGAGCGCCGGTACGCGCCGCTGCGCGGCTTCCACGTGCGGCAGCAGGCGCTCCAGGTCACCAGGAAAGAGGCTGCGACCGAACCAGTCCGGGACTTCGTCCGCGAAGCGGGCCGGTGCGCCTTTCTCGTAGGGCCCCAGAATCCAGCCCATGCGCTCCTCGCGCAGGTAGTAGGATTTATCCGACTCGCGCAGCACCGCGAGCTCACGACCGCCGGCTTGCCGGTAGGCCTTCAACTCCGCAGACTCGTCATAGACGATGTACTGGTGCTCGACCGGGATCGCGGGGACATTCAAGCCGAACAGGCGACCGGTCTGGCGCGCGTAGTTGCCAGTGGCGCAGACAACGTGCTCGGCGGTGATGGTGCCCTTGTTGGTATGGAGCTTCCACTCGCCCGAGGCGGTGCGCTCGACGGACGTTACCTCGGTATGCTCGTGGATTTCCGCGCCCGCATTGCGGGCACCCTTGCGGAGGGCCATCGTGAGATCCGCTGGAGCGATGTGCCCGTCATCCGGGTGATAGAGGGCGCCAATGATGGCGGGCGTCTCGCCATGGCCCCCCAACTCGACCAGCGGCCACAACTCCTTCACCCGGGCCGGGCTGATGACCTCGAAGGGGACGCCGATCGTGTTGGCTGTGCCGCAGTACTTCTGGTACTCGTCCATGCGCTCGCGGCAGGTCGCCAGGCGCAGATTGCCGGTGACGTGAAAGCTCACATCCTGGCCGGTTTCCTGCTGCAGGCGCTTGTACAGGTCCACGGAGTACTTGTGGAGCTGGCCCACCGTGTAGCTCATGTTGAACAAGGGCAGGAGACCTGCCGCGTGCCACGTGGAGCCGGCGGTGAGCTCGGTGCGCTCGAGCAGCACCACGTCGGTCCAGCCTTTCTTGGTGAGGTGGTAGAGGGTGCTGACGCCTACCACACCACCGCCGATGACCGCGACCCGAACATGCGATTTCATAGATTTTCCTCTTGCGCAGGCCTTGCCTGCTCAGGGTCGGTTCGGGATACCCCTGGCGGGGTTTGCCCGTGAGAGGCGATGTCGCCGAGCTCGCGAGCGACTTCGGCGAGCAAGCTCGACACGTAGTCGGCGAACGACCGCCACACCTCGATATGGAACTCGTCCTGGCCCGTGCGCCACAGGACAATCTCGGCTTTAGCCAGCACGGTACGTGTACACATGCCGACCGGAAATGCACTGGGGTCCAGGTCCAGCGGGCAGCCGGCATTCAACAGCACGACGGCGTGAGGGCCGCTTGCCTGTAACGCGGTTTGCCGATGGCTGACATCGACCAGTGAATGGGGCAGGGGGCGCAAGGCCGGCTCCAGTGCCGCTGCGATGTCAAAACGCTCCGGCCCGAGCAGAAGCTGCTCGTCAGGGCCGAGCCAGAGCGCGGCCAGGTTGTTGGGAGCCGTGACCGCACGACATGCGGTTTGCGAGATCGTCAGACCTAGTGCTCCACCTGCCGCGGTCATAACATCCGGGCCGCCGCGCAGAATGTAGCGCGTTGCGGGCGGGAGCGCCTGGACGTAGGTGGTGGCCGCGATGCGCGGGATTCGTCGGAATGCGGGAGTCGTGGTGTCGAGATCAGCCATTCAGGCGTGCCCCCTCCGGGTCATAGAACACCGGCGAGGCCACCTTTACGGGGATATCACTTCCGGCGGTCTGCACATAGATCGTCTGGTTCATGAGAGCCCTGCCGCCCGACACCAGGGCCAGGGCGATCGATCGACCCAGGACAGCGCTGTGATAGGACGAGGTCACGTGGCCGATCGGGCGCACGGGTACGGTCTGTCCCGCGGCCTGCATGACTTGTGACCCTTCGTCGAGCACAACCCGGGGGTCCGTGGTCAATAATCCGACAAGTTGCTTGCGATGCGCGGCTGACATGGAAGGCCGCTGCAGCGAGCGTTTGCCGACGAAATCGGGCTTGGTCTTGCCGACCGCCCAACTGAGTCCGACGTCATCGGGTGTAACGGTGCCGTCTGTCTCCTGTCCGACGATGATGTAGCCTTTTTCGGCGCGCAGCACGTGCATGGCCTCGGTGCCGTACGGGGTGATGTCGTATTGCTTGCCGGCCGCGTAGATCGCTTCCCACACCGCTTGACCGTAGTCGGCCGGGACGTTGACCTCAAAGCCCAACTCGCCCGTGAAGCTCACACGGAACAGCAACATCGGTGCGTCGCAAATGCGACCGCGGGCCACGCTCATGTGCGGCATCGCCTGGGCAGAGATGTCGACGCCCTGCACGAGGTCCCTCAGAACGTGGCGCGAGTTGGGGCCCTGGACGGCGATGACGGCCCACTGTTCCGTCGTCGATGTGAGCCAGACGCTCAGGTCGGGCCACTCCGTTTGCAGGTAGTCTTCCATCAGGCCCAGCACGCGAGCGGCACCGCCCGTGGTGGTCGTCACGTGAAAGCGGTCTTCCGCCGTGCGGGCGACGACACCGTCGTCATAGACGAAGCCGTCGTCGCGGAGGAGTACGCCGTAGCGGCAGCGGCCAACGCCGAGACTCGTCCAGTTATTGACGTACATCCGGTTCATGAAGGTCGCGGCGTCTTTGCCAACGACTTCAATTTTGCCCAGGGTCGAAGCGTCGAATATTCCGCAGCTCTTGCGGGCGCCGAGGCATTCGCGCGCGACGGCGGCGTGGATGTCTTCGCCGGCGCGGGGGAAGTAGCGCGCGCGTTTCCAGAGGCCGACGTCTTCGAATACCGCGCCGTTGCGCGTGGCCCAATCGTGTGTTGGGGTGCGACGGACGGGGTCGAACAGTTCACCGCGTGCGAAGCCGGCGAAGCTGGCGAACGTCACGGGGGTGTAGGGCATGCGAAAGGTGGTGAGGCCCACCTCCGGGATCGCTTTCTCGAGCTGGCGGGAGACGAAACCGAGGGCGTTGAGGTTGGAGGTCTTGCCCTGGTCGGTGGCCATCCCGGTGGTTGTGTAGCGTTTGATGTGCTCGACCGAGCGGAAGCCTTCGCGCGTTGCGAGTGCCAGGTCTTTGGTGGTGACGTCGTTTTGCCAGTCGACGAAGGCCATCACGCCAGTTGCGCCGTCCGGCTGCGGCAGCGCGCCTGCGAAGGCACCGATGGGGCGGTCGGCCGGGTGGCTGGCGGAAGCGCCGGACGCTGCGCTGGCGGCGGTCGCAGGGCCGGTGCTTGTGGGCGCTGCCGCACCGCTCGTCGCTGAGTTGGCGTCGGCGGCGGCGGATGACCCTGCGGCGGTGCCGTCTGCTAGCGCTGCGGCCAAGGAATAAACGCCGCGGGAGGCACCGGCGGAGCGCGTGCGCTCTGCGGGTGCTCCGGGTAGGAAAGATTGCGTCTTCTCGTCCCACCTCAACTTGCCGCGCGATTGCGAGAACAGGTGTACGGTGGGTGTGTAGCCGCCCGACATGAGCACCAAGTCACACGGCATGGTTTGCGTGCCGGCTTCGGCATCGACTTTCCCATGGCTGTCCAACCGTGCGAGTTGAATAGTTTCGACACGCAGCCGGCCGGTGGTCCCGACGACGGTAGTCCGCGTTTGCACTGCCAATCCGGCGTGGCGCGCGGCTTCTACCAACGGGCCGTCGACGTGTGCGCGTATGTCAGCGATCAGCGCGATAAAGACGCCAGCGCGATGCAGATCCAGCGCTGCGCGATACGCCTCGTCGCAAGCGGTGACGACCACGGCGCGTGCGCCGGGTGTCACGCCATAGCGGTTGGCGTAAGTGCGGACCGCACCGGCGAGCATGATACCCGGGCGGTCGTTGCCCGGAAACACGAGAGGGCGCTCGATCGCACCCGTGGCAAGCACCACCTCTTTGGCCCGCACCTGCCATTGCCGCTCGCGGGGAGAGTCGGGATGAGGTTGCGACAAGTGGTCGGTCAGGCGTTGGTTGAGCCCTACCATGTTGTGAGGAAAGTAGCCAAACGCGGTGGTGCGCGGCAGGACGGTGACGCGCGGGTTGCGTGTCAGGGTCTCTATCGCACGCGCGAGCCAGACGGACGCCGGCGCGCCGTCGAGGGTCGCGGTGGCGCATGCGCGCGCATCACCGTGGTCGTCGCCCGCCTCAGAGAGCAGTGAGCCTCCCAACTCGTTTTGCTCGTCGCAAATGATGACCCGCGCACCCGACGCTGCGGCCGCCACTGCCGCGGCAAGGCCGGCCGGGCCGGCGCCTACCACGAGGACGTCGCAATGAGCAAACCGGTTGGTATATCGGTCGGGGTCCGCCAGCGAAGGCGACTTCCCGAGTCCGGCGGCGGCGCGGATGCGGGGCTCATAAAGCGACCTCCATGCGCCGCGGGGCCACATGAAAGTCTTGTAGTAAAAGCCGGCAGGGATGAACGGCGACAACACGTCGTTGATGGCGCCGAAGTCGACCGAAAGGCTCGGCCAGCGGTTCTGGCTTTGCGCCTCCAGGCCGTCGTAAATCTCGACCTGGGTGGCACGGAGATTCGGCGTGTAGCGGGCGTCGTCGCGACGAACGGTGACCAACGCGTTAGGTTCTTCGGCGCCCGCGGCGAGGATGCCGCGTGGCCGGTGATACTTGAATGAGCGGCCGACGAGATGGACGCCGTTGCGCAAGAGGGCGGAGGCGAGGGTGTCGCCGTGAAAGCCCGTGAGTGGCCGGCCGTCAAAGGTGAACTGCACGATCCGCGACCGGTCAACGCGCCCGACAGGCACAGCGAATGTGACGTCGTGCTTCATGACCGCGCCTGCGAATCGCCGGCAGACGCCTGGCCAGGGCCACCGCCGCTATCGGCGCCAACGCCTGTGTCACCGCTAGGGTGGCTGCCGGCGCCGCCACCGATGCCGCTGCCAGCGCCGCCGGACCCAACTGCCGGTCGCGGCTCACCTGCCTTGTACGTCGCGAGAAAGTGATCCGTCGTCGTATCCCGCAGCGCGTTGAAATACCGCCCGCATCCATGGATGTGCCGCCAGCGCTCGGCATGCACTCCCTTGATGTTGGAGCGCATGTACAAAAAGTCCGTCCAATCCTGCGCGGAGAGATCCGCCGGATTTTTGGCACGAGCGACGTGCGCCTGCCCGCCGTGGCTGAATTCCAACTCCGGCCGCTTACCGCAATAGGGACACTCAATCAGCAGCATGATTAATGCGCCACGGCGGCCGCGGCCGCCTCGTCGATGAGATGGCCATCGCGAAACCGCTCGATGGTGAAAGGAGCGTTGATCGGATGCGGCTCGTCACGAGCGATAGTGTGGGCAAACACGTGCGCCGAGCCTGGCGTGGCCTTGAATCCCCCGGTGCCCCAGCCGCAATTGACGTACAGACCCGGCACCGGCGTCTTGGCGATGATCGGCGACCGATCCGGCGTCACATCGACGATGCCGCCCCAGTTACGCAACATCCGCATGCGCCGGAACATCGGAAACAACTCGCAGATCGCCTCCAGCGCATGATTGTCGATGTGCAACCCCCCACGCTGCGTGTACGAGGTGTACGCATCGGTGCCCGCGCCGATGACGAGCTCACCTTTGTCCGATTGGCTGATGTACGCGTGGACCGTGTTGGACATGACCACGCAGGGAAAAATGGGCTTCACCGGCTCGGAGACCAGCGCCTGCAACGGAAAGCTCTCGAGGGGCAGTTGCAGCCCCGCCATCTTCATGATGACGCTGGTGTGCCCGGCCGCGGACACACCGATCTTCGGCGAACGGATCACCCCGCGCGTCGTTTCGACTGCCTCGACGGCGCCATTGGAGTCGCGACGGATTCCCGTCACCTCGCAGTTCTCAATGATGTCGACGCCGAGCGAATCCGCGGCCCGCGCATAACCCCAGGCCACAGCGTCGTGACGAGCCGTGCCGCCGCGCCTTTGCAATGCCGCCCCCAGCACGGGGTAGCGGATGTCGCCAATGTTCAGCACGGGACAAAAAGCTTTGGCCTCGGCGGGCGTCAACCATTCGTTATCGACACCCGCGGCCCGATTCGCGTGCACGTGCCGCTTGGAGGTATGGACGTCGTGTACGGTGTGCGCGAGCATCATGACGCCGCGCTGGGAAAACATGACGTTGTAGTTGAGTTCCTGCGACAGTGTTTCCCACAACTTCAAGGCGTGGTCATACAGCGCGGCGCTCTCGGCGAACAGGTAGTTAGAGCGGATGATCGTGGTGTTACGACCGGTATTGCCGCCGCCAATCCAGCCTTTTTCCAGCACGGCGATGTTTCGGAGGCCGTGTTCTTTGGCGAGGTAGTACGAAGCACCCAGACCATGACCACCACCACCGACAATGATCGCGTCGTACGACGCCTTGGGCTCTGCTCGACGCCACTGCGGCTGCCAGCCGCGCTGGCCGGAAAGGCCACGACGCAGGAGCGACAAGCCGGAGAAAGGTTGCATCGCGCTTAGGTCCCGGTAGGTACGAAGGCGCGGCTATCATGCCGCCGCGTCTGAGGTGGTACGAGCATGCGCGCGCCGACAGTTTTGAACAGATGCGACAGACCGGAGGGTGGCGACCGGCACGGACGGGCGGCATTCGCGACGCGCGCGCGGCCGAGCCCCGCCGTCGCTCAGGCGTCCGGCCTCGGGCCGTTGCCGCCCTTGATCGCCGTCCGCGGATTGATGTGCCGCACGAACTCCGCAACATACTCGTTAGCAGGCCGATCCACGATGTCGTGCGCCGTGCCGGTTTGCACGATGCGGCCGCCCTCGAGAATCGTAATGTGGTCGCCGAGCTTCAAGGCCTCATCCAGGTCGTGACTCACGAACAGGATGGTCTTCTTCACACGCTCCTGCAGCGCGAGCAACTCGTCCTGCAGCTTGCGGCGGATGAGCGGATCGAGCGCCGAGAAAGGCTCATCCATCAGGAGAATATCCGCGTCCGTCGCAAACGCCCGCGCCAGGCCGACACGCTGTTGCATACCGCCCGAGAGCTCGCTGCAGTAGCGATCGCCCCACTGGGTGAGGCCGACCAGCTCGAGCTGATGGTCGATGACCTGGCGACGCTTGTCGGCAGGCTCCCCGCGCAGCTCGAGGCCAAAGCCTACGTTGTCGCGCACCGTTCGCCACGGCAGCAACCCGAATTGCTGGAATACCATCGCAATGCGCAGGCGCCGCACCCTCCGCAGGGTCGTCGCGTCACATTTGGCGATGTCGACGACGTCGGCTCCGTCAGTGACCAATACCTGGCCCCGTGTGACGGGCGTGATGCCATTCGCCGCACGGAGCAGGGTGGATTTGCCCGAGCCGGACAGACCCATGAGCACTGAGATCTCCCCGCGCTCTACCGTCAGGGAGGCGTTGGCCACGCCGATGACGACACCGGTTTTCTCGGAGATTTCAGTGCGCGTGCCGCCCGCGTCCAGTGCCGCGAGGGCCTGTTGGATCGAGCCATTCGCGCGCCGATTGCTTTTGCCGCAGAAGACGATGTCGACGTTACGGAACTCGAGAGCGGTACTCATGTGCTGCTCTCCTTCTCCGCCGGGCGGCTGATCCTATCGAGCATGATCGCCAGTAGTACGATGACAAAACCGGCCTCGAAGCCCATACCGACCTGAACCGTGTTGAGAGCTCGCACGACGGGTACTCCAAGTCCGCCGGCGCCCACCAGCGCGGCGATGACGACCATCGAAAGACTGAGCATGATGCATTGGGTGACCCCGGCGATGATGGTGGGCGCCGCGCTCGGCAACTCCACCTTCCACAGCATCTGTAGCCGGGTCGCACCAAAAGCCTCGCCCGCCTCGAGCAGCGCTTTCGGGACCGAGCTGATGCCGAGCTGGGTGAGTCGGATCGGTGCCGGGAGCGCGAAGATCACCGTGGAAATGAGTCCCGGAACCACCCCCAGCCCGAACAAGACCAATGTCGGAATTAGATAAACGAACGTCGGCAGGGTCTGCATCAGATCCAGCACCGGCCGCAGGATCGAATACAGCTTCGGATGATGCGCGGCGGCGATTCCCAGCGGCACACCCACGATGGTCGACACGGCTGCCGCCGCGATCACCAGTGACAGCGTCTCCATCGTCGGCACCCAATAGCCCTGGTTCATGATGAACAGCAGCGCCCCTATGACGAACACGACGAGGGTTATCGAGCGTCGCAGTAACCAGGTGAGCCCACCGATGGCGACGATCAACAGCCACGAGGGGATGGCGACCAACAGGAAGGTCAAGCCGTTGACGGTACCACGCACCAGGGCCGACACGCCGTCGAACGCCAGCCGCCCGTGCGCCTTGATGTACTCGATCACCTGGGCGACGGTGTCGCCAACCGGGATCTTATGGCCACTGATCCACTGCTCGAAGCTCCAGCCGCTGTTGCTCTTGCTCACGCGGATCGCTTCGAGGGCGGGCCGGCCGTCGAGGGTGTAGACGCCCGCGAGCCAACTGGCCACGACGCGGGGGTTGGCTCGTAGCCAGGCCGCGGCCGCCGTTTCGGGCGGCTGGTGCTGATCGATGATGGCCGCCATGACCTGGTCCTCGCCACGCAGCGTGAACTTCAGATTGCGCAGGAGCCGCCCGATGTTGGGGCACTCATTGGAGTACCCCGTACGGGTGGTCGTATAGACGGTCGCGCCGCCGAAGTTGGGCCCGAAGACCGCGTCTCCGCCCGTGAGGTAGCGCAGGTCGAACCGCATGTTCATGGGGTGCGGCTCCCAGGCGAGAAACACGATCGGCGTGCGCGTATGGCCGGCGCGCTCGACTTCCGCCAGCATGCCTTGCTCGCTCGACTCGACCAACTTGAAGTTGCCGAGGCCGAACAGGTTCTGCTTCAGCATGTTCAGTACCAGCCGGTCGCCATCGTTGCCGGGCTCGAGGCCATAAATCGAGTACTTGAGCTGCGGGCCGAAGCGTTGGATATCGGCGTAATCGTGCAGCCCCATGGCATAGGTGTAGGTTGGAACGGCGAGGGTGAACTTGGCCCCGAGGAGGTTGGGGCTGATGACCTCGATGGAGCCGTCCTCGAGAAAGTGTCGGATATCGGCTTCCTGCGTGGGCATCCAATTGCCCAGGAAGACGTCGATGTCCTTGTTCTTCATGGACGCGAAGGTTACGGGCACTGACAGCACCGTCACCTGGGGCTGGTACCCCAGCTCGCGTAGCACGACGCTGAAGAGCGCCGTCGTCGTGGTGACATCGGTCCAACCGACGTCCGAGAGCCGGACCGTGCCGCAGGACGGCCCGTCTGCTCCGCTTGGTGGTGCGGCTCGGGCTTGCTGGGGACTCACCAGTAGGAGCCACCCCAGGAGTGCCCCCGCAAGCGCGCTAAAGAAGCGGCGTGTTGCGCCGGACCGGACGCGCCGCCGCAGCCGCCAAAAACCACGCTTTTTGGCGGCGGTCACGAAGCTGATGTCCGACAAACGCGCAGGAGCGCGTTTGGACGACCGCAGGTCGTCCCCGAAGGGGTGCCGACCAGGGATGGATAAGGCACAAAAACGGCCGCAGGCCAGTTTTTCCAATGAACCATAGACCCGGTTGACCCGGCAGGCGCCATACGCACGCGCTCCAGTCGATGTAGTTGAATCGGACTTGACCCACCCGCGCCGCGACCTCATCATCTCGGCCGTGTCTTGAATAGCCGTTTAATAGAGCGTCTGTCAAGCACCTGCGGACCAGGGCAAATACCTGATGGGACAAGAAGTATCGGCTGGCCCATGGGTCTTCCTGGCTCGCTGCCGTCACGCCGTCCGGGGCCGGAAACGGGCCCTCGAGGCGCTTTCCGGAGCACCAGATTGAACAGACAATCAACCCCACGCGGTGAGCTTGCACGCGCCCCTGGCGCCGTCCCGAGGGACGAGGTCGAAGAGGCCCGGACGCGCCAGCTCATCGAGGTCACGATCGACAGCCTCGCTGAGGTCGGGTTCGTTGGCAGCACTCTCGCACAGATTGCAAGCCGCGCGGGAGTCTCACCGGGATTGGTAGCTCACTACTTCGGCGACAAGGACGGCCTGCTCGAGGCCACTTTCCGCACGCTCTCACGTCGTATCCACGAGCGTATGAAGCTCCGGTTGAGCGCCGCGCACACTCCGCGTGGTCGCATCCAAGCCGTGATCGATGCCAATCTCGCCGCGGAGGAATTCGACAAGCGTACCGGGACCTCATGGCTCGCATTCTGGGGCCAGGTGTTGCATGCACAGGGCTTGAAGCGCGTGCAAACAGCCTATCAACGTCGCATGTTGTCGAATCTCGCGCATGCGCTGAGAAAGCTCGTGCCGGCTGCGGAGGCTCGCAGCCTCGCGGCGATGATCGCGGCGATGATCGACGGTGTTTGGTTGCGTGCCGCGCTTTCGGATTGGCAGGAAGCTGACAGCGAGAGCGCCCGTGCACTGTTGACAGCGTTCGTGACCGGGCGTTTGCAGCAGAGCGCGCTGCCCGAAGAAGTGCCGCCGCCGGCTGCTGCTCCCGCCTTCCGCAAATCCGACACGCTCACGACGATCAATCCGGCAACGGGGGAAGTGCTCGCGCACTTGGAAATCGCAGGCCCGGCGGCCGTCGATGCGGCAGTCGCCAAGGCTCGCGTCGCGCAAAAGAAGTGGGCCGCGATGACCGGGACGGAGCGCGGCCGAATCCTACGCCGCGCCGCTGATCTCCTGCGCGCTCGTAACGCCGAGTTGGCCGAGCTCGAGACGCGCGACACGGGCAAACCGATTCAGGAGACGAGCGTTGTCGATGTGATCTCGGGCGCCGACTGCCTCGAATACTACGCGGGCGTGGCGCCGACGATCTCCGGCGAGCACCTGGATCTCGGCACGCAGGCGTTTGGTTATACCAGGCGCGAGGCATTGGGCGTCGTCGCCGGAATCGGAGCTTGGAACTATCCGTTGCAGATCGCGTGTTGGAAAACGGCGCCCGCGCTGGCATGCGGCAACGCGATGATCTTCAAGCCGGCCGACCTGACTCCGTTGACTGCCCTGCGGCTGCGCGAAGTATTCGACGCAGCCGGTTTGCCCGATGGCGTGTTCCAGGTCGTGCAGGGGCGTGCCGAAACAGGTCGCCTCCTGAGCGAGCATCCGGGCATAGACAAGGTCTCACTCACCGGAGCGGTGGCGACCGGCAAAGCGGTGATGGCTGCGGCCGCACCCTCACTCAAGCACGTGACCCTCGAGCTCGGGGGTAAGTCCCCGCTCATCATCTTCGACGATGCGCACCTGGACAATGCGGTGTCCGCAGCGCTGCTCGGCAACTTCTATTCGGCCGGCGAGGTCTGCTCGAACGGCACCCGGGTGTTCGTCCACCGCAAGATCAAGGAAGCTTTCCTGCAAAAGCTCGTGGCGCGCGCGAGCGCGATGCGGATCGGTGATCCGCTGGACCCCGCGACGCAGGTGGGATCCCTGATCTCCCAGGCTCACATGGAGAAGGTCCTGGCCTACATTGCCCGCGGCCGCGCCGAGGGAGCCAAGCTCGTAATGGGCGGCAACCGGGTCACGACATCCGACCTGGCCAACGGGTTCTTTGTGGGGCCGACGGTATTCGCAGATTGCCACGACGATATGTCGATCGCGCGCGAGGAGATCTTCGGCCCGGTGATGTGCCTGCTGGACTTCGAGGACGAGGAAGAGGTGATCACGCGCGCCAATGCGACGGATTACGGGTTGGCAGCCGGTGTGTTCACCAACGATCTCACGCGTGCGCATCGTGTCATTGCCCGACTCCAGGCCGGCACCTGCTGGATCAACCATTACAACATCACGCCGATCGAGCTGCCCTTCGGCGGTGTGAAGCTGTCAGGGCTGGGTCGCGAGAACGGCCGCGCCGCCATCGAACATTACACCCAACTCAAGAGCGTGTACGTCGCCATGGGCGACGTCGACGCGCCTTACTGACGGGACGATTCTTGACCGACGAAAGCTTCGACTACGTGATTGTCGGCGCGGGCTCCGCGGGCTGTGTGCTTGCCGATCGCCTGAGCGAGGATGGCAAGAATACCGTGTTGCTGTTGGAGCACGGCGGCTCCGATCGCTCAATCTTCGTGCAGATGCCGACGGCCTTGTCGATTCCGATGAACATGCCGAAGTACACCTGGCCGTATCGGAGCGAGCCGGAACCGAATCTCGGTGGGCGTCGCATTTTCACGCCTCGCGGGCGGCTCCTGGGTGGCTCGTCTTCGATCAATGGTCTCGTTTACGTTCGTGGCAACGCGTTGGATTACGAGCAGTGGGAGGCCGAAGGCGCTTCCGGCTGGGGCTATCACCATGTTCTGCCGTACTTCCGGCGCGCCGAGCTGCGCGCCGGCGGTGGTGACGAGTATCGGGGCGGAGAGGGGAAACTCGCGACCCGGCGTGGCTTGTTGACGAACCCGCTCCACGAGGCCTGGCTGGCCGCCGGGCGCGAGGCGGGGTATCCGCAGACCGAGGACATGAACGGTTTCCAACAGGAAGGCGTCGGCCTCATGGACATGACGGTCGGGGGCGGCCGGCGCTGCAGCGCCGCCAATGCCTACCTGCGCCCGGCGATGCAAAGAGCCAACCTGGCGGTACGGCCCCACTCCTTCGTCACACGGATTTTGTTCGAGCAGCGGCGTGCAACCGGAGTCAGCTACCGTCGCGGCGACGCGCATCACGTCGTACGGGTGCGCCGCGAGGTAATCGTGAGCTGTGGCCCTATCAACTCACCGCACCTGTTGAAGCTGTCCGGACTGGGACCCGCCGCAGAGCTTGCGCAGCACGGCATCGAGTTGGTTCACGAGTTGCCCGGCGTCGGGGAGAACCTCCAGGACCACCTGGAGTTTTACTTCCAGATGGCGAGCAAGCAGCCGATCACGCTGTATTCGGAAATGACGCCGTGGCGCAAGGCGTTGATCGGCATACGTTGGCTCATGACGAAGGACGGCCTGGGCGCGAGCAATCATTTCGAGTCCGGGGGCTTCATCCGCAGCCGCGCCGGCATCCGCTATCCCGACATTCAGTACCATTTTCTGCCCATGGCGGTGAGCTACGATGGCTCCTCGCTTGCGCGGGAGCACGGCTTTCAGGCGCACGTGGGCCCGATGCGGTCGAAGAGCAGGGGCTGGGTGCGCCTGGTGTCAGCCCAGCCGCAGGACTACCCGAAGATTTTCTTCAACTACATGTCTCACCCGGACGATTGGGTGGAGATGCGCGCGTGTGTGCGGCTGACTCGCGAGATCTTCAGTCAACCGGCGTTCGAGCGTTTCCGCGGTCGTGAGATACAACCCGGGGCGCAGGTGCAGACGGACGAGCAGATCGACGGCTTCATCCGCGAGCACGTCGAAACGGCTTATCACCCCTCCTGCACCTGCAAGATGGGTCGCGTCGATGACCCGATGGCGGTCGTCGATTCGCAAACACGGGTGCGGGGTATCGAAGGGTTGCGGGTCGTCGACTCGTCGGTCATGCCGACCATCACCAACGGCAATCTCAACGCGCCGACGATCATGATCGCGGAAAAGGCTTCCGACCACATTCTCGGCAAGCCCCTCCTGGCGCCGTCCACGGCGCCATACTACGTGGCACCGGCCTGGCAAACGTCGCAGCGCTAGATCAGAACTTGTAGCCCACCTGCACGCCCAGCACGCGAGGGCGCAGAGGTGTCTGCGCGACGATGAACTGGTCGGTGCTGACGAACACGCTGGCGTTGGAATTGCTCAGGTTCTCGCCGAAGAGGTTCGCGTACCACGCATCTTTCGACACACCGATCGAGGCGTCGTAAGTCGTGTAGGCCGGATTCTCGAACCGCAACCGGCCCGTGCTCACCGCGCCCGCCTGGGCGATGGTCGGGTTCGAGCCCGCCTGGGTGAACGAGTGTCCGCTGTGGGTGGCTGCCACCTGTACATACGTCTCATAGCCGCCCGGCAGCGCCCACTCGTAACGGGCCCGCAGGCTGAACTGGATCGGCGGCGCATTGGCGCTCGGTGAGCCGATCGGTCCGAACGGGTTGGTGATCGGTGCGCAGTCTACGCCTCCGGCCGCGCAGCTCTGGGTGATTGGCTTGCCGTAATTGCTGCTGGCCGGGTTGTTGGCGATCAGCGCGGGCGAGTTGGTCTGGCGGCTGCTGTTCCAGGAGGCTGCCGCCTGGGCGGTGAGACCGCTGACGATGCGCGCGTTCAGCGAGGTCTCCACGCCATGGATGCGGAAGTTCTGGCCGTTGGTGTTGTAGAAGATGTTGCCGACCAGGCCGGGGTCGAAGAAGGCGACCTGCACGTTGTCCCAGTTCTCCCAGTAGAACGCGCCGTTCCATTGCAGGCGGCGGTTCAGAACTTCCGTCTTCCAGCCGACCTCGTTGTTGGTCAGCTTGTCCGACTGGTAGGAGCTCGGGATCAGGTACTGGTAGTTCCCGTCGGGGCCGTAAGCGTGGGGCGTGCCGCCGTTCTGGTTGAAACCGCCGGGGCGGAAGCCCTGGGAGAAGGTGTAATATGCCATGAGGTCGGGGGTGATGTGCCACGTCAGGTTGGCGCGGCTCTTGAAGCCCGACTCGCTGTTCTTCAGGTTCTGGCTGTTGAGATCGTAGTTGGAAGCCAGGCAGCCGCCGGGCTGCACACCTCCCTCGAAACAGCCGAAGCTGCCGCTGACACTGCCGGCGGAATAGTTGTCGAAGCGGAAATGGCGCGTGCCCACCGTGAGGGTCAACACCTCGGGAATGAGGTCGACGTCGAACGAGGCGAAGAACGCCAACTGTTTCGTGGAGCGCATGGTGTCCTGGTAGAACGACAGATGGTCGTCCTGGACACCCGGGTTCACCACGCTCGCCCCGGGTGCGGTCCCGATGTTGGTGAAGCAGCCGGTCAGCAGATCGGGGGTGCACGACGGCACGTTCTTGTAATTCCAGCCCGTCTGGTCATACAGGGTGTTCTTTTCCCAGAACGCACCGACGATTCCCCGGAAGCGCCACTCGTCCGGGGTGCTCAGGCGGAATTCATGCTGTTGGTGCGTGTTGCGCTCGTTCGAGCGCCAGGTGGCACTGGGTGAGAAACAGGTCGGCGTGAGGTTGTTCGCGCCGCCGCCATAACATTGGTAGTAGTCCGCGTAGACACCGCGCGCGTAGTTGGTGTAGTCGCCGAGCTGCTCGACCTTGCGCACCAGGTAGCCGCCCGTGTACACGGCCTTGAGAACTCCGATCTTGCCGTTGACCGTCCACGCGGTGCTCTCGAACCGGTCCTTGTCGTGAGAGGGATTGAACAAAGTCACTTCGAGAGGTCCCAACGGGGCGCCATCGGAAGCGTTGGGCTGCTGGTAAAAGACACCACTGGAATTCATGTCCTGGTACGACTGCGAGATGAGCACGTCCCAGTCATCGTTGATCTTGTAGAGCGCTTCCGCCCGGATCCCCTGGTATTCCACCGGGTTGATGGCGTTGGCGGCAATACCATAGTTGTTGATGGACGGGCTGCCCGGGGGCACGCAATAGCCGGCATTGGGCTGACCGTCAGGGCAGCTTCCGTCGGCGGCCGCCGGCAGGTTCGCATAGTGAATACCGATGTCGGTGTTCTTGCGCGTGAATGTTGCCGGCACGTTGTTGATATAGCCGCCGCGCTGGTCGTCATAGACGACCGCGCGCACGGCCAAGGTGCCCGCGATCAGCGGGAGATTCAACACCGCCTGCACGTCGGTATTGTGATCGCCGTGCGCGGTCACCCCGTAGCCGCCCTTGAGGTTGGCCTCCGTGACATCCAGCTTGGGCTCGTTGGTGATGTAACGGATCACGCCGGCCTCGGCGCCGGCACCGTAAAGGGTGCCCTGCGGGCCTTCGAGAACCTCGATGCGGTTCAGGTCCGCGGCATAGATGTCGAGGTTGCGATTCGGGAGCTGGCCGGACTGGTTATCCAGGTAGATGGCCACGTTCGGCCACAATCCTGTCGAGCCGCTGCCCTGGCTGGGCTGGGAACCGGCACTCAGTCCGCGCATGAAGACTTCGTTCTGTCCCGGACCGTTATTGGCCGTCGTGACGTTGGGCAGGTACTTGATGTAGTCGTCGAGGGTCGTGACGTTGAGTTGTTGCAACGTTTCGGCAGTGAAGGCCTGCATCGAGATCGGTACCCGCTGCATCGACTCGTTGCGACGCTGCGCGGTGACCGTGATCTCGCTGAGGCCGACATCGGCACTGGTGTCGGCCGGGGCCGCGGTATCCGTGGCTACCTGGGCGAGGGCGGGCGCCGCACAGGACACGCCTCCGAGTATGGCCGCCACCGCAAAAGAGACCTTCGAGTTCATGAACGACTCCCCAGTTCGCTCTCGAGACCATGACAACACGTCCCGGCTCGCACGCCGAGTTTGTTATTCAACGATAGCGTCGTGTCCAACCGTGGCGATTGAACGGAGACGTCATCCGCTTGTTATGGTTCCGTCTACTCGAAAACGCGCGCGCGGGCCGCGTCGCCGTTCAAGGACCGATTCGGCTGCAGTCGCCGCGTCGATGGCGACAGTCCGTAGGCGTCCTTGAACTGCCGCGAGAAATGCGCGCAGTCGGCGAACCCGGCCTCGATCGCAATCTCCGTTACGGAGCGATCGGTGTTCTCGATGAGCCAGTTGGCATAACGCATGCGCAACTGGCGATACAGAGATGCCGGCCCGAGGCCAACATGCTCGCGGCACAGCCTCTCGAGTTGGCGTACTGACATGCCGAGCTCTTCCGCCACCGCAGCAATGGCGATGGGTCGGGTGAGGTTCTGCTCCATCAACAACAGCGCGCGTCGCACACGAGGCTCGCTCACCGTTTCCGACAGGGGCGGATGCGGTTGCGCATCACTGCCGGAGCGCGGCTTGTCGAACAACAACACCTGGCTGGCTTTCTGCGCGACCGCCGAGCCGAGGTGACGTTCGATCAGGTGAGTGGCGAGCGCGGCCGCACCGGCGCCACCGGCGCAGGTGATACGCGGGCCGTCCGCGAGGAAGAGTCGGTCGGCCACCACGTCATGATCGGGAAAGGCTTCGAGAAAGTCCTGGTAGTGATACCAGCTCACGCAGGAGCGGCGTCCGCGCATCAGGCCGGCACGGCACAGGATGAAGCTCCCGGTGCAGATGCCGATCAGGGGGACGCGCGTTTCGGCGACCTCGCGCAGATATCGGATCGTGGCCTCATCGATCTGCGGCCCTGCGTGCAGCAGGCCGCCGATCACGACCACGTAATCGAGGGATTCGGGGGGCAGAAACCGGCTCGTCGGCTCGATCAGGACTCCACAACTGGCCGGAATGGATTCCTGCCGGCTAGCCATGATCGACCATTGCACGTGCACCGGACGACTGCGATCGCCTTCGTCCGCGGCAAGGCGCAGATGGTCAATGAAAACGGCGAAGGCCGAGAGCGTGAAGTGCTCTGCCAGGATGACGCCGACACGCAACGGTTCGCGTGCGACACGTGTCGTTGAGGTCACTTTCAAACCGCCACCTGACTGGGGCATTGAACAGCCACTCAATAATTGGGGGCCCCTCGCGCGGCTATATTCCATCAAGCTCCGGCGCGATGCAAGGATTAACGTCAAGTAGTCTTTAGTTGGCGCTAAATCATTGAGTTAGGCACTGAAATTATTCTAACTTATAGGTTAAGGAGGCCACGGCCTCGTTGAATGACTATTCAGAGATGGGGCCGGGAACGCTGCGCCAGCGGTCGCTCCGGTCGGGCGGAACGATAATCCAGCCGCGATCGTGAGACGGACGCCACAGGTCAGGTGCCGACTGTCGCGGGATTCAGCCTTGTGGCGCGCGCAGTCGCGCGCTCACGAGCGGCATCAGTGGTGTGAAACCCTCGGGTTGCTTACAAGCAGCATCAAGGGCGGGGAGGCCAGCGTTTTAGCGGAGAACTGCGAGTCGCGCGAGATTCGCCTGCACGGTGCGATCGTGCACAGCGCTGTGCGCATACCAACGTCGCGCGGCTTCTACGAGAATGCTGCAGGTATCAATCGCGGTGTTGGCTTCGGGCCCGAGGTTGACGTTGCGATCGAAGCTAAATCCGCGGGGAGGAGTGCGGGCATGTCGACGCAGGCGCAGACGCTTTAGCGCCAGTGACGGAATGCTGGCCCCTTCTTCCTGCACAACGCGCGCGACCGCATTCGAGCTCACGCGCTCGTAGTCCGCGCCGCGCGCATTTCGATCCGGATCTTCGGGGCGAACCCATTCATCGCACCAGGCCTTCACACGCTCACGCGTGGTGCTCAATTGCATGTCGCTCAGCGCCACCGCGATCTGCGGCAGATCCAGCGCCTCGCGCGTGGCAGCCTCCCATTGCTGCTCATCGAGCAACTGCTCGATGTCCGCCAGGTAGCTGGTGAGCATACGTGAGCTCGACGGAGCAACCCTGACATTGCTGTTGAGGGCTCTCGCGGCCGCCGTATTTTCGCGGCTTCGCTCGTCGTGCATAAAAACTCCTAATGGCAGGCGTTGCCTGCATCGTCGACAGCATGCGTCGCGCCCCCTTGCCACGCACGCCAGGAAATCCTAACAAATGTGAAGACTTTAGGTTCCGTGTCCCGCCGCGCCGTTGGTGGTCGCGCTTTCGAGCGCGCCGACCTCCTCGGAATTCGCGGCTGGCGTAACTTCCACGGTCGTATTCGTTGCGGTTCCGGCGGAAGCCGCTGCAGGCTGTTCAGGCGCCGCTGACTTCGGCGCCCTGGCGGCGGGGCGTTTCGAAGGACCAGCGCTCGCCCGTTTAGGCTTACGCGGCGCCGCCGTCTTGGCGGCGTTGGGTTTCGCAGGGCGTGCCCGCGTTGCCGGCGCAGTCGCCTTGGGCTTCTTCGCAGCCGCTTTGCGATCCTTACCTGGAGCCGCAGCCTTGCCAGCCTTGGCCGCTTTTTCCTTTTTCTTCTTCCGAGCGCCTGCCTTCTTGGGCGCGCTGGTTTCTTTCTTGCTCGCCGCTGGCTTCGCGCTCTTCGCGGCCGCCGTTTCGGCAGTGGCCGCCGCGCGGCGCTCCTGCTTCCAGGCCTTGCGGGCAGTCGCTGCCTGCTTGCGGGCGCGACGTGCCTCGCGCTTCGCTTCTTTCAAGCGCTTGCGTGCACGTTTCAATTCTTCCTTCGCAATACGGACGCGCTGCTTGGCCACATCGGCCTGCAGGCGGGTGCGTTCAACGGGTTCTGCCGCAGTGGCCTTGCTTTTATCCGTTTCGTTGGCCGGTGTTTCGCTGCCTGTCTTCTTCATCCGCGGGCCTGCGAAGTGAGCGAAGGCAAGAAGTGTCACACAAACACTGATGCGATTCCACCTGAACTGCCGCTCGTGAGCGCGCGAATGCGCGCGCAAGGAGCCGAACCCCGTGTCATTGGCGCCAATCGAAGGGCGCACAAATAGCCGAACCTCGTGCCCGCCGTTTCACTTATCCACAGAATTTGTGCATAACCCTGTGGGCGGAACACTGCGCGCGAGTACAAACCGCAACAACAGCAAGGGGTTGCGTCAATGTGCGTGAGTTTTCGCCAACGTGGCGACGACGTGTGCGCTGTTCAGTCGGAATCGCTGGTGAGCTTCGTGGCCGTCACGCGGTTGCGCCCAGCGTGTTTGCTCTGGTAGAGCGCCTCGTCCGCCACCTTCAGCATGTGCTCCGGAATTTTGCGCTCGCCGGCGGGAACCCGGTCGAGACCGCACAACCCGAAGCTCGCGGTAATGTCAACTCTTTTGGACTGGATGTTGAAAGGCTTGTTGGCAACACCGGAGCGCAGGCGGCGCGCGGCATCGAGAGCTTGCTCGTAGGGTGTCTCGGGTAGCACCACGGCGAATTCCTCACCGCCGATGCGGGCGACCCAATCGACCCCACGGCGTAAGAACTGTTGGAGCCGCGCGCCGAATTGCACGAGGACCTGGTCGCCGCTGGCGTGCCCGAGGGTGTCGTTGACATTCTTGAAGAAATCGATATCGCAAATGATCAGCGACAGTGGTCGTCCGTAACGGGCGGCGCGCTCCACCTCGCGGGGGAAGTGTTTGCTGAAGAAGCGTCGGCTCGCCACGCGTGTCAGGTCGTCGGTGGTGGAGAGCTTGCGATTCTCTATGAGGGCGATGCGCAGTACTGCTTCCAACTCCGCGATGCGCCGTGCGGCACCAACACGCGCACGCAACTCGTTCTCGGGGGAGCGACGTCCGATGCAATCATCCGCGCCTGCTATGATGCCGGCCTCGCGCTCGCTGCCCTCGTCGAGCTCGGAGATGTAAAGAATGAAGGGGGTGCGGTCGCCTTGTCGAGAGCGCAGACCGCGAACGGTCTCGAGGCTGTCCGTGAGGACTACAGGGCGGAATTCCCTACGGAATAGCTCGAGCGCCTCCGCATCGTCCGCAGCGACTTCGAAATCCAACATGTCGGGGGCCACGCGGTTGCGGATATGGTTGCACAGCGTGATATCACCAATGGCAAGTAATGCGCGCGGCGGCGGCAGACAGCGCAGCATCACCGCTATCGTCGACGACGTGTCGTCCTGAATAGCCGGTGGTTGCTGCGCGCGCCGCTCGAGCACGCGCTGGATGACGGTCGTTTGCCCGCCTGCCCGCATTTGCGTTAAAGCCCTGAAATTCTGGTCAGTGTCGCGGACATTACAGGGACTTTACGGGTGAGCCTGTGATGCTCTCGACCAAGTCCTGCAAAAAGTCGGGGAATCAGCCAGTAGTGCAGTGCGATGTGCGTTTAACGCGGTTTATTGTGCGCCGCAACGTGACTCGGCTCGTGGCGCAGGTGCGCTGGCCCCCTGCGGAAGCTCCCGAATCGTGACCAGTTCCACGCCCGGAGGAGGCAGATCCTCGTGCAGGTGCACAGGCTGTCCGGGGGCGATGACCGTACTCTCGAGCTGCGAGTTGTCCCGCGTCGCGCCGCTGGCGCTTCTCGGGATTTCCCCCGCGGTCCCACGTCGCCCCATTGGGGCTTCGTGGGATTTCCTCCACTGCGTTCCGGTCACGCTCCGGTCATCCTTCTCCTCAGTAATGCGGCAGTGCTCCAGGACATAAGAGCGATCGGTGGGGAGATGCGCGATCGTGAGATCGAAGCCACCGTTGTCCCGGTACTCGACATCACGCCGCGGGAGTAGCCGCACTTCGAAAACGTGGGGTACACGCAGGACGTCTTCGCCCGAGCGGCGACCCAGCAATTGCGCCGGAATTTGATAGTTGCTGATGAGGACACGCAGCATGCGTCCGTCATTCGAGCGGCCGGCCTCGACGGCCAATCCGTCCGAATCGCCACCTGAGACCTGCAGGCGCTGTGGAGTGTCTTTCATCCGTCCGAGTGCAATCAGTGCCTGCCCGGTCTTGTCGGGAGTCTTCCCGTCGGATCCAAATACGTTGTCTGCCCGGTAGAGTGTCGCGACATCGATCGGTGCGTCCTGCATGTAGATGAGCGCGCTGGTAATGAAGCTCGCGCGCACCAGAGGCGAGGGTGGCGAGTCGGACAGACCATAGTTCCATTCCGTCAGAAACGACTTGGTAGCCGTCAACCCGTAGCCATCCAGGCGCATCCGCAGGTCCTGCGCGATCCGATTGAAGTCGCGCGGGTCGTTGGAATCGGTCGCGTACCAGTGCCAGGAATAGAAATCGAGCGCCGTGTGGGTCGCACGCACCTGGCGCATGAACTCGTCGCGATAGGGCGACTCATCGTTAGGTCTGGCAATCGCCGGCGCACCCACGAGCGCGTGCGGGTCCGCCTCCTTGACGGCTTGCGCGATGCGGCGGTAGAGCTCGAAATACTGTTGCTCGGTTCCTTTCCAGAAGAGCTGGCCGAGGTCCGGCTCGTTCCACACTTCCCAGTAGCGGATGTTGTAGTGAAAACCGTTTCCCCAGCCGCGGTTGTAGTGGAGCACCAGGTGCTTGGCGATCGCCGCGTAACCGGCGAAATCCGCCGGCGGTGTCGGGTCGGCCCCCTCGCTGCGTCCCAAGCGGAAGAGCACACCGGCGCCGGCATTCTTGATCGAGGTAATGAGCCGGTCCGTCGGTCCGAAGCGGTAGCTCGCCGGGTTGTCGGGGTCCGCGGCTGGATTGGGGAACAGGGTCAGGGCATCGCGCTTGGCGGAGATCAATGCGCCGCCGGGAGCCTGCGCGGTTTCGAACTTCGCATCGATGTCGGCGGGTCCGTAGCCGTCGTGGGTGCGGACCAGGTCGATGCGCGCAAGTCGGTAGCCGACGGTGGCATCGACATTGTCCGCCATGTTCCAGCCGCCGAACTTGAAGGACCGGGGCTTGTGGCCGCCAGGGCCGGGAGCCCCGTCGACGCCCTGGAGCGAGCGCAGGGTACCGACGGTCGTGGTCGCATCCACCGTTATTTTTCTTGAACCGGATTGCCTTAAACTAGACTGCGCGGCCGCGGCAGCCGCGGCCATGCAAGCGACGGCGACAACCATGAAACGTGACACCACTCGATGAGCTCCGACGTAACAGGAAATACAGATTCCAGCGGGACGCAAATTATGAGCCGGGTCCGCGAGCGCCTGCCGACGCTATATATCCCCCACGGGGGTGGTCCATGCTTCTTCATGGATACGCCGCCGGGTTTGCCGCGCGATATGTGGGAGGGCATGGCCACCTATTTGCGCGGCATCGGTGCATCCATCGGCGTGCGTCCGAAGGCCGTGCTCGTCATCTCCGGTCATTGGGAGACGGAGCGGCCGACCGTTAACACAGCGACGCGTCCGCCGCTGCTGTTCGACTACTACGGTTTTCCTGAGCACACCTATCGTCTGACTTATCCCGTGCCAGGCTCGCCGTCGCTCGCGCGCAGGGTGCGCGAAGTGTTGGCCGCGGCCGAAATAGCATCGGACGAGGAGCCCGAGCGAGGTCTCGATCACGGCGTGTTCATTCCGTTCAAGCTCGTTTATCCCGAAGCGGACATCCCGGTGGTGCAGCTCTCGTTGAACCGGAGCCTGGATGCCGGCACCCACCTGGGGATCGGTCGTGCGCTCGCGCCGTTGCGGGACGAGGGGGTGCTGATTGTTGGTAGCGGCATGAGCTATCACAACCTGCGTGACCTTTTCAGCAGCGATCCGCGAGCGCTGCGCGCCGCTGCGGAGTTCGATGGCTGGCTCGGCGAAGCGGTGACCGACCCGGATCATGTGGCGCGGGAGCGTAAGCTCGCCGCATGGCACCAGGCACCGGGTGCGCGAGCTGCGCATCCGCGTCCCGAGCACCTGATTCCCCTGATGGTGGCCGCGGGTGCGGCAGGAGAGGATCCGGGGCGGCGCAGCTACAACGAGCCGTTGCTCGGCAAACCCATCTCCGGGTTTCAGTTCGGTTAGTTGGTATCATTGAGGGATGGAAGCTCCTGCCGTCACCCGTTATCGCCGCCCGTTTCTGGCGCCTGTATGGCTCACCATGCTCGCGGTGGTCTGCGCGCTCGTGGTGGCGGTTGTGATTTATCGTTCCGCCCTGACCACCGTGGTCGTCCTGGTTCGCCCGGCTGAGAAGGAAGCCGGCACGATCGATGACCCGCCGCTCGCGCCAGACGGCGAGCAGCGCGCGCAGATGCTTGCACAGATGCTCGGCGATAACACCGGAGTAGGGAAGCTCGACGGCATCTACGTTAGTGACTCGCGTCGCGCGCAGCAGATCATCCAACCGCTCGCCGAGCGGCTCGGGAAACACCCGATCGTCATCCCGAGCGGCGATATCGGCTCAATGGCGAGTCGGATCACGCGCGGCCACGACGGCGGCACCGTCCTTTTTGTGGGCAACGGCAGCAACGTGTCCCGCCTCGTGGACGAGTTGAGTGGTATCGAAGTCGGGTCGTCGAATGACACCGAGCACGACACGCTATATGTCGTGAGCATCCCGACGTTCGGACGCGCGAACGTCCTGCGAGTCCGTTACTAGGCTCCTGGGATCTGGCGCCCCCGGCCGGAGTTGAACCGACGACCTACCGCTTAGGAGGCGGTCGCTCTATCCACTGAGCTACGGGGGCGTATACCGGTGGCCGAAGGGGAGTGGTGGAGCGGAAGGGGATCGAACCCTCGACCTTCGCATTGCGAACGCGACGCTCTCCCAACTGAGCTACCGCCCCACGACAAGGCCGGCGATTCTAGCCATCGCAACCCGGCTCGTCCAATCGAGATTCACGGTCGCCCCCTTCGATCCGCGCCCCCCAATTCGGGGATGACACGTGCGGCCCCGGTATGGCTATGATCGAGACCCGTGAGGCACGCGGTCGGGGAGTCGCGGCATGCTTGATATTGGCGGTCGAGCGCCGGAATTCACGCTACCGGATCACACCGGCCAGGTGGTGTCTTTGAGCACCATGCTGCGCAGGGGGCCGTTGATCCTGTACTTCTACCCGGCGGACTTCACACCCGGTTGCACGCGCGAAGCCTGCACCATCAGGGATCTGCACACGGCCATCCAGGGCGCCGGCCTGGACGTCGCCGGTGTGAGCCCCCAGACGCCCGAATCCCACAGCAAATTCCGGGAAAAGTACCAACTGCCGTTTACCCTGCTATCCGACACCGAGAAGGTGGTCATCAGGATGTACGACGTCGTCGGTCCGTTGGGATTCGGAGTGCGGCGGGCGACGTATCTCATCGATCAGGCGCGCAAGATCCGCTCGGCCGTGCTGGCCGACTTCCGCATCGCCGTGCACGAGGATTTCATCCGCAAGGCCGTCGCGCTGAGCGCCACGGGCTGAAGCTGGGCGGGTCTGCACCTTCGTGCAGAATCAGCCGGTTACAGACTTATTCTCAAAATGGGAGTATGGTTTGCCTCGCTCGCCGCATTTAGTCGCGGCATTAATCTGGAGCGCGGATCATGAGCAAGGGTATGGACCGGAAGAAAGAGCAGAAGAAGAAACCCGCCAAGTCGCTGGAGGAAAAGCGCGCGGCGAAGCGCGAGAAGAAGTCAAACAGGGGCTGAGTCCGCGCGGGGCGCACGCCCCTAGGGGACGAAGGCCAGGAACAGAAACGCCGCGAAGATCACGAGATGCACGGCGCCCAGCAAGGCATGCGTGCGTCCTGATACCAGGGTGATCGACGCGACGAGGAAAGTCAGAACCAACAGCACCAGCTCCTTCGAATCCAGTCCCAACACCAGTGGCAGACCGACCACCGTGGAGGTGACGGCCACCGCTGGAATCGTGAGGCCGATACTGGAGAGAGCGGAGCCGAGCGCGAGGTTCAGACTCGACTGCAGACGGTTGGCATGGGCCGCACGCACGGCGGCCCATGTTTCCGGCAGCAACACCAACATAGCGATCACGATCCCCATCACTGCCTTCGGCGCACCCGCCGCCGCAAGCGCGGCCTCGAAGCCGTGCGCGACAACTTTCGCCAGCCCTACCACCGCGCCGAGCGTCACGAACAGCAGCCCGAAGCTCGTCCAGGCGAGTCGCACGGTCGGTGGTGGCGCATGCGTATCCTCGTCCGCGGTATCGTGGATCGGGAGAAAGTAGTCGCGGTGATACACCGTCTGGATGAATAGGAACGACGACCAGAGCACCAGCGACGTCAAGGCCGCAAAGATGAGCTGCGCGGTCGTGTAGGTCGGTCCGGCCGAGCTGCTGGTGAATGTCGGCAGGACCAGCGACAGGGTCGTCAGCGCAATCAACACCGCGAGCGCGCTGTTGGCACCCAACACGTGAAATACCTGCTCGTGGTAACGCAGGCCGCCGATCAACACGCACAAACCGAGTACCGCGTTGCACGTGATCATGATCGCCGCAAAGATGGTGTCGCGCGGCAGGGCGGCCTTGTCGGCGGCTCCGTCGAGCATCAGCGTCACGATGAGCCCGACTTCAATGACAGTAATGGCGATGGTCAGCACCAGTGTGCCAAACGGCTCGCCGAGCTTGTGTGCGACGACCTCGGCGTGGTGGACCGCAGAGATGACGGCACCGATCAGCACCGCGGCGCATACGGTCGCCAGGATCGGTCCGACGTGGACGAGGAGTCCAACGACGAGGAGCATGACGGCGGCGATCGGCAGCAACCACGACCATAACGGGTTCGTAGCCTCAGGGGTCCGCCCGGCCCGGGCGGCTGACGGAGCGAGGGCTCCATTGACGATATTGGGAATGGGGCATGCTCCTGTCGGGGAGCACGATGTTATTCAATTCCGACTCGGTCGAGGAATGTGATCCCCGTCACGTTCTGGCTGCCGCCTTCCACCGCGGGGCGCCGTTACAATGACGGTCAGGGGAGTCCCATACACTGGAAAAAAGTAAAACCGTGTCCATAGACAGTAGAGGCCAGGGAGCGGCTGGCCCGTTGGTCCCCCGGGCCGTGCCCGAGGGTGGTGCAATGGAGCGCCGCCAAGGCCCGGATCGCCGTAAGCAGCCCCTACGGGCGTTGATCTACGGAAGCTTTGACCCGCGTCGCCGTGGCCCGCGCCGCGAAGGCGAGCAGTCCATTGCCGGAGTCGATTGGCACGACCCCCAATGGCTTGCCGTAGCCATGCTCGTAGTGCTGTTCTCGTGCGTGGATGCGTTTCTGACGCTGACACTCATCGATCACGGGGCTTACGAGGTGAATCCCGTGATGGCGATGCTGCTCGGCGGCTCAGCGCTGGTGTTTTCCTTGGTGAAGATCGGACTCACCGCCGGCGGCGTCGTGCTGCTGACGTTGCTCGCCCGGATGAAAGCTTTCGGACGCGTGCCGGTGAGTCTGCTGCTCTACTCGGTGCTCTTGGGCTATGGCGCGCTGCTGGTGTACGAATTCCGTCTGCTCGAGGAGGCCATGCCTTCCTGAAGACGGCCTTCCTGAAGTTCCGGCTAATTAAACCGAAAGCGGAATGCCGATCACGGCAAAGCCACTGCTCAGGAGCCAGTCTGGCTAACGCTCGCCTACTGCGGCCGCCCCCCAACGGCATCTTTCGGCGATCGTTACCCTTACATAGTACCCCGCTATGCGCGGGTAACGATCGCCGAAACCTGCTCGTTGGGGGTCGCCCTCGCTACGGCGATCGTTAGCCACACTGGCTCCGTGCGTTTCCTTCGCGGTCCCTACGCGGCCGCTTCCGATTTACGTTAAACTAGCCCTTCGCAGTTTGCCCGCTCAGCATGCTTGAACCTACACCCCTCTACGGCGGTAACGCCGATTTTCTCGACGCCCTCTACGAGCAATTCCTCCGCGACCCCGCGAGCGTAGACGAGCGTTGGCGTACTTACTTTCAGCGTCTCGCCCCGGCAGCGGGTGAGCAATCCCACGGGGCCATCCAGGCCGGGATTGCCGCGCGGGCGCAGCAGCCCCGGACCGCCGCGGCACAGCCATCCGCCGACCCCGGCGGCGCGGCGAGCTCGAAGCAGGCGGCGGTCTCGCGCCTCATCCAGATCTGGACGAACCGCGGGCACCTGCTCGCTAAGCTCGATCCGCTAGGTCTGATGGAGCGTCCGCGGCCGCGCGTGCTCGATCTCGAGTACTTCGGGCTGTCGCCCGCCGACCTCGAGACCGAATTCTTCACGGGAAGCCGCACCGATGCGGTCCCGAAGCGCATGAAGTTGCGCGAGATCCTGGCGCAGCTCGAACACATCTACGCCGGCCCGATCGGCGCGGAGTTCGCGCACGTGTCGGATTCGGAAGAGCGCTTGTGGTTGCAGGACCTGTTTCAGGCAGGCCGCTTGCAGCACCGCTTCAGCGCCGAAGAGCGCCGAAACATCCTTTGGCAGCTCACGGCGGCCGAGGGTCTCGAGCGCTATCTGCACACGAAGTATGTCGGGCAGAAACGCTTCTCGCTCGAAGGTGGCGATGCGCTGGTGCCGCTGCTGGATGACCTCATCCAACAGTGCGGTGCGGTCTCGATTGAGGAAGTCGTCATCGGCATGGCTCATCGCGGCCGCCTCAACGTGCTGGTGAACCTGCTCGGCAAGTCCCCCTCGGTGTTGTTTTCCGAGTTCGAAGGGAAGTATGACCTGAGCCACCTGCACGGCTCGGGCGACGTGAAGTACCACAAGGGATTCTCCGCCGACCTGCGGACCGGCAGCGGCAACGTCCACACTGTCCTGGCCTTCAACCCGTCCCACCTGGAAGTGGTGGACCCGGTCGTCGAAGGTTCGGTTCGCGCTCGCCAGGAGCGGCGCGGCGACCAGCTGGGCGATCGCGTATTGCCCTTGCTGGTGCACGGTGATGCTTCGTTCGCCGGGCAGGGCGTCGTCATGGAGACGCTGCAGCTCTCCCAGGCGCGGGGCTACTACACCGGCGGTACCGTTCACGTCATCGTCAACAACCAGGTCGGGTTCACGACCTCGGAGCCGTGTGACGCTCGCTCTACGATTTACTGTAGCGACGTCGCGAAGATGCTCGAGGCGCCGATTTTCCACGTTAACGCCGACGACCCGGAAGCCGTCGTGTTTGTTACGAGGCTGGCGCTGAAGTATCGCATGCGCTTCCACAAGGACGTCGTCATTGACCTCGTGTGCTACCGGCGCCATGGTCACAACGAGGCGGACGAGCCCGCGGCGACCCAGCCGGGCATGTACAAGGTCATACGCCAACATCCGACGGCCCGGAAGATTTACGCGGACGAGCTGGCTGCCGAGGGCATACTCTCGGATAGCGATGCGACCGGCATGGTCGAGCAGTACCGCAATGGTCTCGACGAGGGACGGCCGCAAGCGCGTGCCTCGCTCGGCATGATCGGCAATAAGTACACCGTCGATTGGAGCACGTACTCGCAGACGGAGTGGGCGCAGAAGATCCAGACCGGTGTCGAGATGCGTCGTCTGCGCTCTCTCGGTGAGCGTATTGTCAGCTATCCTTCCGATGTCACGCTGCATCCGCGCGTCGCGCAGGTCATCGCCAACCGCAAGAAAATGCTGGCGGGTGAGCTGCCGCTCGACTGGGGTTGCGCCGAGACGCTTGCTTATGCGTCGCTCATCGAGAATGGCTTTTCGGTGCGCATTTCGGGACAGGACAGCGGACGCGGCACGTTCTTTCATCGCCACGCGGTGTTGCACGACCAGAACACCGACGCGACCTACATCCCGCTGCAGCACATTGCCGACCACCAGCCGCGGGTGCAGATCATCGATTCCGTGCTGTCCGAGGAAGCCGTCATGGGCTTCGAGTACGGTTATTCGACGACGGAGCCCAACTGCCTGGTGATCTGGGAAGGCCAGTACGGCGACTTCGCCAACGGCGCCCAGGTCATCATCGACCAGTTCATCAGCTCCGGCGAGGCGAAGTGGGAGCGTTTCTGTGGACTCGCGTTGTTCCTGCCGCACGGCTACGAAGGAGCGGGCCCGGAGCATTCTTCCGCGCGCCTCGAACGCTTTCTGCAGCTATGCGCCGAATACAACATGCAGGTTTGCGTGCCGTCCACGCCGGCGCAGATGTTCCACATGCTTCGGCGCCAGATGTTGCAGCCGTTCCGCAAGCCGCTCGTGGTGATGATGCCCAAGAGCCTGCTGCGTAATGACATGTCCGTGTCGTCTCTGGAAGATTTGACGCAGGGCAGCTTCGCCCGGGTCATCGACGAGGTGGATGACCTGCCCGCACAGCAAGTGCGTCGGGTCGTCTTCTGCAGCGGCAAGGTGTACTTCGATCTGTTGAAGGCCCGCCGCAAGGATGGACTGCGGGACGTCGCGCTCGTGCGTGTCGAGCAGCTCTATCCCTTCCCGAGCGAGGAATACGAGGCCGCGTTGCATCGCTACCCCAACGCCCGCGAGGTCGTCTGGTGTCAGGAAGAGCCCCAGAACCAGGGTGCCTGGTACCAGATCCGCCATCGTCTGCAGGAAGTGTTGGGGGGCCGCCGGCAAGTGCTCTACGCGGGCCGCGCTCCCGCGGCTGCGCCGGCAACCGGCATCTCCAAGATCCATGACAATGAGCAGACCGCGCTGATCCATGCGGCTCTGCACGCCACCGCGACCGAGGGGTCCGCGCGCGAGACCACGCGCCTGACCGGGACTGGTGGTACCCACAGCGCGCCGGTAGGGACCACTGGCCCTGCTGCTTCGGCGACTCCATTGAGAAAGAGCTCATGACGACTGAAATCCGGGTTCCTCAACTGCCCGAATCCGTGGCGGATGCCACGCTCGTGGCCTGGCACAAACAGCCGGGAGATACCATCAAGCGGGACGAGAATCTCGCCGATCTGGAAACCGACAAGGTCGTTCTGGAAGTGCCGGCGCCGGCGAACGGCGTGGTGCGCGAGATCAGGATCCAGAGTGGCACCGTCGTGACGAGTGGCCAGGTGTTGGCGATCATCGAGGAGGGCGCCGCGGGCTCCGCCGCCGGGGCCGCCGCGAGCACCGGAGCCGCTACTGGAGGCAGCGCCGCGAAGGCTGCAACCGCGCCGAGCCAGTCGGCCCCGGCCAGCGCCGGCAATGGCCAAGCCAACACACCCGCCGCCGCGGCCGAGGCCGCCGGCAAGCTGAGCCCTTCCGTCCGCCGGCTCGTCGAGGAAAACAAACTCGATCCGGGTGCCATTCCCGCGTCCGGCAAGGACGGCCGCCTGACGAAGTCGGATGTCGTCGACTTCCTGGGCAAGAAGCAATCCCAGATCACCGATCGCCCGGAGCCGCCGGCGCCTGTTGCTCCAGCCCCTGCCGCTCGCGCGCCAGCGTCGACGCCGTCGGCACGTCCGGCCGGAGCGCGCGTCGACCAGCGCGTCCCAATGACGCGTCTGCGCCAGCGCATTGCGCAGCGACTGGTGGAGGCTCAATCCACGCAGGCGTTGCTCACATCATTCAACGAAGTGGACATGACCGCGGTGCAGGAATTGCGTGCCCGCTACAAAGACCGCTTCGAGAAGGAACAGGGCGTGAAGCTGGGCTTCATGTCGTTCTTCGTGAAGGCGTCGATCGAGGCGTTGAAGAAATTCCCCGCGATCAATGCGTCTGTCGATGGCGCGGACGTGATCTATCACGAGTACTACGACATCGGGGTCGCGGTTTCCACGGAGCGTGGCCTGATGGTCCCGATCGTGCGTGACGCAGACCTGAAGAGCTTCGCGACGATCGAGAAAGAGATCGCCACCTACGCGAAGAAAGCACGCGAAGGCACCATTGCGATCGAAGACCTGACCGGCGGTACGTTCACCATCACCAACGGCGGCGTGTTCGGCTCTTTGATGTCGACCCCGATTGTGAATGCGCCGCAGAGCGCCATCTTAGGGATGCACAAGACCCAGGAGCGGCCGATGGTCGTCAACGGACAGATTGCGATCCGCCCCATGATGTACCTCGCCGTGACCTACGATCATCGGATCATCGACGGCCGTGAAGCGGTGCAGTTCCTCGTCACCGTGAAGGAGTGTCTCGAGGACCCGGGCCGTATGCTCCTGGGGATTTGATCCCCCGCCCCCCATATCAAGAAAAAGCAGTTTTCTCGCGGAGTCATCCATGTCCGACTCTTTCGACGTCATTGTCATCGGCGGCGGTCCTGCCGGGTATCCGGCGGCCATCCGCGCGGGCCAGAACAAACTCAGCGTCGCCTGCATCGATGAATGGAAGAACCCCGACGGGATCTGTGCCTTCGGCGGCACCTGCCTGAACGCGGGTTGTATCCCTTCCAAGGCGTTGCTGGAGTCGACCGAGCTGTATCACCGGGCCCACGAGGAATTCGCGGCGCACGGCATCAAGGCGGGCGACGTCTCCATGGACGTCACGCAGATGCAGAAGCGCAAGGCCGGAATCGTCAAGACCATGACCCAGGGCATCCTGGCGCTCTTCAAGGCCGCCGGAGTCACACCGCTCCAGGGTCACGGCAAGCTGCTCTCCGGTCACCGCGTCGAGTACACCGCTCACGACGGTACCCGTCGCGAGCTCACGGCGAAGCACATCATCCTGGCGTCGGGGTCCGCTCCGATCGAGTTGAAGTCAGCGGCCTTCAAGTCGCCCCAGATCGTCGATTCCTGGGGGGCACTGGAATTCCCGTCTGTGCCGAAGCGGCTCGGCGTCATCGGCGCCGGTGTCATCGGGCTCGAGCTCGGTAGCGTGTGGCGTCGCCTCGGCAGCGAGGTGGTGATGCTGGAAGCGCTGCCCGACTTCCTCTCCGTTGCCGACCAGCAGTTGGCAAAAGAGGCGCTGCGGCACTTCAAGAAGTTAGGCATCGACATCCGCCTCGGCGCGAAAGTCACCGGAGCCAACGTCGTGGGTGACGCCGTCGATGTGACGTACACCGACGCGAAGGGCGAGCAGAAGGTGACGGTAGATCGTCTCGTTGTGGCTATCGGCCGGCGTCCGTACACGAAGGATCTTCTCGGCCCCGATACTGGTGTCCAGCTCGACGAGCGCGGCTTCATCAAGGTCGACCACGAATGCCGCACTGGTGCTGAAGGCGTGTGGGCGGTCGGTGACTGCGTGCGTGGCCCAATGCTCGCGCACAAGGGCAAAGAGGAAGGCGTCATGGTGGCCGACCTCATCGCGGGTCTCTACGGTGAGGTGAACTACAAGGTCATCCCGTCGGTCGTTTACACGGCGCCGGAGATTGCCTGGGTCGGTCTCTCCGAGGAGCAGGTGAAGGCCGAGGGTAAGCCCTACAAGGTAGGCGTGTTTCCCTTCATGGCGAGCGGTCGCGCTCGCGCGATGGAGCAGGCGCAGGGCTTCGCAAAGATTATCGCCGCCAAGGATGATGACGAAATTCTCGGCGTGCACATCATCGGCCCGATGGCCGGCGAGCTGATCGCGGAAGCGGTGCTTGCGATGGAGTACTCGGCAAGCAGCGAAGACCTGCAGCGTACGATCCACGCGCATCCGACGCTGTCGGAAGCGCTGCACGAAGCTGCACTCGCGGTCGACAAGCGCGCGATTGACTCGATCAACCGCTGAGCAGAGACGGCGCCTTGCCGCCGACGCCCCCAAGTTGTCGGCCGGGGCGAGGCATTACCCCGAGCTAGTTACCGGCGGCGGCGAGCTGTCCGAGCGCGCGCCGCCCGTCCGTCCACACGTCGAAAGGCCTGGGGTCGTCGTCGCCCTCCAGGACTAATCGCAAGCGTTTCGTGTTCGAGAGAAAGCGCAACGTCTCCTTATCCGTTCGGTAGATGCGCGGACGTCCACGAGTGTGGTCCGGCGCATAGAGCGGCCGCGAGATCCCCGCTTCTTTCATGCTACGTGTATCCCGGACGAGCCGGATCGCGCGATCGTCGGCCAGCCAGATCAGGTTTTGCCCCGGATGCCGATCGGTTCCCAGCCGCGGGTCCACCGTGGACCAGAGATAAACCAACAGCACATACTCGTAGTGACCGGAGCGGTTGATACTGACTGCGCCGACCGTCGCATATTGGCGCGAGTTGGCCGACACATCCTGGTGCGCGCGCGCGAACACCATTGGCAAATCGACCGTGGTTACCAAGGCAGCGGTGACGGGGTCGAGATATTCCGGCGACTCCGCCGTCGGTGTAGCCGAACAGCCCGCCAGAACCAACAACACGATGCCGTACAGCAGGTGACGCATGATCAGAAGTTCACCCGGTAGCCGATACTGACGAACAGGCGCGTCGTGTTGCCGATCTGCAGGACTTGCGGATTGCGGCCGATTTCGCTACCCGCCTCGATTTCCACCAGCCTGCCGTTGCGCTGCCAATCGAGATGGGCGTATGGGTCGTAGAAGTATTGCACCGGCCCGGAGTCGTTGACCCGACGCTGCACCAGGATGCGGGGTCCGACGCGCCACGAGCCGAACAAAGGATAGCGGGCAATGTAGTCCACTCCCGTCGTGTCCGCCGTGGTGCCGTGGTCGTAGCGCAAGGCAACCTGGTGGTAGTCGGCTTGACTCACCAGGCCGGTGCCGAAGAATTGCACCTGGTAAGCCACGTCGGTGCCGCCCGTGTCCTGCAGCGGAGCGAGAGCCCCGGTTGCCGTGCCTGCGAGCGGATTGGTCGACTCGCGAGTGACGAAGAGATCGAACATGACCTGGTAACGCTCTCCAAGCTGCTTCAGCGCGGAGACGCTGTAGGTCGACAGCAGCGGCGTGTTGCTTTTGGCGAGCCGGTCGATCTCCTGCCGGGTCAGGGTCTGCTGAAGCTGCGATACCGTGGTGATGCCAACCTGTCCGATGAGGGCGTTCTGCGTGGTCAACAGGGGGGCATTGCGCCTCTCGAGATCGACTGTGAGCTGCCAGCGATCCGGAAGTTGTAACGTGCCGAGCAGGACGGCAGCATTCAGCGAATGGTACTTCGTGTCATAGTCCACGTAGCTCACGAGCGAGCGGCCCGGAACGAAATACTGCCATTGCGTACCGACAGCCTGTCGGTCGCGCAGACCATCCACGGTCTGTTGTGTCACATAGACGCTGGAATTCCAGTGCGCCAGCTCGGGACCGTAATCGACCGCCAGGGTCTCGAAGCGCCGCCGGGTGTCGAGGTTGTCCTGCGCATTGAGCACGGGGCTTCCGACTGTCCCGCGCACTGCCCACCCGGGTAGGAGTGAGTACTGCAGCATGGCGCCATCGAATGTGCCGAAAATCCCGTCGGTCGTGGCGGTCTGGCGACCAATCCGCGTCCGCAATCCCGTGAGCTTGTCATTGAGATCGAAGAAGGCGGTCGTGATGCGAACGCGATTATCGGGATTCGGCTCACCCACAGCGGTTGCATGCCGCGGCAGGAAGTTCTCCTCCAGGCCACCGTTCAAGCGGAATGAAAAGTCGACGCGTTCGCCGATGCGGCGGGCGAATACGTCGGCGTCGGAAAAGATCGCGTTCTCCACCACTTTCGACGGCGGATTGACGGCCAGCGGTCCCGACAGGGAGTAGTCGAAAGTATCGCGCCGATAGAGCTGGGTGACGCCGCCCGAGATATTCCAGCCGCGGCCCTGCTCGTTCGAGAGCTCGATGCCGCCGTTACGGGCCGACGCCGTAGCGGCGCGCAGAATGCGAAGGCGGGTCCGGACCCGCTCGGCTGCGGGACCTTCAGGATAACGTCGCAAATACTCTTCGTATTCCGCTTTGGCGTGCGCGACGGCGCCGGCCCGCTCGCGGGTGAGGCCCAACAGCTCCTGCACTTGCGCGCGCTCTGGAAACTCCGGCTGCCGCTGCAGTTTCGTCAACATCTCGATGGCTTCGGGGTAGCGGCGCGCGCGCAACGCCTTACGAGCGTCCGCAAGCAACTTCGAGCGGTCATCGGGATTCAATGGTGCGTCGGCCCCAATGGACTGTACGGGCGGCAGTGGTGGTTCAGGGACTGCGGCGTTAGGCTCGGTCGTCACGGAGTCATCCCCTACCGCAAGCCATGCGCGCGGATAATCCTTGGCAGCCGTTCGCAACACGCTCTCGGCCACACTGCGCTGGTCGAAGGGGCCCGCCCGCAGGCGATACCATTTCTCGCCGCCGGCGTCGATCTCGGAGACGAACGTCTTCGTCTGCAAACGTTCGGCCGCGAGTTTGAGCGTGTCAGGATCGAAAGGCTCGTGTTGTGATTCCAGGTTGACGGCGAAGTTGCTCGCCGTGTCACCACGGTCCGTAACGAGGATGCGGGGCTTGTCGGCGCGCGTACGGATGAGGCGGATGCGCATCCCCGTGGAGCTCGCTCCCTGCGCGAGGACAAACGACTCGGGTCTTGCGAAGGTGAGGGTCAGCGTCACCTCGCCCCCGAGCGCTGACTCGAGGCGTGCGCTGCTGAGAATGCCGCGAGGCCCTGAGATCGGGGGAATCTCGCTCGCCAATTCGCCGCCCCCGGAGGAGGACATGCCGCAGTTGCGCTCGGGGCGGAGTCGCACTTGCAACTCCGGACCTTCACTGGCCGGAGTGTGTCCGGCGTACCGTAAGGAGCAATTGAACTGCAACGTGATGTCAACCTGGTTGTCGTGCTCATCGATGTCAATGACGTCGATGAGCCGTGCAGGGGCAGCCGGTACCTGTGCCTGCAAGGTGCCGAGGCCCGCGGCTGCCAGCAGCAACGCCAGTGCGAGTTGCCTAATGGAACGCACCGTCCGTCACCTTGTGATGGCCGGGCGGCCGTGGCTTGGCGATCGCCGTCAGGTTCGCGTCCGCGTAGACATGACAGGCACTGGTGCAGTTCTGCAGCTCGGCGACCGAGTAAGGCACTCCGGCGGCGGTCTTGGGATGGGCGTTGGGTTTGAACGCCGTCGCATGACACCCCGCGCAATTCGGCCGGTAGGCCGCGGAGGTCCACGTCGCCTGGTCGAGGCTCGTGGTGTGACATGCGGTGCAGCCCGGTGAGCCGCGATGCTCGCCCGGGTACTGTGCCGACGTATGAACGAAGATCAGTGGCATCCAGTTGGGATAGCGGTGACAGTCGGAGCACGCACGCGCGGTGGCCGGATGGTTCGCGACTTTTCCGGTGGCCGCGAGGTTGTTGTGACAGCCCTGGCAGTTCGTCGTCAGCCCGGAATGATTGAAGCGTGCCGGGCTCCATGACAGCGTAGTGTGGCAGTCGCCGCACCCCGTCGTCGTGATGACGTGGCGCATCGACTTGGAAGAGGCCCGCACGCCGTCATGACAGCCCGTGCATTGGTTTTTCTGCAGCAGGTCTGCATGCTCCATGCGTGCCGGAACGAAGGCGACCGTGGTGTGGCAGCCGGTGCAGTTGTTGTCGGATGGAATGTGGGTTGCGGCTTTACCCGTAGCCCTGACATTGTTGTGACAGCTGAAGCAGGAGCCTATCGCCGCCGTGTGGTCCATCCGGTAAATCGGCGCGAAGTTGTAAATCGCGTGGCACAGATCGCAGCGGTCCGACGTGACGATATGGGTCGGGGGCTTGGAGGTCGCGCTGATTCGCCCGCCGATCGTGTGGCAGCCCTCGCAGCTCCGGGGCGTTCCTTTGAATACCCCTTGCACGTGGCAGTATTCACACGCGAGGTCGCGGTGCGCACCGCGCAGCTCGAAACCGGTCGTGAGGTGATCGAAGCTCGTTCGTTGCACGGCGTTGGCGTGTAGCGCGGTGAACAACAGGACCAGCCAGGGAAAGATGTGTCTCCGGAGCATCGCCGCCAAACCTCAGTTGTTAGTCCGTGGCCGCTTGAAGCTGGCGGTGGTATGGCATTGCTGGCACTGTTGACCGAGCCGGCCGGCATGCACATCGTTTTCCGCGTGGCAGGCGCCGCAGACCATCGACGGCTTGATGACATTCTGGGGCTTCAGGTGGCACTGGTCGCACCCGACCGTGGAGTGTGCTCCCGTCAGCGGAAATCGCGTCCGCGCGGCATGGTCGAAGTCCCAGAGCTTCCAGCCATTGGGCGTATGGCACGTGGCGCAGGCCTTCGATAACGCACCATTGTGGATGTCATCTCTCGCGTGGCAGGCGTTGCAATCCTGAGAGGTCTCCTTGAAGTGCTGTGTCATGTGGCATTGGCTGCAGGTCGCCGCTACGTGCAGCCCGAGAAGGGGATAGGGTGTGAGATCGTGGTCGAAAGTCACTTCGCTCCAGTTCGTGGAGGTGTGGCACGTCTCGCAGTCCTGGCTCATGGATGTGCCATGCGGATTGGCGGCGCGATGACAGCTCGCGCAGTCCGTGCCGAGTTTCTGGTCTTGCAGTGACGCGGTGTGACAGGCCTGGCACGCTACTTTCGCGTGCGCTCCCGCGAGCTTGAAATTCGGGTGCTCGAAGGAGGCCACGCGCCACAGGTCGTTGCCATGACAGGTGCCACAGGAGAGGCCGAGACGGCTTTCGTGCCGATCGTCAGCCTTGTGGCAACCGGAGCAGTCTTTCGGGACAGGTGCGTGCAGGTCGCCGCTGCGGTGGCAGTCCGCGCACCCGATGTGAGCGTGGCGCCCGGCAAGGGCGAAACCCGTCTCGCGGGCATGATCGAACTTCTGCGAGCCCCAGTCGGCCGTGGTGTGGCAATTGCCGCAGTCCTTGCCCTGGCCTCCCTTGTGAACATCGTCCGGTGCGTGGCAGCCGATACACGCGGTCGGCGTGCCTTTGTAGCGCTCGCCCACGTGACAAGTCACGCACGCGGTCTCGAGGTGTTTGTTGGTCAGGTGGAAGAGGGTGTTGTCGTGATCGAAGTGGGTTTTCTGCCAGGATTCCGGGTCATGGCAGAGGGAGCAGTCCGGTCCGAGAAAGCCACGATGAGCGTCGTCCCGCGCATGGCAGCCGTTACAGGTCGAAGGAGCCTTGCGAAGGGGCTCACCGGCCTCGTGACAACTCGCGCAGGTGAGCGCGACGTGTGCGCCTTGGAGCGCAAAGTTGGTCAGATCGTGGGTGAACCCGGCCTGGCTCAGCCGTGTGATATCAGCGTCTCGACCGAGGTGCTCGGTATGGCAGCCCCGGCACTGGCTGGCCGCCGCCTGCCGGATGTGGCCGTGGTAGCTGCTCTTGCCGCGGATGTCCGCCGCAATCTCCTTGTGACAACCCAGGCAGAGACTGCTCTGTCGCTCACGACTGCTGAGGTCGTGGCACTCGGAGCATTCGGCTTCGAGCTGCGCATGCGCCGTGGAGACCGGGCCCGGCATGATGAGCTTTTCGATGCTCGCGGCCCGGGCGACCTGGCCGCACAGCAACGCGATACACGCGAGGACGAGGGCTCTGGCGTCAATACAGGTGTACCGCCACGACATGTACGATGCTGGCGGCGATGAGGATGAGGAAGAGCGGCACGTGCAGGGCGTGCCACAGCCCGAAACATTTCTCGAAGGCGCGGACCTCGGCTACTTCCCGCGTGGCGCGCAAGCGCCGTGAAATGTGGTCGAAGGCAACGCGCTCGAATCGGTCTTTTTGCGCGGCGACCGCCTTGTGTCGCGCGGCCGTGGCCTCTATCGCCGAGCGCGCGCAATCGCGCACGAGGCGCTCGCTCGCCCTGGAGCGGGCCCGGATGATGAAAGGGGCGGCGATAATGGCGGGACCCCGCCAGTCGCCCACCTCCAGGACACGGCTCTCTTCGGCATCGAGACGCGCGATGAGCTCGGGCACTATCAGAACCTTGCTGCCGCGCTCCTTGATCTCCCGGGCGCCGCGTTCCAGGTCGACCAGTGTCGCGCTGCGGCCATCCGGTCCGCCGTGGACCCTGGTGTGCAGAAAACGCCCGAACAGGCCACTGCCGGCGACCAGGAGCATGGCGAAGAGGGCGATGTTGCTGTTGGTCGCGCCCAGGCTGAAGCCGCAATGGATCAGAATCAACACCGGCGCGGCTACACCTAACAGGATGTGCCACTGGAACCAGGCGGGCAGGCTGCCCAGGCAGGCGAGGCCCGGGATGCGCTTGCGGATGGGGTAGAAGGATTGGAACAGCAGCAGCACACCCCCGAGGACGCCGAGCGTGTAACCGATCCCGTTCTTGGGGCTCACGTGGTTGGTCAGCGGCAACTGCGAGCCGAGCAGCAGGACCACGGCCGCCACGGCGAACAGCACCCGCTCCGGCGCGAACCGGTTGCGGTCGGATGAGAGTGGGGTGCGGGCCGGCGGCATGGACTTCAGGTGATCTTGTGGTCGATCGAAATGTTGATCGGGTGTTGGCTATGCGGATCGACCGAAGCTACGGTCCCCACCAGGTCTCCGGGTTTGGGCAGTGCCTCACCGGTGGCGGAGATGCGCGCTTCGAGCTGGATACGTTTGGCCGCGGACAGATTGCGACCCGGGATCATCGCGTCGGCATCGTCGAGCGTGAACGATACGGGCCAGCGATCGACGCGCAGTCGCAGAACTGCGAGCGGCGGTCCCGTGCCGGCAGTGTCCATCGCGTAAACGAATAGCGTGGCGCCAGGCGCGGCCAACGAGGCCAGCTTCGCGTCAATCTGCACCGTCCCCGAGATCCTGGTGCCTTCCGTGGTGCCGCCCCCCGCAGGATGGCTTCCTACATGCATGCGCGCTGCGCGCGCTTCGTTTGTCCTTCCCATGTATTCGTACGACTGCGCCAGCAGGCGCCATTCGTCGTCGGTTCCCCCTTTGGTCTCGAGTCGCTCCGCGAGGTTGCGGGTGACCGTCTCGAGCGAGCCGGCATCGGTACTGCCCGCGCTGGCATTGCCCGATCCGGTGCTGTTGACATCGGCCTGTGTCGGCCAGCGGTCCCCCGGCATCAACACGTCCGGATCCGACGTCGCCGGAGCGGACGGCGTGTTGGTTTGGGTCACGGCATCTTTGGCAGGCATGGCCGTTCCCGCGGTGGACGAGCTGACCAGAAAATAGACGCTGAGCGCACCGACCATCAGGCCCGATGCCGCACCGGCGATGAACCAGTAAGTATCCCGAGGTGACATACCGTCCGTTCCGGCCGCTCTCGCTTGCGTCGCTGCAAAAGATTACTTTGTACGCGCGAGCCGCGTGTCCGCCGCGTGCAAATCTGCGAACGGCGTCGTGCCTCGATACGTCCGCAAACAGCGACACTTGAGGATCACCGGGACGCACGCGATGAGATTCTGTTTAATAGGTACCGCCGTCCTACTGGCCCTGACAGCTGCGCAAGCCCGCGCGGGCGAGAGTGTGCCGGCCGCCGCGGCGAAAGTTTCGCTACGCACGAAGCAGTTCGGCGCGGCGCTCCGCGAGCTGCAATTCGGTGCCGAGCATCGCGACATCCAATGCGAATATCTGCTCGGACTCATCTACGCAAATGGTCTGGGTACTGACGTCTCGATAGCGGCGGCGCGCCGGTGGTTGACTGCCGCGGCTGAAAAGTCGAACCCCGATGCGGCCTACGCGCTTGCCGGTCTGCTTGCGCAGGGCTTGCCGGAAGATCGCGAGAACGCGCGTCGTTGGCTCGAGCGTGCGGCTGCCGAGGGTCAACCGCTTGCCGCCAAGTTGGTGGCCAGTCATTCCTTGCCACTGGCGCCGGTGCGCAACGCTGCCGGTGATGCCCAACTCGCGCGCGAGTTGCTGGTGTGGGCTATCCGCCACGACACCGAGTCAGTCGCGATGTTTGTCAAAGCGGCTGGGGTCGAGGCGGCCGATGAGTTCGGGCGCACCCCTTTGGCCTATGCCACGACGGAAGGCTCCGATTCTGCCGTGCGCCAGTTGTTGGCGGCGGGGGCCTCGGTCGACCAGGCGGACCACTTCGGCGTGACGCCATTGATGCTTGCCGCCGAAGCGGCGAGCGACTCTGTTCTCGAGACACTGCTACGGGCTTCCCGCAATCTGAACGCGAGAGACCATGTCGGCAATTCCGCCCTGTTCTATGCGGCTCGCGTGGGTAGAGCGCGGCACGTGGCGCGGTTACTCGCGGCGAAAGCATCACCCGAAGGCCCTAATGCCGACGGGTGGACCGTGCTCGACGTGAGCTCAAAGGCGGGTCACGCGGAAGTCGCGAAGCTGCTGCGCGACGCGGGCGCTACGGGAAGCCTGAAAGTGGCCAAGATACGGGAGTCCAGCGGCGTCGACCCGACACAGGCCGGCGAGCTCTATGCGAACTGGCCGGCGTTGGCGATCGCGGCGAGCCGGGATGACGTTGGCGTCGTGGAAAAGCTCCTCGCGGAAGGTGCTCGGGCGGACGAGCCGACTCCGCAGGGTGACACGCCACTGCTGGTTGCCGCGAAGTACCGGGCCGCGAAAGTGATTGCTCCCGTGCTGAAGGCGGGCGCGAGTCCCGCGACGCCGGATGCCGAAGGGAACACCGCGCTGGCGTATGCGGCGGGGCATGGCTCATCCGACGTGCTGGATGCTCTGCTGGAGAAAGGCGTTTCTCCCGATCTCCACGCCACTACAGAAGCGCCTCCCCTGATCGCTGCGGCTCGCGTGGCCGACCTGACAGCCATGCAACATCTCCTCACCGCGGGAGCGGATGTGAATTCGGCGGATGCTGCCGGACTCACCGCCATCATGATCGCCTCCGCCGCGGCGAACCTCGAGATGACCCAGATGTTGCTTGCGGCAAACCCCCGACTCGGTATGAAGGACCGCACCGGTCGCAATGCCTTGTGGTTTGCGGCCGCCGGTGGCGGCGACCAGATGGTGGATCTCCTGCTCGCGGCGGGATCGCCGATTGGTGGGCCGGCAACTGAGCCGTCGCCGCTGTTCGCTGCCGTGCGGGCAGGGCGTGCCAACACCCTCGAGCGGCTGTTACGCAAGGGCCTGCCGCCGGATGCCCGGAGCTCGACGGAGGATACGCCTCTTATCGCTGCTGCCGCGCGCGGTGATATAGCGATTGTCCGGGTACTTCTGGATGGGGGCGCGAACATTGATGCGCAGAACGCTGCCGGTAACACAGCTTTGATCGAGGCTGTTCGCGAGGGACAGACGGAGGTCTGCCGGGTGTTGTTGAAAGGTGGGGCTGATGCGGGACTGCACAACCGGGATCGCATCGATGCGCTCGACACGGCGCGGCGTCGGCATCTCGGCGACATCGTCGCCATGCTGGAGAGCCGCTAGAGATAGGCTCTGGGCTCGCTCGAGGACAGCCTAGCTCTGTCCGTCCAACTTGAAGGTCATGCGCAGTTGGACACGACCTTCGACGGCAACGCCGTTGACCATTCTCGGTTGATACTTCCAGCGGCGTACTGCCGTTACGGCGGCGTGATTGAAGACCGCCGAGGGCTCTGCATGCAGCACAGTCACGTCCTGCACTTCCCCGCTGGGCGAGACCACGAAGCTCAGGTCGACCGCGCCTTCGATTCCTTTGCGGGCGGCGGCGTCCGGATATTCCGCGGGCACGCGCCTGATGACCTCCGGCTCATGCGTGTTTGCCGAGACGCCCGAATCCTCCAGGGTCTTGCCGCTGAAGGTTGCAGGCGCGGTCGCCGGCGGCGCGGGTCTCGTCGGTGCTTTGGCGTTACTGTTTGCAACCTTTTGCGGCGCCCTCACAGCACTCGGTGCATGGCTGACCTTGGCCGCCGAGAAGTGTCGGGCGAACCAGCGCGCGGCGCCGGATGACTGGGGCTCGGCGGTGCCGGCTTCGCCCTTCGCCAGGAGGGATTCGAAGAATGGCAGGCGGGGGTGCGTCGGCGCGATCTGCTGTAGTGCAGCGATATCGGTGCGCGCCGCCTTGTAGTCGTCCTGTTGAAACGCCGCCTCGGTGTCGGCAATGAGCTTGACCACTTCCGGGGGATCGTGGGTCGGTCGGGCCGACAGACTTGCCGTGCTGAACGGCGGCTTGTCGGGCGTGTTGAATACGTGAAGCGCTACGGCCATCACGCCAATCACGACGACCACACCCGATGCGACCATGAAGGCGCTTCGCTTGGCGCTCGGTTCCAGCAAAGGTGGCGGGGTCGCTCGCGCTTGGGAGGCCGCGGCAAGTCGTGACCCGAGCGCGAGAGTCTCAGGCGTGGGTTGGCGCCCACCTCTACCCGCGGCGCTGGCTGCGCGTGCGGCGCTTCGTGATTTGCCCCCCTTGCGGGCTTGCGGCGGAGCGGGAGCGGGCTCGTCGTCCTCGTCGACTAACGCGAAGTCATGCACCTCGCGACGCGCCTGCGGAGCGGGCGCTTGCGGCTCTGGGCGCGGTGCCGGGGCCAACTGACGCACCGCCCGGACAGTGACCTCAACAGGCTCGAGGTGCGCGGGTGGCGGCGGTGCCGGAGCCGGAGTTGGCGCGGGTGTCTCTTCGTCGATTCCGTCGAGATCCTCCTCGATACCGGCCGCCGCGGACAGCGCAGCCAGCAATTGCCGCGGCTCGATGGGATAGGACAACGTCCTGAACAAGCGGAAGGGGCCTAACCGGCCCTTGAGGAGTTTGAGCCGTTCCCGGTCCACCGCGAAAATCCGCAGCATCTCCGGCCGGTTGCGGCCCATCTGTCCCAACAGCTCGAGGCCCGAGCCGTCCTCGAGCCGCTCGCCGGCGACAATGACGTCGAATTCGTTGACCCGTACGAGGTCGAGGCAGTCTGCCTTGGTCGTCACCGCGTCGATGGAAAAATACTCCCCCAGCAGCCCTGTGATAGCTGTCAGAAGAGTGGAATCCTGATCGACGACGAGGACGCGCATACACCCGTTAGCCCCATCCCTGGAGCCATCCTTAATATAACCGCAGCGAAGCGGAGGGAATCCTGCGGCAAGCGCCAGCGGCGCGACGCGGGATAACTCCATGTCTTAATACAGCGACAGGGCCGTGCGAACGCCGTTCCAAGTCACATATTACCCAAACGTTGGGTGGGTGTCTCAGCGCAGCCGCCGTGCATGGATCACATTCGGCACCCCGGCGAGCCGTTTGAGGACACGCGTCAACTGTTCGAGATCATCCACGGCCGTCGTGACGAGTACGTGAGCTGTACCGGCCGTGCGGTCCGTCGTGGTCGTCATGGCCTCGATACTGAGACGTTCGTAGGCCAGGACATCGGTTATGTCACGTACCAATCCCCTGCGGTCATAGGCGCTCACCGACAGCTCGACCGAGGGGTTTACGCCGTTGGTCCCGGACCATGCGACATGCAGGATCCGGTCGGGCCGCGTCCCGCGCATACGGATCAGACTCGGGCAGTCGTCGCGGTGAATCGTGACTCCCCGGCCGACTGTAACATAACCTGCAATTTTTTCCGGTCGCAATGGCGCGCAGCAGCGTGCAAGCGTGACCGGCAAATCACCCACGCCTTCGATCTCAACCGGTGAGCCGCCGCGGTTGCGGCGAGTGCTCGCATGCGCGGGTCGAGCTACAGAGGCGTGCCGGCGGGTTTCCGTGGGTTGAAAGCCTGGCAGTCGTGCGGCGCCGTGCAGGAGTTGAGTTACAGTGATCTCGCCTTCGCCGAGAAGTTGGTACAGGTGATCGGCGTCACGGGCCTTCAGCTCCTGCACCAGGGCCGCGAACTGTTCGGGCTTGAGCCCGATCCGCGCCAGCTCGCGGTCGGCAATCGCGCGGCCGGCGACCCGATTGTCGCCGACATCCTGTTTGCGGAACCAGGCGCGAACCTTCGACCGGTTGCGAGCGGAGACCAGGTAGCCTTGCTCGGGAGCCATCCAGTCGCGGCTGGGGGCATCCTGTTTGGCCGTGATAATTTCCACTATCTCGCCGTTGGCGAGCGTGTAGCTCAAGGGCACGATCCGTCCGTTGACCTTGGCGCCGCGGCAGCGATGTCCCAACGACGTGTGTACGGTGTATGCAAAGTCCAGCGGCGTAGCGCCGCGCGGCACATCTATCACTTCGCCCTTCGGTGTCAGGGCGTAGACGCGATCCTCGAAGAGCTCCGTCCGGACGCTCTCGACGAAGTCATTCGCCGAATCGTCTCCCTCGGCGCCCGTATCGTGCGGTTCCAACAGCCGTCTGACCCATTCGATCTTGCGTTGGTACTGGGCGTCTCGCGCGCCACCTTCCTTGTAGGTCCAGTGAGCCGCCACTCCGAGCTCCGCGTGCTCGTGCATCTCGCGGGTGCGGATCTGCACCTCGACGCTCTTCCCCTGCGGACCCATGACGGCCGTATGAATGGAGCGATAGAAGTTGTCTTTGGGAGTCGCGATGTAGTCGTCGAACTCTCCCTGAATGTACGGCCACAGTCCGTGGACGACGCCGAGCGCGGCGTAGCAATCGGGAATCGAGGCCACGATGACTCGCACGGCACGCACATCGAAAAGCTGCTCGAAGGCGAGGTGCTTGCGCATCATCTTGCGATAGATGCTGTACATGTGTTTGGGGCGGCCGTAAATCTCCGCCTGGATGCCGGCCTTTGCGAGCTCCGTGCGCAATGTTGCGCAAAGCGATTCGATATAACGCTCACGGTCGGCGCGACGCTCGTTGAGCTCGGCGGCGATCCGTCGGTACTCGTCGGGCTCGAGATAGCGGAAGGCAAGATCCTCCAGCTCCCATTTGAGCTGCCAGACACCGAGCCTGTTGGCGAGAGGTGCGAAGATCGCGCGGGCTTCGACCGCACGGCGTTCGCGTTCCTCGGCGGATGTCTCACGCGCGTGGCGCAGTCCGATGAGCTGTTCGGCCAGGCGCGCAAGAACCAGTCGCGGGTCGCTGACAACGGCCAGCAGCATCTTGCGAAGCGTTTCTGCCTGGCGCGCGTCGAGTCCTTGCGCTGGCAACCAATCGCGCGGCAACCCGAGCTCGCCCAGGCGAACGAGCGCGAGTGCCGTGTCGGTGGCCGCGCGACCGACGACGCCGGTGAGCGCATCGGGTTCGAGACCCGCGTGCGCGATGACGGGGCGCACCAGAACGGCATTGGCGAGCTCGATGTCCTCGGTCAGTGCGCCCATGACCTCCGCGGCTTCCGCGCCAACGGCCAGGTCGGCGTGGGCCTGCGGGATCACCTGCTCGATGGCGGCGCGTGATCGTGCGATCGCGTCGCGGATCGCGGGCGGAGAAAGTTGAATGGTCTCCAAGGGCTACAACTATAGTTTCATTGGAAAAACTGGCCTGCGGCCGTTTTTCGGGCAGTGGCTGCGTTTCCGCCCCTACGCGGGCCGGGCAAAAGGCGCGGCTTTTGCCAGCTGCGCCAAAACCGGGCGCGGGCTTGGCCATGTCGCCCGCGCGGGTTTACGGCTATCATACCCGCCTGTTTTCCCAATCGGCGCCGAAGCTTAGCGTCGTCGCTAACCGCTCCCCCTGCTTTGGTCGAATAGCGGATTTCATGGTCAGTCACACCAAGTGGGCGAGCATCCAGCGGCGCAGAGCGGCACGGGCGAGGGGGAGGGAGAAGGAGCCGGTGCATGCGGTGGGTGGGACGTTTCAGCCTGAACGGTACGAAGGCTACGGACCGGGTGGCGCGGCGGTCGTGGTCGACTCCGTGACCGATGACCGGCGTCGCACGGGCTCGGCGGTTCGGGAGGCGTTCACCCGGTATGGCGGCCATATGGGCGCGCAGGGCTCCGTGAGCTACCTGTTCCACACGGTTGGACTGATGACGTTTCCGCCGGGTACGGACGAAGCGAAGTTGATGCAGGTAGCGCTGGAGGCGGGCGCGGAGGATGTCGTGCTGAACGACGACACCTCGATAGAGGTCCTCGCCGATCCGGTTGAGTTCGAAACGGTACGCGCGATTCTGACAGACAGTGGCTTCGTGCCCGCGACGGCGGAGGTGACCGAGCGCGCCTCGATCCCCACGCCCTTATCGGGTGAGCCGGCCGAGTTGATGGTGAGATTGCTGGAAGCCTTGGAAGACCTGGACGACGTACGGGACGTTTATTCGAATGTCGAGATATCGGACGAAGTCCTGGCGCGCATTTGACCCGGAAGCCTACGCGACAGCTTCCGCGGGCGCGGCTGCGCGCGTCGTCGCATCGGTGTCCGCGACAATACCGGCTGGCAAGGTCCGCATCCTCGGCGTCGATCCGGGCTCGCGTCGCACCGGGTTCGGCATCATCGAGTGTCGGGGAACCGATTATGTGCACGTGGCGCACGGCTGCCTCAATGTGGGCGGCGCCGTCATGGCGGAGCGACTGCGCCTGATCTTCGATGGTTTGCAAGCTCTGATCGACGAGCATCAGCCGGCCGAAGTGGCGGTCGAGCGCGTGTTCGTCAACCGCAACGTTGAAAGCGCACTCAAGCTCGGGCAGGCGCGCGGCGCGGCGCTGTGCGCTGTGCCGAAAGGGATCCCCGTGTTTGAATACGCGCCGCGCGCGGTCAAGATGGCGCTGGTGGGCTCGGGAGCGGCGGAGAAATCGCAGGTGGCCCACATGATTACGACCTTGCTGCGATTGCAGGAACGGATCGGTCCCGATGCCTCTGACGCCCTGGCGATCGCCGTGTGCCATGCCCATTCACGCCGGCTGCACGTTCTGACACGGGCGGTGCAGGCATGATTGGCTCGGTTCGCGGCCGCATCACCGCCAAAACTCCACCGCAGCTCACGGTCGACGTGGGCGGCATCGGCTACGAGCTCGAAGCCCCGATGTCGACCTTCTTTCACCTGCCGGCGGTCGGGCAGGAAGTCGGTCTCCTCACGCACCTCGTCGTTCGGGAGGACGCGCATGTTTTGTATGCCTTCGGCACCGAGGGCGAGCGGCGATTGTTCCGGAGTTTGATCAAGGTGTCGGGCGTTGGACCCAAGATCGCTCTGGCGCTCTTGTCGGGCATCAGTGTCGAGGCGTTCTCGCGTTGTGTCGTGAACGAGGATATTACCGCGCTCACCAAGGTCCCCGGCATCGGTCGCAAGACGGCGGAGCGTCTCATCGTCGAGATGCGCGATCGGCTCAAGGACTCGGAGACGCCCGCGAGTGTGGGTAGCGTCCCTGTGCCGGTCGGCGCCAGTCCGGAATCCGAGGCGTTTGGCGCACTCGTCGCCCTGGGGTACCGCCCGGCGGAGGCGACTCGCTTGCTCAAGTCGGTCGGTCCCGGTACACACTCGACCGAAGAGCTCATCCGGCGCGCTCTCCAGGGCGCCAGCGGCTCGACAGGCTCCTGAGAGGACTTCCAATTGGAAGCGCAACGAATCATCAGCGGCACGGCGCGTAGCGAGGACGAGGCGGCCGAGCAGGCCATCCGCCCGGCGCGTTTCGCCGACTACGTCGGGCAGGGCGCTGTAAAGGCACAGCTCGAGATCTTTGTCACGGCGGCCCGTCAGCGTAACGAGGCCCTCGACCACGTCCTCATTTTCGGGCCACCTGGACTGGGTAAGACGACGCTCGCCAACATCCTGGCCACGGAGCTCGGTGTGAGCCTGCGCCAGACTTCCGGCCCCGTGCTCGAGCGACCTGCCGATCTCGCCGCGCAGCTCACCAACCTGCAGCCGCGGGACGTGCTGTTCATCGACGAGATCCATCGCCTCTCACCCGTGGTGGAAGAAGTCCTCTACCCGGCCATGGAGGACTGTCAGCTCGACATCATGATCGGCGAGGGGCCGGCGGCGCGCTCGATCAAAATCAATCTCGCTCCCTTCACCCTCGTCGGGGCGACGACCCGGGCGGGGCTTCTAACCTCGCCCTTGCGCGATCGCTTCGGGATCGTGCAGCGACTGGAGTTCTACTCGGTGGCCGACCTCGAGCACATCGTCAAGCGCTCCGCGGGAATTCTCGGGGTGCCGATCGACGAGGCCGGAGCTCATCGGATTGCGCAGCGTTCGCGCGGTACTCCGCGTATCACCAACCGGCTGTTGCGCCGCGTGCGCGACTACGCGCAAGTGAAAGGCGACGGGCGGATCACTGAAACCATCGCCGACGTGGCGCTCGACCTGCTGCAGGTCGACCCACAGGGTTTTGACACGCTCGACCGCAAATTTCTCCTCGCCATCATCGAGCGTTTCGACGGGGGGCCGGTTGGAATCGACAGTATCGCCGCGGCGGTCGCCGAGGAGCGCGGCACGCTCGAGGATGTCGTCGAGCCCTTCCTCATCCAGCAGGGTTTCCTCATCCGCACCGCGCGCGGGCGGATGGTGACCCGCGCGACCTATCGGCACTTCGGCATCCAGGCCACCGATCGCGTCAGCACGAGCTTGCAGTTGTTCGAGGAAGACGACCGGTGAAGGTCTTCTCCTGGGCCGCCCGCGTCTACTGGGAAGACACGGACGGCGGCGGCATCGTTTACTATGCGAACTACTTGCGGTTCCTCGAGCGGGCGCGGACGGAGTGGCTGCGCTCCCTGGGGCATTCGCAGCACGAGCTGGCGCGCACGGCGGGAATCCTGTTTGCTGTTGCCGGACTCTCGGTGGAGTATCGTCGCCCGGCGCGGTTGGATGACGAGTTGACGATCACGTGCGAGCCACACCGCGAGCGCGCGACGCTGCTGCGTTTCGAGCAGCGTATTTATCGGTCGAGTGCCCCCGGGGAGACTGACAACCTCCTGGTGGAGGCCGATGTGCGGGTCGTGTGCGTGGACGCGCGGACCCTGAAGCCGAAACGGCTGCCGGATTTTCTCGTGGACGCCTTGGCGTTGGAGCGATCTTGAATGGGTGAACCGTTATCGATTGTGAACCTGGTGGCGGGGGCGAGCGTGCCGGTGCAGATCGTGATTGCGATGCTGCTGCTGTCCTCGCTCTACTCGTGGATGATCATCTTCCGCAAGCGAATGGTGATCGGGCGCTCACGCCGCGAGGCGGAACAGTTCGAGAACCAGTTCTGGTCCGGTGGTGACCTGGCGCAGCTGTACCGCGCGATCGAGTCGCGGGGCGGCGCGCACGGGATGGCCAGCATCTTCGAGTTCGGTTTTCGCGAGTTCGCGCGGCTGCGCCAACAGGCGTCCAACTCGGCCGACCAGTTGTTGGAAGGCGCGCGGCGTGCCATGCGCGTGGCGCAGTTGAAAGAAATCGATCGCCTCGAGCAGAGCCTCGCCACGTTGGCCACCGTCGGCTCGACGAGCCCGTACGTCGGCCTGTTCGGTACGGTATGGGGCATCATGAGTGCCTTCTACTCGTTGGGCAACGTGCAGCAGGCGACGCTCGCGCAGGTCGCGCCCGGCATTTCGGAGGCGCTGGTCACGACGGCGTTCGGTTTGTTCGCCGCGATTCCCGCGGTGATCGCCTACAACCGCTTTGCCGACCAGGTGACGCGCCTGGAAATGCGTTTCGATGCCTTCACCGAAGAGTTTTCCACCATCCTGCAGCGGCATGCCTCCCGCGGGAACCACTCTGGTGTCGTCTCCGCCGGCAGCATGCAGTCGGGTTAGGAGCCTGTATGACTAATGATCGCCGTAGCGAGGGCGACCCCCAGCGAGCAGCCAAGTCTTATGAAGACCAGGGGCGATCGTTACCGGGCGTAGCCCGGTACTATGTAAGAGAAACGATCGTCGAAAGATGCCGCTGGGGGGCGGCCGCAGTAGGCGAGCATTAGTCATACAGGCTCCGAAGCCCAGGAGAGAACGATGGCGAGCGTCAACAAAGGCCGGCGCCTGATGGGTGAGATCAACGTCGTACCCTACATCGATGTCATGCTCGTGCTGTTGATCATTTTCATGATCACGGCACCGCTGCTCACCCAGGGAATCAAGGTCGACCTGCCCAAGGCCGGGGCGGAACCCCTGGACCCGAAAATGCTCAAAAACTCCATCCCGATCGTGTTGTCGGTCGATAAGGAGGGGCAGTTGTTTCTCAACAAGGGCGGTGATCCGAAGTCCCCGCTGGACCCGGATGTCGTCCAGGATCGCACCGCCCGGGAGCTGCGCGGCAATCCCGATCTGCCGGTGCTCGTCAAGGCCGACAACGCCGTGCCCTACGGCATGGTCGTCCGGGCCATGGTCATCCTGCAGAAGGCGGGCGCCCGCAAGGTCGGCTTCCTCACCGATCCGCTGCCGCAACCCCCGCGCCGTACGCATTGAGCGCCCGATAGCCGATGGCACAGTCCGCGCCTGTGGAGCGGTCGAGCGATCGCTGGATATCGATTGTATTATCCGTGCTGCTGCACGGAGCCCTGGTCGCGGCCATCGGTTACAGCTGGTGGGTGTTCAAGGAGGAGCGGCCGGCTCCCACGCTCGCGATCGATGCGACGGTCGTGGACCCCAAGTCGGTGCCGGGCCTGGGGAATCTACCGCCGCAGCCTCAGCCGCCGCCGGCCCCCACGCCGCCGCCGGAGCCGCCTCAGGCGCAGCCGCAGGTCGAGCCCGAGGGCCCGCCGCAGCCATCGCCCGAGGAGCTGGCCAAGCGCGAGCAGGAGCAGAAAGAGCTCGAGGAGCAGGCTGAGCAGCAAGCCAAGGCCAAGCAGCAGGAAGAGGATCAGAAGCGCCTGGAACAGGAGCGCCAGCAGGAGCAGGCTGTCGCGGAAGAGAAGGCGGCCGAACAGAAGCGTGCCGAAGAGAAGCGGCTCGCGGACGAGCAGGCCCAGCGGGTCGCGCAGGAGAAAGTGGAGGCCGAGCGCAAGGCGCGCGAGGCCGCGGAAGCCAAGAAGAAGGCCGAAGAGCAGAAGCGTCTCGAGCAGCAGAAGCAGGCCGAGCAGCAGGCGGCCGCCGAGCGCGAGGCGGACCTGAAACGCAGCCTGGATCAGGAGTTGCGGGCAGACCAGGCGCGCGCGAGCGGCGCACTGGCGAGCTGGCAGTCGCAGATCACTGCCCGGATCCAGCGGGCGTGGCTGCGGCCGCCGTCGGCCCGGCAGGGCATCGAATGCGTGTTGAACGTTACCCAGGTGCCGGGGGGAGAAGTCACGAACGTGCGGATCGGGAGCTGCAACGGCGACCAGGCGGTGCGCGAGTCGATCGAGGCCGCGGTTTACCGAGCCTCGCCCTTGCCCCCGCCGCCGGATCCAACGTTGTTCGAGCGCAACTTGGTGATCACGTTCAGGCCTGATTAATAAGGGCCATGTTTGAGTTATAGATTCATGAGGGTACAGATGACAGCCATGTGCGCTTTGCGACGCTTTCTGTTCGGGGCCGCCGTCGCGATGGCAGCGGCGCTGCCCGTACACGCGCAACTCAAGATCGAGGTCACCTCCGGGGTGACCGACCCTGTGCCGATCGCCGTGGTGCAGTTCGCCCGCGCGGTGCCTGCCGACGGCGGGTTGGATGTCGCGGGGGTTATCCAACACGACCTGGCGGGCAGTGGCCGTTTTCGGACGTTGACCGGGCAGCGCTTGCCGAATGCGACACCGACTCGGGCGGATGACGTCGTCGCCGCGGACTGGAAGGGCGCCGGGGCTGACTATGTCGTCGTCGGACGAGTGAGCGCCATCGAGAACGGCCAATTGGCTGTCGATTTCGACCTGGTCAACTCGCTTACCGGTCAGCGTGTCGTGACTCAGCGCTTCGTCGGCGCGGCGAATGCGCTGCGCAATGCGGCGCACCGCGTGAGTGACCTGGTTTTCGAGAAGATCCTCGGTATCAAGGGAGCGTTCGCGACCCGGATCGCGTACGTGGCGGTGGACGGCCAACCACCCGCCCAAACCTATCAACTCGTCATTGCCGATGCCGACGGCGAGAACCAGCGACTCATCCTCCAATCCCGCTTCCCCCTCATGTCGCCGGCGTGGTCGCCGGATGGACAGTGGATCTCTTACGTCTCCTTCGAGAGCAAGCGCTCCGCGGTGTATGTGCAGCTCGTACGCACCGGCGAGCGTCGCCAGGTCTCGGCGCGTGCCGGCATCAACGGGGCGCCGGCCTGGTCCCCTGATGGCAAGAAGCTCGCACTCACGCTAGGCGGCAGCAACGGCAACCCCGACGTATATATCCTCGACCTGGGTACGCAGAACCTGACACGCATAACGGACGATCCCGCGGTCGACACCGAACCGACGTGGACGCCGGATGGGCGTTCGGTGTACTTCACTTCGGATCGCGCGGGCGGTCCGCAGATCTACCGGATCGGGGTGAACCCCGGCGACAAGCCGAAGCGCATGACCTTCAACGGCAACTACAATGCGCGGCCGCGCCTGTCTCCGGATGGGACGCAACTGGCCATGGTCACACTCGACAGCGGCAACTACCGGATCGCGGTGCAGGATGTCGCGAATGGCAACGTGCGCGTACTGTCGCACGGCCATCTTGACGAGTCCCCGAGCTTCGCGCCGAACGGGGCGATGCTCATGTATGCGGAGCGGGACGGTAGTCTCGGCTCCCTCGCCACCGTGTCGGTCGACGGCCTGACCGGACTGCGCCTGAAGGCCCAGACGGGCGAGGTGCGTGACCCGGCCTGGGGCCCATTCGTGCAATGATCAATAAAAACGCGGCCGCGCGCGGCCGGAATGCTGGAGAAGGGTGTATGCAAAGAATTCTCGTTGTCCTGTTGATGGCGTGCCTGGGCCTGACGGCTTGCGCGAGCAAGCATCCGAAGAACATGGCGCCGCCCGCGGGCTCTGAAGTAGGCGCCGGCTCGCAAGCCAACGGCGCCGGGGCGAATGGCGCCAGCGCCGCGGGTCAGAACGGCGATGATGAGACGGCCGGACCGCAAGCGGGCCTGCTGGCGAAGCGGGTGATCTACTTCGATTTCGACAGCAGCGAGATCAAGGGTGAGGGCACGGATATCGTTGGCGCGCACGCCAAGTACCTGGCCAACAACCCGACCGCGCGCGTGCGGCTCGAGGGACATACGGACGATCGGGGCTCCCGGGAGTACAACATCGGGTTGGGTGAGCGTCGTGCGCAGTCTGTGCGACGCGCATTGCTCCTGCAGGGTGCCACGGAGACACAGCTTTCGACCGTGAGCTACGGAGCGGAGCGTCCCGCTGTCGCCGGACATGATGAGGCGGCCTGGGCCAAGAACCGGCGCGTGGAGATCGTTTATCTGACGCCGACCAATCAACCTAAGAGATGAGGTTCACGATGCGTTCGCCATACCGCGCTGCCGGCGTCGCCCTGGTGTTTGGCACGGCGTTGGTCGCCGGCTGCGCCACGACGCGCCCCGAAGACGATCCGCTGCAGGTGAAGCTCAATGATCTGGATGCCCGGGTGGCCCGGATCGAGCGCGTCATTTCCAACCAGAGCCTGGTGGACCTGGCGCAGCATCTGGACCAGGTGCAGGCGGACGTACGGCAACTGCGCGGACGCATCGAAGAGCTGGAATACAAAGAAGAGGCGATGCGCAAGCAGCAGCGGGACCTGTACAACGATCTCGACAAGCGTGTCGCGGCGTTGGGAGGCGGGTCGGCGAAGGTCCCCCTGAGCGGTGGGTCTGACTCCGGTGCGGGCGGCCCCCCGGGTGCTGGGAGCGCGGCTGGTGCTGCAGCGGCGGCTGGGTCGGCTACGACCGATTCCGGTGGCGCCGGGTCGTCTGAAGAGCAGACGGTGTATGCGCAGTCGTTCGACGCCCTCAAGGCCGGCAGCTATTCGGTGGCCATCACCGGCTTCAAGGACTTTCTCAACAACTATCCTTCGAGTCCTTTGGCGGAGAACGCGCAGTATTGGCTCGGCGAGGCCTACTACGTGACGCACGATCTGGAAGCGGCGGCGACGGCGTTCCGCAACGTCACGCAGAAGTGGCCGAATTCGCGCAAGACCCCGGACGCCCTGTTGAAACTCGGGTATACGCAGCTCGATCAGAAAAAGACCAGTGACGGGCGGGCCACCTTGAACCAGGTGGTGCAGAAGTATCCCGGCACCGATGCCGCGCGACTCGCCAACGAACGCTTGCAGCGCACTGCCGCGCCGCCGAAGTGAGACTGAAGCTCACCGAAATCTTTCACTCTCTGCAGGGAGAGGCGGATAGTGTAGGCATTCCAACGGTCTTCGTGCGACTGACGGGCTGCCCGTTGCGCTGTCAGTATTGCGACACCGCGTACGCATTTCACGGCGGCGAGTGGTGGGAGCTCGAGGCGATTCTCGCGCGCGTGGCGCAGTTCGGCGCGAAGTACGTCTGCGTCACCGGTGGTGAGCCGCTTGCGCAGAAGAACTGTTTGCTGTTGCTTCAGCAGCTCTGTGACGCCGGCTATCGTGTGTCGCTCGAGACGAGTGGTGCGATGTCCCTGGAGGAAGTTGATTCGCGCGTCGTGCGGGTCGTCGACGTCAAGACTCCGGCTTCCGGTGAAGAGTCCCGGAATCGCTACGATGAGCTGCGTCGCCTCGACGCCAAGGACCAGGTGAAATTCGTCATTTGCGGTCGCGCGGACTATGAGTGGAGCCGCGCCAAGCTGCGCGAGCTCGGTCTCGAAGCGCGGTGCTCCGTGCTCTTCTCACCCAGTCACGAGCAGCTGCCTGCGCGCGATCTCGCCGACTGGATCCTCGAGGACCGGCTGCCGGTGCGCTTCCAGATTCAGCTCCACAAGGTTTTGTGGGGCAATGTCGCCGGGAAATAGCATGTCCTCCTCCTCATCCGGGAAGCCCGCCGTCGTTCTGCTATCCGGTGGACTCGATTCGGCGACCGCGCTGGCGATTGCTCGCGCGCAGGGCTTCGAGTGTTATGCGTTGTCCGTCGAGTACGGCCAGCGGCACTCCGCCGAACTCGATGCCGCGCGACGTGTCGCGCGCGCGGCAGGTGTTCGCGAGCATCGCATCATGCGTGTGGATCTCGCGGGGATTGGCGGATCGGCCCTCACGGATCACACGATCGCCGTGCCCGAGACTCCGACGACCGGTATTCCCGTGACGTATGTGCCGGCGCGGAACACGATGATGCTGGCGCTTGCGTTGGGGTGGGCCGAGGTCCTGGCGACGCCCGATATTTTCATCGGGGTCAATGTGCTCGACTCGAGCGGCTATCCCGACTGTCGTCCGGAGTTCATCGAGGCGTTCGAGCGGATGGCCGCGAAGGCGACCAAGGCGGGCGTCGAGGGGCATCCCTGCCGCATCCACACGCCGCTCATCCGTCTTTCGAAGGCGGACATCATTCGCGAGGGTACGCGGCTCGGCGTGGATTACGGGCTCACGGTGTCGTGCTACCAGGCCGATGCGGACGGCCGCGCTTGCGGCCGCTGCGATTCGTGCCGCCTGCGGCGTGCCGGCTTCGAGAGCGCCGGGGTTCCCGACCCTACGGCCTACGGCTAGGCGGCCGCCCGACCCCCCGGATTGAGCAAGCGCCCATTGGGTAGTATCATCCCGCCCCCCGCGCGGCCGCACGGGTCGGTAGCTCAGTTGGTAGAGCAGTACCCTTTTAAGGTATTGGTCCTGGGTTCGAGCCCCAGCCGACCCAATCTCAAGCCGGTCGTATCGCGTCGCACCCCGATGTTGGGTTGCGAGCGAAAACTAACATGGACCAGGTTTCTAACAGCTTGCGACGCACGAAGAAACAAACGACGGGTCGTTTGTTATAGTCAGCGCTCCGCGGGTCGTTTAACAATAATACTGTGATACCAGCCTCTCTCCTTCGGGAGAGGGGCGGCGGGCTCGCGACCCGTCCGTGAAGTTGGCACACGGCATGCATCCTTTCGCCCAAGCTGACATCGGGGTGCGCGGAAGCGACACGGGTCTGTCTTGAAATCCGGTGCAGCGACGCCAATCAAGGGCATTGTTGGGGACTGCAGGGGAATGCACTCATGAAATTTCTGGAATCGGGGATCAGGGTCTTCACTCTCGCGCAAGGCACGGGAGTCCGGTGGCTGCGGGAAGAGCTCAGTGCGTTGAGCGTCAAAACCCCCCTTACGGATGGCTGCCTCGAGGAAATGCTGCGGGATGCCGATGTAGCCGCATGGGAGGCGGTAGCGGCGGCGCAGGGATCTTCGTCGTATCTGGCCGAGTTACGTCAACAGCTGCATCACCAGGCGGTGTTCGTGCAGCAGTGGACCGGTACGGATGAAAAGCTTGCCGACGGCGATGTACGCGCGCAGGCGTTTGTAAGAATTGCTCGTAAATACGCGCTGCCGCGGCCTTGGAAGCTGTCGGATCCCGTCGCGGTGGAGTCCCGGCGCCTGCGGCCATCGAACTGGAAGTGGGCGACCGCCATCGAAGCGCTGGAAACACGTTCTGTTGCGTAAATCAGACGTCAATTTGTTGACCTCGGTGCGGACGGGCTGACGCCGTCCGCACTGCAACAGCGTCATCCGTCCGCCGGATCGAGTCCGACATCAGCCGCCGCCGCCAGTTTTTTGTCGTGTTCCAGGTCGATCGAGCGACACATCGACACGTACACCAGGGCTGCGACGGGTAAGCCCACCAGCATCGAGATGTCCGCGCCGCCGAGTGCGCGGGCCACCGGACCGGTGTACAGACCCGTGCTGAAACACGGGATCATCACGACAAAACCAACACCATACGCCGTGAGGCCGCGCCAATTCCAACGGCCGTACATTCCATCGGGGTTGAAGATCTCGCGGATGGAATAGTGGCCTTTGCGGACCACGTAAAAGTCCACCAGGTTGATTGCCGTCCAGGGCGTGAAGAGATACAGCAGGACGGCGAGCAGGTCGGCAAAGCGGTCGATGAAGTTTCCTGAAGACGCAAGCGCGAGTACGGTTGCGGCGACGGCGGCTATCGAGAGGCTCGCAAGTCGTTTGCCGGTGGTGCATTCCAACGGCTTGCAGGTGTCGGCTACGCTCAACAGGGTGAGTGAGGCGCCATAAAAATTGAGCGCCGTGATGGTCACCAGGCCGAGCAGGCCGCCGACCAGCAGGAGCTTGCCGAGTCCCGGGACGATCGCGTCCGCTGCATGTTCCACTGCTGCGGCTACATTGACGTTGGGGCTGCTGGCCGCGGCGGCGACTGTGCCGACGAGCATCATCCAGGTACCGCCGATAAAGGCCCCCATGTAGGTCCACCAGAACGACTCGCGTGTTTTGACATCGCGTGGCAGATAACGTGAGTAGTCCGACACGTAGATGGACCAGCTCAGTTGGTATGAAGCGGCCGCGAACAACTCGGCCAGGAAGGGCACGGCCTTGAAGCCGGCCGGGTCCCATTGGGAGGCCGGGAAGCCGAGCTTGAACAAAGCTCCCACTGAAAACACCGACAGGAGCACCAGGATCAGGTAGGCGAAGCCGCGTTGTGCGCTGTGGATCTTGTCGTAACCGGCTGCAGCGAGCAGGGCGCCTGCGGCGCCGAGCAGGACCATGACGGTGGAGGATGTTGGTGAGATCGAGGCCGACAGTTGATGGAGCGACTGCGCGGCGAGCACCTCGTTGAAGGCGTTGTAGCCGATGTAGGCGATCAGGGCGACGGCCCACACGAGCAGGGCGCCGACATAGCCGAACTGCGGCCGCGACTGGATCATCTGCGGGAGGCCGAGTTGCGGGCCCTGGGTCGAGTGGAACGCCATGAAGAAGGTGCCGAGGGCGCAGCCCAGGATGACGGCGATGCTGGTCCACAGGAGGTTGCCGCCGAGGGTGATACCCAGGACGCCTACAGCCAGGGTTGCCAGGTTGGCATCGCCCGCGAACCAGACGGGCCACAGGTGCCAGACCTTGCCGTGTCGCTCGGCACAGGGCACATAGTCAATCGAGCGTTTCTCGATCAGTGAAGCGTTGACCATCAGTGCGACCCAGGGGATTTCACGCAGCCTGCATTTATTATATTATTACGGCGACATTAAAAAAACCTGCGGAAGCCAAGATGCGACGAGTGAAAACCCTGGGACTGCTGGGCACCGGAGTCATCGGTGGCGGGTGGGCGGCGCGGGCGCTGCATTTCGGCATCGACGTCGTGGCCGCCGACGTGAAGCCGGAAATGGAGGGCTGGATCCGCGGCGCCGTGGCGAATGCGGAAGGGGCGCTCTCCAGGCTCACCTTCGCACCCTTGCCGCGCAAGGGCACGCTCTCCTTCACGACCGACCTGAACGGCATGGCGCGCCAGGTGGATTTCATTCAAGAGAACATCCCGGAGCAGTTGGAGCTCAAACAGCGGGTGCTGGCGGACGTCAGCCGCCACGCGCCGGCCGATGTCGTCATTGCCTCGAGCACCTCCGGGCTGATGCCGTCCGACCTGCAGCGGCATATGCAGGCGCCGGAGCGGTTTCTGGTGGCGCATCCGTTCAACCCGGTTTACCTGCTGCCCCTGGTCGAGCTGGTGGGCGGGGCGAAGACATCGGATGCGGCGGTCGAGGGCGCGGCCCGCTTCTTTACCGCGATCGGGATGCATCCGTTACGGGTTCGCAAGGAGATTCCGGGGCACCTGACGGACCGTCTCCAGGAAGCTTTGTGGCGGGAGATTCTGCACCTCGTGAACGATGGTGTGGCCACTACGGGCGAGCTCGATGAGTCCATCATCTATGGCCCCGGCCTGCGCTGGGCCGCGATGGGCACCAACCTCATCTATCACCTGGCCGGTGGCGAGACCGGCATGCGGCACATGCTGCGGCAGTTCGGGCCTTGCCTGAAATGGCCGTGGACCAAGCTGGAAGCGCCGGAGCTCACCGAGGGGCTCATCGATCGGATGGTCGAGGGGACGCAGGAGCAGGCCGCCGGGCGCTCGATCCGCGAGCTCGAGCGGCTGCGGGATGACTATCTCGTGGCGATTCAGCAGGTGTTGAAGCAATTCAACATCGGGGCGGGGGCTACGTTGCGGGCGGTGGAGCAGCGGCTGTACGAGGAGAATGCTTCGGGAGCGCAGGTGGCCACTGGTGCCGAGAGTGCCTCCGGCTTGCGCTCGTGCGAGATCGTCGTGCGGCCGGAATGGATCGATTACAACGGGCACATGACGGATTCGCGCTATCTGCAGGTATTCGGGGATGCGACGGATGCGCTTTTGCGCTCGGTGGGGGTCGATGATGCTTATCGGCGCTCGGGTAAGGCGCTGTACACCGTTGAGTCTCACGTCACCCATGGCGTTGAAGCCAAGGCGCTCGAGCCGGTCTACGTTGTGACGCGGCTGCTCGGGGTGGATGACAAGAGGGTTCACTTGTTTCACGCGCTGCATCGTCGTCGCGATGACGCCTTGGTCGCTACGGGCGAGCAGATGTATCTGCACGTTGACACGAGCGCCGGCAAAGCCGCGCTCATGGATTCCGCGGTCCGTGAGAAACTCGAGAAGATCCGCGTGGCGCAGGCGGGGCTTGCGCCGCCGCCGCAGCAGGGCCGCGCGGTGGGGATGCCCCCATCCAGCGGTGCGCAACGCCGCTAAAGTTACAGCTGTCCGATGCACGATTGGCCGAAGGCCTGAACGAGACATGCCGAAGATTGTTGATCATGAGAAACGTCGCGACGAGATTGCGCTCGTCGCCTGCCGCGTCGTAGCCGAGCACGGCTTCGACCAGGCCACGATCGTCCGCATCGCCCGCGAAGCGGGCTACACCACCGGCATGGTCGCGCACTACTACGACACGAAGCAGGAGATCGTGATTGCGGCCCTGCGGTTGATCCTGCGGCGCATCGAGGAGCGCCTGACGCGCCCGGTGGGTGCGGGGGAGCCGGCGCCGGACCTGTTGACCGTTCTGACCGAGGCATTGCCCGTCGATGAGCAACGCTTCATTGAGTGCGCGTTCTGGACGGCCTTCTGGGGGCAGGTGTCGGCTGACAAGAAACTGAAGCGCATCAATGCCTGGGTGCACCGCGAGTACATGAGGCTTTTTGAGCGCTGTCTCGCGCAGGGCTGGCCGTCCTGGGTGCAGTGGTCTGCACCGGTTCGCGACCAGGTGCTGCGTTCCGTGGTTACGTTCATCAACGGCATTACCGCAAGCGCAGTGGCAAGCCAGAGCGATTGGCCGGCGGCGAAGCAGATCGAGCAGTTGCGGTTGCATCTGCAGCTTCTGCATGGGTGGGCGATGGAGATGGCCTCTGCGAATGGCAGAAAGCAATCGGCCAAGGCATCAGCGACGGGGTGACCTATGGACTTCACGCTCACAGAAGAACAACAGATGATCGTGAAGGCCACGCGCGATTTCGTGCGTGAAGAGCTCGTTCCTCATGAGCAGGAAGTCGAGCAGACTGGCGAGCTGCGCAAAGAGCTGCTGGGAGAGTTGAAAGCCAAGGCGATCGCGGCCGGTCTCTACGCCGCCAACATGCCCACGGAGGTCGGTGGTGTCGGTCTCGACACGGTGACTTGGGTGCTCTACGAGAAGGAGCTCGGGCATACCAGTTACATCCTTCACTACGGGTGCGTCGCCAGGCCTTCGAACATTCTGCTGGCGTGTGAGGGTGAGCAGCGTGAGCGCTATCTGCTTCCTACGGTACGCGGCGAGAAGACCGAATGCCTCGCGATGACCGAGCCGGACGCCGGGTCGGACGTGCGGGGTATGAAGACGACTGCGGTTTTGCAGGGAGGCGACTTCGTTCTCAACGGCACGAAGCACTTCATCAGTCATGTCGATCACGCGGACTACGTGATTTTATTCGCGGCGACTGGCGAGGAAGACAGTCCTCGAGGTAAGCGCAAGCTCATCACTGCGTTTCTGGTCGATATCGGCACGCCGGGGTTCCAAGTGCGGCCGGGCTACCGGAATGTCTCGCACCGCGGCTATACCAACAGCATTCTGCAGTTCACGGACTGCAGGATTCCTCGCAGTGCCGTGCTCGGTGAAGTGCATAGGGGATTCGAGGTCGCCAATACATGGCTTGGCGCTACGCGGCTGCAGGTGGCCGCGACTTGCCTTGGTCGCGCCGAGCGCGCGTTGGACCTTGCCAAGCAGTGGGCGGTCGACCGTGTGCAGTTCGGGCAGCAGATCGGGAAGTTCCAGGGCGTTTCGTTCAAGCTCGCCGACATGGCCGTGGAACTGCGCGCGGCGGAGCTGCTGACACTCGAGGCGGCTTGGAAACTCGATCAAAAAACGGCGACCGACATGGACATGGCGATCGCGAAGCTCAAGGCCACCGAAATGCTCGCCATGGTCGCGGACGAGGCGTTGCAGATTCATGGCGGGATGGGACTTATGTCTGACCTGCCCCTCGAGCGGATCTGGCGCGACGCGCGCATCGAGCGCATTTGGGACGGGACTAGCGAGGTCCAACGGCATATCATCTCGCGCGCGTTATTGCGACCCCTCGGGGGATGATGATGGTTTACCGTTCGCGTCTGTTCATCGTGTTGCTCGCTGCCGTGTCGTTTGCCGCGTTCGCCGCGCCCAGAGTTCTGGAGAAGGTGCCCCTGAAGTGGAAAGCCACCTCGGACCTGAGGTTGGGGACGGAGCAGCAGACTCAGGCACCGATCCAGTTCGAGGTCTTCAAGGACGTGCGCGACCGGCCAGAGCTGGTTGGCGAGAATCGCGAGGACGAGGATAAGGTCAAACCGGTCACGACCAGCGACGATGTCGGGGCATTCGTGAGCACCCACATGCGCGAGCTGTTCAAACAGGCCGGCTATAACGTCGTGGACAGCAATGGACGCGTGACCATCAGGGGCGAAGTGAAGCAGTTCTTTGTCAGGGAGACGAGCACCTACAGGTCGGAGGTGCAGGTGCACCTGAGCGTCGTCGGTCCGGATGGCGCTACGCTTTGGAGTGGGATCGCTTCGGGTGACGCATCTCGATTCGGACGCTCCTACGTCCTCGAGAATTACTACGAAGTGTTATCGGACGCTCTCGTCAACACCGTGAGCTCGATGCTGCAGAGTCCGGAGTTTCAGAAGGCGCTGCATCGTTAGCCGAGTCTCCCTGCCTGCACCGTCGCCTCTCGGCCGCCCCCTTCGGCTAGCGGTGCGTCAGCAGTGCCGCGTAGGTGTTGATCCCGTCCCATAGGTTGCCCAAGCGCAGGTTTTCGTTCGCGGCGTGCTGGTTGTCGTCGTAGTTGGCGGTGGGCACGTCGATTGAGGCCGTTCCGAGCGCCTGCTGGATGATGGATAGTGGGAGGCTGCCACCGGAGGTCGGCAGCTCGATGACGGATTGATCCGACGAGGCCCGAATGGCCGCGGCCATTGCGTGAGCGAGCGGATTGTCCATTGGCGTCCGGGCGGCGGCGTACTGGCCGGCCCTGAGTTTCATGTTCGCGATCAAGGGGTGCTCGAGTCGCTCCTGCATCGTCGGCGTGCGGTCGATGACGTAGTAGCCCTTGCTTTGTACAAAGTTGAGGAGCTTGTCGTACTGGCGCTGGGGCTCGTTGCCCAGCACCAGGCGCAAGTCCAGGACTGCGGTGGCCGAGTCGGGGATGATGTTCGAGGCTTGAGCGGCGACGTTCGCGCTGCGCATGCCGTTGATGTTCAGGGATGGCACTGTGGTTGCGGCGGGCAGGGAGAGGTCGGATTCGGGTGCCGCTATTCCCAGCTCTCGCTTGATCGCGTCGTCGTAGGCGGCGGCTTCCTTGATCGCCCGTTGCTCCAGCTCTCCCAGCGGCGCGACGTCGTCGTACCAGCCCGGGACCAGGACCTGGCCCTTGTCGTCCTTCATGGATGCCAACAGGCGTGCCAGGTTGAGGGCCGGATTCTGCGCCCAGTTACCGTAGTGGCCACTGTGAAGGGCGCGCACGGGGCCATAGACGGTGAGGTCGACGTTCATGTCGCCTCGGGCGCCGTAGACCACCATTTTGCGGCCCGTGGGGTGTACCGGGCCGTCGCAGACGACCCAGAGTTGGGAGTCCAGGAGGGCTTTGTGCTCGGTGAGCAGGTCGGCCAGGTGGGGCGATCCGGCTTCTTCCTCGCCTTCGAAGACGACCTTGATGTTGTCGGTTGGGGTGCGGTGGGTTGCGCGGAGTGCGTCGACGGCAGCCAGGATGACCATCACGCCTAGTTTGTCGTCTCCGGAGCCGCGGGCGTAGAGGCGGGTTTCGGGGTCGGTCGCCGCTGCAGCGGTGCCCGCGCTTACGGCCGCCACGCCAGATGCGCCTGGCGCACTGGGCGCGCTGGCGGCGATCACGGTGCCGCCTTTTTCCAACGGTGCGGTGCGCAGGGTCGGCGTGAAAGGGTCGGTGGCCCAGTCAGCCGGGTTGACTGGCTGTCCGTCGTAATGCGCGTACAGCACGATTGTGCGTTTCGCGTTGCGGACCTTCCACTCGCCGAAAACGATCGGCGGGACATCCGGTTCGCGACTCGACGTCAGCAACTTCGGCGACAACCCGCGTTGCTGCATCATGTTCACGATCGCGTCGGCGTTGCGCCGCATGTTGGCGCGGTCGCTGGCGATGTTGGGAATCGCCAGCAGGTGCATGAACTCGTCGAGGATCTCTGCCCGGTGCGCCGTGACGAATTCACGGGTCGCGCCGGACGCTTGTGCGCTGGTGGGTTGCGCCGCTTGAGTAACGGTTGCGGCATGCGCCAACCCTGCCAGAACTGCGGCGGCTGCTGCCCACTTCATCCCGGTGTGCGCCATCTTGTCTGTCTCTCAATGCAACCCGATGGCGCAGTGTAGCAACTATTGGCCGTGCGCTACTTTCCGCTCCAGACTGGCTTGCGTTTCTCGGTGAAGGCGCGCGCGCCTTCCTTCAGGTCGTCGGAGTGAATGACGCGCTGCACGGCGTCCAAGCTGTCGTGGAGCTCAAATGCTTCGTGCTCCGGGACCATCTCGGTGTGGCGCAAGAGCTGTTTGATTGCGGGAAACAGCAGGGGCGGGCCCTCGGCGAGCTGTCTCGCGATCTCCCGTGCCTTGGCGAGGCCCTGGCCTGCCGGTACCACGTGGTTGGCCAGACCCCAGTGCTTTGCCTCGGCTGCGTCCATCCAGCGTCCCGTCATCAGGAATTCCACGGCGATGTGGTACGGGATGCGCCTACGAAGCTTGATGCTGCCGGCGTCAGCCAGAACGCCAACGTTGATTTCGGGTAACGCGAACTTCGCGTGCTCTTCCATCACGATAATGTCCGTTCCAAGCACGATCTCGAACCCGCCCCCGCAGGCGATGCCGTTGACGGCCGAGATGAGCGGCTTATTCAAGTTACGCGGGTAGTTGAGCCCGCCGAAGCCGCCAACTCCCCAATCCTCGTCGGATTTCTCGCCGCCTGCCGCGGCTTTCAGATCCCACCCGGCGCAGAAGAAGCGGTCGCCCGCGCCAGTGACGATTGCCACGCGAAGCTTGGGGTCATCTCGGAAGGCCGAGAAGATGTCGTTGAGCCGGCGACTCGTCGGCAGGTCGATGGCGTTCGCCTTGGGGCGATTGAGCCTCACCTCGAGAATTGGCCCATCGGTGGTGGTCTCGATACCCTCGGACATGGCGGTGCTCCTCAAAAAGACGAATCAGCGGACCAAACGGATCAGGGCGTCGACTGCGATGGCGCCGTGGCCGGCGGGGCGCACGATTACGGGATTGATGTCGAGCTCTAACAGAGTATCGACGTTCGCCTCAGCGTAGCGTGCGCATGCCATCGCCGTCTCGACCAGCGCGGCGATGTCGCCAGGTGGGCGGCCGCGGTAGCCGGTCAGGAGTTTGTGCACGCTGAGCTTCTTCATGGCAGCTTCAACGGCGCTCGACGTGAATGGCGGCAGCAGGCTGACCGTATCCCGCAGCAGCTCCGTCAACACGCCCCCGGCGCCAATGACCAGCACCTGCCCGAATTGCGGGTCTACGGTCACGCCGATCAACACCTCGGCAACACCGTCGGCAATCATCTCCTCAACGAGCAGCCTATCCGCCAACCGCGCAAGCCGGTCAGCGGCCGCCTGGGCCTCTTCGCGGTTGCGGATGTTGACGACTACGCCCCCCACATCCGACTTATGTTCCAGCTCAGCGCTCACCGTTTTCATCACGACGGGAAAGCCCATCTGCGCCGCGGCATCAACAGCGTCCCGCGCTCTCGCAACCTGCGCCCTAGGAATCTTCACGCCGAACGCCGCCAGCTCGGCCTTGCCTTCATGCTCCGCGAGCGAATGCCCACGGCTGCAAACGTCCACGTCATCCATGATTTCAGGCGTACGCAGTTCGACACACGTACCGCTTGCCCAGGCCTCGCCAATACCCGCGGCAAGATCGAGTGCCTCGAGAGCCTGGCGCTGACCCTGCAGCGGGACGATACCGGCCGCCAGGCACATCTCACGAGTTTCCGCGGAAAGCGACTCGGGCATCGAGCACATGACCGCGCCCCGCGTCGGTGCGCCGGGGAGCGCGGCGATGAATTCCTCGATCGCATCGACGTAACTCTTCGGGTCCGCT
>Ga0070665_100000293_pt1 | contig 78968 bp, 64 predicted proteins | sample KBSS13metaG_FD_65862 | JGI IMG/M metagenome (GOLD analysis project Ga0070665, IMG submission 65862) | Switchgrass rhizosphere microbial communities from Kellogg Biological Station, Michigan, USA - KBS S1-3 metaG | ecosystem: Host-associated > Plants > Roots > Rhizosphere > Soil ... | reverse complement strand
CTGCTGCAGCAGACGATCGCCTTTGCGCCGGTCACGGCGCGTTTCTTCCGCCTGGTGATACGCCCCGCGCCGCCCATTCCCAACAGTCTCAGGATCGTGGAAACGGCGCCAGGCGCCATCGTGGCGGTCCCGCCGCCGGTCCCGGCCGACGCCGCGCGTTTCTACCGGCTTTATGAGATGGCTTTCCACGCTGGCGCCACCGTCAATGAGTTCGAGAAGAAAGCCGGCTTTGCCATCGCGCGCGATAATTACGCCATCGCTGCCCGCGACGCGGTCACGCCCGGCAGCGCGGTGAAGCCCGCCGAAGTGATGGATATCACCAGCCGCATGCATGCCGATGGCAATCTGGACTGGGATCCTCCGCCGGGACGCTGGGCGGTACTGAGAATGGGCTGGTCGTTGATCGGCACCACGAACCATCCCGCCACGCCCGAGGCCACGGGCCTGGAGGTGGACAAGCTCAATCGCGGCCATGTGCACGACTATCTCGAACATTATCTGGACACCTATCGCGATGCGGCCGGCCCCGATCTCTTCGGCCACCGCGGCCTGACCGCGCTGACGGTGGATTCCACCGAAGTCGGAGCACAGAACTGGAGCGACACCATCCTGGCCGATTTCCGGCGGTTGCGCGGTTACGATCCTCTGCCCTGGCTGCCCGCGCTCACCGGCGCGGTGGTGGCAAGCCCGGCCGAGAGCGACAGGTTTCTCTGGGACTTCCGCCGTACCATCGCCGAATTGCTGGCGGAAAATCATTATGGCGAGATCGCGCACATCGCCCATGAACGGGGCCTGATCAATTACGGCGAGGCACTGGAAGATCATCGTCCCACTTTTGGCGACGACACTGAGATGCGCCGCTTCGCCGACATTCCCATGGCGGCGATGTGGACCTATGGCACGCGGCCGGAGCCGCTGCCGACCTATGTCGCCGATATCCAGGGCGCGGCATCGGTCGCCCATCTTTATGGCCGCAAGCTGGTGGCGGCGGAGTCGCTGACCTCGGCCGGACAGCCCTGGGCCTATGGACCGCGTCAACTCAAGCCGGTTGTGGACATGGAGTTTGTGCTCGGGGTCAATCGGGTGGTGATCCACACATCCGTGCATCAGCCGGTGGAGAAGGCACCGGGCCTGTCCCTGGGCGGCTTCGGCCAGTTCTTCACCCGCCTGGAAAGCTGGGCGGGACAGGCGAAGGGTTGGGTCAGCTATATCGCCCGCTGCTCGCATCTGTTGCAGCAGGGGCGGGCGGTAGCGGATGTCGCGTATTTCTATGGCGAGGAAGCACCCATCACCGGTCTGTTCGGAGATGCGCCGGTCAGCGATGTGCCACGCGGCCACGGCTTTGATTTCGTCAATGCCGACGCGCTGCTGCATCTGTTGTCGGTGGACCATGGCGATCTGGTGACGCCATCGGGCATGCGCTATCGGCTGCTGTATCTTGGCGGCAGCAGCCGGTTCATGACTCTGCCGGTGCTGCGGCGGGTGCGCGAGCTGGTGACGTCGGGCGCGATGGTCGTGGGGCAGCGGCCGGACTCTTCGCCCAGCCTGGCCGACGATCCCGCGCAATTTCAGACGCTGGCAGATGAAGTGTTTGGCCGAAACGAACAGGAGCGCAGCCCGGGGCAGGGCAGGGTGTTCCCGTCCTTGGCGGATGCCTTTACGGCGCTGAAGCTGCCACCGGATTTCGACTATCAGGCGGCGGATGCGCAGGTTTTGGCGATCCATCGCCATCTGCCAGACCGCGAAATCTATTTCCTCACCAACCGGCGCGATCGTGCCGAGACCATTCAAGCTGCTTTCCGTGTGCAGGGATTGAGGCCCGAGCTTTGGGATCCGGTCACAGGCGATGTCCGCGGCGTCGCTGCCCAAGAGAGCGGTGGCCTGAGCCGGATCACACTGACGCTTCCCGCCTATGCTTCGACCTTTGTCGTGTTCAGCCACGCGGCTGCGTCAGCGCGCCGTCCCGATACCGTTATCGCGCGCCAGACTCTGGAGGGCCCCTGGACGGTCTCGTTCCAGCCGGACCGGGGGGCGCCGGAGCAGCCAGTGCAGCTGGCGGCGGGGTCGTGGAGCGATAATAGCGACGACCGCATCCGCTACTTCTCGGGCACGGCGACTTACAGCAAGAGCTTCGATCTGCCGAAGAACGGGCCCGGCCACCGTCTGATGCTGGACCTGGGGGATGCACGCGAGGTGGCCGACGTCTGGCTGAACGGCAAATGGCTGGGCTCGCGCTGGACCGCGCCCTTCCGGCTGGACGCCACGGCGGCCGCCAAGGCTGGCAGCAACCGCCTGACCATCAAGGTGGCCAATCTCTGGGTCAACCGCCTGATTGGCGATGCCCAGCCCGGTACGGCGCGGAAATACAGCTTCATGGCGATCCCGACCTATGGCCCGGGCGCGCCTTTGCGGGCTTCCGGCTTGCTCGGGCCCGTCACCCTGGAGTCTCTCGCTTTTTGAGAGGGCGTCGCAGCACGGCGCTCTCCGACGTCATCCAAAGATGGTTACGCTACCATAATTCTGTGCTAGGATTCATGGTAGCGCAAACATAACCGGAGCGGGGATCAGGAAGATCTGCGCCACCGATCCGGAAAAAATCCGAGGGGTAACCATGATGTCTCTGCGTTTCTCAACGCCTGTCCACGCACGCCTGTTGGGTGGTAGCGCTCTCGCGCTTGCCACTGTTGCTCTCGTCAACTCGGCGGCCTTTGCCCAGACCACGGCCGCCAATGTGGAAGCGGTGGTGGTGACGGGCTCGCGCCTGCCCAGCACTTTCGAAGCGCCCACGCCGGTGACGGTGCTGGATGCGACCCAAATCCGGCTTTCGGGTTCGGTGAACATCGAAGACACGCTGAACGAGACGCCGCAATTCCGCGGCAGCCAGGGCGACGGCAGGTTCGCCAACGGCCAGGCTTCGGGCGGCGCCACGTTGAATCTGCGCGGCCTGGGCGCCCAGCGTAATCTGGTGCTGGTCAATGGCCGCCGTTACACCATCCAGGGGCCGGATCAGACCACCGACGTCAACACCATCCCCACCGCCCTGATCTCGCGCACCGAAATCGTCACCGGCGGCTCCTCGGCGGTCTATGGCTCGGATGCCATTACCGGCGTGGTGAACTTCATCATGCGCGAAGATTTTGAAGGCGTCGAAGCCCAGACCCATGTCGATTTCGACAGCACCACCATGACGCCGAGCTGGAGCGCGGACCTGACGGCCGGCGCCAACTTCGCCCACGACAAGGGCAACATCGCCGTTTCCTTCGGCTATCAGAACCGTGGCGGTATCTCCCGCCAGGACCGTGGCGGGATTTACATTCCCCCCTTGGGCGATGGCTGCGTCACCGCGGCGACCGCCAGTTCGCGCACTATCGGCACCCAGATCACCGGCGTTTCCGGTCAGGCTTGTCTGAATGCGGGCGGCGTTCCCGGCCTGGTTTTCGCCGGCTCGTCGGATATTCCGAACGGCCGTTTCCAGCCTGGCATCTTTCCCAATACCGCACAGTCCAATCCCGCGCTGAACGCGGCATTCGCGGCGGCCGGTCTTTCGGGCCTGAGCGCCACGGCCAGCTTTGTTGGCTATACCTATAACGACGCCGGCACGCAGCAACGCCTGCTGCAGGATCCGGCCGATCGCTACAACCTGACCCTGCCCAACTATCTGCAGATCCCGCAAGAACGCTGGATGGTAAACACCTTCGCGCATTACGATCTGCTGCCGCACGTCACGGCCTATGCCGAAATGCACTTCTCCACCAACACGGTGGTGTCGCGCCTGTCTCCTTCCAACGCGAACGGCTCGATCCTGTTCGACACCAACAATCCCTATGTCACGCCGGACATGCGCAGTCTGTTTGCGCAGCTGGATGCCGCCGAGCCGCTGACCACGCCGGCATTCACTGCGGGTGCCAAGACCTACCAGACGACGCGCGGCGACGGCCGCGTGCAATTGAGCTATGGCCGCCGTTTCACGGATGTGGGTTTCCGGATTGCCAACGCCCAGCGCGACGCCTGGCGTTTTGTCGGCGGTTTCCGAGGCGCTCTGCCGAACCTCTCCGACGCGTTCCTCAAGGATTTGTCGTATGACGTCTATTACGACTACGCCAAGACCACCAACACGGAACGTCAGCAGGGCAGTATCTCGAGATCACGGTTGCAGGACGCCGTGCTGTCGGCCGGCGGCGCTGCTCCGGTCTGCGATATCTTCGGGCAGAACATCACTCCGGCCTGCGTGTCCGCGATCGCCGTGAATTCGACGACCGTGACCACGGCGCAGATGGCCGGTGCGCAGGGCAGCATCACAGGCTCGCTGTTTGACATGCCGGCCGGCCCGGTGGCCTTCGCACTGGGCGGTGAATGGCGCTCGACCTCGGCGCAGTTCATTCCGGACCAGTTCCTGGCCTCGGGCGATGTGGCGGGCTTCAACGCCGCTCTTCCCACAAAGGGCAGCGAATCCGTGCGGGAAGTGTTCGGCGAGGCGCGCGTGCCGCTGCTCAAGGATGTCCCGCTGGTCCAGCAACTTTCGGTCAACGGCGCGTTCCGCATCTCCGACTACAATCTGAAGGGGGTCGGCACGGTCACGACCTTCTCGCTCGGCTCCGACTGGAAGCTGGACAACAACATCGCGTTCCGCGGTCAGTATCAGAGCGCCATCCGAGCGCCAAGCGTCGGCGAATTGTTCGGCGGTCAGTCCCAGGGATTCCTGGCATTCACCGATCCCTGCGCGGTGCCGGGTAACTCTGGCAACGCCGCGATCCGCTCCATTTGCGTGGCGCAGGGCGTGCCGACCAATGTGTTGTTCACCCCGGCCGTCCAGCCTGCGGCTCTCGTAGGCAACGTAACCGGCGGCAACCCGGCCCTGTCGCAGGAACAGTCCGAGACCATCACCTTCGGCATGGTCGTGACGCCGGAATTTGTTCCCGGTCTCGCGGTCAGCGTCGACTGGTTCTCGATTGGCATCAATGGCGCGATCGCCCCCTTGGGCGGCGGTCTGGTGAATACAGGTTCGCTGTGCTTCACCACGCTGCAGGATGCCAGCAGCATTTACTGCCGGGCATTCAATCGCGATCCGGGCACCGGCGTGATCTCCGCGCCGCTCTATGTTCAGGTCACCAACGCCAATACCGGCGCCGCCAAAACCCAGGGCCTGGACCTGGAAGCCCAGTATCACTTCGATCTGGGCTTCGGATACCTGAGCCAGGAAAGCAGTGTGTCGATCGTCTCCAACTATACCTGGACCACCGAGTTCACGCTGACCCCGGTAAAGGAGCTGAGCACCATCAAGAATGAGTGTGTCGGTTCCTTCGGCACTACCTGCGGCTCGCCCATTCCCTCGTTGAAGGGAGTGACCCGTGCCACCTGGACCGACGGCGATGTCAGTCTGTCGTTGCGTCACCGCTTTATCGGCGGCGTGATCGACGACCGATACAATCTGCCATTCCGCAAGGCTGTCGCGCCGCCGGCGTTCAGCACCCTCACCAATCCCATCATTCCGGACTTCCACTATTTCGACATTTCGGCCAGCTACAATGTGACGGACGAGATTCGCCTGGATGCTGGCGTGAACAATGTCCTCAACGTCGGTCCGCCAGTCGTGGGTGGTGCGGCCAACGGCAATGTCACCTTCCCGGCGACCTACGATCCGCTGGGTCAGAGCTTCTTCTTCAACGTTACGCTTCGTCCGAATTGAGACCGGAAAGAAGGCGCGGGGGCGCTTTCTCTGACGCGACGCGCCCCGCAAGGGCGCGTCGTTTTTCAGATATGGTGCAGGTCTGTAGCAGGGAGACGATGATGGACATCAAGAAACGCGATTTCCTGGCCGTCGGCATGGGACTGGGTCTGTTGGCCACCGAAGCGATGGCGCAGGCGAACCGGCCACGCTGGATGTGGTCGGGCAAGCAGCCGGCCAGCGTCGATCCCAACTACAAGCCGCGGCGTCTCAACAAGGCGATCGAGCTCTTCGAGGACGGTCAGCCCATGTACTACGTCACCTGGGGCCCGAGCGGCGAGGGTGACGGCTACGAGACCGGCAAGAAGATGGCCCAGACCTGGGCGGACTGCATCTGCATCGACCTGGAGCATGCCTGCTTTGATCTGGCAGACGTGCGCCGCTTCATGCGCGGCCTGGTGGATGGCGGCCCGACTCGCAGCGGCCACCACATTCCGGCGACTTTCGTTCCCATGCCGATCCTGGGCCATAGCGCCGAACAGATGGAAACCAATAGCTGGATGATCGCGCAGATCCTGGCCTGCGGCGTGATGGGGGTGAATGTCTGCCATGCCCGCGATCCGCGCGCCGTGGCGGCGGCGGTGCAGGCGATGCGCTATCCGTTTCCTTATCCCGCCTCGGCCAAGGCGGCCCTGGGCGGGCTCCCTTACGGCGGCGAGGGCCTGCGCGGCTCAGGCAGCCAGGGCTTCGCCGCCCGCATCTGGGACATCAATCCGAACCGCTATACCCGGCTGGCCGATGTCTGGCCAATGAATCCGCAAGGCGAGCTGATGCTCGGCCTGAAGATCGAGGACAAATGGGCGCTGGCGAATGTGGAAAAGACCTTCGCCGTGCCCGGCGTGACCTTTGCCGAATGGGGCCCGGGCGACATGGCCATGTCGCTCAATGGCCTTGCCTTCTATCCCGATCCGCCGGTGCCGCGGGCCACCGAATTCAGCGTGCCCTCCAGTATCGCGCCCAATGTGGCCCAGGCGCGTCTCAGGGTGGCGGCGGCAGCCGCGGCCAGCGGCGTCAAGTTGCTGGACACCTGTATCCCCGAGACGGTGGTGGACAGCATCAAGCTGGGCGGCATGGTGCTGGAATGCTCCGAGCAGTCCGCGCTGATTGGCCGGGAGTACACCAAGCGCCGGATGCCTGTATAAAGGCTGGCATACGCGAATCCGGGGGAAGACGATGATGCCGCTGACCAGACGGCTGATGATGTCCGCGTCGGCTGGCCTGCTGCTGGCGCCGGCGGGCCGCGCGGCAGCGCAAGCCCCGGACACGGACTGGCGCAACTATGCCAACGATCTGGCCAACACCCGCTACGCGCCGCTGGACCAGATCAATGCCGGCAATTTCAGCAAACTGGAAGTGGCCTGGCGCTTCAAGCCCGACAACCTGGGGCCGCATCCGGAGTATAATTGGGAATCCACGCCGCTGGTGATCGCGGGCCGGCTCTATGTCACGGCGGGAGGACGGCGCGATGTGGTGTGCCTTGATGCTTCCAATGGCGAGATGCGCTGGATGCATTCGATGGACGAGGGCGAGCGCGGTGCCGCAGCTCCACGCCAACTGTCAGGGCGGGGCCTGGCCTATTGGACCGATGGCCGCGAGGAACGCATTCTCTATGTGACGCCGGGGTACCGGCTGGTGGCGCTGGACGCCTCGACCGGCGCGCCGGTCAAAAGCTTCGGCGAAGATGGCATCGTCGATCTGAAAAAGAACGACGACCAGGACATCGAGCTGGTGCATGGCGAGGTTGGCCTGCATTCCACGCCCCTGGTGGCGCGTAACACGGTGATCGTCGGCGCCGCGCATCTGGCGGGCAACGTGCCTAAGACCCGCAACAATATCAAAGGCTATGTCCGCGGCTTTGATGCGCGCACCGGCCGGCGCAAGTGGATCTTCCACACCATCCCGCGCAAGGGCGAGTTCGGCTACGAAACATGGACCCATCCCGGTGATGCCGAGCATACCGGCAATACCGGTTGTTGGGGTCAGATCTCCGCTGATCTGGAGCTGGGCCTGGCCTATCTGCCGATCGAGATGCCGACCGGCGATTTCAACGGCATGTATCGCGCCGGACCGAACCTGTTCAGCGAAAGCATCGTGGCGGTGGACCTGGAGACCGGCAAACGCCGCTGGCACTATCAGACCATTCATCACGGCCTGTGGGACCGCGACATTCCCTGCGCGCCGATCCTGTGCGACATCCATCACGACGGCAAGCTGATCAAGGCGCTGGCCCAGCCCACCAAGCAGGCCTTTCTCTATGTGCTGAATCGTGAGACCGGTGAGCCGGTCTGGCCGATCCCGGAAAAGCCGGTGGAGGCGGGTGACGTGCCGGGCGAATGGTATTCGCCCACCCAGCCTTTCCCGACCAAGCCGCCGCCCTTTGACCTACAGGACGTGAACGCCGATACGATCATCGACTTCACACCGGAGCTGCACCGGCAGGGGCTGGAAATCCTTTCGCATTACAAGACCGGGCCGATCTTCACGCCGCCCACCATGGCGAACCTGGAGGGACGCTGGGGCACCCTGGCCGCCGACATGACCAACGGCGGCATCAACTGGCCGGGCGGCTCCTACGATCCCGAGACGCAGACGGTTTATGTTTATTCCCAGACCACGATCGCGGCCATGGCCATCGTGCCGGTCACTGATGCTCGCGTCTCGGATTTCGAATATGCCCGTGGCTTGCCCGGCGTGACCTTGGCAGCGCGTTCCTTGCCAGTGGAAGGGCAAGACCTTCGTCCTGGCAGGCTGACGGTGCAGGGCTTGCCGCTGCCCAAGCCCCCTTATGGTCGCATCACCGCGATTGACCTCAGCAAGGGCGAGATCGCCTGGCAGGTCGCCCATGGCGAGACGCCGGACAACATCAAGAACCATCCGGCGCTGAAGGGGCTCAAAATTCCCCGCACCGGAAGGCCCGGTATCCTGGGCACGCTCACCACCAAATCGTTGGTCATCTGCGGGGAGTCAGGCTTTTTCACCACCCCGTCGGGCGCCCGTGGCGCGATGCTTCGCGCCTATGACAAGGCGACAGGCGAAGAGAAAGGCGCGATCTATATGCCGGCGCCGCAGACCGGATCGCCCATGACCTACATGCTCGGGGGCCGCCAATATATCGTGCTGGCGATCGGCGGCGGGGCCTATACCGCCGAGCTGCTAGCCTTCCGCCTTCCGCGGGAAAGCTGAGCGAATCGGGACTTTTCCTGTGGGGGCCGGGGGCGACGCTCGTTTCCGGAACCTTTCCGGGTCCCATCGGTTTAGATTACGGACGGGTAATCTTGCCGGAAAATCAGACCCGGCGTCTGAGAGGAATGTCATGAGAACTTCGATGAAACTGCTGCTTGCAGCAGGAATTTTGTGCGCCACAGGCTTGGCGGCAACGGCGCCAGCCGCGGCACAGCCCCGTGGTTTCTCCTTCCGGATCGGTGACGTCGCCATGGCGTACAACGACGGTTATTACGACCGTGACCATCGCTGGCACGGCTGGCGTCATGCGCGCGAGCGCGAATGGTATCGGGTGAATTACCGCGACAGTTATCGCGGTATGCGTCACGACCGAGACCATGACGGTATTCCGAACCGCTTTGACCGCGATCGGGACAATGACGGCGTTCCGAACCGCTATGACAGCCGTCCGAACAATCCTTATCGCCGCTAAAGCATCCGGCGTTTCTACAGCCCCGCGGAGCAATCCGCGGGGCTTTTTGTTTGGCTGCCGCCATATTCATCGAATTCCGCATGTCTTTCGCGCTGCAGCAATGCGGCTCCCATCTTGCTGCCGGGCCGGCTTTCGCGCTGAATGCGGGCCGTTGGGCAACGGGGAGGGGAATGATGTTGAAATCAGGTCTGTTGGCGGGGTTGATGATCCTGGCGCCGGTCGCGGCTGTGGCCCAGGTGCCGGGGATGACGTTTCCGGCCGACCCTTATTCGGCGTCCAGTCCCTTGTCGCGCACGCATGTGCCGCTGGCGCAGCGCATCGCCCATGGCGCGGGCCCCAACTATCCGCATCATCCCACGGTCCATAACGGCTCGGGGCCCATGGATTACATGGCGCTGTTTGACGGCCGCGCCAGCACGGCGAAATTCAACCTGGGCGTCAATCTGTTCTTCCTGCACCGGGGCGTGCTGCCGCCGGGCGGCGGCATCGGCGAGCATTTCCACAATTACTGCGAAGAGATGTTCGTCATCCTGGATGGCGAGGCGGAATATTCCATCGACAGCCGTACCTCGGTGCTGAAAGGCCCCGCCGGCGCGGTGGCCCGGCTCGGACACAGCCATGCCATCACCAACCAGTCCAGCAAGCCGGTGCAATGGATGAACATCAATGTCGGCCTGCTGCCGCACTTCTACGATGCGTGGAATCTGGACGATGGCCGGGTCGGTGCGCCCAAAGACGCGCTGCCGCAATTCATTCACATGAATCTTGACAAGTCGCTCGACAAGCCGATGCCGGACTTCGAGGGCGGCAAGGGCACCGCCATGTATCATCGCGGCCTCGATCCGACCACCTTCTACAGCACCTGGTCCTATGTCGATCACCTGCTGCTGCCGCCGGGCGTGACGGCGGGACCGAACACCAAGAAGGACATGGCGGAGGTCTATTATGTGATGAGCGGCGACGGTACCGCGACGATTGACGGAGAAACGGTGGAGATCCATGCCGGCGATGCCGTTCCCGCCGCGTTGGGAGAAAGCCGCGCCTTCGCCGCAACCGGCAAGGTCGCGCTGGAGTTCATGATCATCGGCATCGCGCGCGATTTCGAAACCAAGAAAGCCTATATGCTGACCGACGAGAACCGGATGCGTACGGGTCCGCGCTGATCACGGGCGCATGACCGAGGTTCAGTCGGGATAAAGTCCCGCTTGCCGGGCGCGCTCGCGCAGCAAGGCGAGGATAGAGGCGCATAGCGGTGTCGGCTTTTCCGTCAACCCGCCCAGCTCCACCACCGCGCCCAGCAGGGCATCGATTTCCATCGGCCGTCCCCGCTCCAGGTCTTGCAGCATCGAGGTCTTGTGGACCCCGACTTCGCCGGCGCCGTCGATGCGCTTGTCGATACTGACGGCAAAGCGGGCGCCAAGGGCTTCAGCAACTTGCGCGGCTTCTTGCATCATAGCGCGCGCGACCCCGCGCAGATCGGGGCGGAAGGCCAGCCGGTCCAGAGTCGAACCGGTCAGCGCCGACAGGGGATTGAAAGCCAGATTGCCCCAGAGCTTCACCCAGATTTCGTCGCGGATGTTGGTGCGCACCGGGGCCTTCAGGCCAGCCTTGGCGAAGAGTTGCGCCAGCGCCTCGATGCGGGCGCTTTTGCTGCCATCAGGTTCCCCCAAGCTGAAACGATTACCATAAGTGTGCTCGATCACGCCGGGTTCGATCACTTCCGCCGCCGGGTAGACGATGGCGCCGATCACGCGCGACGGCGGCAGAAGCTGCCAGAGCCGGCCGCCCGGATCCACGCTTTCCACGACACGATCGCGCCATGGCCCTTCCAGGCCATAGAAATACCAGTAGGGAATGCCGTTGATGCCGGTGACCAATGAGGTTTCAGGCCCCATCAGCTTGGCGATTTCGGGCGCGGCGCCGGGCAGGCCATTGGCCTTCAGGGTGACGATGACATGATCCTGCGGCCCCGCTTCAGCGGCCTTGTCCGTGGCGGGCAGGCGCACGGTTGCGGTCTGGCCTTCGCTTTTCAAGGTCAGGCCTTTTTCGCGGATCGCGGCCAGGTGCGGCCCGCGCGCGATCACCGTGACCTCGGCGCCGGCCTGGTGCAGCTTGACGGCGAGATAGCCGCCAATGGCGCCGGCGCCGAAAATTGCGATCCTCATCCGGCGAGCCCGAGCTTGTCCGCCAGCTTCTCATGCAGGCCGATGCGCTGCAGCTTGCCGGTGGCGCCCTTGGGAATTTCCGTCAGGAAGACGATACGGCGCGGTACCTTGAAATCCGCCACGCGGCCGCTGACGAAGCTGCGCAGTTCGCGCTCGTCGCAGGCGGCGCCTTCGCGGAGCACCACGGCGGCGGCGATATCCTCGCCCAGCTTGTCATGCGGTACCGCAAACGTCACGACCTGGGCCACCGCCGGATGGTCCATGATGATCGTATCCACTTCCAGTGGGCTGATCTTCTCGCCGCCGCGATTGATCAGCTCTTTCAGGCGGCCGGTGAGACGCAGATAGCCTTGTTCGTCCATCACGCCCTGGTCGCCGGTGCGGAACCAGCCATTGGTGAAAGCCTTGGCGTTGGCGTCCGGATTGGCTTCATAGCCCGCGGTCACATTGCGGCCACGGATCACCACTTCACCCAGGCCGCCGGACGGCACCAGATTGCCTTCCGCATCCATGATGGCGACATCGGGACCCGAGGCGATGCCGACACAGCCGGCGAAGCGGGATTTGGGCGGCAACGGATTGGAGGCCATCTGGTGCGAAGCCTCGGTCATGCCATAGGCCTCGATCACCGGCACGTTGAAGGTCTTCTCCAGCGCTTCCATCACTTGCGGCGGCAGCGACGACGATGACGAGCGGATCAGGCGCAGTCGGCCGCGCCGGATGATGTCGGCGTTGCGGTCGGCACGGGTGAGAATTGCCTGATGCATGGTGGGCACCGCCGTGTACCAGCTCGGCCGGGCTTCATCGAACCAGGCAAAGAATTTCAGGGCGTTGAAGCCGGGCGTGCAGACCACGCTGGCGCCGGCCGCCAGGCTGGACAGCGTGGCGGCGATCAGGCCGTGAATGTGGAACAGCGGCATGATGTTGAGGCAGACATCGTCCTCGCGCAGCGAAAGCGTGTTGCCGATATGATAGGCCGAGGCGGTCACATTGGTGTGGGTGAGGGGCACGATCTTGGGCCGCGAGGTCGTGCCGGAGGTGTGCAGCACCAGCGCGATATCGCCGCTCTGTGCCGGGCCGCCTGTCGCTGGCTTGCCTTTCAGATCGGACTGCAACTCGAACTCGCCGGCATGCGCGCCGTTGACCAGGCGCACGATCGGGATGCCCCGGGCCTTCGCCACATCGAGGGCCGGGCTTTCCATGCCGGCCTGGATGACCAGCGCCTTGGCATTGAGATCGGACAGATAGAAATCGAACTCTTCGGTGCGATAGGCCGGATTGAGCGGGGCGGTGGTGGCGCCGCAGGCAATGGCGACAAAAGCCGCGGCCATCTCCGGTCCGTTGGGCAGCACGATCGCCACCCGATCGTTTCGCCCGATACCCATGGCATTCAGGCTGGCGATGGTGCGGCGAGCCAAGCCCCGCAATTCGCTATAGGTCTGCGCCGGGCGCTCAGGCGCGCCGATGGCGGGTAGATGATCCTGGCCGGATTCGATCAAGGCCGAAATCGTATCGGCCCGGTAGATGCTTGACACGGGTGCTGCTCCCAACAGTATGCGTGGTGGCTGTCAAAAAATAATAGCGGCGCCACTCGGGGTGATCCAGCCTTGTGCGCTGCAGCAGGGAGCAAATGTGAAAAACCATTCGGAAAGTGAGGCCGGCAAGGGCCGGGTGACCCAGCTTTTGATCGGCATCCTCTGCATGGTGATGATCGCCAACCTGCAATATGGCTGGAATCTCTTCGTCAATCCGATCGACAAGGCGCATCACTGGGGCCGCCCCGCGATCCAGGTCGCGTTCAGCCTGTTTGTGCTCACCGAAACCTGGCTGGTGCCGGTGGAGAGCTGGTTCGTGGACCGTTTCGGGCCCCGTTTTGTCGTCATGGCCGGCGGCGTTCTGGTCGGGCTGGCCTGGACCTTGAATTCCTTCGCCAACTCCCTCGGCATGCTCTATTGCGCCGCCATCATTTCTGGCATCGGTGCGGGTGCGGTCTACGGCACCTGTGTCGGCAATGCCCTGAAGTGGTTTATCGGGCGGCGCGGCCTGGCTGCCGGTCTGACCGCCGCCGGCTTTGGCGCCGGGGCCGCCGCTACCGTGGTCCCCATTCGTGAGGTGATCGCGGCGCATGGCTATCAGTCGGCATTTCTCTGGTTTGGCCTGGGGCAGGGGCTCGTCATTCTGATCGCCTCGCAATTCCTGCGCGCGCCTGCCAAGAAACCCGTCGCCACGGTACCGACGCCCAATGCGCAGGCCAGCCGCAGCTTTTCACCTCTGGAAGTGCTGAAAACACCCCTGTTTTGGCTGCTTTATGTGATGTTCGTGCTGGTCGCGGCGGGCGGCTTGATCGTCACCGCGAGCCTGGCTTCCATGGCCGCCGATTTCGGTGTGGCCGAACAGCATATTTCGATTCTGGGCATCAGCGGCACCGTGCTCACGATTGCCCTGGTGGTGGACAACATCCTGAATGGCCTGGCGCGGCCCTTCTTCGGCTGGGTGTCGGACAAGATCGGCCGCGAGCCGACCATGTTTATCGCCTTCGTGCTGGCGGCGGTGGCGATCTGGTCGCTCTGGTTTCTGGGCCACAACCCGATCTGGTTCGTGGTCACCGCCGGCTTGATCTATTTCACCTGGGGCGAGATCTACAGCCTGTTTCCTGCCACCTGCACCGATGCTTTCGGCGTGGAATATGCCACCACCAATGCCGGCATGCTGTACACCGCCAAAGGCACCGCAGCCCTGCTGGTGCCGCTGGCGAACGCGGTTAGCGCCTCCGGCGATTGGCATACCGTGCTGTGGATCGGCGCACTGGCCAATCTGGCCGCGGCCTGTGCGGCTATGTTGCTGCTGAAGCCGGTAAGGGCGTCTCATCGCCTCCGCCATGCCTGACCTCCGGCCGCAATGCTCGTCCATTTATGAATGGATTTTCATTTTCCATCGGAGATTTTTTCAGCGCCCAAATCCTATTGCTGGACCTGTTTTGAACCCCGGGTCCAGCCATGCACAAATTTCTCGCCGCCGCCGCTCTTGTCCCACTCCTGATGGCGCCGCTAGCTGCGTCCGCCGCCCCGTCGCTGTCGCCAGAGCAAAGGGCGATTGATCCCGGCCAGCGCGAGCTTGTGGCCGCCACCTGCGACCAGGTGATGGGTCTCTCCGGCGGCGGTATCTATCGTCAGGAATGCATGGACAGCCTGGCCCGGTCCGTGGCAGCCAAGGCCGCGAGCGCCCATATGGCGGGCAGCTATGTCGCCTGCCGCGGCCAGGGCTTGCATGAAGGCACGGCCGCTTTTTCGACCTGCATGCTGGACAGCCAGGGACAGAGCGCGGCGATCACGGCCCTGCCGGTCAAGCTCTCCTATGACGCGAACACGCCGGAGAATGCCCAGAGCTATTTCGAGGTTACCAACAGCGTCCATTGGCGCCGCGAAAAATACGCCTGTGCCCAGATCGGTCTTGTGCCCGGCGGCGCTGCTTTTGCAGAATGCGCGGCGGGTCTGCAGGCGGCCTTGTTTAACCCGCTCTGATGATTTTGACGTCCGCCTCACGCCCATTCTCGCGTTAGGATTCAATGGTTGCAATTGTCCGGCTGGCGCTGCGGCGGCCATACACCTTCGTCGTGATGGCGATCCTCATCGTCATTTTCGGCGTGCTGGCGGTTATGCGCACGGCAACCGACATCTTTCCGGATATCCGCATCCCGGTGATCGCGGTGGTCTGGACCTATCGCGGGTTGTCGCCCGACGATATGGCAGGCCGGGTCATCTATTATTATGAGCGGCAGCTTTCGACCGCGGTCAACGACATGGACCATATCGAGAGCCAGTCGCTGCCTGGTGTCGGCGTGGTCAAGATATTCTTCCATCCCACTGTGGACATCCGCACCGCGACGGCTCAGGTCACGTCCCTGTCCCAGACCGTACTCAAGCAGATGCCTCCGGGCATCACGCCGCCGCAGATTCTGAACTACAATGCTTCGACAGTGCCGATCCTGCAGCTTGGCCTTTCCAGCCCCACCTTGGGGGAGGGCGAGGTCAACGATCTGGGACAGAATTTCATCCGTCCGGCCCTGGCCTCGGTGCCGGGCACGGCCGTTCCCTCGCCTTATGGCGGGCGCGAGCGTCAGATCCAGATCGATCTGAATCCGCAGGCGCTGCATTCCTACAATCTGTCGGGGCAGGATGTGGCCAATGCCCTGGCCAACCAGAACCAGATCATTCCGGCGGGGACCATCAAGGTCGGTGAGTTCGAATATAATGTCCGACTGAACAACAGTCCCAGTGTGGTGGAAGAGCTGAACCGCCTGCCGGTCAAGCAGGTCAATGGCGCGACCATTTACATGGGAGATGTCGCCCATGTGCGCGACGGTGCGCCGCCCCAGCGTAATGAAGTGCGCATGGATGGCCGCCGCTCGGTGCTGATGACCGTGCTCAAAAGCGGCTCGGCTTCGACCCTGGATATCGTGGACGGAGTGAAGAACATCCTGCCGCGCCTGAAGCAGACCTTGCCGCCCGATCTTAAGGTGGTGCCGCTGGCCGATCAGTCCATCTTCGTGCGTGCCGCGGTGTCCGGCGTGGTCAAGGAAGGTGTGATCGCCGCCGCCCTGACCAGCCTGATGATCCTGCTGTTCCTGGGAAGCTGGCGCTCCACCTTGGTGATCACCGTTTCTATCCCGCTGGCGATCCTCTTTTCCATCGCCATGTTGTCGGCGCTGGGCCAGACATTGAACATTATGACCCTGGGCGGGCTGGCGCTGGCGGTCGGCATCCTGGTGGACGATGCCACCGTGACCATCGAGAATATCAACTGGCATCTGGAACAGCGAAAGCCGGTGCGGCAGGCCATTCTGGACGGCGCCCAGCAGATCGTGCTGCCAGCCTTCGTGTCGCTGCTTTGCATCTGCATCGCCTTTGTACCCATGTTCTTTCTGCCGGGGGTCTCGGGCTTTCTGTTCGCGCCGATGGCGGAAGCCGTGCTGTTCGCCATGATCGGCTCTTTCATTCTGTCGCGCACCCTGGTGCCGACCATGGCCAGCTATCTGTTGGTGTCGCATGGCGATACCAGGGACGCGTCCGTGGCGCGCAATCATGACGCTGGCAAAGGCCATCACCCGACAAATCCACTGGTGCGCTTCCAGCACGGCTTCGAGCAGCGCTTTGAGAAGGTGCGCAAGGCCTATGGCCGCTATCTGGAATTCCTGATGGGTCGTCGGCTCGTCTTCGCGGGCTGCTTTCTCGGTTTTGTCGCGCTCTCGCTCTGCCTGGCGCCGTTCCTGGGTGAGAATTTCTTTCCTGCGGTGGATGCCGGCGTGATCTCGCTCCATGTGCGCGCCCCGATGGGAATGCGGATCGAGGAGACCGCGGCCCTGTTCGACCATGTGGAAAAGCGCATCCGCGAGATCATTCCGGCGCGCGATCTGGATTCTATCGTGGACAATATCGGCCTGCCGGTCAGCGGCACCAATCGCGCCTATCTCAACACCGGCGGCATCGGGCCGGAGGATGGCGATATCCTGATCACCCTGAAGAAAAGCCATCACGCTACCGCCGGCTATGTGAAGGATTTGCGCACCGCTTTGCCGCAATCCTTCCCGGGTTCGAACTTCGCCTTCCTGCCGGCCGATATCGTCAGCCAGATCCTGAATTTCGGCTCGCCGGCGCCGATCGATGTGCAAGTCTCAGGCCCGGACAAACTTGCCGCGCAGCGTTATGCCATCGAGCTGTTGCGCAAGATCAAGTCTGTGCCCGGCGCGGCCGATGCCCGCCTGGAGCAGTCCTCGCGCTATCCGCAATTCGGCATAGATGTGGACCGCACCCGCGCCGGCCTTACCGGGATCACCGAGAAGGATGTGACCAACTCCCTGGTGGTCAACCTGGCCGGCAGTTTCCAGACCGCGCCCACTTTCTGGCTCAATCCCAAGAACGGGGTGTCTTATCCGGTCGTGATCCAGACGCCGCAATATCGCATGGACACTTTGGCGAGCCTGAAGTCCATGCCGATCACCAGCAGCGGCACTGCGACGCCGCAACTCCTGGGCGGGCTAAGCGAAATCAAGCGGGAAGCCAGCGACGCGGTGGTGTCCCATTACGCCATTCAGCCGACCTTCGATGTCTACGCCACAACCCAGGGCGCCGATCTCGGTGCCGTGGCGCGCCGGATAGAGACCGTCCTGAAGGATAGAGAGAACCACCTGCCACCTGGCGCGACGGTCAATGTCCGGGGCCAGATCGAGACCATGAATTCCGCCTTTTCGGGCCTGTTCTTCGGCCTGGCCGAGGCCATCGTGCTGATCTACCTGCTGATCGTCGTCAATTTCCATTCCTGGTCCGATCCCTTCGTCATCGTCATGGCCTTGCCCGCCGCGCTGGCTGGCATTTGCTGGACGCTCTTTGCCACCCACACCAGCCTCAGCGTTCCCGCTCTTACCGGCGCGATCATGTGCATGGGCGTGGCGACCGCCAACTCGATCCTGATCATCAGCTTCGCCCGTGAGCGGCTGGAAGCCACGGGCGATGCGGTGAAAGCCGCCATCGAGGCCGGCGTCACGCGCTTCCGTCCGGTGCTGATGACGGCGCTGGCCATGATCATTGGCATGGCGCCGATGGCACTGGGGTTGGGCGAGGGCGGTGAACAGAACGCGCCGCTGGGCCGCGCCGTGATCGGCGGTCTGTTCTTCGCGACATTCGCCACTTTGTTCTTTGTTCCCGCCCTGTTTGCGCTGGTGCGCGGCAGAGGTGCACCCGCCTGGGGAAAAGGAGATGCACTTGTCCCTGGAGAATGACGAGAAAGCGATGAAACGCCGCATCCGGCATATCATGATCGGTGCGGCCATCCTGCTGGGTATGGTGCTGCTGTTCGGCGCCTATTCGCGTTATGTCGAGGCCAGCGATGTGCAGGGCTGGACCCATGAGAGCCAGATACCGACCGTCACACTGATTGCGCCCAAGGCAGGCGGCGCCGATCAGCCGCTGACCTTGCCAGGCACCTTGTCGGCCTATTACGACGCCAAAATCTACGCCCAGGTCGCCGGCTATGTGAAAAGCTGGAAGCGGGATATCGGCGCCCTTGTTAAGAAGGGCGAGGTGCTGGCGGTCATAGACACGCCGGAGCTGGACCAGCAGATCACTCAGGCGCGCGCCGATCTCAGCGCGGCGGGGGCGGCGCAGAAGCTCTCGGCCGTGACGGCTTCACGCTGGCGCGATCTGCTGCGTCAGGACGCGGTGGCGCGCCAGGACGTGGACGTCAAGGACGCCGATCTTGCCGCCAAGAACGAGGCGCTCAAGTCGGCGCAGGCCAATCTGGACCGGCTGCTGGCCACCAAGCAGTTTGCCCATATCACCGCCCCCTTCGATGGCGTCGTTACCGCACGCAATCTGGATGTGGGCACCCTGGTCGGCTCGTCCAGCGGCAATCCGCTGTTCACGGTCTCCGATACCCATGCCCTGCGGCTCTATGTGAACGTGCCCCAGTCCTACACGGCCGACATCGTGCCGGGCATGTCCGTCTCCCTGACCGTGCCGGAATATCCGGGGCGGCGGTTTCCCGCGCGTCTCTCATCCAGTTCGGGCGCCATCAGTACCCAGAGTTCTACCATGCTGGCACAATTCGAGGCGCCCAACGGCGACGGCCTGCTCAAGCCGGGCGATGTGGCGCAGGTCAGCCTGGGGCTTCCGGCCAGAGGCCTGCTGCGCCTGCCGGCAAGCGCGCTCATCTTCCGGGCTTCGGGCCTTGCGGTCGCGACCATGGGGGCAGGCGACCATGTGGTGATCAAGCCGGTGACGGTGGGCGTGGATCTGGGCGCCTCGGTCCTGATCGCAACGGGCCTCGGCCCGCGAGACCGGGTGATCAACAATCCGCCGGATTCACTTGCCAATGGCGACCAGGTCCGGCTCGCCGTGAGCCCCAGTTAAGCATTTGATGTAATAGGAAAATATTTAGAAAGCCGCAGCCGCTCAAACGTGATTGCAAAACTCTCATGACGGTGGTCTTTCGTCCGCGCACGGCGCGGGCGATAAGCCGCGAAAGGTAGCCAGAATGCGCATCCTCATTGTCGAGGACGAAAAGAAGCTCAACGACATCCTCCAGCGCAGCCTGAAGTCGGAAGGCTATACGGTGGACGGGGTGCTCACGGCCGAAGACGGGCTGGAATATGCGAAGGCCTATCACTACGACCTGGTGATCCTGGACCTTCAGCTTCCCGACGGAACGGGCACCAGCCTTCTCAAGCGCCTGCGCGAAAGCGGCCATACCATGCCGGCGCTGGTGCTGACCGCGCGCAGCGACCTGGACAGCAAGCTGGAGAATTTCCAGGCCGGCGCGGACGACTATGTCGTCAAGCCGGTGGCCATGGCGGAGCTCGCCATCCGCGTGCAGGCCTTGCTGCGGCGCGGGCCGGCGCTGCAGGAGAATGTCCTGCGCGCGGCAGACCTGGAGATCAACCGCCTGACCCGGCAGGTCCGGCGTGACGGCAAGCGCATCGAACTCAGCCCCAAGGAATATTCGCTGCTGGAATATCTTTTCCTCCATGCGGGCCGCGTCTTGTCGCGCACCATGATCGTGGAAAAGATCTGGGACCAGTCTTTCGAGGGGCTGACCAATATCGTGGACGTCTATATCGGCCATCTGAGGCGCAAGATCGACGAGGGCCATGAGCAAAAGCTGATCCGCACCGTGCGGGGCCTGGGCTATACGCTCGATCTCGACCGTTCCAAATGATCCCCCGACTCCAATGATCCTACGTTCGGTCACATCGCGGCTGGTCTTTTTCTATTGTCTGCTTCTAGTCCTGCTTGGCACGGTGTTCCTGGCCTTCACGGTCTTCAGTTTCCGCCACTACACCAATGAAACCATTACCTCCAACCTCGCTACCCGGGCGCAGGAGATATGGAATGTCTCGCAAGGCGCCCTGGATCAACCGGCGCGGCTGAAAGAGATCATCGAGCGGCGCTTTTCGCCGGAATCGGAAGACCGCTTCATCCGCATCACCGCCGGTGGGCGGCTGCTTTACCGCTCCGGCCAGCCGAGCAACCTCGGATTCGATCCCGGGCAGGTGCCCGCAATGGCGGGCCTTGGAGCCTCGCACATGATCGGCGACCTTATTCTGGTTTCCCGCGCCTTTCCCGATTCCCAACGCGGCGCTGTCACGGTCGATAGCGGTCAGTCCTATCAGTTCGCCCAGACGGTGGAAAAGGAGCTCGCGACGTCTCTGTTCGTCGGTCTGCCGGTGTTGCTGCTGGCGGCGGCGGTGGCGGGATATTTCCTGATGCGCGGAGCCCTGGCGCCGGTCGAGGCGATGATCAATGCCGCCGAGACTTACACCTTCAACGAGCCGCACAAGCGGCTGCCGACGGTGAACAGCGAGCCACGGATCGAGGCCCTGGGTCAGGCACTGAACCGGATGCTGGACCGGCTGGACAATGCCTATTCCCATGTCAGCCGCTTTTCCGCCGACGCCGCCCATGAACTGCGAACCCCGCTCACCATTATTCGCGGCGAACTGGAATTGGTCGCGGCGGGCGAGAAGCAACCGGACGATGTCGAGCGGGCTTTCAGCAATGCGCTGGAGGAGATGACGCGGCTGTCGGCGCTGGTGGACAATCTCATCACCCTGTCGCGCATGGAAAGCATGTGGGGCAAGCGCACCCATGCCGCGGTGGATCTGAAGGAGCTGGCCGAGGAAACCATGGACCAGATGGGCCTGCTGGCGGTGGAAAAAGATATTTCCCTGGCGCGGCCGCAGGGGCCGAATGTGGTCGTCGCTGGCGACCGGGAGCGGCTGAAGCAGATTTTGGTCAATCTGCTGGACAATGCCATCAAGTATACGCGCGATGGTGGCGAGATTTCGGTCGCGGTCGGGACCGAGGGCGAAAACGGCTTTGTGGCGGTGGAAGACAGCGGCATCGGCATCGATCCCGCGCACCAGGAGCGGGTTTTCGATCGCTTCTATCGCGTCTCTCCGGATCGCGGCGAAGTCGGCGCCGGTCTGGGGTTGGCGATTGTCAAATCCATCTGCCAGGCGCATGGCGGCACGGCCAGCGTGCGCAGCGTTCCTGAGATCGGAAGCTGCTTCAAGATCGAGATTCCACTCTTCGCGCCCGAAAAGAAAATGGCCGCCGCGGAAACTGCGGCGGCCATTGCCAGAGGTATTTCTTAAAGCGGAATTCCTAGTAGGCCGGATAGAAACGCAGGCTGGTGAAGATCATGCTGTCGTCGGTGGTCGGCTTGACTCCGCCGGCGCCCCCGAATGCCGTCATGTGCGTGTAGCTGTACTGCGCGCCGACGCGCCAGCTGCCGTACTTGCCGTTAAAGGCGCGCCACCAGAAACCGGCCACGGCCTGATTGACGGTTTGGAGGTTGGGAGAGCAGGCGCCGCCTTCCACCAGGCAGCCCGATAGGTTCAGCGCGGGATTGCCAACGCCGAAATGCGCGGTGCCGACATCGTAGAATTTGTGCTGCTGCTGTTCCTGGCCGCCATAGCCATAAATGTCGAGCAGTGGAGTCGCATGCCAGGTGGCGCCGCCCAGGAAGGTGGTTTCCTGTACCGGCGCCAAGGTGCCGTCGGGGTGGGTAGTCACGTCCGGCAACTGGGCGCTGCCATAGCGGCCGATGCCCGAGCCGGTCAGGGCGGTAGCCTGCAGGTCCAGGGTCTTGGGAATCGCCGTCCAGGTAATGCTGCCGCCCACGCCGCCGCCATCGCTGTTGGCGTTGTGGTTGCCGGGCGTCAGGCCAAGGCCATTTCCCGTCGCCAGGCTGACCCGGTCGTAGAAGGAGCGATAGATGCCCAGTGCTTCCACATGAAGCGGCTGGCTGCCGCCGATCACCGGTTCCCAGGCGACTTTGCCGATGAAGTCAGGAATGTGGTTCAGCGAGAAGTTGTTGTTATTGGCCAGCAGCGAACCGCCGGCGTGGGTTGTGGTGGTGGTCACGCCACTCGCGGTGCCGGCATTGCCGGCGAAAGTGGTCTGCGGATTCTCCACCGAGAGCGCCAGCCAGAACTGCTTGTCCCAGTTCTTAACGATGCGGATCTGTGGCTGGCGGGCCCAGTTGAAGCCGACGACATACTGGGCGTCGATGGTGGCGGGCGGCACTTCGTTGCGGGGCGTGATGCCCTTGCTGTTCAAGGTGGCCAGTGACCAGTTCTGGCCTGCCAGAATTTCCAGCCCCAGCGAGTCCCAATCGATGGTTGTGTAAATATTGCGGATGCGCAGGTTGAAGGAGTTGCTCTCGTTGGAGTTTGCGGTCTGCGCGCCCCCCAGAAAGTCCATTTCGTAATAGGCCGCCAGATGGGTGTCGGCATCGGCATCGCCTTGAACCAGCAAGCTCAGACGGCTCTGACGGGCCGAACCGCGCAGTTCCGACATATGCGCCGTCGGCTGGTTGGAAAAGGGTATGGCGTTGAAGCTGGAGCCGATGTCAGCGGTCTCACTGCGCGAGCGATAAAGGCTTTCCATCGCCAGGAAGCCGCCCAGGGTGACGTTGACCTCGGCATGCGCCGGCGCAGTTCCCAGCATTGCGATGATCGCAACAAGGCATGCGCCCGCGCGCGTTGAATTCCGGATTGTCATTTGAAGTGTCCCATTTCCCACTCTGGCCAGGATCGGCCATCGCGCGTTGCGTAATCGCGGGCCACGACAGTTTTGCAACAAGCATGGATTATAAGTGGATTTTAATCCAGCATTTAGTTGGCATTTATTTGTGGCTGCGGTATTCGCGCACACGAACCCAGTATCCATCTTCCCTGTCATGCAACCGCAATATTGCGGGCCTATCGGCTGTGGCGCGCAGTGTTCTGCGCAAGGCGGGCCGGGGCGACGTCCGTTGGCTGCTTGCTGATCCGATCTGACGTTATCGGAGCGAAAGCTCCTCACTGGAGAAGAGGAAGATGAAAAGAAATTTCAAAGCCGTGGTGGGCCTTGTCGCTGGGTTGACGGTGGCTGCAACGTCAGCCTGGGCCGCGGAAATCACCGGCGCCGGATCGACCTTCGTGTATCCGGTCATCGCCAAATGGGCGACGTCCTATCAGGGGACGAGCGGCAACAAACTCAATTATCAGTCCATTGGTTCGGGAGGCGGCATCGCGCAGGTCAAGGCGAAGACCGTGACGTTCGGCGCGACCGACAAGCCGCTCAGCGCAGCCGACCTGAACGCTGCCGGTCTGGTGCAGTTTCCCGTTGTCGTTGGAGGCATCGTGCCGGTGGTCAATCTGCCGGGGATCCAGCCTGGCCAGCTTGTTCTCAACGGAAAAGTGCTGGCGAGCATCTATCTTGGCAACATCAAGATGTGGAATGCCCCTGCGATCAAGGCGCTGAACCCAAAACTGAATCTGCCGGCCACCGCGATCGTCGCGGTGCATCGTTCGGACGGTTCGGGCACAACGTTTAATTTTACCACCTATCTCAGCAAGGCTAATCCTGACTGGTTGAAGACGGTTGGTGCTGATACCGCTGTCGACTGGGTCGGCGGTGTGGGCGCCAAGGGCAATGAGGGTGTTGCAGGCAACGTCGCCCAGCTCGCCGGGTCTATCGGCTATGTGGAATATGCCTACGCGAAGCAAAATCATCTGATATACGCGCGGATGATCAATAAGGCCGGCAAGACCGTGGAGCCGACGATCGCCACGTTCCGGAACGCCGCTGCCAGCGCGGACTGGGTTGGAGCGGCGAAGAACGACTTCTACGTTCTTTTCCTTGATTCGTCCGGTGCGGATGCATGGCCGATCAGTGCGACGACCTGGATACTTGTGTACAAGAACCCGCCCGATCCGGCGGCGACTGCAAATGCATTGAAGTTCTTCCAATGGGGCCTGGAGAAAGGCGATCAACTGGCCACCAGCCTGGATTATGTTCCGCTGCCCGATAACGCCGTCAAGGCGATCGAGACGAGCTGGAAAGGCATCCAGGGGTCTGGCTTCTAAGGGTAGCTCAGTGAAGCGCGGCAAGGGGCAGGGGCTCCTTGCCGCGGTCTTTCTCCTGATCGTCGTTCGCCGGCTCCAGCGCCGCGCTCTGGCCGGAGCGGACCAGCCCCAGAATGAACAGAAACAGATGACCGGCGGTCTCGCTGCCGGCATCCACGGCCTGCAGGCCGGGCTCGCGCAACAAGCGGCGCAGGTGGCCGCGTGCTTTTGAAAGCTCGGCCTCGGCGGCGATGGCCATCAGGCTGCTGTTTTCCAACAGGGGGCCGTACACCATCGCCATGCCCAGCAAGTGACGGCGCGACGCCACGCCTTCTGTCGGGGCGCCGCTGAGGATTTCCAGCACCGTCCGCGTGTGGCGAGGATCGGGATCGACCAGCGATACCAGGGTCGCAAAGCCCAGGCCCAGCAGGCTGTCTCCGCCCACGCCCGGGGTACCGGCATGTGCCGGCGTGCGCGTCCTGGAACGGTTGCGCATCTTGGCGCGGTTCGTCCACGCACGCCGAACCCGTTCAAGCGGAACATCGAAGCCCGCCAGCCAGACCGTGATAAGAGCTTCGTCAATCCTGCCATGGCGTTGCAGAGAGTCGTGAACCCGTTCCACCTGCGCCTGAATGTCGGGCTCGCGCCAATAATAGCTGCGGCCGGCGCCGGTGCCGTGGCTGGCCAGGGCCGGCAATAGTCCCGCCTTGCGCCAGGCGCGAAGCTCCGCCAGTCCGGCTTTTCGTCCGCTGGCGAGCAGCGCGTCCAGCAATTGACGTTCGGAGGTGGTGTCGGAGGGACGCTTTTTCACGATCGCGACGAGAAAATATCGCCGCCAAGCTAGCGGGCTGGCCTGAATGCAGACCAAAGGCCGAATGAAAAACCATTCATTGCGATGCTGTCATCTGGCCATGCGCTTGGCAGCAAAAGCGGCGACGGATCAGTCCGGCTTCAGAAGCTTTGGTATCGCGGGGCTGCGCAGACGATGGATCAGCGGCAGGCCCGAACCGAGAAGCGGCTCGAGATAGCGATGGAAGGCTTCGGTGACATGCGTGCCTGAACCGGCGATGAAGTCATCGGGCATCGTGCGGGTCTTGGCGGCGATGTCCACGAGAGGGGACAGTCTGTAATCCACCGCATAGCTGCCAGTACGGTGAATGGTGACCGAGCCGCTGCGATCGCTGGACATGGCGTACTGCGCGGCCTTGTGGCCGACCTCACGCGCCTCGCGCTGATCGACGTCCGAAACGCAGCCGGCAAAACTGCGCTGGACATAGCCGAAGGTGTCGCCGCGCACCCGCTTGTAGTTAAGCCGGTCTTTTACGAGCTGCGTCAGATAGTCGGCCAGAGCGCCACCGCCCAACTGGAGATTGCCGTGTGCGTCTTTCTCCATCTGCTTGGAGAGGCTTTCGGCGATAGGAACGCCTTGATGGTCGGCGATCCCCTCGGAGACAGCCACGACACAGCGGCCATGCCGCTCCATGTTGTTTTTCACATCCGAAAGGAAAGTATCGACGTCAAATACACGTTCCGGCAGATAGACGGCATGCGGGCCGTCATCGGGGAATCTCTTGGCCAGCGCGGACGCTGCGGTCAGAAAGCCCGCATTGCGGCCCATCACGACCCCGATATAGACGCCGGGCAGGGACGCGTTGTCGAGATTGATCCCCATGAAAGCCTGGACGACGAAACGCGCCGCCGAGGGAAAGCCCGGCGTGTGGTCGTTGACGGTCAGGTCATTGTCTATGGTCTTGGGAATATGGATGCAGCGGAGCGGATAGCCGGCCGCGACCGCCGCCTCGGAGATGATGCGGACGGTGTCGGCGCTGTCGTTGCCGCCGATGTAGAAAAAACAGTCGATGCCATGCGCCTGTACCACCCGGAAGATCTCCTGGCAGTATTTCCGGTCGGGCTTGTCGCGCGTCGAACCCAGGGCGGACGACGGCGTGGCGGCGACCAGCTCCAGATTGGCCGCCGTTTCCCCCGTAAGATCGACAAGGTCCTCATTGATGATGCCGCGAACGCCATGGGTCGCGCCATAGACCTTCTCGATCGAAGCGAATTTGCGGGCTTCGAGGATGGCGCCGGCCAGCGACTGGTTGATGACCGCGGTGGGACCGCCGCCCTGGGCTATCAGAATTCTGGACAGGCAAGGCCTCCCGCTCGGCTCGGGGGAGATTATTGCCCTTCTTGAGGCTCCGGACGCCAGAGAGAAGGAGAGGCTGGGCGGCGCTCCGCCAGACGTTCAGCCCTGGGAAAGCCCGATTTCGGGCCGCCTGGCCGATTTTTAGTCGATTTCCGAGTCGATTTCCTTGGGGTCCAAAAACCTGACCCGCAGGGCCAGGGCCTTTTGCGGGGGGCGTTGAATCTCGTCGTCCCCTTTGCGCGGGTCATGAACCGGCTCGTCCAGAGGTTCAGCAATGACTTTCGTTTCGGGATGCCAGCGTCTGCGGAGCGCGCTGCTTCGAGTTATCCCGCTGGTGCGATCAGAACTGCCGGTAACCATAGGTATGCCTCTGAGTTCCACACACGCCAACGCGCATGCATCAACACAGTTGCACGTGGCCGCTGGTGGACAACATTGAAAAAGCCCAACGTGAGGTTTTGTCCGTTAGCGGACTAACTTTTGTTGTGGCTCTTAGAAATGTTCGTCAGGCAAATGGTCGTTAGGCCGGCAAAGCGGCAGTCTGGCTGCGGCGCCGGCGCAGCGCGACGCCGATTGCACCGAAGCCCAGGATGAATTCCGCCCAGGTGGCGGGCTCGGGCACGCCGCTGACGAAGTTGAACGACATCTGCTTCACATTGCCGAAATTGTAATCCAGGTCGATGTCCGACTTGCCGCTCTTGGTGGAAAAGCCGTGCAGACCCGAAAGCGTGATCTTGTCGATCAGCTCACTGCCCTGTGCCGCGAAGGTGAAACGGTTGTTGCCATTGCCGTCACCCGCGTTGAAGTCCGTGAAATTCTGAAAGCTGCCCCCGACAAAATCGAGTCTGGCGTCAAAAGTGAAGGTCGAGGTGTAGCCGCCTGTGACATTGGGAAGGTCGAGATTGAATTTGAAAGAGGTGAAGTCGATATTGTCGATTGGCGAGATAACCAGATTGGCAAAGCCGCCACTGCTTCCCTTGACCTGCGCAACTCCGTTGCCTGTGACCGAAATCGAATTCAAGCTGTGGAACAGGATGTCATAACCACCGGAGCTGCTCTCCAAGGTGAGATTGTTGCCCGATTGGCTCCCATTGCTGTGAATCACTTCAGTCAGGTCTTGCCCATTGTTGAGCATGATCAGCGTTGCGGCTGACGCGGGCGCCGCGAACGCGGCCAAGGCCACGGCGGCTGCTACAGCGATGGAAATCTTGCGCATGAAAAACCCCACAATTCTTATGCCAAATGCTTTTTTATGTTGAACAATAGTTTAATCGCGATATGGCAATTCGAACAATTATCTTTGAAAAGTTCCTCATACGCCGGTTAATCACATTAACCATAGAATCCCCAAATTCCCGCCGCATCTATGTTGGCTGCAACCGCGACTGACTCTGATGTGGTAAATTTTTTTTGAGTCTGGGCGCTTGCGGCGAGCGATCAACACAAAGGCACGGCAGATTTCATGGCTGTTTCGCGGACGAGCAATGCTGATGGCCTCGCCCGAAAGTTGCCGGACTGATGGCCGCCACATCGGTGTGCCTGCGATCTTCGGAATGGAAGGAGGGTGGCGCGGCGGTATCCGTTTCCATCTGGCCATGGCGGCTTCCGCCAAGGCGATGGTATGGGAAAGCAGCGGACACCCTCCGTCCAAAGTGCCGCAACAGCGGAAGGCAAAGCGATGTGCGGATTTGGCGAGGCCACTCTTGTCGCCGCGCCCGTGAAACCCTAGTGTACCATTTTGAACCCCCAAATTGCCTTGCGGGAACTCTCAGCATTCAATCTGGTTACCAATAGGTCGTCACAACCATGGAGTGTTTCCGTGGCATTTCCACCTGATTTTGATATGTCGCACTTGGAGCCGGCTCGGCTCTACCGGGCCCTGCGCAACATCCGCGAAGCCCAGCTGCACAAGCACGATGGGCGGGCACTCTTCTGGCGCACAGCCATTCCAGCGCTTCTGATTTTTTGGGCTCTTGCTCTGTACGGGCTGACCCAGCTCTAGGACTGCCGAGTCGGGGTCCGTTGGGCGCCCACGTTCTATTCCCCAGCTGGCTGCATCGGATGTTTTTCCTCAATTGGTGGCGCCAAGCCATTTGTAGCACTCGCTTTTTCCGTGGCGCCGCGGACGGCGGGGCGCCGTGGTGGAAGGGGATACGCAGGCCGCAGCTTTTGCGGTAAAAAGCAGAAAATAGCGCTCTGAACACGACGCGTGGGCATGCCCCGGGAGGGATCGTGAAAGGGACCGTGAAAAAGAGTCTTCTGGTTTCCGCGATGGCGGCCGGTGTGGCCGGCGGCACAGCGGTGCCTGCTTCCGCGGCGCCCTGGACCCGCGGCTTCGTCGTCAGCGCCTATGAATATGCCTTCCGCTACGGCGGCCGCTCCGACTTCACGCGCGGCAAGGAGATCGAGCCCGGCGTGGACTGCCCGCATGGCAGCACCGTTCATCTCGCCAGTCCCGAGCAGACCAGAGTCGCCATCGCGCGCCAGAAATGGCGCTCAACCCAGGAGATCGACTGGATCACCGCGCCGCCGGGGGTCGACCAGGTCAAGACACCAGGTCTGACCCGCCGCCATATCTGGGCGCGGGCCATGTCCTATCGCGGCTACAAGCGCGGCATCGAGACTTATGTGAATCCCTGGGCGACCGACGATCCCGGTCAGCCGCAAGTGACCAGCCGCATCGGCGATGGCTTCAATCTGGACGGCAAAACCAAGACGGGCGATTTCATCAGCCCCGACGGCGAGCGGGGCATAGACAACGCGCTTTATCGCGCCTGGGGCTGCGATGCGCCCTGGCGTGGCGGCGGCAATGCCACCCTGGACATGCGCGCCAACGACAAGATGCAGGAAGGCCTATTCACCATGGTGATCCGGGTCTCTGGCAACAAGGACCCGCTGAATGACGACGATGCGGTGGTGGAGATCGGCTGGTCGCCCGACACCATCGTCAAGGATTCACGCGGCGGCGTCACGGTGGACTATTCCTATCGCCTGCCCAAGACCGTGCAATTCACCAGAATGAAAGCCACTGTCCGGGGCGGGGTGGTGGAGACTGAGCAGATCGCGCATCTGCACACCCCGCGCATCGCCTGGTTCTACGACCAGACCGGCGACACCAACATGGCCAATGCCAAAATCCGCCTCAACATAGCCGCCGATGGCCATACCGCCACAGGCCTGATGGGCGGCTACCGCAACTGGCGCGATCTCTATGCCGAGGACACCTTCGCCCAGGATGGCGGGCAGCAGGGCACGCGCGAGCATGAGGATGCCGTCTCGCTTTATTATGCCCTGCGCCGCAACGCCGACGGCATGTACAACGAGAAGACCGGCAAGTTCGACGGCATCTCGATGGCCTATCGGCTGCGGATGTCGTCGGCCTTTGTGGTGGATCCGGAAAAGCCGATGGACATCGCCAAGCAGGCCGAGGAAGAAGGCCGCAAGGCCGCCTTTGAGGGCATCAAGCAGGCAGTAATCCGGGGCGTCGATGCCCGCCTGCCGCAAGCCGTGCCGCCCGGCACGACGGAAGGATCCTATCCTGCGCTGGAGCATGAAATGGATGGGTTGCCGAGCCGGGAATACTTCCTGAAAACTCTGGACCGGCCACATTACGCCAATGAAAAGCCGATCCCGGCGCCCAAGCCCGCACAGCCCAAGCAGCAGGTTCGTAACGGTGAGGAGCGGGTCGCGACAAAGGAGCAATAAGTCGCGCTTCAGGGCAGGGGGAAATCCCAATAGGGCTGCGGCAGTCCCGCAACCGGTGACGTGAACCGGTAGACGCAATCGGCGTGCAGCGAACCCAGATAGCCGGTCCGGCAATCCGGCCCGCCGAATCCGATGCTGGTGAGATGTTGAAAGCGCGTCCCTGGAATAGGGCCCAGATGCGCCTTCTCCATCCGGCCTGCCTCATATGCCTCTTCGACCTCGGCGATGAAGGCTTCGTTTCGCTCCGCGATCAGGGTCTCGGCCATCCCCTTCTTATCAACGCGCTTGATCTGGTTCGACACCAGGCTGGTGATCCAGATCCCATCCTCACGATCGAATATGAATCCGTCCGGCAGATCGTCTTTGTCCAGTTGTACAACCAACTCCGCCGGGCCCAGGCGGGCCCCCGACAAAAGCGGATACCGAATCAGACGCCGCCCGAACGTCTCGACGACATAGACAAAGCGCCCCGCGGGATCTGTTCGGGCTTCGTTGGTGTAATGCAGATTCTCCGCCATGATGTGCGGTCCCGTGTCGTCCACCATGATGAGCAGACCGTCGGCAACTTCGCGCCGCCAGGCCGCCTGACGCGGCACATGGCGGGTGCTGATTGTGATCCAGACGCGGCTGTCCTGGTCGAGAAAGACAAAATTTGCCGGGGGCAGGGCGCGGCCGCCGATATGGGTAAGGAACGGCGTGACGGTCCCTTCGGTATCCATCGCCCAGATGCCGCCGTCATCGCCCAGATTGGCGATAAGAAAACGCCCATCGGGAAGAAAGCCGATTCCATTCGGCTTCAGGTCAAAGCCGGGACCCTGCGCCAGCCAGGATTGCGTGGAGCCATCTGCCCTGACGACGGCGACGCCGCCGCGCCAGTCCGGCACATAGACGTCTCCGGACGCCGTTGGCAGCACGCATTCGGGACGAATGAGGCCCCGGCCGAAAGGGACGATCTCATGCGCCGGGATCGCAGCAATTGACATCGATGATGCATCCCTGTCTCGTGCGACAATTCTCATAACTCTTCTGCCTGCGAAAACAAGGCCACGAAAACAAGGTCTGGGATGGACGGGAAAAAGCTTCGTGGCGTGGCTGTCGGCGCCGGTTATTTCAGCCAATATCATTACGAGGCCTGGCAGCGGATCGAACAGGCGGAGATCGTGGCCTTGTGCGATGTGGATGCCGCGCAGGCCAATGAAGCCGCGCGCAAATACGGCATGTCCCGCAGCTATGCCGATGCCGCCACCATGCTCGAGCGGGAGCATTCCGATTTCGTGGACATCATCACCCCGCCCCAAACCCATCTGGTGCTGGCCCGACTGGCGGCGAAGCATGGGGTGCATATCCTTTGCCAGAAGCCGCTGGCGCCGACGATGGAGGAAGCGCGGGCTATCGTGGACATCGCGGCAAAGGCCGGCGTGCGCCTGATGGTGCATGACAATTTTCGTTTCCAGCCCTGGCATCGCGAGGCCAGAAAACTGCTGGACGCAGGCGCGATCGGCGCGCTGCAGACTATCTCATGCCGCACGCGACTGGGCGACGGCTGGGGCGAGGAGGCCTATCTCTCCCGCCAGCCCTATTTTCGCGACATGCCCCGGCTGCTGATATTCGAGACGGGCGTGCATTTCATCGACGTCTATCGTTACCTCGCAGGAGAGATCACCCAGGTCTATGCCCGGCTGCGGCGGCTGAATCCGGTCATCAAGGGCGAGGATCGCGCCCTTGTCTGTTTTGACTTTGCCTCGGGCGCCAGCGGGGTGTGGGATGCCGACCGCTTCCATGAAGGAGCAGCCAAGGACCCACGCTACACCTTCGGCGAATTTTCCCTGGAGGGTGATGCCGGCGCGCTGAGAATCGACGGCGAAGGCAATATCTTCCTGCGCCGGCTTGGCGAGACCGAACAACTGCATCCTTACGATCACAGCCATCGCGGCTTTGCCGGCGACTGCGTCTTCGCAACTCTGAGCCATTTTCTCGATCGCCTGCGGGATGGCGCGCCCTTCGAGACCAGCGGCGAGAATTACCTGAACACGCTGGCCGTGCAGGAGGCCGTTTATGCCTCCGCCGCCGCGGGGCGGCCCGTCGCGGTTGGTTAGGAAACCCCTTTGTTCAAGAGGACCGGTGCCCTAGGCTGGGCAAAAAACGGGCAGGGCATGGGACGTCTTCAAATAGCGGTATTCCCCGGCGACGGGATCGGGCACGAAGTCATGGCGCCCACTCTGGTCCTGCTGAAAAAGCTGGAGACCGGTATCGGCGGCTTTGAGCTGGCTTTCCAAAGCTATGAAGCGGGAGCGGGCCTCTACCAGCGCACGGGCATCGCTTTGCCGGACGAAGCCATGGCAGCGGCCGCCAAGGCGGATGCGATTCTGCTGGGCGCCATGGGCCTGCCCAATGTCCGCTATCCCGACGGCACCGAGGTGCAGCCACATCTGGATATGCGCGAGAAATTCGCCCTCTACGCCGGCATCCGGCCTGTCCGGATCATGGCAGGCGCGCCCACGCCGTTGCGCGATCCCCGGGCCGCCCAGGTGGACTGTGTTCTGGTGCGGGAATCCACCGAGGGGCTGTTTGCCTCCCGCAGCATGACGCGGCGGGAAGGCGATGCCGTGTTCGACACCATGAAGATCAGCCGCGGTGTCAGCGAGCGCCTGTTCGATGCGGCGTTCAGGCTGGCGGCTCGCCGCGCCGAGGCCCGCGGGCGCAAGCCCCGCGTCACCTGCGTGGACAAGGCCAATGTCATTCCGTCCCTGGCCTATTTCCGTACCCTGTTTCTGGAGTCAGCGAAGAAGTACCCGCAGATCGAATCCGACTGCATCTATGTCGATGCCTCGGCGCTCAGGCTGGTCCGCTCGCCCTGGGAATTCGATGTGCTGGTGACCGAGAACATGTTCGGCGACATCCTCTCCGATCTTGGCGCCGCCCTGATCGGCGGCATGGGCATGGCGCCTTCGGCCGACATCGGCGATCACCACGCGATTTTCCAGCCCTGTCACGGCACCGCGCCCGATATCGCGGGGAAGGGCCTGGCCAATCCCACCGCCATGCTGTTGTCGGCGGCGATGATGCTGGACTGGCTGGGCGACCGGCATGACAACGCATCTCTGAAACGGGCGGGCAGGATTCTGACCGAGGCCGTGGAAGCGGCCTTCGCGCCCGGCGACTTGGTGTCGGTGGAATCCGGCGGCAAGGCCGGCACCGATCAGATCGTCGCCCGCGTCGCGGCGGCGCTGGCTGAGAAAGTGCCCGCGTGATCCTGGCCCGACATCGTCTGGTCGGGGTCACCTTCACGCTTACCATGTTGCTTTATGTGGATCGCATCGCGATCTCGGCCGGCAAGACGGCGGTGGCGCAACAATTCTCGCTCACCGACACGCAGTTCGGCTGGGTGCTGTCCATTTTCGCGCTCGGCTATGCCCTGTTCCAGATTCCGGCCGGCGCCTTCGTGGACCGGTTCGGGCCGCGTCTGGCCCTGACCATCATCGTGGGCGCCTGGTCTTTTTTCACCGGCATGACGGGCCTGGCCTGGAGTTTTGCTTCCCTGCTGGCATTCCGGCTGCTGTTCGGCCTGTCGGAAGCCGGCGCCTTTCCAGCCTGCGCGCGGGTTTTCTATGCCTGGCTGCCGGCCGGTGAACGCGGCCTGGCGCAGGGCATAAATCTTTCCGGCTCAAGGTTGGGCGCGGCCTTTGCGCTGCCGCTGGTGGCCTGGCTGCTGCTGACCATCGGCTGGCGCTTTGCCTTTTTCAGTCTGGCGCTGGTCGGGATCGTCTGGGCGGTTGGCTGGCATGCCTGGTTTCGCAACAGCCCCGAGGAGCATCGCGCGGTATCTGCCGAGGAGCGGGCTTACATTGCGGCCAATCGTGGCGTGATCGAAAAGACAGCCGAGCCATTGCCGCTGCGCCGGCTGCTGGGCCTGCCGAACATCTGGCTGCTGATGGGCCAGTATTTCGCCTCGAACTTCACGTTCTTCTTCTGCCTGACCTGGCTATTTCCCTATCTGCAGCGCACTTATCATCTCGATCCCCTGGTCACCGGCTTCTATTCCGCAGCCCCGCTCTTGGGCGGGGCGGCCGGGAACTGGCTGGGCGGCGCGCTGGTGGATCGCCTGTATCGCCGCGGGCTTGGGCACCGCTCCCGGCAGATCCCGGCGATGATCGGATTCAGCCTGTCGGTGGCCAGCATCCTGGCCTCCATGCTGTGCGCCACGCCGCTTCCGGCGGTTCTGTGCCTGACCCTGGCGATGTTCGGCTCCGACATGACGGTCTCGGCGTCCTGGGCCTTCAGCATCGATATCGGCCGTGGCCATTCGGGCGCGGTCAGCGGCGCAATGAACATGGCCGGCAATCTGGGGTCGTTCCTGACCAGCCTGGCCTTTCCCTATCTCCAACTGATCACCGGTTCGACGTCGTCTTTCTTCGTGGTCGGCGCGAGCCTGAACGCCATCGCCGTCCTTTTGTGGAGCAGGGCGCGCCCAGTGATGGGAACCGCTGATGTCAAAATTCAAATGGGAGGGGTTTCATGACCGAAGACCGTCGCGGTGCGATTCAGAAAATTGGCGTGGGTGCGCCTTTGTTGATGGCGGGAATGGGCGCGCGCGCGGCTTCGGCCGCGCCCGGCAGCCGCGCCACCAGCGTCGCCATTGCTGGCAACGCGTTTCACATAAATGGCAAGCCGACCTATCCGGGGCGGTCCTATAAGGGCAGCAAGGTCGAAGGCCAACTGTTCACCTCCCGGATGGTCAACTGCATCATCAATGACCAGAACCCGGAGACGCGCGGCATGTGGGCCTGGCGTGACGGGCCCTGGGATCCGGAACGCAACACCAGTGAGTTCATCGCGGCCCTGCCGCTTTACCGGTCGCATGGCCTTACCTCCGTTGCCTTCAATGTCCAAGGCGGCAGCCCGATGGGCTATGGCTGGAATCAGCCCTGGCATACCAGCGGTTATACGCCGGACGGCCGCCTGCTGCCGGATTACAAGTCACGGCTGCTGCGGGTTCTGGATGCGGTGGACGCCAACGGCATGGTGGCGGTGCTGGGATATTTCTATGTCTCGGCGACACCGGCCCTGGCGGACGAGACGGCATTCCTGCGCGCCACGGACGAGATCACGGATCTGGTCTGTGACGGCGGCTATACCAATGTGCTGATCGAGGTTGCCAACGAAGCCGATATTTCACGCTGGACGGCCGAAAGCATCAAGCCGGCCCGCAGCCATGAGTTGGTGGCGCGCGTCCAAACGCGCAGCAAGGGCAGGGTGAAGACCCCGGCCGGGCGCCTGTTGGTCAGCACCAGCTTCGCCACCGCAGCGCCGATCCCCGAACGGCTGCTGCGGACGGCCGATTATGTGCTCTATCACGGCAATGGGTTGGCGACGCCGCAGGCGGTGCATGCCCGCGCCAAACAGATCCGGGCGACCGCGGGCTATCACGGCCAGCCGCTGCTGATCAACGAGGACGATCATTTCGATTTCGACAAGCCGGAAAATAATTTTCTGGCGGCGGTCGAGGAATATAGCGGCTGGGGCTATTTCGATTACCGGCAGATCCGCGAAAGGTTCGAGGACGGCTATCAGAGCCTTCCGGTAGACTGGGGCATCAACTCAGTGCGGAAGAAAGGCTTCTTCTCGCTGCTGGCTGAGGTGACGGGTGCAGCATCACAGTAACCGGACGACATTCTGTCCGGTTACTGCTCGCTGCCTTCGCGGCGTGCCCGCGCCGTTATTCCCGTGCCGCCGCGCTCAAGGGTGAGACGTTGGCGGCGGATGCGCCACCGGTCACCGGCTTGAGCGTCGGCTTGCTGTCAGACTTGCCATATTCCGGCTTCAGGCTGCCGCTGATAAAGGCGCCGGATTCGATCTTGATGTCCTGATGCAGGATGTCGCCGGTCATGCGTGCGGTTCCGGTCAGCGTGACCTTCTTGGATTCAATCTTGCCTTCGATGGTGCCGGCAAGCTCGACCTCATCGCCATAGACCGTACCCTTCACCTTGGCGTTCTGGCCGATCTTCACATTGATGCCACGCACATCGCCTTCGATGTCGCCGTCGATCTGAATGTCTTCGCTGCTCTCGAGCTGGCCTTTGATCTTGAGCGTCTTGCTGATCACTGACGGCATGTGGGCTCCTGTTTTTGCAGTTGTGGGTATGGAGGGTGGAACGATAGGGGCGGGACGTGGCGGCTCAGTCTGGGCCGGGCGCGGCGATTCGGCCGGCTTGAGAATGACGGCTTCGGCTTTTGGCTGCGGCGGCGGTGGAACTGGCCGCGCCTGGTTTTGTGTCTTTTCCGGCTGCGGAGGAACGCCGCCGGATTTGTCACCGCGGTTGAACAGGCTCATGCACGTACCTCCGGAAGTTTGTCGAGGGTTTCGAAGTAGCTGACAGGCCGCCAGGGCATGCGCCCGCTCATGCGGGCGCCGCGCGCGACGGTGATATTGGTATGGAAGATTCGGCCTTCGACCTCGGCGCTGGCCTCGACCGAAACCGTGGGAGCAAACGCCCGGCCATCCAGGCGGCCGGCGATGACGACTTCGCGCGCGATGATGTCGCCTTCGACATGACCGCCAGCAGCAATGACCAGTTTGAGCGCTGCGATGTGGCCTCTCACATGGCCGGAGATCACAAGCTCGCCTGTGATCTCAAGCACACCTTGAATGGCTACGCCGGGACCGAGGAAGGATGGAGGTCCCTCAGCCTCGTCGTGCACGGTCCTGCTCCCCGAGCGTTGGACCTCTGATCCACGGGTCAATGCAAGCATGAACAGCCCTGTTCAAGCCCCAACCCAGCCCGTCGCGATAATGACAGAAAGAATAGGCAGAGCAAGCGTTTATTGTTCACGTTTTTGTTTCCGGGGAACCCATCTGGGTACGGACGAAGGCGCCAGAAGTTAACGGGCCGAAAAGTTAAAATTTTGCGCTTCAGCTAGTAGCGGAAGCGCATGCCCAAGGTGAAGCGCCGGCCATAGTCCACGACATCCAGAAGCTGCTCGGCGAATCGGCCGCGCGTGCCGTAAGTGGAGCCGGTGAGATTCACGCCGGCCAAATAGACATTCAGCTGAGGCGTGATGTCATAGCTGGTGGTGAAATCGATCTGGGTGTTGCCGTTCACGAAGGTCGGCTCTGACCCGAACATGGAATTATTTTGCTGCTGGCCGAAGTGATCCAGATAGACATCGCGCCAGTTGCCGGCGATGCGGGCCTGGAAGCCGCCCATCTCATAAAACAAAACCAGGTTGGCGGAATCGGCAAGACCGGTCACGGCAAAGCCGCTGATGGAAAGATTGTGCGGGTCGTAGGGCTTGTTGGTGCCGACGAGGGTGGCGTTGGCCTGGACGCCGAAACCGCTGTTGCCGAACACATGCTGGACCGCGAACTCCACGCCATAGACATTGGCGGTGGGGCCGTTGACGTTGGTGGAAACGGTGAAGACCGCAGGCGCCCCGGTGGTCGGGTCGATCACGCCATTGATCGCCTGCTGGGTCGAACCGGCTACCACGAAGTCGGTGACATTCTTGTTGAAGGCGTCCACCGACAGATACGAGTTGGCTTGGTAGTACCACTCGGCGCTGAGGTCCACATTGTCGGCGGTGTAGGGCATCAGGTTGGGATTGCCGCCGGTCGCCACCAGCGAGCCGACACGCTGGCCGGTGTTGATCATCAGCACCGGCGAGATCAGGTTCAGCGCCGGCCGGGTCAGGGTGCGCGAGGCATCGAAACGGATCTGCAATTCGTCGGTCACTGCCAGGTTGAGATCCAGGTTGGGCAGCAACGACTGATAATCATTGTGACCGCTGACCATCGCTGTCGGGCTGAAGCCGACCAGAAACGCAGTGTGATCGGACGGCTGCACCGTCAGCGAAGTCGGCTGCTGGCCAAGCCCCACCGTGGTGACATCGGTATATTCGCCGCGCAGACCAGCATTGATCCTGAGCGGCATACCCGCCAGCGAGACGGTGGCGAAGACATTCACGAATCCGGAATGGGTATTCTCGATGACCTGGGAATAGGCGCCGACGACATTGGCGAGCTGATATGTGCCGGTGTAGGCCGGGTTGCAGCAACCGACATTGAAGCCCGGAACAGTCTGGCTGGCTGGGTTGCCCAGCCCCTGCAGGTAATTCAGCACCGAATAGGGATCGAACACCAAGACCTTGGGCGGCAGGTTGCTTGAGCCCGAGAAGCCATTGATGAAGTTCCCGGTGCTGAACGAGCCGGTGAACAGGTTCTGCGGCAGGGCGGCGCCGTGGACGAAATTATTGTTGGAAGCCGGGCCGTAACCGGCAAAGGCCTGCCATTGGTTGTTGGCGAAGTCGTCGTGGCTTTGGGCATTGTCGTGATCGCCGATATACTGATAGCCGGCGGTGACTTTGAGCTTGTCGCTCTCGACCCACTGCGCTTCCGCCTTGAACTGCCGTATCTGGTCGAAGCGCTGGTTGCTGGTCATGGGGAAAACATGGCTGCCGATCAGGCCGTTGTTGATGAAAGCCGCGGCATTGCCATTGGGTCCAAGACCGGTCGGATAAGGCAGGGCATGGCTGCCGGGCACGACGATCCCAACATTGGTGGCGTTGGTGGTGTTGCCGGGAACCGAGGGGCCATAACCGACGTCCGAGTCTATACTGGATAACTTGCGGTCCGGATTCAGCCAGGCCTGGGAATTGTCATAGTCAAAGTCGAAGGACAGCTTGTCGGTGGCATCCCACTTCACGTTGAGGCCGGTATCGTTGTTCTGGATCACCGAACCGTTGATCTGGGACTGAAAGTCGGTGGGTGTCGCTGGCTGGATGAAGCTGGTGATGGTGCCGGTCGCACTCTTCGTCACATTGGTGAGGCTGCCGGCATTGAACCAGACGCTGTAGCCATATTGGCGGGCATGCAGCGTGTCGCGTGAATAATTGTCGTCCAACGTGATCAGCAGATTTTCGGCCGGCCGCCATTGCAGCGCCAGCCTGCCGTTTACGCGCGTATCCTGGGTGGTCTCCTGATAGAGACCATAGTCCTGGATGAACCAGGCATTGACGCTGTTGGCGGTGGAGGCGCCGGGCGCCGCACCCGCCAGTTGCGACGGCGCGATCTGGGTGCCTTCCCATCCCTGGACGTTGACGTGATTGCCGCGCGTCCGGCTGATGGCATAGGACCCGTTCACCAGAATGCCGAACGTATCGTGCGCGAAAGTCTGACTGAACAGAGCCGCGATGTTCGGCGTCGCATTGCCTTCTTCCGGCGAAAAGGTACTGGAGGCCGAGGCCACGATTTCCAGGCCTGGGTGATCAAGCGGGCGGGGAAACTTGATATTGACGGTGGCGCCGATCGCGCCTGACGACAGGGTGGCGTCCGGCGATTTCAGGACATCCACCTCGCTGACGAAATCCGCGCCGATGGAGCTGAAGTCGAAGGACGAGGCGCCGCCCGGACCGGTGACGACGCCGCTAGAGATCTTGCGGCCGTTGAACAGGGTCTCGTTGAATTGCGGGCCGAAGCCGCGGACGGTGATCTGGGTGGCAATGCCCGTGGAGGTCGGCACGCCCCCCAGGACAGAAAGTCCGCGGCTGACGGTGACGCCGGGAATGCGCTGCATGGCGGCGGCGATATCGGCGTCAGGAAACTTGCCGATATCCTCAGAGGAGATGGCATCCACCAGACCAGCGGCGTTGCGTTTGACATCCAGGTTGGTGCGCAGGGAGTGGATCAGCCCCGTCACCGTGACCTGCTCGGTCTCGTCGTCCAGGGACGGCGGCGTCAGGGTGTTTTCGATGGGTTGTTCGCCGGGCAGGCGCTGGCGGATCATCACCGCGCCTCTGGCCGTATGTTCCACGAACAGGTCAGTGCCGGCCAGCAGCGCGTTCAGGGCGTCGGCGGCGCTGAAACTGCCGTGCAGGGATTTGCTGACAATGCCCCAGACCAGGTCTTCGGTGAAGATGATCTGCTGGCCCGAGACGCGCGCATATTCCTTCAGCGAGGCTGAAAGTTGCTGTTCAGGCAGATCAAAGGTGAACTTCTGCTGGGCCGAGGCGGGGTGGGCGCACAAGGCCAGGCAAAGGCTCGCCGCCGATACAGTGCGCAATAGCCAATAGCGTCTCTGCCCCCTGGGCATGCCGACCTTTCTTGTTATCCGGACACTTGTGCCGTGTCCTCTTGCCGGAAAATGGGACGGTTCTCAGGGATCCCTCCAATCCCTCATATCCCGTTCTTCTTGGATGCGCTCTCAAGGGCGATGACATGCTGGCCTTCCGACACCGCCTTGACGGGCAGATAATGCGTGACGATTTCCACAAAGCCCAGCGTATCGCCGGCGTTGAACACGCCGCTGATCTTCAAGGCGCCAACCTCGGGGCTGGCGATCACGACCTGGGGCCCGCCATAGCGATTGACCCGATCCACAACTGAAGACAACGGCTCGTCATCGAAAATGATCTGGCCGATGGTCCAGGCCGTGACCCGCTGGATGTTGGCGGGAATGATCTGGGGCGGGGCGGCGGCGCCGGCGGCAAGCTGCTGGCCGGCCTTCAGCTCGACCGGGCGGCTCCAGACAGCCTCCACGGGCTTGGCCGCGTCGTTTTCATCCAGCACCACGACATGACCTTCGATCAGGGTCACCAGAACTTTCGGGCCGGCCATGTCGATGTTGAAGGCGGTGCCGGTCGCGATCACTTTCTGGTTGCCGGCCACCACCGAGAAGGGGCGGCTCTTGTCATGGGCGACATCGAAGCGCGCCTGGCCCTTGAGCAGATGCAAGGAACGTTCGTGCGCGCGATAGCGCACGGTGACTTCGCTGTCGGCGTCCAGGGAGAGCTTGGAGCCGTCGGCAAGGGTGACCACCCGCCGTTCGCCCAGCGCGGTGCGGTAATCGTCCGGTCTGACCAGCGACCAGTAACCGCCGGCGGCGGTAAGGCCGATCAGCAGGGATGCGGCTATGGCCATAAGCCGGCCGCGCTGACGGCGGGCCCGTACCGCCCTCGCATCGTCCAGGGCCGCCTGCCGCACCGCCAGCATTTCCGGAGATTGCGCGATCTCGTCCAGATCGTCCCACGGGCCGGCCAGCTGATTCCAGGCCGCCTGGTTGATCGGGTCGGCCAGCCACAACTCGAAATCTGGGGATGTCTTCGCCGACGATTCGATCAGGCGCAGGCGCCAGCGGATCGCCTCCTCGAGAGGGCGTTCAGCCCGGTCCTGAAATTCTTCGCCTGGACGCATCACTTGTATCCAAATCGCTTGGCCAGGCGCAGGGCCGCCGCCATCACATGCTTTTCCACAGTGGAAAGCCCGATGCCGTAATAGGCAGCGATCTCTTTCTGCTTCATGCCCTCAAGCCGGAAAAGAATGAAAATATTCTTGGTCCGCTCGCCCAGCTCGTCCAGGCAAGCCAGAACCTCGACGAGGTTCTCCTTGGCTATTAAGACGCGCTCGGGGTTTATATCCTCCACCAGCCGGGGTTCAAACTTTTCCCCGGCAGGGGCATCCAGGGCCACGGTGGCGAAGCGCCGCATCCTGGTCTGGGACCGGCCGCGGTCGCGCAACAGGTTGCTGGCGACGCGGAAGACGAAAGCCTGGGCTTCGTCCGCCATTTCAAAGCTGTGAGAGCCGATCAGCCTGACGAAAGTCTCCTGGGTCAGGTCTTCGGCTTCCTGGGCGTTGCCGGTGCGGCGCATGAAATAGGCCAGCAGCGAGGCGCGGAAACGCGCATCCAACTGCTCCTTTATTGCACCGCGACTTGTTGCCGAACCGCTGAGTTGCACGAAAGACCCCTTCGTGACTCTACGACAGTTCCAAGACCAAGAGTCTGAAATTTTATTCGGCCCGCGCAAAAGCCAGCAAGCGATCTGTGGCTTCCAAGCCGCGCCGCGATCGGACCGGAGCCCTGGTTAAGAAATTTTGGAGGGTTTCGGGAACGCCGTCGTCTTCACCTTTTGAAAGGCGTCAAAGCGCGCCAGGTCAGGGAGATAGGGAGGGCCGACACCTCAAGGCGCCGGAATGAACCGATCCAGCATGGTCGGTTGGTCTGCGGGAGCTGAATACAGCTCTTTCGGAAGCGGGTGTTTTTTTGCCTGACGGTTAAACGGAGACGGTCACGGCGCCGGTGCATCAGCATCAGTGCGCCAACAAACAAATGTGAAACGAATTTGGCGCCGCCCAGTCCGGCGTCCTAACAGGGGGATAGTATGTCGAATTTCAAAGTCGGTTCGGTCCGGGCGGCGCTTCTTTGCAGCGCGGGTCTTTTGGCTCTTGCCTCCGGTCCGGCCGTTGCCCAGCCGGCAACCAACGGCCAGGTCGAAAGCGTCACGGTCACCGGCCTGATTGGCTCGCTGCAGCGGAACCTGGACATCAAGCGGGACGCCGGCGGCCTGGTGGATGCCATTTCCGCCGAGGACATCGGCAAATTTCCTGACGTGGATATCGCCGCCGCGATGCAGCGCATCCCCGGCGTGACCGTCACCCGCGGCGCATCCATGCTCGGCGGCACCGCGACGTCCACCGGTAACGCCACCCAGATCACAGTGCGCGGCCTCGGGCCCTCCTTCAACGAGACTCTGTTCGACGGCCGCAAGATCGCCAGCGCCGTCACCACGGGCCGGGGTGGCGCTTCGTCCTTCGACTTCAGCACCATCCCGGCGGATTACATCAATCAAGTCGACATCCTGAAATCGCCGGACGCGACCTTGTCGGCCGGCGCGATCGGCGCCACCATCAATCTCAAATTCCCCAATCCTTTCGACCATCCGGGCATGGAGTTCGTGGCCACCGGCGGCGGCAGCATTTCGCCGGAAGAGGGCAACATGACGCCCAATGTCGGCGCCCTGTTCAGCGACACCTTCGCCAATGATACCTTCGGCATTCTGCTCGATGCCTCTTATTCCCAGCAACGCACCCGTGCCAATCACGTCAACATCCAGGGCTGGGAAGGCACGCAGATCGCGCCATCACAATTGGCGGGTGCGGCGCCCGGCGCCTCGACCACCAACAGCATCAATGCCTGGTTCATCCAGGATTATGGCCTCTATCAGGAGACCACCCAGGATACCCGCATCAATGGCAGGGCCTCGTTCCAGTGGCGGCCGGCCGAGAATCTGCTGATCACCTTGGACGACAATTATTCCCGCGACTCGCTGCACGCCCGTCAGTATGGCTATAGCGTCTGGTTCAATGCCGGCAGCCTCACCAATGTGACCCAGAGTTCGCACGGCACCATCACCAACTTCGTTCAGCCTGGGACGCCGACCGACTTCCAGTCCCAGATTAATGGTTCGGTGATCCAAAACAACGATACCGGCCTCAACGTGAAGTGGGACGCCACCGATAAGCTGACCTTCAACTTCGACTATGACAATTCGCAGGCCTGGCTGAATCCGGATCGCAAACTGGGCAGCATCGACTCGGATGTGGGCTATGGTCCGTCCACGCCCGGCGGCACCAATGCCACCAATGTGGGCATCGTCGTGCCAGGTAGCCACGCCCTGCCTTATCCGACGGGCCTTGGCCCCAATGGCAATGCCGCGGCCTTCATCAACAACGGCCTGATCGGCAGCCATGTGTTCCCGATGGGCAGCAATCAGCGCTTCGACCAGATCAGGCAGTTCAAGGCCGAGGCACAGTGGGTCGAGAGTGACAAGCTCAAGGTCACCGCTGGCTATCAGTATATCGGCGATCACGACAATGCCCAAAGCCATGACGACTTCGCCAACAACCAGTGGCAGGCCTTTGCCGGTTACGGCCCGGCCTCCAACAACAATCTGGTCCATGGCGCCGCCCTGCCGCAGAATCTGTTCACCCAGTCCTTTGGCACGGGGGATTTCATCAACGGCTTCTCAGGCTCCAACAACCTGCCGCCCAGGGTCTTGGTATTTGATCCCTATTCGGTGCTGAATTACCTGCAAGGCCTGGGCAATCCCGCCACCCAAACGGTCCTGGGCTTCAATACCGGATGCTGCAATCCGGCCTATACCGGCACCTACCAGCTCGCCAATGTCGTCGGCTCCTATTCCCAGGTGATCGAGAATACGAACTCGGGCTATGTCAATGTCCGTGGCGAACTCAGTCTCGGGGGCATGCCGTTCAAGTTCAATGTCGGCGTGCGCGATGAATATACCGATGTCACCACCATCGGGCTTGGCCAACAGCCGACCTCGCTGACCGTCCAGCCCTCCGACCACACCGCCTTCCTGGTGGGCTTCGGACCGACCTCGACGGTCACCGGTCACAACAACTACCAATATCTGTTGCCCAATCTTGACCTGGCGCTGGACGTTACCGATGAACTGGAAATCCGTTTCGATGCCTCCCGCACCCTGACGCGGCCGCCGCTGAACCAGATCTCGCCGGTCCTCAATGTCGGCACCGGGCAGCGGGTGGGCTCGCTGGTGGCCACGGGCGGCAATCCCAATCTGATGCCCTTTGTATCGGACAACGTGGATCTCAGCGTGAACTGGTATTACCAGCAGAACTCCTACATTTCGCTGGATGCCTACAACAAGAGCGTCTCGAACTTCATCGTTGCGGGGGCAACCCAGCAGACGATCAATGGCGTGATCGATCCCACCACCGGCAAGCCGGGAGTCTTCACGGTTTCCACCAACGTCAACGGCCCCAACGCCAATGTCTATGGCGCCGAATTCGCCATCCAGCATGTCTTCGACGACACAGGCTTCGGCGTCCAGGCCAACGCCACCGTGGTGGGCACCAACAAGCCTTACGATCCGCTCAACCTGGCGATCAGCGGCTTTGCCGTGACGGGTCTGGCGGACTCGGCCAACCTGGTTCTGTTCTACGACAAGGACGGGTTCCAGGCGCGTGTCGCCGGCACCTGGCAGGATGTATCCCTGTACCAGTTCGGTCAGGGCCAGAACAATTCGCAATTCGGATCGGAACCGACCTTCATCAATGGCAGCACCACGATCGACTTCAGCACCAGCTATGACATCACGCCGGAACTGACGGTCAATTTCGCGGCGCTGAACATCACCGATGCGACGTACAGCACGCGTGGCCGCTTCGCGGACCAGCCGCTGGACATCGTCGATTATGGCAGACGCTTTACCCTGGGCTTCCGCTTCAAATATTGATCGGAGGCAACCTTGAAATGGGGCCGCTGGCTTGGCGGCCCCATCCTTTTTGCTAATATCGGCAAAGGGAAAAGCTGATGCCGGACATGATACGCGAGATCGTTGTGGTGGGCGGCGGCACAGCTGGATGGCTGACCGCGGGCGCCATTGCTGCGCGTCATCAGGGACGGATGAAATCCGGCTTCAAGGTCACGTTGATCGAGTCTCCCGATATCAAGATCATCGGTGTGGGCGAGGGCACCTGGCCTACCTTGCGCACCACGCTCGAAAAGATGGGTGTGTCGGAAACCGATCTGTTCCGTCATTGCGACGCTGCTTTCAAGCAAGGCGCGCGCTTTGCCCGCTGGACCACGGGCGAGGAAGATGACGGCTATTACCATCCCCTGATGCTGCCGCAAGGCTTCCATCAGGTGAACATGGCGCCACACTGGTTGGCGCAGGGGAAGGGTCGCAGCTTTTGCGACTATGTCACGCCGCAAGGCGCGCTGTGCGACGACGGCCTGGCGCCCAAGACCATCACCACGCCGGAATATCAGGCCGTCGCCAACTACGCCTATCATCTGGACGCGGGCAAATTCGCGCCCTTTCTGCAGAAGCACTGCACCGAAAAGCTTGGCGTGCACCATGTGCTGGCGGATGTGGCGAAGGTCAATCAGGCCGAGAATGGCGACATCACCAGCCTGACCCTCAAGCAAGGCGGCGAGCTCAAGGGCGACCTGTTCGTGGACTGCACGGGTTTTTCCTGCCTGCTGCTGGGAAAGACCTTGGGAGTTCCCTTCAAGGACTGCAGCGACATACTGTTTTGCGACACCGCGCTGGCGCTGCAAATTCCTTACGCCACGCCCGATGATCCGATGGCCTCCCACACCATCTCCACGGCCCATTCCGCAGGTTGGACCTGGGATATCGGCCTGCCGGCCCGCCGCGGCGTGGGCTATGTCTATTCCAGCCGCCACACGTCCGAGGAAGAGGCGACGGAGGAATTGCTCCGTTATATCGGACCGCAGGCCAAAGGCCTGACGCCGCGCAAGATCCCGATCCGTGGCGGTCATCGCGAGACCTGCTGGAAGAACAATTGTGTGGCGGTGGGGCTGGCCGCGGGGTTCCTGGAGCCGCTGGAGTCCTCGGCCATCGTGCTGGTGGAATTGTCGGCCAAGCTGATCGCCGAGCAGATGCCGGCCAATCGGGAGGTGATGGATATCGTCGCGCGCCGCTTCAACGAGGTGAGCAATTACCGCTGGGGCCGCATCATAGATTTCCTGAAGCTGCATTATGTGCTGACCAAGCGGCCTGAAAAATTCTGGCGCGACAATACCGATCCCGCGACCGTGCCGGACCGCCTGCAGGATCTGCTGAAGCTCTGGAAGCATCAGCCGCCCTGGTTTCTGGATGAGTTCGACCGGCTGGAAGAAGTGTTCCCGGCCGCCAGCTATCAGTATGTGCTCTACGGCATGGGCTTCCGCACCGAGGTCGATCCCAACGACAATGAGCCGACCGAGGACCTGGCCCAACAACAGGCCGGAGAAAACGCCGCCATGACCCGCAAGCTGCGCACGCAGCTTCCCCGCAACCGCGACCTGTTGCGCAAGATTCAGGAGTATGGGCTGCAGCCCATCTGACCTTTGGCCAATATCGTCGCCCTCAATACCCAGGATCACCGCGCCGTGCGCGTCGAGACGGCCGCGTCAGTCCGCTATGGCGACGGGCAGCGCTTCGTGCCGGTGGTAGTTGGGGAGTTCTCCAATCTCGTCGCCCACTATCCGATCTTCTTTTCCAAGGATGCACAGACCGGCAGTTTCTATTGCGGGGCAATGCTGGGAATAGACGAGGGCGAGAACCTGTTCTTGACCGAGGGCCGAAACTTCGACGCCTATCGTCCGATGAACCTGCAGCGCGGGCCGTTTTATACGGCCGGCAGCGACATCGCGATCGATCTAGATCATCCGCGGGTTGGTGAAAGCGGGCAGGCGCTGTTCGAGGATGACGGCCGGCCTTCGCCTTATCTCGCGGGCGTGATCAACCTGTTTCGTGACCTGAAGCCGGGTCTGGATCAGACCAAGGTCTTCATCGAGACTTTGCTGGTCATGAAGCTGATAGAGCCCGTCGATATCAGCCTTGCCTTTGACGACGGCAGCAAGCGGCAGCTTGAGGGCCTCTACACCATCAACCGGGACCGGTTGAAGAAGTTGGCCGACGACAAGATCGTCGAGCTGTTTCACCGCGGCTATCTGCAGGCCATCTATCTGATGATCGCCTCACTGAAGCAGGTGCCGGTGTTGGCGCAGAAAAAAAACAGCCGGCTGGCGGGATGATGCAGACCGTCGCCGAAATTCCTGGCGCGGATCTGACCCCCGAGGCGTTCGGCGACGTGGTGCAGGACTGCAAGCCTGTGCTGCTGCGGCAGCTGGTCGGCCATTGGCCGGCTGTGGAAGCCGGGCGGCGCTCTCCGGCCGCTTTTCGTGACTATCTCGACCGTTTCGACGTGGGCGGCAAGATGGAGGCTTTCGTCGGCACACCGGAAATCGCCGGCAAGTATTTCTACGGCGCGGACCTGGAAGGGTTCAATTTCCGCCGCTGCCAGATGTCTTTCGGGTCTGCCCTCGAGGTCATCATCGCCCAGCTGGGCCAGCCGGAGGCGGAAAGCATCTATGTCGGCTCTGTTCCGGTGCAAGATTATCTTCCGGGCTTCCAAGCCGAAAATGCCATGCCGCTTGTTCCGGCCGCGGGCCGGATCTGGCTGGGCCATGCCAGCGACATCTCCGCCCATTACGACACGGTGGACAATCTGGCCTGTGTGGTGGCGGGCACGCGCCGCTTCACGCTCTACGCGCCGGAGCTGGTGGGCAAGCTCTATCCGGGTCCCATCGATCACACCATGGCGGGCCAGCCGGTCAGTCTGGCTGCGTCCATCGAGAATGATGCGCGCTTCCCCCTCTTCTGCGATGCGCGCGGACAGGCGCTGGTGGCGGAGCTTGAGCCGGGGGATGCGCTCTATTTGCCCAAGCTGTGGTGGCATCGCGTCCAGTCAACCGCGCCGTTCAACGGGCTGGTCAATTACTGGTGGGACGCTTTTGCCAGCGGTCCCGACGCGCCACACACCGCCATGCTGTTTTCCATGATCACCATCGCCGAACGGCCGCTGGCTGAGCGCCGCGCCTGGAAGGCGCTGTTCGATCATTACGTGTTTCGCGAGGCCGGCCATCCCCTGGCGCATCTGCCGGAAGAGCAGCACGGCATTCTGGGTCCATTGAAGCAGAATTACGGCCGCATCCGCGCGCGCGTGATGCAGATGATGAGAGGCTAACATGCGGCAAATCGCCGGCAGCCTTTTCATGTTCGACGACAGGCGCAGCGGCGCCGCATTTTTGCTTGGCTCCCTCGTCGTCGCCATTGGCGTCGGCTTGCATCTGCCGATGTTCATGATGGCGCGCGACATGGGCTATATGCTGGCCGGGATGCCGATGGACACGGGCATGCTGACAGGCATGGCCCTGATCGTCGTGGGAACCGCGATCGCCGGATACGGTCTTTTGCCGAAAGCTGCGGCGCTCCATCATCCCGGCGCGATCGCCACCATCGCGCCGCCGGAAAACGCGAAGCTGACGGGCGCGCATTGGCGGCTGATGCTGGTGCTTAGCGCGGCCCTGATCATCGATATCATGAAGCCGGCCAGCCTGGGCTTCGTGACGCCCGGCATGAGCACGGAATACGCTATCGGCAAGGCCACGGTCGCGTTGCTTCCTTTCTCAGCGCTGTGCGGCACGGTCGTTGGCTCCTTCGTCTGGGGCCTTTTGGCGGACATCTACGGTCGCCGCGCGTCCATCCTGCTGTCGTCGGTGATGTTCATCGGCACTTCGATCTGCGGGGCGATGCCATCCTTCTGGTGGAACGTTTTCATGTGTTTCATGATGGGGGCGGCTGCCGGCGGGCTGCTGCCTGTCGCCAATGCGCTTCTGGCAGAAACCATGCCGACCAGGCACCGAGGCTGGAGTCTGGTGCTTGTCGGAGGCATCGGCGCCACCGGGGGCTATTTCGCCGCCAGCGCGCTGTCAGCCCTGCTGCAGCCGATGTTCGGCTGGCGCATCATGTGGTTTCTCAATCTTCCCACCGGCATGATCCTGGTCGCTCTCAGCCCGTTTCTGCCGGAGTCCGCGCGGTTCCTGCAGCATATCGGCCGGATCGCCGAGGCGCGCGCCGTGCTGGCGAAATTCGGCGCGGTGGAGCTGGCCGCCCAGGACGTCGATGAGGACGCGGGAGGCCATGCGCCGCTGCCCCCAAGCGGTTTTGCCGGCACGACCGTCGCCCTTACTCTTTTGGCCTTAAGCTGGGGGCTGGTGAATTTCGGACTGCTGTTGTGGTTACCCAGCGAGTTGGTGGCGGAAGGCAACAGCGTCGCGCTGTCCAGCGCCATCATCGCGCGATCAACCTTGCTGACCGCCCCTGTCATTTTTGTGGCGGCCTGGCTTTACAGCGCCTGGAGCACCAAGGGCGCGCTGTTGGCGATGGCGGGCCTTACGGGGTTGGGGCTTGGCGCGCTCTTGCTGCGAAGCATTGGGATTTTCCCGTTTCTCTCCAGTCCCGTGTTGCCAGTCATGTTGCTCATTCTGGGCGCATCGGGCGTGATCTCCATGCTGCTTCCCTACACATCGGAAAACTATCCGGTGAAAGTGCGGGGACGGGCGACCGGCTGGATCGCGGGTTGCAGCAAGATCGGCGGCTTGGCGGCCCAGGCGTTAAGCGCGCTGGCGCTGGTGCCGGCCATCGGCTTTGCCGCAGCGCTGATCGCCATTCCGACAGTCCTTGCGATGCTTCTGATCCTCAGGTTCGGGCGCGAGACACGCGGCCGCGATCTGCGCGAACTGGAATTGAAAACATCGCAAGACGTGACCAGGCAGTTCAGTCTCTAGCTCGCTTGCGCTTTTCTAAGGGCCTACGCCTACGTCCGCATGGCGTGAAGCGCTTCCCATGAAAATCAGGTCGCGTCATTCGTTCGCCGGAACGCGCTATGCAGCTCATCGCGCGCCTGACTGAATCTTGGGACGCGGGCAGCAAAAGCGGCACGGAGAGAGCTCGCTTGTTGCGGCGCACCAGACGTTGCTCTCACCCTGTGAAAGGCCTGGGTGATGCTGCGAAGCAGCAAACTGGACACTGAGTTGGGGACAGCCTGAGATTACAGAAAATAAAGGATCATAAAAAGCAGAGGGGAAAAATGACCAGTCTTGCGCGACGTCTGAAACTCGGCAGTTCGACCCTAGCAACTCTGGCCATTGCCGCGTTGGCGCCTGCGGCCGCCCAGCCGGCGGGTCCAGCCGCACCTGTGGAGTCGGTGACCGTGACCGGAACGAGCATCCGGGGCGTCGCCACCGTCGGCTCCAACGTGATCAATGTCGGGCAGCAAGACATCAAGGCGACAGGCGCACAGACCATCGCGGACGTGCTGGTCAATGTGCCGTCCATCACCGGCATGGGTTCAGCAGGGCAGGGCGAAAACCACACGTCTTATTACCAGCCCACCATCCATCAGCTCGGCTCCAGCCTGTCGAACTCGACTCTGGTGCTGATCGACAGTCACCGGGCGCCCGCCGGCGATACCAATCACCCCGTCGTGGACCCCAACATCGTTCCCACCATCATGCTCGAGCGTGTCGAGGTTCTGGCGGACGGGTCCTCGTCGACCTACGGGTCCGAAGCCATTTCCGGCGTGATCAACTTCATCACCCGCAAGAAGTTCGAGGGCATCCTGTTCAACGCCCAGGCGGGCTTCATGGATGGACAGCAGTCCACGCAGGGAAGCTTCCTGGTCGGCACGAGCGGTGAAAAGACTTCGGTGCTTTTTGCCTATCAGTACAGCCACAAAGGACAATTGCTGGCAAACCGCCGCGCCTTCACGAATCCGGACCAGCGTGCGCGCGCCGCCGCGGAAGGAATCACCGGTACCGGCAACAGCAACTTCAACACCTTCAATTGCGATCCCGCCACGATCAGGCCGAATGCTGCCGGAACCGTCTATTATCTCAATGCGCAGGGTACTGCGTCGATCGCCAACAACCAGAACAATGCCTTCTGCAACACGTGGGACAGCGATGTTCTCATCGAGAAGGAAGTGCGCCATGCCCTGATGTCGAAGGGCATTCACGAGCTGACGCCGGACATCACGCTTACCGCGGAGGTCGTCTATGCGACGCTTGCCCGGGATTCATTGGGCTCCTCCGGCGTGCTGACCGCCACGGCTTTCCCCACGGGCTCACAGGCCAATCCCTTCTATACCAACCCCCCGGGTGTCGCGACCACCCGGCAGGAAATACGCTGGGATGCCTCCGATCTTCTTGGGCCTTCGAATGTCTTCCACAAGTCGCGCACCATGTTCGCCGATGTGGGCGTGGAATGGCGGATCAACGATGACTGGGTGGTGAATGCGCTCGCCAACTACGCGCATGATGACAGCCAGTCGGGCACCTACAACGCCCTGAACACGGGCGTCGCCTTCCTGGCGCTCAATCGCACGACCAATGCCGGCGGCAGCCTGACCACGCCGTCCATCCCCGGCACAAATCAGATCATCCTCAACGATCCCCTGACGGCTGCCAATGCGCTCGACGTGTGGAATCCCGCCGCAACCAATCGGACCTCCGCCGCGGTGAAGGATCAATTGCGCGACAGCGCCAATGTCATCCGCAAGATGTTCGGTATCGGCCAGTTCCGCGTGACCGCGAACGGTTCCCTGTTCGATCTTCCGGCCGGGCCGATCAAGCTCGCCCTCGGCTTCGAGGAACTGGACTCGACCCTGTACCAGACCTCGGTCCAGCCGAACGGCACAGGCCCGGCGACAGTCAGTTCGCGCAATTACAGTTGGCTGGGAGAGCACCGCAAGGACAGCGCCGGCTTCGCGGAGTTCATCTTCCCGATCGTCTCACCGGAGATGAACGTCCCGTTGATGCAGAAGTTCGACCTCAACCTGTCAGGCCGCTATGACAGCTATAGTGATGTCGGCAATACCTCCAATCCCAAGATCGCCTGGAACTGGGATGTGGTCGAAGGCTTTCGCCTGCGCGGCAACTGGTCGACGTCCTTCGTCGCTCCCGCCCTGGACGTTCCCGGCTCGACGCAATATCCCGGCTATTATGCGGGCAACACATTCCAGACCCAGACCAACAACTCCAACGTCTCGGTTGCGGCCTATCCTCTGGTCACCCAGCTGGGCATACCGGGCTGTACGCTCAGCTCCGTCACCTGCAACATTGCCGCCATCCAGGGCATCGTCAACCGCTCGGGCGATCCCAACGTCAAACCGATCCGCGGCCGTAGTTGGTCGGTCGGCCTCGATTTCGCTCCGGAGTTCATTCCGGGCCTGTCTACGCAGGTGACCTATTGGAACACCACCATGCTGGGCGGCATCACCGGGCCAAACTTCAACAATGTGATCAATTCCAAGTCATTGCAGAGCCTGGTGACCTTTACGCCGAATTGCGCAACACCGGCCCAGATCGCCGCTTTGCAGGGCGCCATTCCCCAGAGCGGACCACTGCCAGCCTGCGCCCAGTATCTGTTCAAGGATCCAAACTCCAATTATCTCAACGTCAAGATCGGCGGCATCGATGCGGCCATCAACTATGTCTATCCCACCGACAGCTGGGGCGAATTCAAGGCGGGCGCGAGTCTTACGGAATTCATTCAGTTCGACGAAGCGTTCGGGATCGGCGCCCAAGGCGATTATTTCAACGTCTTGAATACCACCGGCGCGAACACGGCCTTTCCCTCGGTATCGACGGCCATGCGCGCAAATCTGGGCTGGTCGTTCGAAGATTATAATGTGAATCTTTTCATGAATTACACGGGAGCCTACAAGAACTGGGGCAGCCCGGTAAACCCGATCGTGCTCGATGCCAATCTCAATCCCTCCGGCGGCGGCGATCACGTCAAGGCGAATGTCACCTTCGACGTGAATGTGGCCTACTCCTTCAGCACGCCGTGGAGCGGTGACGACGAAATCTCACTCAATGTCCGCAATCTCTTCGATCGTGAGCCGCCCTTCTATAATTCCTCTGCCGGTTATGACAGCTGGGTCGCCAATCCATTCGGACGCGTGGTGGAGATCAGCCTGCAGGCCAAGTATTGAGGCGGGGCGCCACGAAGAGCCCTTTTGGAAGCCAGCGCGGTTCATTTTCCACCGTCAAGGCTTGCAAATGGCTCCGTGGTGGATGGTGTGAGATTCGAACTCCCGGGACCTTTGCAGGTCCGGCAGTTTTCTTTTGCGGGCTCATCATGCTGGTAATCATGGCAGTGGTCACCGTGGTGATGACGGGTCCGCTATTGCGGCTGCTTCTACCGCGCGCCGGCTATGTCATTCCGCACGGCGTCGAGGCCTAGAACAGCTTCCCCGACCTGGCCAGCCATAGCACCCAGCAACCAAGGATCACGGCGGTCCCCTTGGCCGCCTCCCGCGCTCTCTGTTTATTGAAAGTCGCGGATGCCGGGTCTCTGGCCCAGGCCAGTAACAAGATGGTCATCGTGACGGCGGCCGCAGTCAGGGGAAGCCAGTAAGCATACCAGTAATAGGTACGCCCCAGGCTCTCACAACAGACAACAAGGCCGACTGTGGGAACCAGAACGTTCAGAATGTAACCGAGCACTATCCACGGGATCGCGCCCAGCACGGTCACGGAGAGGCCTTTCAGAAGCCAGTGAGGTTCGGTTTCCATAGTCCAAGCTTGCAAATGGCCCCGTGGTGGATGGGGTGAGATTCGAACTCACGGGACCCTTGCAGGTCCGGCGGTTTTCAAGACCGCTGCCTTAAACCACTCGGCCACCCATCCACAATCGCTGCCTTAAACCGTGAGGAGCGGTCCGCAAAGCGGACAGTTCGTAGCGGCAGCGTGCGAACAGTCCAGGGGACTGTTATGAGCGCCGAACGCCCTGAGCCTCGCGGCGAAGGACCTCGGCCACCCAAATCACGGTTAGACGGCTTTTCCTTAGCTTTTGCCCAAGGTTACGGCAACCGGCGTTGAGCGCCGGGCCTGCTGCGGCTAGCTTTCGAGGGTCACCCTGGACCGATTCCCTGATGAAGGCTGCCTTCCGCCTGTCTGCTACCGCCCTGGCCCTTTCGGCCGCAGCCTGTACCAGCACGCGCCCGGCGCCGCCTCCCAAGCCGCCGGAAGATCATGCCGTCGCGGTGCCGCCCAGCGCCGGCGTCTACAAGGTTGGCCAGCCCTATCAGGTGGACAATGTCTGGTACTATCCGCGTGAGCAGTCCGATTATGATGAAACCGGCATCGCCTCATGGTACGGCCCCACCTTCTACGGCCACCATACCGCCAACGGCGAAATGTATGACGGCACCGCCCTGACGGCCGCCCACAAGACGCTGCCAATGCCGGTGAACGTCCGGGTCACCAATCTGGAAAATGGCAAGTCGCTGATCGTGCGGGTCAATGACCGGGGCCCCTACGCCCGCGGCCGCATCATTGATCTGTCCAAGCGGGCAGCCGAATTGCTGGATGTGGTGCAGACCGGCACGGCCCGGGTGCGGGTCACATATCTGAGTCGCGCCGACCTGAACGGCGGACCGCCGCCTTCCGAAACCCCGCCGGAGATCGCCAGTGCGCTGCCGGCCGCGCCGGCCGGGAAGGTGGATACCGAGGCGTTGAGTATCGTTCCCGGCACGGTGGTGGCGCCTGCGCGCAAGATGAATCAAATGCCCACAGCCCCCATCCCGCCGCAATTGTTTGCCGACAATCAGCCGACCGGCCAGGTGACCAGGGTTCCCGTGCCGCCCGTGACGCGTCTTTACGTCCAGCTGGGCGCCTTCTCGAAGGCCGAGAACGCCAGGTCGCTTCTGGCGCGCGTGGGCGGGGATTTGCAGATTTCCACCCTTCAACGCAACGGACAGACACTTTATAGAGTTCGCAGTGCGCCGCTGGCTTCGGTGGCCGCCGCCGACGCCGCGCTTTCCCGCATCACCGGCGCGGGCGCCAATGATGCCCACATCGTTGTGGACCAGTAACTTTCCGGAGACCCTATGCTTCGCCGCATCCTTGTGCTTCTGCCGCTGCTTCTGGCCCTTGGGTTCTGGGCCATCGCCCCGAACCCCGCTTTGGCCGCCGTCGACACCAGCGCCGAGCATGCCCTGATCATGGATGCCCAGACCGGTCAGGTGCTGTGGCAGAAGGACGGCATGACGCCGATGCCGCCGGCATCCATGTCCAAGCTGATGACCATCGATCTTCTGTTCCAGCGCATCAAGGATGGGCGGGTGAAGCTGACCGACACTTTCCCGGTGTCGGAGCGCGCCTGGCGCACCCAGGGCTCCAAGATGTTCGTGGAACTGGGATCGCGTATTGCGGTGGAATCCCTGATCCGGGGCATCATCATCCAGTCGGGCAATGATGCCTGTGTGGTGGTAGCCGAGGCGCTGGGCGGCACGGTCGAGGGCTTTGTCGACCAGATGAACAAGCGAGCCAAGCAGCTGGGCTTGGCCCAGTCCACCTTCGTCAATCCTGATGGCTTGCCTGACCCGCCCGGCCAGCTGATGAGCGCGCTGGACCTGGCCAAGCTGTCGCGCCACATCATCAACACCTATCCCGACCTCTACCACTATTTCAGCGAGCGGGAGTTCGTCTGGCACAATATCCACCAGCCCAACCGCGACCTGGTGCTGGGGGCGCTGCCGGGGGCAGATGGCCTCAAGACCGGGCATACCGATGCGGCGGGCTATGGCATCACCATCTCGGCCAAGCGCGGCGAGCAGCGCCTCATCCTGGTTCTGAACGGATTGCGCTATCCCCAGTATCACAATGACTATTTCCCCAATATCAAGCGGGCTGAGGAAGCCGGCCGGGTGATGGAAATGGCCTTCCGGGAGTTCCGCTCCTATCCCGTGCTGAAGACCAATCAGGTCGCCGGTACCGTGGCGGTGGCGGAAGGTGACAAGCCCTCGGTGTCTGTCACGGCGGCCAAGGCCCTGAACGTCACCATGCAGGTGGACTCCCATTCGGGCATGAAGACCAGCGTCAAGCCCAACCCCGGCCTGAAGGCGCCCATCCATGTCGGTCAGAAGGTCGGCACCCTGACGGTATCGGCGCCCGATTTTCCCGGCCTGACCGTGCCCGTCTATGCGGCCGAAGCCGTCAACGAGCTGGGGCTGTTCGGCAAGGCCTGGAATTCGGCTCAGCATCTCTGGAAAAAGTGAGCAGTTCTTCCGCCACGGGCCGCTTCATTACGCTCGAGGGCGGCGAGGGGACTGGCAAGTCCACGCAAGTCCGTCGCCTTGCAGCCACCTTGGAAGCCAGAGGCATAAAGGCTGTGGTCACGCGCGAGCCGGGCGGTGCGCCGGGGGCGGAGGAAATCCGCAAGCTGTTGGTGGAAGGCGAACCGGGACGCTGGAACGCCATCACCGAAACCCTGCTGGCCTATGCCGCGCGCGCCGATCATGTGGCGCGCACCATCGGTCCGGCGCTGAAAGAAGGTCGCTGGGTGATCTCCGACCGCTTCAGCGACTCCACCTATGCCTATCAGGGCGTCGGGCGGGGCCTTGATCGCGAAACCATCCGGCGGATCGACAGCGCGGTGCTGGATGATTTCGCCCCCGACCTGACACTGGTCCTGGACCTGGATGTGGCGACCGGGCTCGCCCGCGCCCATGCCCGCAATCAGTCAAGCGTGGAGAACCGATTCGAAAAATTCGGAACCGATTTTCATGAAAGGCTGCGCCAGGCCTTCCTGGATATGGCCCGCCGTTATCCGGAACGCTGCCGGGTGATTGACGCCTCCGGACCTGAGGATCAGGTGGCGGAGCAGATTTTCGCGGCGGTCAGCGCCCGTTTCGATCTGTAGTATAAGCCGCCATGGCCAAGCGTTCCGCCGAACCCAATGACAGCGACCGGATCGAGGGTTTCGACCATCCCCGCGAGACCTTTGCGCTGGCGGGTCAGGACGACGCCCTGCGCCGCGCCGCCCGCGCCTTGCGCGCAGGCCGGCCGCCCAGTGCCTGGCTGATCACCGGGCCGCCCGGCGTGGGCAAGGCGACCCTGGCCTATCGCATCGCGCGCTATCTGCTGGCTTACGGCGCCACCGATGCGGGGCCTGAAGATCTGTCGGTGCCGGCGGACCATTCGGACGCGCGCCAAGTCGCGGCCCAGTCGCATCCGGGTCTTCTGGTGCTCAAGCGCGCCGTCAATCCGAAAACCGGCAAGCTGATGACGGTCCTGTCGGTGGACGAGGTCAGGCGGCTGGCCGATTTCTTCGGCATGACCAGCGGCGCCGGCGGCTGGAGGGTCGCGCTCATCGATACCGCCGACGACATGAACGACAATGCCGCCAATGCGCTGCTCAAGATGCTGGAAGAGCCGCCGGCGGGCGCCATGCTGTTGCTTCTGTCGAATACGCCGGGACGGCTCTTGCCGACCATTCGCTCGCGCTGCCAGAGGCTGAATTTGCGTCCGCTCGACGATGCCGCGCTGGAGGACGCGCTGAAGCGCTATCTGCCGGAGAGTGGCGCGGCCGAACGCGCCTCGCTGACGCGTCTTTCCGGCGGCAGCATCGGCGCGGCTCTGACCCTGGCGACGGGCGATGGCGCGGCGTTGGCGGAAGAGGCCGACCGGCTGATCGACAGTGCCCGCGCGCCCGATGTTCTGAAGTTGCTCGATCTGGGCGAGCGGCTGTGGCGCATCCGTGATGGGCTGGAATTGTTTGGCGGCTTTCTGCTGGAGAGCCTGTCGGCCCGCATCCGTCAGCGGGCGCGAAGTGGCGATGGCAATCTGGAACCCTGGCTGACGCTGCTGGCCCGGTTGGACGAAGACTTCAGCCGTGCCGTCGGCCTGAACCTGGAGCCGCGCCAGACCCTGCTCTCGGCGGCGCGCGATCTCTCCCATGTGGCGCAGGCGCGGGCGCTTTAGATGCTGGTCGACTCTCATTGCCACCTGGATTTTCCTGATTACGCTGGGAATGTGGACGCCGTGGTGGCGCGCGCCGAGGCTGCGGGCGTCGGTGTCTGCCTTTCCATCGGGACCGAGTTGAAACGCTTTGCCGGCGTGCGCGCCGTGGCGGAGAAGTTTCCCCATGTCTGGTGCAGCGTTGGCGTGCATCCGCACGAATCCGAGAAGGAGCTGCTGGACGACGAGGCGGCCCTGATTGCCGAAGCCGCCCACCCCAAGGTGGCGGCGATCGGCGAGACGGGGCTGGACTATTACTACGAACATTCTCCACGCGCGCCGCAGCAGAAGAATTTCCGCTCCCATATTGCTGCCGCGCGCAAGCTGGGACTGCCGGTGATCGTTCATACCCGCGATGCCGATGACGACACCATCGCCATCCTGGAAGACGAGATGGGCAAGGGCGTCTTTACCGGCGTGATCCACTGCTTCACCGGCACGCAGAGGCTGGCGGATGCGAGCCTGGCGCTGGGGCTCTATATTTCTGTCTCCGGCATCGCCACCTTCAAGAATTCCGGCACGCTTCGCGATGTCATCAAGACCGTGCCGCTGGAAAAGCTGCTGGTGGAGACCGATGCGCCGTTCCTGGCGCCGGTGCCGCACCGGGGCAAGACCAACGAGCCGGCTTTTGTCGTGCACACCGCCAAGATGCTGGCGGAGCTGAAAGGCGTCAGCGAAGACGAATTGGCCGCGACCACCACCGATAACTTCTTCCGGCTCTTCTCCAAGGTGCTGCGTCCAGCATGACGCTCGAAGTCCGCATTTTGGGATGTGGTTCCTCTGGCGGCGTGCCGCGATTGGGCGAAGGCGCGTCGTACTGGGGCGCCTGTGATCCGGAGAATCCGAAGAACCGGCGCTCGCGCTGCTCCATCCTGGTGACGTGCAAGGGGGAGGGCGGCGAGACCCGGGTTCTGGTGGATACCTCGCCCGACATGCGCGAGCAGCTGCTGGCGGCGCGCATCGGCCGGCTGGATGGCGTCTTGATCACACACGACCATGCCGACCAGCTTCATGGCCTGGACGATTTGCGCGTCATCACCCTCCTGATGAAACGCAAGCTCGATTTGTGGAGTGATCGCGCCGGCCTGGAAGGGACGCGCAAGAAATTCGACTATTGCTTCGAGACGCCGCCGGGCAGCGATTATCCGCCGATCCTCATTGCCCGCGAAATTCCGGAACCCTTCGCGGAATTCAAGATCGAGGGCCAGGGCGGCCCGGTGCCGGTCCGGGCTTTCGGTCAGAACCATGGCCGCATCCGCAGCCTGGGGTATCGCTTCGGGCCGGTCGCCTATTCGCCGGACGTGGATGGACTGGACGAAGACGCCTATGCCGCGCTGGAAGGCGTGGAATGCTGGATCGTGGACGCGCTGCGCTACACGCCTCATCCTTCCCATGCCCATTTGAGCCGCACCCTGGAATGGATCGCGCGGGTGAAGCCCAAACGCGCCGTTCTGACCGACATGCATGTGGATTTCGATTACGACCGGCTCTGCCGCGAACTGCCGCCCGGTGTTGAGCCGGCCTATGACGGCATGGTGCTGACTTTCTAGATCACAAACCTCGCCGTAGCATCGCTTGCAGCGCGCCGGCGGAGACCGGTGCGCTGCAAGCAAAGATGCGAAGGCCGGAAGGGGCTACTGCGTCCCGTTGGCGTCCTCGGCGTAATTGTGCTGCATGGTCGGGCTGCGGTTGAAGGCGAGCCGCGTGTCCATCTGGCCCGGCGCCCAGCCGGCGCGGTGGAAGCGGCCTGGCAGCGCCAGCACCACATCGCCCGCCTGGCTGACGATCAGGCCCTTGCCTTCCATCTCATAGGCAATCTTGCCTTCCAGGATGAACCAGAATTCGTCATTGCCGATGTGGAAATGGCCCCTGTTGGTGGCGGGCGGGATCGGCACGCCCATGCCGCGGATGATCGCTGCCTGATTGTCATGGTCGTCCATGAACAGCCCGCCGCGCGGTCCGCCGGTGGGATATTTCTCGATGAAGTCCTTGAAGAAATCCATGTAGGGCTTGTTGACGCCGCTATAGGTGTCCATGCCGCCGCCGACCGGCTGGGTGGGATAGCTGACCTTCACATAGTGCTGGCCGTCCTTGGGCGGGGGCGGCGCGCCGAAATCAGCGCGATTGTCCACCGGATAGGACGGCAGGATGCCGCCGCCGCGCGTCACCTCAAAGCGCAGCGAAGGTTCGTTGCCCACCGTCTCCATGCTGTAGGGCACGCGCAGCGGCACCTGCACGAGAAAGCCCTTCTTGGCGATGAACGGCTGCTGGCCCTTGATGGTGAAGCGGATCTGGCCGCCCCAGATCACCCAGCAGGTGCGGTCGTCACCATAGAATTGCGTGCGGGTCTTCTCGCCCGGCGCCATGGAAATCCATTTGGCGCTGTAGCGTTCGGTCTCGATCACGTCTTCGGTCCAGTTCGCCTGGCCCTTGTGCTTGGCCAGAATGTCGGAAATACGGGCGACGGGTTTGTTGACGCCGGTATATTCCTGCATCTTGTCCGGCTTGGGCGCCCAGTCGAGATAGACCTTGCGGTCCTGAGCCGCCGCGGGGATGGCGAGAAGTGCAAGAGCGCAGGCGGCGAATTTGGTGAGGTTTTTCATCATTCGTCTCCGCCTACTGTTTCCCGCCGGCGTCTTCGGCGAAATTGTGGAAAAGAAGTGGGTTCACGTTGAAGGACAGGCGCGTGTCGGTCTGGCCATTGGCCCAGCTGGCGCGGTGAAAGCGCCCCGGCGGCACGAACACCACATCGCCCGTGTCCGCGGTGAACAGCCCGGCATCCTCGATCAGATAGTCGCACTTGCCTTCCAGGATGAACCAGAACTCGTCATGGCCGATATGAAAATGGCCGCGATTGGTCGCTGGCGGCGTCGGCACGCCCTTGCCGCGGATGATGTTGGCCATGTTGGCCTCATCGCCCATGACCAGATGGAACTTGGGGTTCGCCACCGGATCGACCGCAACCACTTCCTTGAAGAAGTCGCGATAGGGCCGGTTCACCTCGTCATACTTGTCGGGTTGGGTCGGCGTGCTGACCTTCATGTAATGCTGACCCGCCTTGTCCGCCGGTTTGGGCTCATCGCCCGGATAGGCCGGCAGAATTCCGGCGTGGGTCACTTCAAAGCGAAGGCTGGGCTCAGATCCGATCGTCTCCATCGAATAGCGCACGCGCTGCGGCACCTGGACCAGAAAGCCCTTGGTCGCCACGAAGGGCTGCTGGCCTTCGATGGTGAAACGGATCTGGCCGCCCCACACCACCCAGAAGACGCGGTCATCGCCCCAATACATGGTCGGGCTCTTGTCGCCGGGCTGAGCCTGAATCCATTTGACGTCGTAGCGCGGCGTCAGGATCGCCTGTTCGCTCCAGCGCTGCTCGCCCTTGTGCTTGGCCAGCACCGCGGCGAGGCGCGTCACCGGCTTGTTCTTGCCGTACGGAACCAGCTTGTCGGGCTTGGGCGACCAGGCGTACCAGGCGTCTTCCGCCAGCGCCGGCAAGGCCAGGGTCAGCAGGGCCGCAACCGCGCAGCCAAGCGCGCTTTTACTCACCATAGGCATCGGATTTGCTCCTTGGGGCCCCAGCCCGCATGTTCGCGGCGATCGCGCGCCAAAGGACAGGTTTTCACTTTTGCCGAAAGCTGTAAATCGGTGCTGCTACCCACTTCGCCAATCTTGTTGCGGCGCAGCAGAAACCCAAAAATGCCGCACAGGAACTAGGGGGCTTTCTCCTTGACTTAGGGGAGGGTCCGCCCAAACGTCAGACGGCTGTATTCAAGGGCACTCTATCCATGGTCACGAAATTCCAGCGGCGCCATTTCATGGTGAGCGCCGCCGCCGCCTCGCTGGCGGCCGCCTCTTTCCACACCACTGAACTGCTGGGCAAGACGATCAAGCACAAGCCGCTGGACCCGGTGAATCCGGACATTCTCTTCGGCACCACCAGCTCCATCTGGGGCGGTGCCGGGGAAGGCGGCAAAAAGACTCACGAGACGCCCTGGGCGATCAAGCGCGTCGCGGAACTTGGCCTGCAGGGCATCGAATTCTATGGCGACGGCATCGAACAGTACCGCGCCAACCCCAAGGAACTGCAGAAGCTGATGGACGCGTCGAACGTCACTTTCATCGGTGCTTCCAATGGCGAGAAAGGCCAGTCCACCAACTTCATCGATCCGGACCAGATCCCCAAGACCATGGCGGATCACATCGCCTTCTGCCGCGACTTCCTGCAGCCCCTGGGCTGCGATCACTGGAAGATCAACATGGGCGCGCGCCCGGCGGGCGGCCCCAGCGAGGAGCAGCTCAAGCGGCTCGCCAACACCCTGAACGAACTGGGCGCCAAGACCATCGCCATGGGCGTGCGCTTGTCGCCGCATCCCCATATCTGGGGACCCCTGGAGCGCGAAAAAGACATGCGCTGGGTGATGGACCATACCGATCCCAAATATGTCTGGATGACCGCCGATACCGGCCATCTGGTGCTGGGCGGTGGCGATCCCGCCAAGATCATCAGCGATTATTTCCCGCGCGTATCCGAGATCCATCTCAAGGACACCTACGCCAAATTCCGTGGCAACACCGAGACGCCAACCCAGGAGATGCACAAGCAGGCCTCGGTCTATCACAATCTGGGCGGCGGCGGCGTGGACTTCCCGGCCGTGTTCGATGTGCTGCGCAAGAAGCACTTCAAGGGCTGGGCGATCTTCGACGTGGACGGCCCGCGCAAGGGCGATGATGGCTATGATGCGATCGGCGGCAACCGCGAGCTGGCGGTGGACGACTACCTCTCGCACAACATCAACTATCTGCGCGATGTGCTGGGCATCAAGCTGCCGCCTCATTCCACATAAGCGCCACGGCCAGCCAGGGGAAATGGGCGCATGTCACGCCATTTGAAGATATTGATCTGCGCCGTCACCGCGCTGCTGCTGGCGGGGCCGGCTCTGGCCGCGACCTATGAGGCGGAGCTGGATCCTTGTCCGTTCGACGCCACGAACCGCGCCGATGTGATCAATTCCATCGGCAATGTCACCGCCGATCTGGACGGGAACATGCTCACGGTAAAGGGCACTTTCTCGAACTTCACCTCGCCCGCCACCGGCGGTTCGTTCCGCATCGGTCTGGCCAAGGGCGTGCCTGGCGACGCTATCGGTACTTTGACGGTGGAGCATGCCCGCCAGGGCGCTTTCTCCGGCACCATCAAGCTGACGGCCGCGCAACTGGCGGCGCTCAAGCGGCAGGCGCTCTACATCCGCATCGACAGTCAAAAATCCCCCGATGGGAATGTGCAGGGCTGGCTGGAAGAATCGGGACTTGGTCATGTTTCCTAAGACGAAATTCCAGACAGCCTTGTTGGCTGGCACCGCCGGTCTGATCGCGCTGGGCGGGGTGCTGTCATCGCACGCCGTGGCGCAGGGGCAGGGCGTCTTCACGCAAGACCAGGCCGATGCCGGCCACGCCGTCTATAGCGCCAGCTGCGCCGGGTGCCACCGGGCGAACCTGGCGGGTGGCGGCGATGCCCCGGCCCTGGGCGGCGCCGGCTTCATGTCGTCCTTCGGCAACCGGTCCACCAAGGACCTGTACAATTTCATCTTCAACTCCATGCCGGCGGGCGCGCCCAAAAGCCTCTCGGAGGAGCAATACACAAATGTCACCGCCTATCTGCTCTGGGCCAATGGCGCGAAAGGCGGCGGGGCGGCCTTGAGCAAGAATACCGATGTGAAGATTTCCTCGGTCGCCAACGGCCAGACACCGCCCGCGGCGATCGCGGCCGCGTCCGGCGCCACCTTGGGCAAGATGGCGGCGATGGAAGCGGCCGCGGCCCGGCAAGCGGCGCCCCCGCCGCAAGGCCTGACCGTCAAAGGCACGGTGAAAAACTATGTCGACGTCACCGACGAGATGCTTACGCATCCGTCGGATGACGAATGGCTGATGTACCGCCGCAACTATGCCGGCTGGAGCTTCTCGCCGCTAAAGCAGATCACGCCCGAGAATGTGAAGACCCTGACCCTGAAATGGGCCTGGAACATGAACGAAGGCGGCGCCAGCCAGGTCACGCCCATCGTCCATGCCGGAACCATGTTCCTTTCCAACACCTCCAATACGGTGCAGGCGCTGAATGCGCGCACCGGCGAGCTGATCTGGGAGAACCGCATCGGCCCGGTGTCCAAGGTGGCCTATGGCGGCACGCGGAGTCTCGCCGTCTATCATGACAAGGTCTATGTCGCGACCACCGATGCCAAGATCCATGCGCTGGATGCCCGCACCGGCAAGATCGTGTGGGAGCAGACGCTGGGCAATCCCAACAATTCCAATACCGGCGGCGTCATGGTCATGCGCGGCAAGGTGCTGACGGGCCTGACCGGTTGCGACAACTATTCGGAGAACAACTGCTACATAAGCGCCTTTGACGCCGATACCGGCAAACCGGCCTGGCGGTTCCATACCACCGCGCTGGAAGGCGAGCCGGGCGGCGATACCTGGAACGGCTTGCCCAATCTGCTGCGCGGCGGCGCCGATACCTGGATCGCCGGCACCTACGATCCCGAGCTGAACACGACCTATTGGGGCGTGGCCCAGACCAAGCCCTGGTTCCGCGCCAGCCGCAAGAGCGGCAATGCGTCGACGCTTTATTCCTCGTCCACCCTGGCGCTCGATCCTGATACCGGCAAGCTGAAATGGTATTTCCAGCACGCGCCGGGTGAATCGCTGGACCTGGACGAAGTGTTCGAGCGCGTATTGATCAATCACGGCGACCAGAAGACGGTGATGACCATCGGCAAGCCCGGTATCCTGTGGAAGCTGGACCGCGTCACCGGCAAGTTCATTGCCGCCAAGGAGACCGTCTTCCAGAACGTCTTCTCCAAGATCGACCAGAAGACCGGCGCGGTGACCTATCGCTCCGACATCATCAACCAGAAAACCGACCAGTGGCTTGCCTCTTGCCCTGGCCCGGAAGGCGGCCATGACTGGCAGGCGACCAGCTATTACCAGCCCGACGATCTCTTGATAATTCCGCTCAGCCAGAGCTGCGTGATGATCCAGGGGCACGAGGTGGACATGAAGCTGGGCGGCGGCGGCACCGCGGCCTCGCAGAAATTCTTCTACATGCCCGGCACCCACCAGAACATGGGCAAGCTGGCGGCCTATCGCACTTCGGACATGAAGGAAGTCTGGTCCTGGCAGCAGCGTTCGCCATTTCTGACGGCGGTGCTGTCGACTGCCGGCGGCGTCGCTTTTGTGGGCGACTTCGACCGTCATCTGCAGGCGGTGGATGCCAAAACTGGCAAGATCGTGTGGAAGACGAGACTGGGCAACACCGTGCAGGGCTATCCCGTCAGCTTCAGCCTGGACGGCAAGCAGTATATCGCCGTGGCGTCAGGATTGGGCGGCGGCAGCCCGCAGCAGAAGCCCACCATGCTGCTGGACGAGATCCACCGCCCCGCCACCGGCCATATGCTGTACGTGTTCGGCTTGCCGGATTGACGCCTGTGCCCTTAAGGGCGAGCATCATTCGTCTTTGGCAGGCGTGATATGAGCGCATCAAGAGCTGGCTTTCTTGTAGTCTGCGGGCTTATGGCGGGATTTGTTTCCGCCTCGGCGGCGCCTGTATCTGGCGATCTCATCAAGGCCTTGCGTGAGGGCGGCTATGTGCTGGTCATGCGCCATGCCAGTTCGCCCGCCACGCCGCCGGTCCAAAGCGCCGCCGATCCGGAAAATACCGGGCTGGAACGGCAGCTGGATGACAAGGGGCGCAAATCAGCGGAGGCGATGGGCCGGGCCTTCAGGGCCATGCGCATTCCGCTCGGCGAGATTTTATCCAGTCCCACCTATCGCGCGCGGGAAACGATAAAGCTGGCCGGCTTTGGGGTGCCAAAGACCGTCGTCGAACTTGGCGATCAGGGCCACAGCATGGCGCGATTGAACGGTCCGGGTCCCGCCGCCTGGCTGAAAGCCAGGGCCGCCGAGAAGCCGGCTTCCGGCCACGACACACTGATTGTCACCCACATGCCCAACATCACCGCGGCTTTCCCCGACGATGCCGCCGGGATTCAGGACGGCGAGGCGCTGATATTCAAGCCCGACGGCCACGGCCAAGCCAGCATGGTGGCCAGGGTGCCGATCGAAGATTGGGCGAACAGCCGTCCTTGAGGCGGGCGCTACTTCGCGGGCATCAGCATATGCACGCTGAGGATCACGAACTCGTCCTTGACGTCCTGGAATTGATGCGCGGTCTCGGCCGGCACCAGCAGAATGTCGCCCTTGGCCAGCTTCTGTGACTTGTCACTGCCTTCGATGCCGGTGCCCATGTCTGTGGTGGAACCCGGCCGCGGCGGCTGCACGCCCGTCAGATGCCCGCCACTGACCAGGGTGGCGTTGCCCTGAACCACATAGACCAGCTCGGTCTGGCCGTGATGCACGGTCGGCGGCGTCAGGCCGGTGCGGTATTCCAGCAGCACGCGGTAATAGCCATAGACCGCGACCGGCAGGGTGGAGTTGACGTTCGGCGATTTCTGCGCCGCCTTGGCTTTTGCGATGAGGCCCGGAATGTCGGCGCCGGCGGTGAACAGTTGCGTCGGCGGCTGCGCTGGCTGCGCCAGAGCCGGCAGGGGCGCGAGCAGCAGCCCCGCCAATGCGATGATTGCGGAAGGTCTCACTGCTTGGCTCCCGCGTCCGCGTCGAAGTTATGCATGCCATAGGGCCTGGGATTGATGGCGATGCGGGTGGACATGCCAGTGCCGGCCCAGCTTGCCCGGTGCCAGCGGCCCTGCGGAGCCAGCACCACATCGCCGACATTGGCGGTGAAGACCTTCATGCCTTCCATCTTGTAGTCGATCGTGCCCTCGGCGATCACCCAGAACTCGTTATAGTCGATATGGAAGTGACCCTTGTTGCTGTCGGGTGGCGTCGGCACGCCATGGCCGCGGATCACGTTCATGAAATTGGTGGTGTCGGCGACGAAGGCGTGATCGCCGGGCGTGGCCGGGCGCTTCACGAAATCGCCCCAGAAATCCAGGGAGGGCTTGTTGTGCTCGTCATACTTGTCCGGCGGGGTGCGATAGCTCGCCAGCACATAAGTCTTGTCCTTGGCACTGGGCGCGGGACCCGCATTTTTCGGATCGCTCACCGGATAGAGCGGCGTCCGGTTGGAGCGCACCACTTCCAGCCGCACGCTGGGTTCGCTGCCCACGGTCTCCATCCAGTAGATGTTGCGATAGGGCGCCTGCACCAGCCAGCCCTTGGACGCCAGGATCGGCTCCTGCCCGTTGATGTGGAAGCGGACCTGGCCCGAGGCCACGTACCAGAAGATGCGGTCGTCGGCCCAGAATTGCGGCTTGGTCTTCTGGCCGGCGCCCATGGAAATGTAGTTGGCGTCATAGTCCTTGTCGTGGACGATCGGCTGCACCCAGTCCGTCTTGCCCTTGTGGGCGTCCATGATCTCGTTCAGCCGCCAGATCGGCTTGTTGGGCGCCGTCCAGGGCGTCAGGGGCACCGGCTTGGGCGACCAGCTGAACCAGATTTTGGCGTCGTCCTGGGCAAAAGCCGGCGCCAGGCTCGCGGCGGCAAAAACGCTGCCTGCGATAAAGCTGCGAAACTTCATGAAACTCCTCCCCCAAACCCCTGTTTTGGCCCATATTTTGGCTGACAAAACAATGTCTCCTTTGCCTCGCCCTGACAACTGGCAAGGTGAACGAAAAGAAAGCGCAAATGCCTGCCGGGCCGGCTCCGAAAGGTGTAGTATTCCCCGGTAACTTTCCTCAGGGAGAGTCTTATGAGGCGTTCTGTCCCGCTTCTGGGCGCCGCGTTGCTGGCCGCCACCTTGGCGCCTGCACAAGCCCAGACCATCGTGTCCATGGGCAAGGGCCTGGCCCATGACTGTTTTATCTATGCCAAGGCCGGCGTTGATCCCTATGACGGGGTCCAGGTCTGCAACCAGTCCATCGACCATGAGGCACTGACCATTAAGGACCGCGCCGCCACCTTCGACAATCGCGGCGTGATGCTGGATCTGCTTGGCCGCGGTGAAAAAGCGGCCGCGGACTTCCGCCAGGCCATGGCGCTGGATCCCAAACTTGGCGATCCATACGTCAATCTCGGTTCGGTGCTGATCAAGCAGAAGCGTTTTGACGAGGCGCTGGAGAGCATCAACAAGGGCATCGAGCTCGGCGTCAGCTTTCCGCACATCGGTTATTACGACCGCGCTGTCGCGTACCAGCTGATGGGCCGCTTCAAGGAAGCCTATTACGACTACAAGAAGACACTGGAGCTGGAGCCGAATTTCACCCAGGCCAGCGAGCGGCTGAAAGACTTCGTGGTGACGCGCGTGCCGGCAAAGGTGCCAGGCTGATCGCAGACGAGCGATTGTAAAGTTCCATGAAGAGAGCAGGGGGCTTGAGACGTCCCCCGCCCCGGCTTAGGCTTTGAGCCATGAGCCGAGCCGTGCGCGACAGCGAAGACGTGGCCGAACTCAAGGCGCTCTATGACCGCCTGGCGCTGGCGGTCGAGCGGGCCGCCGCTACCATGCATATCCGCGGCCATGACTCCGAAGCCTTCGCGGTCGAAGACACCAAATGCGTGGCGCTGTGGGACCGCATCCGGTCGATGATAAAAAAGTAAAATCAGACCTTTGGGCGAATGCGCTGATCCAGGCTCTTAACGGCCCTGGTGCCTGAAATTGCGCGCCTTGGCGGCCGTCTGCTTGTGGCCTTTGCCGGATTTTTCGGAGAATTCGTTGCCGGGAAAGTCGTTGTGCGCGGCGGCGGCCTTGTTCTTCAGGGCCTGGCGCAGCGCCTCGGCCATGGCCTTTTTGGGGTCCTTGTCGCTGTTCTGCTTGGAGTCTTTGGGCATATCCAGACCTCGGCGCTACGACTGGATAGTATAACCGCTCGTTGAGCGAAGGAATACGGGATGTGCAACCGCGCCAGGCTGGGCTGATTATCCTCGGACCAACGCGACCTGAGAGCTGCCCGCCTGGCCATTATGGATTTCATCCGCCGGCGTCCTATCAGAGGCTTCAAACGTCAATTCGGGAGAAACAAAGCGTGGCGTCATGGCCACCGTGCGGCGGATGTCGCGCCAGCGAACGACCAGCAGGGTTATGCCGATGCCGCTGAAAAAGGACGGCACCGAATAAACCAGCGCCAGGCCAAGTATCCACTTTTCCGTCGGCGTCATTGCGGGTCCTGTCTCACCGCGATGCTAGGCGCTGACCCTTAAATTGGCATGAGCCCGTTATTTCGCTTTTGTCTTAACCGGACTCAGTTTCCCTTGGCTTTAGGCTTGAAATGCGAGCAACTTGCATTGTGCCAGAAGGAATTTGAAGCATGTTCAAATCCGCCATACTAGCGGCAGCCCTGACGTTGTCCCCTTGTCCGATTGCGTTTGCCCAAGACGAAACAGCCAAGGAAAATTTCTTCGGAGGATTTGATGGCCGATGGGAAGGGACCTTAAATTACGTGGCAGCGGAGGCGTATAGCAAAGACCATGGCTACTTTCTTCCGCCTGTCGATATTGCCTTTTCTATAAAGGGCAAAGATGTAAGCGTGTATCGCAAGGGTGGCGCCGAAAACACACCAGAGTGGCGGGAGGTTAAGCCGAAGCAGTTCATTGTTGTCCCGTTTAAAACGAGCGCGATCATAGCCACCATCGTTTCAGGCGATGACAAAGATGGTGGTTGGGTTGAAACGTGGAATTTCACGGTGACGCATAAAGATCGCGATGGACTGTACGTCGAATTCGCAAGAGCTGTGAATAATTACACGCACCCATATGACGAGGTGAGCCCAACCGCTATGGCGCGATTTTTCAACATCGCATTTGGCGAAATGACGCGCGTTCCGGCGCCTTAGGCTGGCCGTTGGGGTCCAGGCAGTCGTCTAAGCTGTAACATAATTTCCCATAATATTACTTATACGAAAAATACGCGAATGGCCGGGCTGGGGCTTGCGCCGGCCCCTGGGGCCGCCCCGCAGCGTCCTCCAGTCGATAGACTGGCATCACCGATATGAACCTGAGCCCCACCGAGACCGCCACCCGCTTCGGCGTCAGCATCAAGGCGCTGCGTCTCTATGAGAGCCGCGGCCTGTTGAATCCGCTGCGCACCGAAGCCGGCTGGCGGACCTACGGGCCGGATCAGATCGCACGGCTGCACCAGATCCTGGCGCTCAAGCGTCTGGGTCTGCCGCTGGCCCGGATCGCCACGATCCTGGCCGGTGCCGGCGCTCTGGACCCGGTGCTCGAACTGCAGGAACAGGTCCTGGCCCACGAAGGCGACCGCCTGGCGCGGGCGCTGGAGCTGGTCCGGGCGGCACGGGCCAAGCTCAGAAACGGCCAAGGCCTGTCTGTCGACGATCTCGCAACCCTCACCCAGGAGACCGTCATGACACCCAGGCCCGATGCGCAGGCACGCGCAGCATTCGAGAAAATTTTCTCCTCGCATTTCACGCCCGAAGAGCAAGCCACGATCCGCACCGCACGCGCCGCCGTGCTCGATGAATGGAAATTGCTGCAGCCACGGCTCGAGGCGGTGATGGCCGCGGGCGATCCAACCACGCCCGCCGCCCGCGCTGTCGCGATACAGTGCCGTGACGTGGGCCTGAAAGTCACGGGCGCGGACGCGCACTTTCGCGAGCGGTTCCGCAAGTTCCGCGATGACGTCGGGAAAAGCCCCGAAGCCGGCGGCCTGATGCTGCTGACGCCGGACATGCGCAAATTCCTGAAGCGCGCCTTGGCGGCGGATTAGGCAGACGGCAAGGCGGGCTGACGGCCTGTTGACCCGTCCCCAAGGGCTGACCTTATTGATCTTTCGGTCGATGGAATGACCCGTATGGACCGCCCTCTTACGCCCGCCGAAACCGCGCGCCGCTTTGGTGTCACCATCAAGGCGCTGCGGGTCTATGAGGACCGCGGGCTGCTGGCGCCTTTGCGAAAAGACGCCGGCAGTACCCGCGCGCAATGGCGGGCCTACGGACCAGAGCAGCTTGCCCGGCTGCATCAGATTCTGGCCTTGAAGCGCATGGGCCTGTCCCTGGCGCGGATCGGCGAGATTCTGGCGGGGCCGGACACCTTGGCGGCGGTGCTCGCCCTGCAGGCCGATGCCCTCGCCCGGGACCGTGAAAAACTGTCTCAGGCTTTGATGCTGGTGCAGAAGGCGCAAGCAAAGTTGGCCGGTGGCCAGGCTCTTTCCATCGACGATCTCGCCAATCTCAGCAAGGAGACCGTCGTGACCCGGCCGAGCGCCGAAGAACTCAGCAAGATGCTGATGCCTTTCGCCGACCGGCACATCAGTCCGGAGGAAAAAGCGGCTTTGAAAGCCAGGTTCACCAACCGCGAGCAGATCGCCAGGGATTGGGAGGGCCTGATGGCGGAGTGGCAGACCCTGATGCAGACCGGCGACCCCACCTCGCACGCGGCACAGGATATGGCGTGCCGCTGGAGTGCATTCATTGGCCAATTCCCAGTCCCCGGGGCAGAGATCAAAAACAAGGAAAAGGCGATCATAAAGGACGCCATGAACGATCCCACGACAGCCGAAAAACTGGCGCGATATCAGGAAATCGCGCCTTCGCGAAACTGGCTATCGAGCATTGGAAGGCCAGATAAAATAGGGGCGAAATAGCTGTGCGAGGTGGCCATCCAGCCTTGCCCTTGAGCATCCCCCTCGCCTAACTGGCGGCATGACGAATGAATTGAAGCCCTCACCCGACATCGCCGTGCTGCTGGAGGTGATGAAACGACTGCGCGAGGGCTGCCCGTGGGACAAGGTGCAGACCTTCGACACCATCGCGCCTTATACGATCGAAGAGGCGTACGAAGTCGCCTCCGCCATCGCGGAAAAGGATTTCAAGGCCCTGCCCGGCGAGCTGGGCGACCTGCTCTTTCAGGTCGTGTTCCATGCCCGCATGGCCGAGGAAGAAGGCCGTTTCGATTTCGGTGACGTGGTGCAAGCCGTCACCGCCAAGATGATCCGCCGCCATCCGCATGTGTTCGGCGATGATGAAGCCAAAGCCGATGCCGCGAGCCAGAAAGACTTCTGGGAAAAATTGAAAGAGAGCGAGCGCGCCGCCTCGGGCCAGACCAGTCTGCTGGACGATGTCGCCAGCGCCCTGCCCGCCCTGACCCGCGCCGAGAAGCTGCAGCGCCGCGCTTCCACCGTCGGCTTTGACTGGAACAACGCCGACCTGGTGCTGGACAAGCTGGCCGAGGAAGCCCGTGAAGTTCTGGCCGCGGAAACTCAGGACGAGCGCGAGGACGAAATCGGCGATCTGCTGTTTGTCGTCGCCAATCTGGCCCGGCACCTGAAAGTCGATCCCGAAGCGGCCCTGCGCCGGACCAATGCCAAATTCACTCGCCGCTTCCGCCATATCGAAGCGGAGTTGGCGGCCAAGGGCATCAAGCCCGGCGACGCCAGCCTGGATGAGATGGAAGCGCTGTGGGTCCAGGCCAAGCGCGCGGAAAAAACCAATTAATCTGCGGACTGAAGATCAGCCCATAGCGGTCTGTTCCATCGTGATTTTTTCCGCAAACCGGTTCTGGAAACGGCCCAGATCGTCGGGATGGACACGCAGGGAAAGGCTGATCTTTCCCGCCCGGTCGCGCCGCTCCAGCACCTGAGCGTGGCGATAGGCAAAGGCCAGGGCGCTGCCGTCGGCGGCGTCCAGCTTCAGCCTCAGGGTTATGTTGCCACGCGTCACGGCGCTCTCGAACCCGGCCAGCAGATCGGGGACTCCCGCTCCCGTCAGGGCTGAGACGGCGACTGCGGGCCTTCGGCCATTGTGGCTGAGAAGACCTTCCTGCTGCTCCGGCTCCAAGAGGTCGATCTTGTTCAGCACTTCAAGCAGCGGCCGATCCGCATCCACCCCCAACTCCTCCAGAACCTTGAGGACATCGGCCTTCTGTGCGGCGGTTTCGTCATGGGCGGCGTCGCGGACATGGACGATGACGTCCGCCTCCAGCACCTCTTCCAGGGTGGCGCGGAAGGCCGCCACCAACTCGGTGGGCAAATCGGCGATGAAGCCGACCGTGTCGGACAGGATAATCCTGGTCCCATGCGGCAGTTTCACGCCGCGCATGGTGGGGTCGAGGGTGGCAAACAGCAGGTCCTTGGCAAGCACCTTGGATTCGGTGAGCCGGTTGAACAAGGTGGACTTGCCGGCATTGGTGTAGCCGACCAGCGCGACGACGGGGAACGGCACTTTCTTGCGCGCCTGGCGCCCCAGGTTGCGGGTGCGCTTGACCTTTTCCAGCTCGGCCTTGATCCGCACGATGCGTTCGGCGATCAGGCGGCGGTCGCTTTCGATCTGGCTTTCACCGGGGCCGCCCAGAAAGCCGAAGCCGCCGCGTTGCCGCTCCAGATGGGTCCAGCTCCTGACCAGCCGCGAGCGCTGATAATTCAGATGCGCCAGTTCGACTTGCAGCCTGCCCTCCTTGGTCTGGGCGCGCTCGCCGAAGATCTCCAGGATCACCGCGGTGCGGTCCAGCACCTTGCTCTTCCAGGCCTGCTCCAGATTGCGCTGCTGCACCGGCGTCAGATGCGCATTGACGATGATGACTTCCGGCTCTTCCGCCCTGGCCAGGATGGCGATCTCTTCGACCTTGCCTGTCCCCAGCAGGGTCGCCGGTGTCGGCCGTGCCAGCGGCGCGACTTGCGCCTCCACCACATCCAGATGGATAGCCGCGGTCAGGCCGACGGCTTCGGCCAGCCGCGCCTCGGCATCGCGCAACGCGCGCGCCGAAGCAGCCCTGTTCTTGGGCTCCACATGGATGACGAACGCGCGGTTACCCAAACTCAGCTTTCAGCAGGCTCGTCCTGCAACTGGATCGGGCCCATCGGCATCACCGTCGAAATGGCGTGCTTGTAGACCAGCTGGCTTTGGCCATCCCGGCGCAGCAGCACGCAGAAGTTGTCGAACCAGGTGATGTTGCCCTGAAGCTTGACGCCGTTGACCAGGAATATGGTGACGGCGGATTTGCTTTTGCGGACCGCATTTAAAAACGTGTCCTGAAGGTTCTGTTGTTTATCGCTCATGGGTTTTCCCATTGTTTCAGCCGTGCGGGGTACGCGGCACCTTAGGTCTCAGTTTATCGCAATGCTGCAATTGCGAAAGAGAGAAAATCGCGGAAATCAGGCTTTTTTAGGAGCAGCGAGGGCAGCCGAGTGGGCCGCATAAAGTTCGCGGATTCTGCGGGTTAGCGGGCCGGGCGTGCCGTCGCCGATTTTTTGGCCGTCGATGGCGACCACCGGGACAGCCGCGCCGGTCGCCGAGGACAGGAAAGCCTCTTTGGCAGCCTTGGCCTCCGCAACGGTGAATTTGCGCTCCACCACCTTGCCCCCCGCCTGCTCCATCGCTTCCAGCATGATGCGGCGGGTCACGCCCGGCAGGATGGCGTTGGAAAGATCGCGGGTGACGATCTGGCCCTCTCCGTCCACGATCCAGGCCGTGGTTGAGGCGCCTTCGGTGACAAACCCGTCCTTGTCCACCAGCCAGGCTTCGAAGGCGCCGGTTTTGCGCGCGGCCTGCTTGGCCAGAAGATTGGGCAGAAGCTGCACCGTCTTGATGTCGCAACGCCCCCAGCGAATGTCGGCTTGGGTCGAAACAGCAATGCCTTTTTCCAGCCGCTCGCCCAGGGCCGCCATGTCCTGGGCACGCATGGTGATGATCACGGTCGGCCGCGGCGGATCGTTCGGGGGAACATGATCGCGCTTCGCCGCGCCGCGCGTCACCTGGATGTAAAGAAAGCCGTTGGCGATCCGGTTGCGGGCGATCATTTCCCGCATCACCAGCTTCAGCGCCGCGCGAGCCATCGGCATGGGCATGCCGAGCTCGCGCAAGCTCCGCTCCAGCCGGTCAAGATGGGCGTTCTCGTCGGTGGGCGCGCCGGAAAGCACATTGGCGACCTCATAGATGCCGTCGCCGAGCTGTAAAGCACGGTCTTCGATATGCACCGCGGCCTGACCGAACGGCAGGTAGCGGCCATTCACGTAAGCCACGCGGCCCGCGGGGGCCCGGTTGTCGGACCATTTTTTCATGGGCTGAATGCTCCAGGACCGATGGCTTGCGGGGTTGCTTGGGCGTTCATGGCATCAATCCGCAGAATAGTAGGCGGTGCGAACCTTGGCGTTGGAGCCGATGCCAATCCGCCATAAGGCCCAGCCATGAGCGAATTCCGCTTCATAAATATCATTGCCGCCTGGCCCCACGCTTTTGAAAGTGAGCCGGCGTAAATCACCCAGCCGGCGTGCCTCCTGGAAATGAAAGGCGCTGTTGGAGCGAAAATACTCGGCAACGCCCTTTTCCATCCTGGAATAATCCAGCTTGCCGCTTCGCAGTTGCGCTATAACGTCCCGAAGTGCGGCTTCCGTCCCGGGTCCCTGTTTTCTTTCATCGATTCGGTGCAACAATGAGGCCGTCCAAACGACCTCCGCGTCGTTATCGCTGACGCGGGTGGCCAAAGTCCGGTTTCCGCCCTGCTCCATGGTCAGGGACGCGGCTTCGTTCTTTGCACCAGGCGAAAATTCATAGTGCACGGCGCCGGCAAGCCCTGGCCAGTTGGAGCCTGTAAATCTGTTCTCGCCAGTGGGCAGCAAGCGGCTTGGGCTGTCACCAAGATGGCGTTCAAACAACGCGCCTCCTGCGCGGGTGACGGAAAAAATGCGGCCGTCTTTCGCGCGATAATATCCGATATGGCGCTCGTTTTTGTCCGCGAGGGCCGACGGTGCCTTGACCGGTTGAAAGTTCGGCCACCCATATTCCCGCGCGATGGTGCGAACGATGTCTCCTCCAAGCTCACCGCCCGTATCGCCATTGTTCAGCACCACAACGGCATCGCCGTTCTGGAACGCAACCAGGGTGCTGGTAAAACCCTCATCCTGGCCGTCGTGCCAGAAAAACGGATGATCGCCCGCTCCCGTGACAACGCCCAGGCCATAACCATTGGGAATGCCGCCGATAACCATGCTCGTCATTTTCGGGGTTGCTACAGGCTTCGTAAGCTGTCGCGCCAGGGCGGATGAAAGCCCCGGTTGGGGCTGGTTGGCCAGCGCGTTTTGAATGGCGATGACAAAGCGGGCCAGGTCACTGGCGGTTGTCCAAAGTCCGGCGGGCGCCATTTCCGGATAAATATGCGCGCCGCCGCGCACAGGCTCGCCCCAACCGCGATACGGCGTGGCCGCCTGGCGCATTTGGGCGGCGGTTCGCTGCTGGGTAAAGCTGCTTTGCGTCATGCCCAACGGAACAAACAGGTTACGGCGCATCAGTTCGGCAAAAGGAATGCCGGTGGCGTCGTTCAACGCTTGCTGCGCGATCACATAGCCGCCGCCCGAATAGCTGAAGCGCTTACCGGGAGCGTATTGCGCCACAACGGGTTGGCTGTTGGATGGAGTGCGTCCGTTCAATATCTCAATTGTCGTGGGCAATGCCGCATCTTGCGCATAGCCGGCGAAGCCATGCACCGACATGCCCGCTGTGTGGGAAAGCAGTTGCCGGAGGGAAATCCTGGTTCCCTTTGTGAATTTGTTTTCCGGAATGGACCAATTTTTGAGATAACCCCGGACATCGGCATCCAGGTCAATTTTGCCCTTCTCGGTCTCGCGCAAAATGCCGGCGGTTGAAACCATCTTGCTGATGGATCCGGCCTGAAAAAGCGTGTTCGCTGTCACCGGCGCACCGCCCTTTCGCGTGAAGCCATAGCCGCGCGCCCAGGCGATTTTGCCGTCATGAATGAAAGCAATGCTTACGCCTGGAACGCCCAGCTGCTTCATCCGCTCTGCCAGACTCAGCGGTGGTAGATTGGGAGCAACGGCCGATGGCGCAATGCTGCTTTCGATCCTGCGAATATGCTCCTCGTCCGTGACGGCCCAGGCCGCCCCAGAGGTCAGGAGTAACAGTGCCGCCAGCGCTGGCGCGACGCGCATGGTGATGCGCTCAGTTCGGGAAGGCCTGTGCTGAGCCCACGCCCAGCGACTTCAACTTGCGATGCAGCGCCGAGCGCTCCATGCCGATGAAGGCTGCGGTACGGGAGATGTTGCCGCCAAAGCGGTTGATCTGGGCAATCAGATAGTCGCGCTCGAATATCTCGCGCGCCTCACGCAGAGGCAGGGAAATCACCAGGTCACCATTCTTGTTGGCGCCTACGCCCGAGCCTAAGTCGGTGGGCAGAAGATCGGCGGTTACCGCTTCGGTGACGTCGTCGCTGGCCAGGATCAGGATGCGCTCCACGATGTTGCGCAGCTGGCGGACATTGCCCGGCCAGCCATGGGTCTGCAGCACCGCCATGGCGTCATCGCCGATCGTGCGCATGGGAAGACCGCCCGCCGCCGACAGGCGCTTCATGAAATGGCCGACCAGCACGGGAATGTCGTCGCGCCGCTCGGCCAGCGAGGGCACCCGCACCGGCACCACATTCAGCCGGTGATAAAGGTCCTCGCGGAAGCGGCCGGCTTCGGTCTCGGCGCGCAGGTCGCGGGTGGTGGAGCAGATAACGCGGGCATCCACCTGGACGCGCACCTGCCCCCCCACGCGGGTAAAGGTCTGGTCAATCAAGACGCGGAGGATCTTGCCTTGCGTCTCCAGCGGCATGTCGGAGACTTCATCCAGATAGAGCGTGCCGTTATGCGCAAGCTCGAACAGGCCGGTCTTGCGCGTGCCGTCGGGCGCCTCCACGCCGAAGAGCTCGGCTTCCAGCCGGTCCGGCTCCATGGTGGCGCAGTTGATGGCGACAAAAGCGTTGCCGGCGCGGCGCGAACGGCCATGGATTAGCCGTGCCGCCACCTCCTTGCCTGAACCGGCCGGACCGGCGATCAGGACGCGGCTGTTGGTGGGCGCGATCTTCTCGATCAGCATTCGCAACTGGGTGATGGTGGGCGAGTTGCCGACCAGTTCGCCTTCATCGCCGGCCTTCAATTTCAATTCCTGGACCTCGCGCTTGAGGCGCGCCGCTTCCAGCGCCCGCTCCACCACATGGATCAGGCGGTCGGCCTTGAAGGGCTTTTCCACGAAATCGTAGGCGCCCTTCTTGATGGAGGCGACTGCCGTCTCGATGGTGCCGTGGCCCGAGATCATCACCACCGGCAGGTCGGGCTGCTCGCGCTTGATGGTGTCCAGCACCTCGATACCGTCCAGCTTGGAGCCCTGCAGCCAGATGTCCAGCACCACCAGCTGCGGGCGGCGGCTGCGGATGGCGCCAAGCGCGCTTTCCGAATCCCCCGCCACGCGCGTGGTATAGCCCTCGTCATGCAGAATCCCCGCGACCAGGTCGCGGATATCTTCCTCATCATCCACGATGAGGATTTCAGACGCGATCAGCGATCCGTTCTTGCTCATCTTCACTTCCTTTTACGTCGGCGGGCTTTTCTGGCCCTTTCACGGTCTTCTGACTGAAGGGGAAGGTGAGCGTGACTTCCGCGCCTCCCCCATTTTCCGCCCCATTCTCAACATCGGCGAGAGCGATATCCCCGCCATGGTCTTCCACGATCTTGCGCACGATGGCGAGCCCCAGGCCCGTGCCCTTGGCGCGGGTGGTCACATAAGGTTCGGTGAGACGGTGGCGATGTTCCGGCGGCAGGCCGATGCCATTGTCCCTGATGCGCAGGCTGAAGGTGGAGTCTTTGGGCTCCAGGGTGATGGCAATGCGGCCGGGCTCATCTTCGCCCCTGGCGATGCGCGCGGCGATGCTTTCGCCCGCATTCTTCAGCACATTGGTCAGGGCCTGGGCGATCAG
>Ga0070665_100000292_pt1 | contig 79257 bp, 59 predicted proteins | sample KBSS13metaG_FD_65862 | JGI IMG/M metagenome (GOLD analysis project Ga0070665, IMG submission 65862) | Switchgrass rhizosphere microbial communities from Kellogg Biological Station, Michigan, USA - KBS S1-3 metaG | ecosystem: Host-associated > Plants > Roots > Rhizosphere > Soil ... | reverse complement strand
GAATCGAGGCTCACGCTGCCAATCGTGCTCCGGCGCCCCGTCGACTTCGAGGTGACGCTCTCTCCGCCGACCGATTGGCTGGGCCGTCCGTGGCGTCTCGAGGCACGCCGGGCCAATGAGTACCGTGCGGGATGGGAGGAGCCCTCCTACCGGGCCGAGGCGACCCCGGAGGGCCGCGTACGGATCGCCAGGCAATCTCCCGGCCGGTTCTGGATCACGGTCTACGACCAACTGGGTAACCAGATCTTCTCGGACCCGCAGGTGGATCTCTCCAACCCCGCGCAGCCGTATCCGATCGCCATCGACCTGCTCTGGGTCGAAGGCAGGATTCATCTGGGCGACGAGCCCGTGGCCGGGCGGCTCTTTTTCGGGGGCAGAAACGGCGCGACTTCTGTCGAGATGACCGCCAACGCCGAGGGACGCTTCGCGGGACCGCTCCCGAAACCGGGCCACTGGCAGGTGGACATCGAAGGCGACGAGCCTCGGCTGAGGACCTCCGCCAGGGTAGAGGTGAAGCCCAAGGGAGACCGCGCATCGGTGGTGATCGACCTGCCGGATACCAAGGTCTACGGGCGGGTGGTCGATCCCTCGGGAAAGCCCGCGCGTAGTGCGGAGGTCACGCTCAGCTCGACGGTCAGCTCCATGGCCACTTCCGCCGATGAAAAGGGGGAGTTCGAGATCCGCGCTTTCCCGAAGGGCACGGCTGCGCTGGCGGCGCGAGCGGCTTCTGGGGGGCACGAAGTCAGCGACACCTACAGGTTTGAAGCCTCCGGCGAATCGCCCCACGGTCCCGTCGTGCTCACCTTGCAGCGCAATCGTTCCATCCGGGGAAGGGTGCTCGCGGCGACCGGGCCCGTGATCGGCGCCACCGTGAGCGCCTGGCCCATGACCGGCGGAGACGGAGGGGTTTCGACCGTGCGCTCGGGGCTCGACGGCGGCTTTGAGTTGAAGGTACCCGTGGGAGCTCAGGTCCTTCAGGCGATTGTGAGCCCCCCGGGAGGAGCGCTCAAAGCCTATGAGGCCAACCTTTCGAGTGACGCCGATCTCCTGTTCCAGGTGGAGCCTTCGGGCGGCGAGGTGGTGGTCAGCCTCGGCAAGGAGGCGGCTGCCGGAGACCGTATCCTCGCTGTGTGGCAGGAGAATATCGGGATCCCCTTTGGAACGCTCGCCCATTGGGCGGAGGGTCACGGAGCTCGCTTCCGGCAGGGCAGCCAGTTCCACATTCCGCAACTGGCGCCGGGCAACTACACGGTCTGTCTCGGGGCCGCGGAAGTGGTAGCTTCAAGTGAGCTCGATGCCTGGAAAAGCCGGGCGAGCTGTGCGTCGGGCTATCTTTCAGCGGCCTCCGCGCTCGACCTGCGACTACCCTGACGATTTTGGATTTTAGATTTTGGATTTTGGATTGGGGGAGGCGGCTGGCGGGGAAGGTGCATAATTTCGCCAGGAACGCCAAGGGAGGATGTGTGCCATGGGAATCCGCAATCCAAAATCCAAAATCCAAAATCTAAAATCCAGCCTTCTTCTCTCCGCCGTCCTCCTCCTCGCCCCCGCCCTCGCCTGTCTGGCGCCGGCGGCTCCGGGGGGGAGCTTGCAGCGGATCAAGCTGCCGCCCGGCTTCTCGATCGCCGTGTTCTCGGACAAAGTCCGCGGTGCGCGCTCGATGGCTCTGTCGCCGAAGGGGATCCTCTACGTGGGGACGATGGGGTCGAAGGTCTATGCGGTGGTCGACCGCAACCGCGACGGCGTGGCGGAGGAGGTCCACACGATTGCCTCGGATCTACAGACTCCGAACGGGGTGGCGTGGAAGGACGGCGCGCTCTACGTCGCCGAGGTCTCCCGGGTGCTGCGCTTCGACGGCATCGACGACCGGCTGGCGAGCCCGCCAAAGCCGGTGGTGGTCAGCAACGCTTTCCCGCGCGACGGAGCGCACGGATGGAAGTTCATCCGCTTCGGCCCGGACGGCAATCTCTATGTTCCCGTGGGGATGCCCTGCAATATTTGCGAGCGGGACAATCCGATCTACGGCACGATCACCCGCCTGTCTGTCCAGGGCGGGGCGCAGGCGAAGCCGGAGATCGTCCAGCGCGGCATCCGCAACACGGTGGGGTTCGACTGGCACCCCAAGACCCATGAGCTCTGGTTCACCGACAACGGCCGCGACATGCTCGGGGACGACGTGCCGCCCGACGAGCTCAACCGGGCGCCGAAGGCGGGGATGAACTTCGGATTCCCTTACTGTCACGCCGGCCGGATCTCCGATCCCGAGTTCGGCAGGAAGCACGCCTGCTCGGAGTTCACGCCGCCGGCGCGGGAGCTCGGGCCGCACGTCGCCGCGATCGGAATGCGCTTCTATACCGGCACGATGTTCCCGGAGCCCTACCGCAACCAGATCTTCATCGCCGAGCACGGCTCCTGGAACCGTTCGACGCCGATCGGCTACCGGGTCATGCTGGTGCGCCTGCAGGGGGACAAGGCGGTCTCCTACGAGCCGTTCGCCGAGGGGTGGCTGCAGGGTGGCGACGCCTGGGGCCGGCCGGCAGACGTGCAGGTGATGCCGGACGGGGCGCTGCTGGTCTCCGACGACAAGGCGGGGGCGATCTACCGGATCAGCTATACGGCTCCGAAGAAGTGAACGGGCTCGGCGACCGTCTTCAGGAGCGCGCCCGCCGCCTCTGGCGCTGGTTTTTCCCGCCGCGGATCGAGCTGCCGGAGGAGGTGGCGCGGCTGCTCCGGGCCGTCTATCCGGGCCTCGATCTCGGCGCCGTCTCTTTTCACCAGGGCATTCCGCACCTGATCAGCCGCCTCGGCGGACAGGCGATCACCATCCCGGCGCTCTTCGCGCGCCGCCGGACCTGCATCTACGTCGAGCCTCTGTGCTGGGAGCTCGAGAGCGCGGAAGGTATCGGCACGCTGGTTCATGAGGCTTATCATGCTCTTCAGGCCCAGGAATGCGGCTGGGGCCTCGGCCCCCTTCGCCCTTTCCTGCTGCTCTATTTCGCCCATGGCGCGGCCAATCGTTTCCGCTATCACGGCCACCCGATGGAGGAGGACGCCTTCCAACTCGCGGGGCGCCACTGGAGCCGCTTCGAGACGGCCTGCGCCTGCGCCGGGACGGTGCCGGCCGAGGCGGTGGCGATCGAGCGCGCGGGGCTCGCGATCTCATCCAGCGGGCTGCGGTTCTGGCGCGGGCTGGCGCGCAGCCTGCCGTTCGCGCCGCCCCCTCTTCTCGCGCTGCCGCTCCTGCCGGTCTGGCTTCTGGTCTGGACGGGTGCCGCCTCTCTCGTCTGGCTCGCCCGGCTTCTGGTGGAAGGCGCGGGCGCCGCCGTGGCGGCCCTGCTCTGGGGGGCCGGATTTATCGTTTCCGGACTGTCGCGGATATTTTTTCGCCGGATCTGAGCCGTGGCGGGCCGGTTTGACGTTTCTCCTTTGAGGACCCCGATCGACGGCGGCGCTCGGGGGGTTGGGTCTGGAAATCGAAAAGTCTCTATATCGTCGCGAAAAGCTGTAACGAATTTTTCCGGATCGGGCCTAACATAGGTACCAGCGAGAGAAATCCACTGGGATCAACGTTCGAATCGTCGTAATGACTAGAAAGAGGAGAGAGAGATGAGCCAGGACGCCACGGAGATTCGGGCCAGGGTCAAGCAGATCATCGCCAACGTCGCCGGGCTGGATCCGGCCCGGATCGGGGACGAAGCGAAGTTGCGGGACGAGCTCAAGCTCGACTCGCTGTCCCTGCTGGAGATCGGCGTCGACGTCGACCTCGCTTTCAAGCTGGAGCTCCCGGACGAGCAGTACAAGGAGATCGACAGCATCCCCGACATGGTGGCTCTGGTCCAGAGCCGCCTCGCCGATACCCAGCCTCAGGCCCAGCATCAGGCGGTCTAGCCATGGAGCCTCGGATCGCGGTGACCGGCCTCGGCCTGGTCACCCCGATCGGTGTCGGGCGGGAGGATGTGTGGAACGGCCTGCTCGCCGGCCGGTCGGGGTTTGCTCCGGTCGAGTCTTTTGATACTCATCGATTCAACGTGCACCTGGGCGCCGAGGTGCGCGGTTTCGAGCCCGCACCCTACGCCCGGCGGCTCGATCCCGCCAGGCTCGGACGCGCCTCGCAGCTCGCCATCGCCGCCGCCCGGCTCGCGCTGGAGGACGCCGGCATCGACTCCGGCGCCGTGGCTCCCGAGCGGGCCGGGGTGGCGATGGGCACCACTTCCGGCGAGCCGCGGGAGGTGGAGAGGCTCGACGACCGCATCCAGGCGGGGGAGGTGGACCGGGTGGGCCCCGAGTTCCTCTCGCTCTACCCCTGCCACATGATCGCCGCCCACGTCGCCCGCGAGCTGGGCTTCGCGGGGGTCAACACGATGATCCCGACCGCCTGCGCGGCCGGCAACTACGCTCTCGCCCACGCCCTCGACATGCTGCGCGCCGGCCGCGCCGACCTGATGCTCGCCGGCGGCGCGGACGCCTTCTCGCGCATCACCTACACCGGCTTCGCCCGCCTCGGCGCCATCGCCCCGGAGCGCTGCCAGCCGTTCGACCGCAACCGCAAGGGGATGATCCCGGGCGAGGGGGCGGCGGTGCTGGTGCTCGAGCCGCTCGAACGGGCCCTGGACCGCGGCGCGCGGATCTACGCCGAGCTCGCCGGCTACGGGCTCTCCTGCGACGCCCACCACATGACCGCCGCCCATCCGGAGGCGGACGGCGCCGCCCGCGCCATGGAGCGGGCGCTCGCCGACGTCGGCGCCGCGCCGTCGGAGGTGAGCTACGTCAGCGCCCACGGCACCGGCACCCCGACCAACGACCGGCTGGAGATCCTGGCGGTCAAGCGGGTCTTCGGCGAGGCGGCGTCGGGCATTCCGATGAGCTCGATCAAGTCGATGATCGGCCACACCATGGGCGCCGCCTCGGCCATCGAGGCCGCGGTCTGCGCCCTGGCGGTCGCCGAGGACCGCATCCCGCCGACCATGAACATGGACGATCCGGAGGAGGGCCTCGACTTCGTCCCCAACGTGGCGCGGGAGCTGCCGGTGCGGATGGCGATGAACAACGCCTACGCCTTCGGCGGCAACAACGCCTCGGTGATCCTGCGCAAGGTGGGGCTCTGAACGTGCGCCGTTCCGTCGTCGTCACCGGAGCCGGGGTCCTCTCGCCGCTGGCCGATTCGCCGGCCGGGCTCCACGCCGCCCTCTGCGCGGGCGAGAGCGGGTTCAAGGAGATCGAGCTGTTCCCGCTGGACGGGCTGTCCGGCAACGGCTCCGGCCCCCGCCGGGCCGGCGAGATCCGCCCGTTCGAGCCGCGCGACTATCTGGGCGAGCGCAACCTGCGCCCCATCGACCGCACCTCGCGGCTGCTGCTGGCGGCGGCGCAGCGCGCCCTCGACGAGAGCGGCTGGACGCCCGAGCTGCGGGCGGAGCGCGAGGTGGGCCTGATGCTCGGCACCGTCTTCTGCAGCGTCAAGACGATCGCCGAGTTCGACCGCCGCGGTCTCCAACTCGGCCCCTCGCACGTCAGTCCGCTCGACTTCGCCAACAGCGTGATCAATGCCGCCGCCGGGCAGGCCGCCATCTGGCACGGCCTGCGCGGGGTCAACTCGACGATCTCGGCGGGGGAGGCCTCGGGGCTGCTCGCCATCGCCGGCGGCACCAGCCAGATCCGCGGCGGGCACGCCGACGCCCTCCTCGCCGGCGGCGCCGAGGAGCTCTGCTTCGAATCCTTCCTCGGCCACCTCCGCGCCGGGCGGCTCTGCGGCCCGGACGATCCCCTGCCGTTCGACGCCCGCCGCGGCGGCTTCGCCCTCGCCGAGGGCGCGGCGCTGCTCCTGCTCGAGGAGGCCGCGGAGGCGGCGGCGCGGGGCGCGCGCGTGTTCGCCGAGGTGCTGGGCCACGGCTCCGCCTTCGACCCCCTGGAGACCGCGGATGGCGCCGCCCAGGCGGTGGCGCGGGCCGTCCGCATCGCTCTCGACGATGCTGGGATCACCTCCGGCGACCTCGACGCGGTGAGCGTCTCCGCCAGCGGCAGCGTGGCGGTGGACCGCGCCGAGGCCGCCGGCCTCGCCGCGGCTCTGGGGGCCTCTGGGGCGGGGGTGCCGGTCACCGCCATCAAGTCGATGCTGGGCGAGGCGCTCGGCGCCTCCGGCGGCTTCCAGGCCGTCGCCATGCTCGGCACCCTCGGCGACGGGTTCCTGCCCGGCATCCGGGGTCTCGAGCGGACCGAGGAGGATTTCCCCTTGACCGGGGCCGGGGCCGGCACGCGCCGCGTCGCCGTCCGGCGGGCCCTGCTGACCGCGCTCAGCGCCGACGGCCACGCCTGCGCCGTGGTGCTGGGAGCCCCGCAATGACGCCGGAGGGCTCCGGGGCGCCGGAGGACAGGCCCGAGCTGGTCCCCCGGCTGGAAGAGCAGGGCTACGCCGACGAGGCCGTCGCGGCGCGGCGGCGCTGGGTCGAGGAGCGCACGGGCGCGCGCCTCCGGCACGTCGGCGCCTGCTCGCTGCCGGGCGAGGAGATGCGCGGCAACATCGAGAACCCGATCGGCGCCGTGCAGGTGCCGCTGGGCGCCGCCGGCCCGCTGCGCGTTGAGGGGGAGCACGCGCGCGGCGTGTTCTACGTCCCGCTGGCCACCACCGAGGGGGCCCTGGTGCGCTCCTACGAGCGGGGGATGGCGACCCTCACCCGCGCGGGTGGGGCGGCGGCGCGGCTGCTCGCCGACGAGAACCGGGTCTCGCCGGTCTTCAAGTTCGACGGCGTGGCGGCGGCGGCGGACTTCGCCCGCGGCCTGCCGGGCTGGTTCGAGGAGTTGAAGGCCGAGGCCGGGTCGACCACCCGCCATGGCCGGCTGCTGCGGGTGGAGCCCCAGCCGCTGGGGCGCGAGGTGATCGTCCACTTCGTCTACTCGACCGCCGACGCCCACGGCATGAACATGATCGTCAAGGCCACCGACCGCGCCTGCCGGTGGCTGGTGGAGCGCGGACGGGCGGGCGAGTACTACGTGTTCAGCGGCGCCGAGTCGGAGAAGCGGGCGAGCGGCTCGCTGTTCGCCGGCGGCAAGGGGAAGCGGGTGACCGCCGGCGCCCGCATCCCGGCCCGGCTGGTGCGCGCCTATCTGCACACCACGCCGGAGGGGATGGTGGACGTCTGGCAGCACACCGTGCGCGGCCACCTCCAGGCCGGCGCGCTGGGCTACAACGGCCACTTCGCCAACGGCCTGACGGCGCTGTTCATCGCCTGCGGCCAGGATGTCGCCAACGTCGCCAACTCCGCGGTGGGGATCACCGCCTTCGAGCGTACCGCCGAGGGGGACCTCTACGCCAGCGTCACCCTGCCGGCGCTGACCGTCGCCACCGTCGGCGGCGGCACCGGGCTGGGCACCGCCCGCGAGTGCCTGGAGATGCTCGGCTGCGCGGGGGCCGGCGGGGCGCCGAAGCTCGCCGAGATCGCCGCCGCCACCCTGCTGGCGGGGGAGCTGTCGATGGGAGCGGCGATCGCCAGCGGCGAGTTCGTGGCCGCCCACGAGACGTACGGCAGGAATCGGCCGGTCCCGGATGGAGAGGATTGAAGCGCCCGTTCCGCGGTTTGCGGCGGCCGCCGGAGCCGTTCTACGACGCCGTGGTGATCGGCTCGGGCGTCGGCGGGCTGATCCTGGCCAACCTGCTGGTCCGCGAGGGGCTCGCGGTGCTGCTCGTCGAGCAGCACTACATGGCCGGCGGCTACTGCAGCACCTTCCGCCGCGGCGGCTACACCTTCGACGCCGCCACTCACTTCTATCCATTGCTGGGCAATCCCGAGACCCTGACCGGCCGGCTGCTCGGCGAGCTCGGCGTCACCACCGGCTGGGTCAAGATGGACCCGGTCGACACCTTCCACTTCCCGGACGGCACGCGCTTCGCCGTGCCCGCCGACTTCGACCTCTATCTGGCGAAGCTCAAGGCCGGGTTTCCCGAGGAGGCGGGCGCCCTGGACGATTTCTTCGCGACCGTGCGCGAGGTCTATCTCCTCGGCCTGCTGCACTACTTCCGCGGGCGCTCCGATCTGGAGCGGCTCGGCCCCTACCGCGACCTCACCCTCGGCGAGGTTCTCGACCGCCGGTTCCGCGATCCCAGGCTCAAGCTGCTGCTCACCGCCGACTGCCCGCACTGGGGCTCGCCGCCGGGCCGCACCTCGTTCGTCTTCGACTCCATGCTGCGGCTCTCCTACTTCCTCGGCAACTACTATCCACAGGGGGGCTCGCAGGCGTTCGCGGACGAGCTCGCCCTGCGCTTCGAGGAGCGGGGCGGGCACATCCTGATCAGCACGCCGGCGCGGCGGATCGTGATCGAGGACGGCGTCGCCCGCGGCGTCGAGATCGAGACGCTGCGCGGCCCGATGGCCGGGCTGCGCTCCACCGTGCGGGCCGGCGTGGTGATCTCCAACGCCGACCTCCGCCAGACCCTGGAGGAGATGGTGGGGGAGCGTCACCTGCCGCCCGGCACCCTCGACGAGCTCCGCCGCCTGCGCCCCAGCTTCCCCTGCTGGCTGACCCACCTGGGGCTCCGCGGCGTGCCGGGCGACGTGCTGGAGGAGGCGCAGGGGTACTACTGGGACACTTTGGAGATGGACCGGGTGGGGCGCGACGCCCTCCGCTTCAAGCTCTTCGCCCCCACCCTCTACGAGCCGGCGATGGCCCCGGACGGCGAGCAGATCCTGATCGTTCAGAAGGTGCTGGAGATGGACTACGGCGCCGTCACGGACTGGCCGGCCCACAAGCGGGAAATCGAGGACTTCATCTTCGGCCACCTGGAGCGGGTGATCCCGGGGATCGGCGCCCATATCGCGGTGCGCAGCAGCGCCTCCGCGCAGACCTCCCAGCGGTTCACCTGGAACCAGGGCGGGGCGATGCTGGGCTGGGAGATGTCCCCCGGCCAGTTGGGAGAGGGGCGCCCCGCTATCGAGACCGCGGTCCCCGGCCTCTACTGCGTCGGCCACTGGACGCGCCCGGGCGGCGGGATCACGCCGGTGATCGTCTCCGCGCAGCAGGTGGCGCGGCGGGTGCTGGCGGGCCGCTGAGAATGAAACGAAACGCGGGGCTGCCGCGCCTGAGAATGGGCAGCTCCTCCGCAGGGAGAGGGAAGGAGGAATCGTAGAGATGGAAGAGACAAGCTTTCGTGAAGTCGACGTCCTGATCACCGGCGCCGGGCTGGCCGGGCTGACGCTCGCCCGCCAGTTGCTGCTGGCCGAGCCGGAGATCCGCATCCTGATGGTGGACCGCGGGGCCGAGATCCCGAACCCCAAGCAGAAGGTGGGCGAGGCCACGGTCCAGGTGAGCGGCTACTACTACTCGCGGGTGCTCGAGATGGAGGAACACCTCCTGCGGTCACATTTCCTCAAGTACAACCTCCGCTTCTACTGGAAGTCGCAGCGGGGTGGCGAGGTCTGGGAGGATCTCAGCCAGTCGTATATCCGAAAGATTTCCAATATCGCCACCTACCAGCTCGACCGCAACCTGTTCGAGGCCGCGGTCCTGGAGAAGAACCGCGAGAGCGCCAGCTTCGAGCTGATCAACCCGATCGCCGGCCTGGACGTAGACCTGGCCGAAGAGGGGCCGCACGGCTTCCGCTTCGAGGTGGACGGCCGGGAGGTCACCGGCCGCGCCGGATGGGTGGTGGACGCCTCCGGGCGCAACCGCTTCCTCGCCCGCCGGCAGAAGCTCGAGCGCCCGAGCCCGATCAAGCACGGCGCCTCGTTCCTCTGGGTGGACGGACTGCTCGACCCCGAGAAGATCACCAATCTCGACCGCAAGGCCCTCCGCCTGCGGCCGGAGCGGGGGACGCTGGGGCATTTCCCCACCTTCCTGGCGACCAATCACTATTGCGGCGAGGGGTACTGGTTCTGGGAGATCCCGCTGCACGGCAAGACCAGCCTGGGGCTGGTCTACGACTCCGCGGTCGTCTCCAGCAAGGACGTCTCCACCGCCGACAAGCTGATCGAATGGATCTGCCGCGAGTATCCGCTCTACGCCCGCGATCTGCCGCAGCGCAAGGTGCTGCATCACTCCGGGTTCACCAGCTTCGCCCTCGACAGCGGCCAGACGATCTCCGCCTCCGGCTGGGCGCTCTGCGGCGAGGCCTGCCGCTTCACCGATCCGCTCTACAGCCCGGGCGGCGACCTGATCTCGATCTACAACACGCTGATCGCCGACTGCATCCTGACCCGCGACCGGCGGGAGCTGGAGGCCAAGGTCCGGCTCTACGAGCCGCTCGCCCGGGCGGTCTACGAGGCCTACGTGCCGAGCTTCTCCGTGAGCTACTGCACCCTCGGGGATCAGGAGTGCTTTTCCCTGCGCTACGTCTGGGAGCTGACCGTCTATTTCGCCTACTACGTCTTCCCTTTCATCAACGACCTGCACGTCGACAAGACGTTCCTGCCCACCTTCCTCCGCCGTTTCGGCCAACTGGGACCGATCAATCACGGCATCCATCGCCTCTTGGCCGCCTACTACCGGTGGAAGAAGGAGAACGTGGTCCTCGAGGCTCCCGAGCCGGTCTTCTTCGAGTTCATGGAAGTGGGGGCGCTCGCCGCCTCCGAGCTGACGTTCTACAAGGTCGGAGTCAGCCGGGATGAGGCCCGCGAGGTGCTCGACGAGCAGCTCGACAATCTGCGGGACCTGGCCCGCTGGACCGCGGCGCACGTCGCCTCTGTGGTGCTGGACGACCCCCGGGCCGTCACCAACGCCGCCTTCATCCGCGGCATCGACATCGACAATCTTCAGTTCGATCCCGCGGCGATGGCCGAGCGTCTCGAGGCCGCGTGCCGCGAGACGTCCGAGACGTACGTCTGGAGGTTCGCGGTCCCCTGCATGGCCCGTTTCCGCACCGAACGGCTGGTGCCGGCGGAGGTGCCGATGGAGGCCGTCGGATGACCGAGGACCACGCCCCGGGGCTCGAACGGGCCTTCATCGCGCCCGCGGAGCAGTGCTGCGTGCCGCGGATCGAGGGGGAGGTCCCAGCCTTCCTGCGCGGCACGTACTACCTGAACGGCCCCGCCCGCTTCGAGCGCGGCGAAGGCCGGTACGGGCACTGGCTGGACGGCGACGGCATGGTCTGCGCCCTCCGCTTCGGCGCGGAGGGGGTCCGCTTCACCTCGCGCTACGTGCGCGGCACGCGGCTCGCCGAGGAGGAGGCCGCGGGCCGGCTGCTCTACCGCTCCTTTGGAACGGCTTTTCCGGGGGACCGGCTGGTGCGCGGCGTCGCCCTGGAATCGCCGCTCAACGTCAGCATCTATCCATGGCAGAACTCGCTGCTGGCCTTCGGCGAGCAGGGGCTCCCCTGGGAGCTGGACCCGGAGACGCTGGAGACGCGCGGCGCGTTCAATTTCGGCGGCGCGGTGAATCCCGTGAGCCCGTTCGCGGCCCATCCGAAGATCGATCCGGAGACCGGAGAGCTGTTCAACTTCGGAATCAATTTCGCCTCCGCCCAGCCGAGCCTCAACCTCTACCGGTTCAGCGCCGACGGGAGCCTCGTCTACCGCCGCCGGCTGCCGCTCGGGGTCCCCGCGTCGCTCCACGATTTCTGCCTGTCCGCCCGGCACGTGATCTTCCACGTCGGCCCCTATGTAATGGATATGTCCCGCCTGGCCGCCGGCGGCACGCTGCTGGACGCGCTGCGCTGGGAGCCGGAGCGGGGGAGCGAGCTCCTCATCGTCCGGCGGGAGGACGGCGAGCCGGTCGCCTCGGTGCCGGTAGGGAGCCGCTACGTCCTCCACGGCATCAACGCCTTCGAGGAAGGTAACCGGCTGACGGTGGACGTCGTCGAGCTCGACCGTCCGGTCTACGATCAATATGTCCTCTCCCGCCTGTTCACGGACGTCGGACCAGGGCGGCCGGTCCGCTTCGTGATCGATCTCCAGACCGGCACCCTGCTGGAAACCCGCGAGATCGCCTACGACCGCGCTCCGGACTTCCCGGCGATCGATCCCGCGCTGGCGGGGCGATCGTACGAGGATCTCTGGATGCTGGGGATCTCCCGCACCGGCCGGCCGGGAAGGAAGTTCTTCGATCAGGTCGTCCACGCCTCCTGGGCCCACCCCGACCGGGTGGAGGTCTGGCAGGCGCCGCCGGGCTGGTACCTGGGCGGCGAGCCCGCCTTCGCGCCGGATCCTTCCGGAGAAGGGGGAGCCGTGATCTGCCAGCGCTTCGACGCGGAGAAGGGGGAGAGCGCCTTCCTGGTCTTCGACGCCTTCGCGGTGGAGAAAGGGCCGGTGGCGGTGCTGCCGCTGGCGGCGCCGGTGCATCTGGGATTCCACGCGGTGTTCGCGCCGGAGGGGTGACAGTTGCCCACGAAAGGCTGAAAGCAAGGACGCAAAGGACAGCAAGGACGTCAAGGACGAGGAGCCAGAGTTTCGCCGTCCGTTTTTTGTCCTTGATGTCCTTGTCGTCTTTTGGGTCCTTGTCTTGGCTTGTCTGCCGCTTCCAGGCGCTATGATCCGCCTGTCATGGCGAATCACGATTCACCCCAAGAGAACCTCTGGATCGACGGCAAGCGCGTTCCCGCCCGCTCGGGCCGGTACGAGCCAGTCTTGAACCCCGCGACCGGCGAGGAGATCGCCCGGGTGGCTGAGGGGGGGCCCGAGGACATCGGCGTTGCCGTCACGGCGGCGCGGCGGTCGTTCGAGCAGGGGGAGTGGCGGCGGGCCACCTCCTCCGAGCGGGCGCGGGTGCTGCTGCGGCTGGCGGAGAAGATCCGTGACGCCGCGGCTGAGCTCGCGAGCCTGGAATCGCGCAACGTCGGCAAACCCATTCAGGAGGCCCGCGGCGAGATCGAGATGGGCGCCTCTTGCTTCCAGTACTACGCCGGCCTGATCCCGGCGTTCGGCGGCCAGACCGTCCCGGTCGGCGCTCCCGGCATCGGCCTCACCTTCCGCGAGCCGGTCGGGGTCTGCGGCCTCATCGTGCCGTGGAACTTCCCGTTCGCCATCACCACCTGGAAGGTCGCTCCCGCCCTGGCGCTCGGCAACTCGGTGGTGGTCAAGCCGGCCTCCGCCACGCCGCTGACCGCCCTGCGGCTGGCCGAGCTGGCCGCCGAGGCCGGCGTGCCCCCCGGCGTGCTCAACGTCGTGCCGGGACCGGGCAGCGCCGCCGGATCGGCCCTGGCACGGCATCCGGACGTCAGCAAGGTCGCCTTCACCGGCTCGACCGCAGTCGGCAGCGAGGTGATGCGGACGGCGGCCGGCGACATCAAGCGGGTCTCCCTGGAGCTGGGGGGCAAGTCCGCCAACCTGATCTTCGCCGATGCCGACCTGGAGAAGGCCGGGGCCTCGATCTCCGGCGCCCTCGGCAACGCGGGCCAGGACTGCTGCGCCCGCAGCCGCGTGCTGGTGGAGCGGCCGGTCTACGAGGAGATCGTCGAGCGCTTCGTCGAGCGCGCCCGCGCGATCCGCGTCGGCGATCCGATGGACGAGAAGACCGAGATGGGCTCGCTGATCTCCCGCGAGCACCGCGAGAAGGTCGACGGCTGGGTGCGGCGCGGTGTCGAGGAGGGGGCGAAGCTGTGCACCGGCGGCCGGGCGATGACGGGGGACCCCTATGACCGCGGCAGCTTCTACGAGCCGGCGGTCTTCCGCGACGTCACCCCCGAGATGGCCATCGCCCAGGAGGAGATCTTCGGGCCGGTGGTCTCCATCCTGCCGTTCGATAGCGAGGAGGAGGCGATCCGGCTCGCCAACAGCTCGATCTACGGCCTCTCCGGTTCCCTCTGGACGCGCGACATCGGCCGCGCGATGCGGGTGGTTCGCGCGGTCGAGACCGGCGTCATCTCGGTCAACTCGAGCTGGAGCGTCCACCTGGAGATGCCCTTCGGCGGCGTCAAGCGGAGCGGCATGGGGCGCGAGCTGGGCCCCGCGGCGCTCGATCACTACAGCGAGTGGAAGAGCGTGTTTATCGCTACGGAGTAGGAGGCGAACGGGATGAGCGAGAAGGGCATGTTGACCCTCGAGGAGCTGGGCGAGCTCGTCGAGCGCGGCGAGATCGAGACGGTGCTGGCGGTGTTCCCCGACATGTACGGCCGGCTGATGGGGAAGCGGGTCACCGGCCCCTTCTTCGTCGACGAGGTCGCCCGCGGCGGCATGCACGCCTGCGACTACCTGCTCGCCTGCGACATGGAGATGGAGGCCATCCCCGGCTACAAGTACACGAGCTGGGAGACCGGCTACGGCGACTTCCACTGCGTCCCCGACCTCGCCACCCTGCGCCGGGCCGACTGGCTGCCGGGAACCGCCCTGGTGCTATGCGATCTTTTCGATCATCACGAGAACCCCGTCGAGGTCTCGCCGCGCCGCATGCTGCAGCGCCAGCTCGCGCGAGCCCGCGAGGCCGGCTTCACGGTGATGGGGGGCACGGAGATCGAGCTCTACGCCTTCGACGACAGCTTCGCGGAGGCGCGGGCGAAGAATTACCACGACCTGAAGCCGATGGGGGCCTACAACGAGGACTACCACATCTTCCAGGGCACCAAGGAGGAGGAGCTGATCGGCGCCATCCGGCGGCATCTCGGCAGGAGCGGCATCCCCATCGAGGTCAGCAAGGGGGAGGCCGGGCTCGGCCAGCAGGAGATCAATCTCCGCTACAGCGAGGCGCTCACCCAGGCCGACCGCAACGTCCTCTACAAGCACGCGGCCAAGGAGATCGCCTGGGCGCAGGGGAAGTCGGTGACCTTCATGTCGAAGTGGGACGAGAAGCACACCGGATCGAGCGCCCACGTCCACGTCAGCTTCTGGAACGCGGACGGCGGCGGCAACGCCTTCCGGGGGGACCGGCCAATCGGGCCGGTGGAGGCGAGCGACACCTTCCGCTGGTTCCTCGGCGGGTGGATCCGCCACGCGCGCGCCCTCACCGCCTTCTACGCCCCCTACGTCTCTTCCTACAAGCGCTACCAGTCGCGCTCCTGGGCGCCGACCACCATCGCCTGGAGCTACGACAACCGGACCGCCGGCTTCCGCGTGGTCGGCGGCGGACCGTCGCTGCGCGTCGAGTGCCGCATCCCGGGGGCGGACGCCAACCCTTATATTGTTTATGCCGCGGCCATCGCTGCCGGCCTCGACGGCATCCGCAACCAGATCGAGCCCCCCGAGATCTTCCAGGGGGATGTCTACGCGGCCCGCGAGCTGCCGCGCGTCCCCGGCACCCTCCGCGAGGCGATTGGAGAATTAGAGCAGAGCGAGCTGGCCCGCGAGGCCTTCGGCGAGGACGTGGCCGAGCACTACCTGCACTTCCTGCGCACCGAGCAGCGCAAGTTCGACGAGGTGGTGACGTGCTGGGAGCGGGCGCGGTATTTTGAGCGGGCCTGAAGAGAAGGAACACGGACTGACACGGACAAACACGGACCAACAGGGACCCCAAGAACACGAAGCCCGGTCTCTGTTGTCCCTGTGAGTCTGTGTTTGTCCGTGTCAGTCCGTGTCGCTTTTTCCTGAGAGGAGAAACCCAATGCGTCTAGCCAACAAAGTCGCCGTCATCACCGGCGCCGGCTCGGGAATCGGACGCGAGTCGGCGCTGCTGTTCGCCCGCGAGGGGGCCCGGGTGGTCGTCGCGGATGTCAACGACGATGCCGGCCAGGCGGTGGTGGAGGAGTTGCGGGGCGCCGGCGGCGAGGCGGTCTACGTTCGCGCCGACGTCTCGAAGGGTGCCGACGCCGAGGGGATGGTCCGCGCCGCTGAGGAGCGCTTCGGCCGGCTCGACGTGCTGTTCAACAACGCCGGCATATCCCACGCCAAGGACGACGACGCGGTGGCGACCGAGGAGGAGGTCTGGGACCTCACCATGAACATCAACCTCAAGGGGGTGTTCCTGGGCTGCAAGTACGGCATCCCGGCCCTGCGGCGCGCCGGCGGTGGCTCGATCATCAACACCGCCTCCTTCGTGGCCCTGCTGGGAGCGGCCACCCCGCAGCTCGCCTACACCGCCAGCAAGGGGGGGGTGCTGGCGATGACCCGCGAGCTGGCGGTGATCCACGCCCGCGAGAACATCCGGGTCAACGCCCTCTGCCCCGGTCCGCTGCGCACCGAGCTGCTGATGAAGTACCTGGACACTGAGGAGAAGCGCCAGCGGCGGCTCGTCCACGTGCCGATGGGCCGCTTCGGCGAGGCGCGCGAGATCGCCCAGGCCGCCCTCTTCCTCGCCTCCGACGAATCGTCGTTCACCACCGGCGCCACCTTCCTGGTCGACGGCGGCATCACGGCGGCGTATGTGACGCCGACTTAGAGTCCCGCTATTGCGCTTTGATGGCACAATAAGCACGCTATGGAAACTTCACACTCCCCCGATCAGGAGGACGCCCGGGATCACGTCGAGGCCGCCTGCCGGCAGGCGGCGGCGGAGGGCAAGCGGGTCGCGGTGGTCTTCGGGGCCAACTGGTGCCCGGACTGCGAGGCGTTCAAGCGCGCCCTGGGGCATCGCCTGGTGGCGCCGATCGTCGATCCCAACTTCGTGGTGGTGAAGGTCTCGGTGGGCAACCGGGACCGCAACCTCGACCTGATGGCCGAGTACGGCATGAACGTGGGGAGCGGCATCCCCTCGGTGGCGATCCTGGAGCCGGACGGCACGCTGGTCATCGCCCAGCGCGACGGCCAGTTCCGCAACTCCAGCGCCCTCCTCTCCGTCGCCGAGATCTCCGCCTTCTTCCAGCGCTGGATCCCGGGCGGTCCCGCGGTGGGCTGACGCGCTGCACTCAGGCGGCGGGGCTCGTGCGCTCGCCGCCGGCCTCGCTCCGCACACCTCCCGCGCAGACGCGGTTCTTCCCCTCGGCCTTGGCGCGGTAGAGCGCGAGGTCGGCCGACTCGATCAGATCCTCATGGCGCTGGCCGGGCGCCGGGGTCAGGGCGACGACGCCGAAGCTCGCGGTGACCCGCTTCAGGGGCGCCGCCTCGTTGGGGATCGCCAGGGCCTCGATCCCCTCGCGGAGCTGCTCGGCCACCTTCAGCGCGCCGGCCAGGCCGATCCCCGGCAGGAGCACCGCGAACTCCTCGCCGCCGTAGCGCGCCGCCAAGCCCCCGTTCCGCCGCGCCGCCGCCGACAGCAGGCTCGCCACGGATTGCAGGCAGAGGTCGCCGGCGAGGTGCCCCTGGGTGTCGTTGAGCAGCTTGAAGAAGTCGAGGTCGAGGAGGACGAAGGCGATCGACTGCCGGGTATGACTCCATTCCTCGGCGAGAGCCTGCTGCAGGCGCCGGCGGTTGGCGATGCCGGTCAGCTCGTCGCGCAGCGACAGCTCCTCGAGCCGCGCGTTGGCGGCGCCGAGATCGGCGTGGGCGCGGCGCAGCTCCTCGACCGTGCTCCGCAGCTCGACCGTCTGCTCGCTGACCCGCGCCTCCAGCCGCGCCGCCCGCTGGCGCAGGGCGCGGCCGCGGAGCCAGGCGTAACCCCAGACCGCCAGCAGCGCGGCGCCGATCCAGAGCGACAGCGCCCACGGCGTCTGGTACCAGGGGGAGCGGACGTGGAACGACCACCCCGTCTCCGGCCCCACCTCGCCGTTGGGGCCGAGGGTGCGCACGTGGAATGCGTACTCGCCCGGCGGCAGTCGGGTCAGCTCGGCGAAGGGCTCCGCCGTGGGGGCGCTCCAGTTGGCGTCGAGAGGCTCGAGGCGGATCTGGTAGCGCAGGCCGGCGCGGAAGGAGAGCGGCGCGAACTCGATCCGCAGATGCCGCAGATAGGGCGGCAGGTCCGCCGTCTTCGGCGTCACGCCGGGGGCGCCGCCGAAGAGGAGCGCGCCGCCGGAGGTGAGGCGCGCTAGCAGCGGGGAAGGGAGGGGAGCGGCCGGCGACCGGGCCGTCCCCTCGTAGCGGATGAGCCCCTTGTCGGTGGCCAGCCAGACCACCCCGTCCGGCTCGGTGAAAATGATCTCGATGCTGCGCCCCGGCACCCCGATGAGCGAGCGCGGCGCCGGTTCCCAACCCGCCCCGCGCCGCCGGGCGACCGCGGGAGGGTGAGAGTTCATCCACAGGTCACCGCCGGCGTCCTCGGCGAGGACGGAGAAATCGGCCTGGGAGCCGACGCCCGCGAGCGCCGGATCCTTCACCAGCGCGCCCCGGGATTCGTCGAGGCGGAGGACCTGCTTGTCCTTCACCGCGAGGATGCGGCCGCCGATCCGGAAGAGGTTGGCGCCTTCGCTCGCCGCGACCCGGCGGAGCCGCGGCTTCGCCGGCGCGGCCGGATCGGTCCGGACGCCGATCACGCCGTCGAGCAGTGTGCCGCACCAGACGGTGCCGTCCCCGCCCTCGACGATCGAGCGGATCTCGGAGGAGAATTCGGCGATCTTCCTCGTGAGGCGCCAGCTTTCCCCCTCCCGCCGGACCGCGGCGAGGCCTTCCTCCTGGCCCACCCAGACCCGCTCCGGGTCGGCCGCGGAAGGCGCGAGCACGTAGGTGGTCGACTGCTCCGAGCCGGGGACCATCGCCGCCGTCGTGCCGCGGATCTGGAAGACGCCGAAAGCGGTGCCGGCGAGGAGGTCGTCGCCGTGCGAGAGCAGGCTCCAGACGCCGGGGGGCAGGCCCGGCACCGGGCGCAGACGAGCGGGTGGTCCGGCGTCCGCTCCGGCCGTGGTGAACAGCCCTCCCGAGCCGCCGACCCAGAGAGCGCCGCGATGGCGCGCCACGCTGTAGGTCTCCCCCTGGAGCCCCGTCCGCCGGTCGAGGATCGATAGCGGGGAGGCGATCTCGACTCGCGCCAATCCGTTGTTGAGGGAGAGCCAGAGCGACCCCTCGCGGTCGGTCACCAGGCCGGACACGAAGTCGTCGGGAAGCCCCGCCGCGGTGTCGATCACCTGATCCACCGTGCCGTCGGGGCGCAGGAGGAGGAGGCCGCCGAGCACGGATCCCAGGGCCCAGCGGCCGTCGGCGAGCCGGAGGCCCTCGAGGATCCGCTTCGCCGCCGTCCACCGCGACGCCTCGGGCGCGAACGGCTCGGGCTTGCCGTCGCGCAACAGGAAGAGCCCTTCGCCGCGCACCGAGACGAGCAACCCGCCGTCGGCCGGGAGGATCTGGTCCACCCGCCGGCCGCGGAACACCTCGCCTCCGGGCACCGGCTCGAGCCCCCTCCCCTGGAGCCGCGAGATCCCCACCTCGCGGCTCCAGACGTAGCTCTCGGAGCCGGCGGAGAAGAGCGCCGCGTACGGCCGGTCCCCGGGGAAGGTAGCGAGGGTCGTGACGCGGGCGCCGTCCCAGAGCAGCAGCCGGCGGGAGGTCATGAAGGCGAACCCTCGGGCGATCGGCCGGATGTAGAGGACCTGTCCCAGCTTGCGTTGCTCGGGAGGGAGGAGGGGTAGCAGCGAGACGTACCGCAGGGTGCCGCCGCCGTCGGGAGCCAGGTAGCCGATCTCGTCGACCCCGCCGACCCCCACCTTCCCGCCCTCGCCGCTCGCCACCCGGTAGGCGGTCATCCCTTTGCCGACCTCGATCCGCCGCCACCATGCTCCGTCGAAGACCAGGACGCCGCTGAGATTGCCGAAGTAGAGGATGCCGCGAGAGTCGCGGGTGGCGTCGAAGAACTGGGTCGAGGCCTCCGGCAGGCTGGGCTCGTAGGTCTGGATCAGGGGGAACCCGCGCTCCTGCGGAGCGGCGGCCACGGCGAGGGCGCCTGCGAATAGAAGCAGGAGCGCAAAAACGCCGTGGAGACACTTGAGAGAGCGTGGACGCATGGGATCGAGCTAGGGGGATTCTACCCCGGGTCGGGGAGCACGTGCTCTCTGCTAGTATTTATACATATACGGAGAATCCGATGAGAGAGATAGCGAAGTCGCTCCTGATTTTGTGTGTGGTCCTGCTGATTCCCACGGCGGGCATCTGCGGCGGGGCCTGGGTGCCAGAACCGGGCAAGGGGGACGTGCAACTGGGCTTCAGCCGCAAGACGGCGAGCACCTCCTGGAACCGGGACGGCGACGTGTACACCAACACCAACGCCGCCGGCCAGATCAGCTATCACGACTTCCGCTATACCTACCTCTCGGGCGAGGTGGGGCTGTTCCCCCGTCTCTCCGCCCGCTACCTGGTCACCTATCTCTACGGCCTCGAGGGCGCGCACGTCGACGAGGAGAAGAACGTCGGCTTCTCCGACGCCTGGCTCGGCCTCAAGTACGCCCTGGCCAGGGGGGACTGGCCGATGGCGCTCGCCGCGACCGAGCGCACCCCGATCCTCTATGACCTCCCGGGTGCCTACAGCCGCTATCTCTTCGACGCGCAGGGGAACCGCCGCGGCGTCAGCCCCGAGTGGCGCGGCCTGCTCAAGCACGACTACACGCTGACCTACATGCTGAGCCACTCTTTCTACGAGGGGCGGGGCTGGATGAACTTCGAGGCGGGGTACACCTGGCGCGAGGGAGCGCCGGCGGATCAGGTGCCGGTCTACGCCGAGGTGGGCTATCCGCTCCCCTGGTGGGGCCTGACGGCCAAGGGCGCGATCACCTACATCAGGAGCCAGGGCAACGACTCGCCGCGTCAGCCCGACGACCGTTTCGGCTCCAGCGCGATCCTCAACTTCAACGACGCCAGCCTGGGCAAGGCCAGCCTGGCGGTGATCGTCCCCCTGAACTGGCGCGGTCTAGCCCTCGAGGCGGGCTACAACCAGTGGCTCTGGGGGATCTCGGCGCGGCGGTACCGGGAGCCTTATCTGTCGCTGGGGTACCAGTTCTAGGAGGGCTGAAAGGATTGACACGGACGGACACGGATGAACAGGGACCCGCACGGACAGAGCGGAAGGATGGCTTCTCTGTCCGTGCGGGTCCCTGTTCGTCCCTGTTCGTCCGTGTTCTTTTCCCTAGAAAGTGTCCCCGGTCGACACCAGCCACTGCAGCCGCTGAATCGACCCCCCGCCGTCCAGAGGGAAGGCGACGTCGAGGTGGAGGACGCCGCCGCGCGAGGAGCGGCTGGAGCCGATCCGCAGGCCGAGGCCGATGTCCTTGAGGATCTTGCGGTTCTGGCGCAGCACGACGTCGCGCTCGGTGAGGGTGTCGACGAACCAGGCCTGGCCGGCGTCGAAGAAGACGGCGGCCCCGAGGTGGGCGAGGTGGAAGATCTCGCGGTCGCTGAAGAAGCGCTGCTCGAGGGTCAGCAGGACGCGGCGGTCGCCGGCCTGGTAGCGGATGGGGTAGCCGCGCAGGCCGCTGTCGCCGCCGAGCAGGAGCTGGTCCTCGCCGTCCAGCCGGTGCGCGAGGTCGGCGCCGAGCGAGGCGTAGAAGACGTGGCGGCCGAAGTCGCGGACATACCAGCGGACGCGCCCGCCGGCGACGAGGTTCTCGGCGTCCCCTTCTGCCCAGCGGGTCGAGCCGCCGAGCTGGGCAAGCACGATCTGGCCCGGGGCGGGGCGCCAGCCGTCCGACACCGCGGTCTGCGCCACCCAGCGCGAGGCGTCGCCGCCAAAGGTGGGGGAGGAGAGGCCGACCAGCGCGCTGAACTGCCGCCCCAGGTTCAGATCCTCGGAGCGCTGGATGCGGTCGAGGTCCTTCTCCACGACGAAGCGGTTCTGGATCGACTGGAAGCGGAGCCAGGGATAGGCCAGCGTGCGGTCCGGCGGCAGCGGGATGCGGTCGATGGGCCCCTTGCCCAGCTCCTTGCCGCCGAAGAAGGGGAAGGGGCGCGAGGAGCGCTCGAAGTCGTCCCGCGAGTAGGTGAAGCCCGCCTCCCAGCGGTGGGTGGCGCCGTCGACCAGCCCGGACGAGAGGCCGCCGTAGACCTCGACGAAGTTGGTCTGGTGGCGGAAGGCGGTCTCCACCTTGCCCAGCGAGTAGAGGCTCTCCAGGCGGTCGTCGTGGAAGCTGCGCAGCCCGGCCGCCCAGCGCGTATCGAGCGAGTAGAAGGGGCGCTCGACCTCGAGGCGCTGGCGCCCGCCGTCGCTGTTGTCGGCATAGGAGAGGAGGAGGCGGACGCGGCTTCCGATCAGGTTCGGATCGGTGAAGCGCACCAGGTTGGAGGTGCGGTCGATGGTGCCGATCCGGGCCAGCGCGACCTCTTTGCCGGTGCCGAGAAAATTGCTGTCGCTCAGCGAGAAGCTGCTGCTGTTGCGCCCCCCCGCGCGGCCGAAGGAGGCGCCCCCCTCGAGCGTCCAGACGTCGCGGGTCTTCACCTCCACGTCCACCTTGCCGTCGCCGCGCAGCACCGGGCGGATGGCGACGTCGTAGAGGTAGTCGTGGGAGCGCAGCAGCCGCGCCGATTCCTCGACCAACTCGGGGGAGAAGACGTCGCCCGGGCGGAACAGGAGCTGGCTCTGGATCACCCCCGGCCGGGTGGTGCGGTGAAGGTGGTTGGCGATGCGGAAGAGCCGGTTTCCCTCGCCGGGATTCTTCTCGTCGAAAATGTCCTGCGCGACCACCCGCACCTCGCCGATGACGCTCCCCGGCGGGATCCCCTGAAACTCCGGCCCGGTTGCCAGCACGGGCGACTCCGGCGCGGCGGCCGGTGGCGAGAGCCGCGAGGAGAGCCAGAGGAAGAGGCTGGGGGATGGCTGGGCGCTCGCCGCAGGGGCGAGGAGAGCGGCTCCACAGAGGCCCAGGGCCAGGGTGAGCCGGAACGGACGATTGGAGACTGGCGGGCGGCTGGTGCCGCGGCTCAAATGCATGCAGAGACTCCCTAGAGGACCCGTCAGAGTGTACGGATCATAGCGCGGGAACGTCACCGGACGGTAATCACCCTGGCCCGAACCTTGCCTTTCTCTTCTCTCACGACCGTCGTCAAGGATGTTGCGAGGCAGGTAAACCCCTGATCCCAAAGCTTCCACGCTCCACAGGGGCCTGGAGCGGCCGGGACAAGGATTGCGAGCCGGGGATGACAAAAATCGGCGTTGTATTTATGCGTCGATTGACATATCTCCGTGAGCTGACCAAAATGTTCCGCAACGCATCCTTGAGGATGTAAGCCGTGCGATCGAGAACGGGTGGTCTAGCGCCCTTTTTGCGCTTGCCTCCACAAGGAGGGACTCGAATGCGTTGGAATGTGAAGCGGATGATCCTTGCCGGCTGTGGGCTGCTGCTGGCCGCCGCCGGTCCCGCCGGGGCGGCGGGACCGGAGCTGCCGGTCGTGCAGAGCCGGGACTTTGCCCTCACGGCCGCCCGGCTGGCGGTGGGCGCGCGAGTGCGGCTGGAGAATGTCCAGGTGGCGGAGACGGGGGAGGCGAGAGCGCTCGTGCTGGAGCGCTTCGAGGTGTTCGCGGACGATGCCGTGATCACCGTCCACGGCGACGCCGGCGACCGGGTGCTGCCCGCGCCGGCCAATGCCTACTTCCGCGGCGTGGTGGATGGGAGCCCCGGATCGCGGGTCTTCCTGGCCCGGCTGGAGGATGGGCGCTTCCAGGGGGTGATCGGCGAGGGTGGGGAGATCTTCCTGATCGGCGGCGACGAGGGCGCGGCGAAGGCTGCCGGCGGTCCGCTCGCGATGCGCCGCGTCGAACCGGCGCTGCTGAAGTCGTCCCGCGGCGAGCTGTTCAACTGCGGCGACGCGCAGCTCCCGGCAGGCCCGGGGAACGGGCCGGTGCCGGACTTCACGGCCTTCGCCGCGGCACCGCGGGAGAAGGTCGCCGCCGCGCACACCGGCAGGATCGCCATCGAGAGCGACTTCGAGTTCTACCAGCTCTTCAACAACGCCGCCACCGCCAGCACCTACGTCGGCAACCTGGTTGGCTACGCCTCGACGATCTACGCCGCGGAGCTCGGCACCTCCCTGGTGGTGCAGTCGCTGAGCCTATGGCAGACCAGCAGCGATCCCTGGACCCAGACGAACACCACCTGCAGCCTGTTCGAGTTCGGCAAGTACTGGAACCAGAACCGGACCAACGTCTCGCGCACGACCGCCCATTTCCTGAGCGGCAAGGCCACCGGCGGCGGCGTCGCCTGGCTGAACGCGCTCTGCCACGGCTCCTTCTTCTCCGGCGGCGCAGCCTCCTGCCCCGGCCTCGGCGCCGAGAGCACCCCCTGGGGGGGCGACTACGGCTACACCGGCAACCTTTTTGGTAGCTTCAACATCAACAGCCCGAGCGTGGTCTGGGACATCTACGCCTTTAGCCACGAGCTCGGCCACAACTTCGGCTCCCCCCACACCCACTGCTACGCCGGGATCGGCGGCAACGCGAGCCCCATCGATCAGTGCTATGGCAGCGAGAGCGGCTGCTACTCCGGCGCCACCTCGACCCCCGGCCCGGCCGGAACGGGGAGCGGCACCATCATGAGCTATTGCCACCTGCGGTCGGGGGGCTACGGCAACATCACATTGACCTTCGGCACGGGGTTCGGCTTCGGCGTGCAGCCCGCGCGCGAGGCGGCGCAGATGAACGGCTACATCGCCTCGGTGGCCTCGGGTAACCCGAGCTGCATCGCCCCGGTCGCGGCGTCGAACACCCTTTTCACCGACGGCTTCGAGTCGGGAACCAAGGCCTCCTGGCAGTAAAGGAGATCGCAGGATGAAGAAGTGGATGATCCCGGCCGGATGCGGACTGCTCCTCGCGCTGGCGCCGCCGGCGGCGAGCGCCGCCGCGTCCCGGCCGGCTGAGACGCCGTTGCGCGCCGCGGCCGCGGGGCGGCTCGTGGCGGCTCCGGACGGCGCCGGCGAGGCGGAGCTCGTCGAGCTCGCCGCCACCGTGGTCCCGTCGCTGCTGAAGCTGCAGCCCGGGAGCTCGCGGGTGGTGGCGGACTGGCCGGTAGCTCCCGGCGCCCGCCAGGAGATCGAGCTCACCCGTTTCGAGATCTACGCGCCCGACGCCCGGATCGTGAAGATCGAGGGCCGGGAGGCGATCGAGCTGCCGCGGTCGCGGCGCGCGTTTTTTCGCGGCCGGTCGGTGGACGATCCCGAGACCCGGCTGATGATCACGGTCGATCCCGATACCGGTGGACTGGAGGCGGTCGCCTACGGCCGGGAGGGGACGCACGAGCTGAAGCCGGCGGGGGGCGGGGGCTATCTCGTCGCCGCGGCGGAGGCGTTCCAGACCCGGGCGCAGCAGCCCGCCTGGTCGTGCGGACAGGAGCTGGACCCGCTGGCGCGGGGCTGGGCGTTCCCCTTCGATACCGCGGCAGGTCCCACCGGCGCCGCTCCGGCCGCCGGCGCCGGGGACGTCGCGGTCGCGGTTTCGCTGCGGACGGCCAGCATCGCCGTCGATACCGACAACGAGCTGATGCAGCTCAAGTTCGGCAATAACGTCACCGCCGCGACCAACTACATCGCCAGCCTGTTCGCCCTGATGAACGTGATGTACGAGCGCGATGTCCAGGTGCGGCTGCTGCAGGGCTTCACCATCCTGCGCCCCTCGACCACCCCCGATCCCTACGTCCAGAGCTCGCCCAGCGCCGCCAACGGCAATTCGCTGAACGAGTTCACCTCCTACTGGAGCGGAGGGTGCGGCGGCACCTGCTCGGGGGTGAGCCGGGCCCTCGCCATGATGCTCTCCGGCAAGCAGAGCTCGGACTTCTCGGCCTCCGGCATCGCCTGGCTCGATTCGCTGTGCAGCGGAACGCACGGCTACAGCTTCAGCCAGGTCTTCAAGTTCGCCCAGGACACCTCGGTCAACGACGCCCCGCTCGTGGGGCACGAGCTCGGCCACAACTTTGGCTCGCCGCACACACATTGCTATGCGCCACCGATAGATACCTGCTACAATGGCGAGGCCTGTTACACTGGTTCGACAAGTTGTCCGGCGCCGGTCACGATCAACGGCGTGACGAACGTCAAGGGAACGGTAATGAGCTACTGCCACCTGACTGGATGCGGTTCGACGGCGGTCTTCCACCCCCGCACCGTCGATCTCATCGCGCCGAAGATTCAGGCGCGTGTCGGTCAGTGCGTCTTTCAACTCGGTTCGGTAAACGGCGTTTTCAGCGATGATTTTGAACTAGGAACCACCGCCTCATGGCATTGAGAGGAGATCGCAGGATGGAGACTTCACGCTTGTGCCGGGCCACAGCCCTCGCACTCGGCTTCGCTCTGGTCGGGGGGGCCGGAGTCTTCGCCGGTACGCTCACCGTCCGCCCCGGAGTACCCAGCGTCGGCGGAGTGGCCCGCTACACCGGAACCCATGGACTCGAGGTCGACGTGGCGACCCCGGACCGCAACTCCGCCTATGTGCAGAGCAGCCATCCCGTCGCTGAGTCCGTCTACCGTCTCCGGTTCTTCGTCAACCTGCGCGGGCTGACGATGACCAACGGCAACGAGTTCGACCTTTTCGCGGCCTCCGACGGCGCCGATCCGACGCCGCCGGCCACCACCGGCAACGTCCTGTTCCGGGCTGTGGCCCGGCAGACGGCCGGCAAGAAGGTGCTGAGCGCCTTCGTGCGGACGGACCTCGGCGTCGAGACCGAGATCCCGTCGGAAGTCATTCTGGCGGACGGCTGGCGCATGGTGGAGATCGACTGGGCGAAGTCGACGGCGGGGGGCACCGGCACCGGCAACGGCCACTTCACCCTCTGGGTGGACGGCGTCCAGAAGGCCAACCTGACCTCGCTGGACAATGACAACGGCACCGTCAACTACGCCCGCCTGGGCGCGGTGAACGGCGTCGACGCGGCGACCTCCGGCACGGTCAAGTTCGACGACTTCGCCTCGCAGCGCACGGGCTACATCGGCGTGATCCAGCTCTTCAGCGACGTGCCGACCTCGTACGCCTTCTTCAAGTACGTCCAGGGGCTCTACGCCTCGGAGATCACCTCCGGATGCGCGGTCGGCCAGTTCTGCCCCGCGAGCAACGTCTCGCGCGAGCAGATGGCGGTCTTCCTGGTCCGTGCCGCCCACGGCGCGACGTTCGTGCCGCCGCCGGCGACCGGGATCTTCAGCGACGTCTCGACCGGCTCGTTCACAGCGCCCTACATCGAGCAGCTCTTTCACGACGGCGTCACCACGGGTTGCGCCAGCTCGCCGGCGCGCTACTGCCCCAGCGATCCGGTGACCCGCGCCCAGATGGCCGTCTTCCTGCTGCGGGCCGAGCATGGATCGTCCTACACGCCGCCGCCGGCGACCGGGATCTTCAGCGACGTCGCTGCGGACTTCACCCGGCCGTTCATCGAGCAGCTCTACAACGAGGCGGTCACCTCCGGCTGCGCCACCTCGCCGCTGCGCTACTGCCCGACGGATGCGGTGAGCCGCGGCCAGATGGCGGTGTTCCTCCTCCGCACCTTCTCCCTGCCGCCCCAGGAGATCGGGCCGTAGGCTCCGTCTTCCTGAAGGTGTGATCGGGGCGGGGACTTGTTCCCCGCCCTTTTCATTTGTGGCCCATCAGGCGCCGGCGGTCCGCGACCTCCTCCCTTATCTCCTTCTCCTCCTGAGGAAGTGGATGATTCTCGAGGCCCGGATTTTTTCCTCCACCCGGAACGGGGGGAGGTCAGGAGGGGGGCTTAGCGGAGTCCGCGGGACCGCTCCTTGTCTAGGACGGGCCCCCTCCTGACCTCCCCCTGAAGGGGGAGGAAAAGGGCCGTTGAGGGCGACCGCAGGTCGCCCCTACAACCTCCGGCACAAGGTATACGTGGGGCGCAGGTTGTAGGGGCGACCTGCGGTCGCCCTCAACGTGTCACGGTGTTCGGATGGTTGTCGCTCGGCAACCTTCCCGCAGGCGCCCTCCCTCTCCACTGCGTGGAGAGGGACCGAGGGTGAGGATTCGAAGGGCAGGTCCTGCTGGCGGGCAACGCGCGCCCTGAAAGAGGCGGCGCTGGGGCAAGCTGTTCTTCTGTGCCTACAGCCCGCCCAGGCTGAACGTCCGGACCAGGAAGGCGGCCATCTGGTCGCGGCTGACCTGGGCGTCGGGGCAGAAGCGGACGGGGGCGGTGGCGCAGCCGTTGGTGACCCCCTCGGCGGCGAGCTGCTCGATCCAGGGGGCAGCCCAATATGTGGCCGGAACGTCGGCGAACGTCGTCCCGGTGGCGGGCGGTGGGAGGTAGGCCGCTCCATGCTTGGCGCGCAGCAGGAAGATCGCCATCTCGGCGCGGCTCAGCGAGCTCGTGGGGCAGAAGCGCAGGGGGGACAGGGCACAGCCGGTGGTGATGCCGTCGGTGAAGAACTGCTCGATCTGGGGGGCCGCCCAGTAGGTGGTCGCGACATCGGAGAAGATCCCGACGGGCGGCGCCGGCGCGAAGGTGGAGCCATGCTGGGCGCGCACCAGGAAGACCGCCATCTCGGCCCGCGAGACGTTGCCGGTGGGGCAGTAGGTCCGCGGATTGGAGCCGCAGCCGCTGGTGATCCCCTGGGTGTAGAGGGTCTCGATGTAGCTCCAGGCCCAGTAGGTCGGGGGGACGTCGGCGAAGGTCATGCGCTCGACGTCGACGGTGACCGGCGTCGAGGTCACGGAGCCGTCCGTGTTCTGGACCCGCAGCGAGACCTCGTACACTCCGATACCCGGCGACTGGGTGTTCCAGTCCACCGGATTGCCGGTCAGCGTGAGAGTGCCCGTGGGCCCCGAGATCGTCCATTGGTGAGCCAGCGCGGGGCGCCCCGTGGTCTGGGCCGAGAGCGCGAGCGTCTGGCCCGCTCCCACCAGCGGCGCCACGGCGCCCATGCTGACGATGTGGGGCATCGGGTCGAGGACCATCACCGTCTTGGTGATCGTGGTGCAGAGCCCGGTGGCGCTGCACGCCTTCAGCGTGACCTCTTTGGCGCCCGGCGTGGAGAAAGAGACGGTGGGGTTCTGCAGCGTGGAGGTGCCCTGCGCCAGCGCTGGAGCGGCGGACAAAAGAAGCCCCAGGAGGGGGGCCAGGCCAACCCGGAGAAAGCCAACCTTTGCTTGATGCACGGGAATCTATAGAGCAAGCCGCATACCCGCGCGCCGCCGTACGGAAACCCTTTTGTAATCAGTAAGTTGAAAGAAGGAGGAGGCGCGGGAGTGACAAAGAGTGGCACCCCCGCGATCGGAAACTGTCACTCAGGGGAGCGACAGGTCGAAACCCCGGGCGAGGAACAGGGCCATCTGGGCGCGGCTCAGGGTGCTCGCCGGGCAGTAGCGCAGCGGATTGTTGGCGCAGCCGTTGGTGACCCCCTCGGCATAGAGCTGCTCGATCCAGCTCGCCGCCCAGTAGCTGGCCGGGACGTCCGCGAACACGGTGCCGCTGGCGGCGGGCGGCGTGTAGGCGCTGCCGTGACGGGCGCGCAGCAGGAAGATCGTCATCTCCGCGCGGCCGACGAAGCTCTCCGGGCAGAAGCGCAGGGGGCTGGTGGCGCAGCCGCTGGTGATGCCGTCGGCGCGAAGCTGCTCGATCCAGGGAGCGGCCCAGTAGCTCGCCGGCACGTCGGCGAAGACGCCGGTGGCCGGAGGCGGGGTGAAGCCGGCGCCGTGGATGCCGCGCACGAGGAAGACGGCCATCTCGGCCCGCGTCAGGGTGGTGTCCGGGCAGAATCTTCTGTCATCGCAGCCGGCGGTGATGCCGGCGGTCTGGATCGCCTCGATCTCGCTCCATGCCGAGTGGGTCGGAGGGACGTCGGAGAAAGTGGAGACGGCGATCCACTGCAGGGTCTGGCTGGCGAGGTCGGCGACGTAGATGCGGCCGCTCTCGCTCTCGCCGAAGCTGCTGATGTTGAAGGCGGTATCGGAGATCAGTGTCGGCGTCCAGGTGCCGCCGTTCGAGGCCACCCGCCAGATCTTGCCGCTGCAATAGTCACCGTAGAGATACTGGCCGGTGAGGAAGCTCGCCACCCGGCCGCGGTAGACGTAGCCGCCGGTGATCGAGCATTCGGGGGAGTGGGGGTAGTCGAGCACGGGGTCGACGAAGGTGCGGCCGGTGCAGTCGGAGTTGAAGACGGGGGGGTTGTTCACCGTGTCGCTGGTGTCGTTGTAGCTCGTCTTGCCCTCGCGGCAGTCCCAGCCGTAGTTCTGGCCGCCGGCGGCGCCCGCGGCCTGGAAGTCGACTTCCTCGCGGGCCCCCTGGCCGACGTCGCCGATATAGAGGTCGCCGGTCTGGCGGTCGAAGCTGAAGCGCCAGGGGTTGCGCAGGCCGTAGGCCCAGATCTCGTCGAGCCCGGGGGTGGCGCCGGCGAAGGGGTTGCTGGCCGGAATGGAGTAGAGAGTGCCGTGGTCGACGTCGATCCGCAGGAGCTTGCCGAGCATCGTGTTGAGATTCTGGCCGCTCTCGAACGGATCGCCGCCGCCGCCGCCGTCGCCGACGCTCATGTAGAGGTAGCCGTCGGGACCGAAGGCGAGATGGCCGCCGTTGTGGTTGGACTGCGACGAGTGCTCGATGGTGAGCAGGATCAGGGCGGAGGAGGGGTCGGCCACGTCCGGGTTGCTGGAGACATGGTAGCGGGCGAGCACGATGTCGCCGTCCGACACCCGGGTGTAGGAGACGTAGAAGAACCCGTTCGTCTCGTAATTGGGGTGGAACGCCGTTCCCAGGAGACCGCGCTCGCCGGCACAGCAGGCGATCAGCGACTGGATGTTGAGGAACGGCGTGGTCAGGAGTTGGCCGCTTTTGAAGATCCGGATGCTTCCCGGCCTCTCCAGGGCGAACAGCCGGTTCGAGCCGTCACCGGCGTTGGTGGCGCCGACCGGATTGTTCAAGGCCCCGGCGACCGGCACGATGGTGATCGTGCCCCCCGAGGTGGCCGCGACAGCCCCCCCGGCGCCGAGAATCAGGCCGAGCAGCAGGACAGTGGCAAGAAGCTTCAGGGAAAAGGGCGTGGACTGGACTCGATCGCGCATGAGGGTGCCTCCCGTTTATCGATCCTTAGACACCTTAGCATGGCTTAACGGGTGAGGGTCGAGACGTCGAACCCGTTGCGCCGCAGGTGATCGATCAGCAAGGTTCTTGCCGTGGCGGCGGGAGGAGCGGGGCAGGCCGGTCCGGCCCCCTCGGCCGGGGCCTCGGTGAGCGCTCCCTCCGGCAGCGTCAGGGTGAGCTGCCGGCCGCCGGAGCCGCCGGCGAGAAGGGAGATCCTGCCCAGGCTGTAGAACGGCGCCGCGGGGAGGGTCACCCAGAGGTTGTTGGGCAGGTGGATCTGCGTTTTGGCGGCGACGCTCAGCACCGGCCGGCAGGGCTCGGGATCCGGAAGGAGCAGCGAGCGCCCCTGCATCCAGGCGGGCGGGGGGACCCGCAGGGCGTCGAGCAGGGTCGGGGCGATGTCGAGGTTCTGGACCACGGCGGAGACCCTGCCCGTTTTCGTTCCACCGGGGAGCCGGACCAGCAGCGGCACGCGCACGGCGGTCGTGTAGCGCATGCCGTGGTCGGAGTAGATCACCAGGATCGTCCGGTCGAGCATGCCCTTCTTGCGTAGGAAGCTCACCACCTGCCGCACCTCGCCGTCGAAGTCGAGGATGGCGTCGTCGTAGAAGTCGGGGAGCCACCCTTCGGTCTGCTCCTGGCCGCGCGAGAAGCGGCGCTGGCCCGGCTCGAAAGTGGCGCCGTGGGTTCCCATCAGATGGACGTGGACGAAGAAGGGGCGCGGGTCGGGCTCGCCGAGGAAGCGGAAGAGGGCGGCCAGCCGCTCGTCGTCGCCGTGGTTCGCGGTGCGGTCGTCGGTCACCTGCCGGTAGGGGTCGGCCTGCTCGCTACGGGTCAGGAGATGGCGGAGGCGGCCGGCGAGGCGCTCGGCGATCTGCTGGAGGAAGTAGCCGCCGGTCTGCCCGAGCGCGCGGTCCTGGATCTCCTCCCGCCGCTCCCCGACCGGGCGGAAGTTGGCCCATTCGAAGGATTCGCGCAGGTTGAGATCGACCGCGTCGGCGTAGTGGCGCACCGAGAGCTGGGCCGCGCGGTAGCCGAGCCGCCGCAGGAGCCCGGGCAGGTGCCGGTAGGCGTCCTCGCCGTGGAGGACGTCGGGGGGGTAGATGACCCGCGTCGCGGTGGGCAGCCGCCCGGTGAGGATCGAGGTGATCGAGCCGCCGGTGTTGCCCGCGTTCGAGTAGGCGTTCTCGAAGACCAGCGACTCGCGGCCGAGCGCGGCGAGGAAGGGGGTGGTCTCGCGCGCGTAGCCATACAGGGAGAGATGGCGGGCCTCCACGCCGTCGCTGCCGAGGATGAGGATGTTCGGCCGGCTGCCCGGCCCGGTCGTGGGCATCGTCTCGCGCGGCTCCTCTCGCCCTCCGGCGATGATAGCCGCTCCGGCGGCGGCCAGGGTGAGCGCCACGCCCGCGGCCGTGGCAAGGGCGCGCAGGCCGTGACGGCGCAGCAGCGCGGCCTCGCAGCCGCGGACGGTCCGCCAGGCGGCGACCGCGAGCACCGCCAGCACCGGCGTATAGAGGAAGCGCGCGTATCCGCGCAGGGAGAAGATGCCGAAGTGGAAGACGGTATGGGTGAAGTTGTCCGCGAGCAGCAGGAAGGAAGCGGTGAGGATGAGGATCGGCACGCCGCGGCCGAGGATCCCCGCCGCCCGTCTGGAGAAAGGGGAGAGCGCCGCGGCGAGCGTCACCGCGGCTAGCCCAGCCGCTAGCGGCGGCAGGGCCGCCACTCCCAGGGTCCGCAACTGCTCACCGAGCCCGAGCGCGGAGAGGAAGGACGGCTTGGTGGCGAAGAACAGCCACTCCATGAAGACGGCGAAGAAGACGGCGAGCGCGGTCAGGGAGGCGAGCGCCGTCCACGCCGCGCCCCGGGAGATCTCTCTGACGTCTTTCAAGCCCGGCGGGACCTCGCGAAGTAGAGGACGCGCCGGCCGCCGGCGATCTCCCGCCGGCGCAGGATCTCGAAGCGGGCGGCGAGGCCGGCCTCGAAGCCGGGAAGATCGTAGTCCTCGTAGAGCTCGGCGTCGCGGTTGGCGAGGAGCCCCTGTACCCGCGGGTCCTCCCGGGCCACGAACTCGATGACCAGGAACGGGGAGAGGCCGCCGAGCCAGTCGAGGAAATCCGCCATCCCGAGGTTGGCCCCGATCACCAGGTGATGGATCAGCGCCAGGCAGAGGACGAGGTCGGGGCGGCCGCGCTCGGCGAGATCCTTGCGCTCGCGCCCGCGCCACCCCTGGCTGGGGGAGGGGTCGGCGAGGTCGCAGACCAGCGGCAGGACGTTGCGGACCCCCTCCCGGCGGCCGGCCTCGTAGAGCCGCTCGACGGCGTCGCGGTCGGCCTCCAGGGCGACGACGCAGCCGGCGTTGCCGGCGGCGATGCGCGAGTACTCGCCGGTGTTGGCGCCGAGGTCCCAGACCCGCTCCCAGCGCTGTTCGGCCACCGCCTCGCGGACGAAGCTCTCCTTGGCCTCGCGGTCCTCCGGGCGGTACCCGGGCTCCTCGCCATAGCCCGACCAGACCGATTCCCGGCGGGGGAGGGCGAGGCCGCGGACCAGCTTCGTCAGATTGCGCACGTTGGCGAGGATCAGCTCCTTGTGGAAGCCGGCGGCGGCGAGGTCGCCGCGCACGTCGCGCGCCGGCGCCTTCCAGGCCCCCTCGCTGCGGGCGTGCAGGTAGACGTGGGTGAGCACCCCCCGGCGCAGCAGGTCGCGCGGCGCGAGCAGGCGCAGGAAGTCGCGCGGCGGGATGCCGTCGATGCGGCCGCGCAGCCAGGGCTGGAACGGCACCCCCTTGTAGGCCTCGAGCAGCAGCGGGTAGAGGAACAGCTCGCAGAACTGACGGTAGCCCACCCAGGGCTCCCCCGGCTGCCAGCGGCGGAAGGAGAGCAGGTCGATGAACACCGGGCGGCAGCCGATCCACTGCACGTTGAACGGCGTCGCGTCCTTGAGCGTCATCCCCTCGGCGAGAGCGGCGGCGAGCAGCTCGAGCTGCAGCAGGGCCGCGTCGCGCAGCATGCCGAAGCACCACTCATAGGGGTACGAGATGAAGGGGATCCGCTCGTGGGTGAGAACGGCGGCCCAGCCCCCCTCGGGCACCGGGACTTCCGGGCCGGCGAGCCCGGTGGCGACGATCCTCCCCTCGGCCATGCCGCGGGCGAGGAAGTTCTTGCCGCGGAGGGCCTCCCACTCGGCGAGGGCCCGCGCTGTCAGGGCGCGATAGACATTTTCTCCGCGGTAGAAGACTCGGCCGGTGCGATCGCGAAACGAGCCGGGCTCAAACTCCATCCGGCGTTTCCGCGCTCTCGGGCTCGGCGGGTTCCGCCTTGCCGAAGAACGCCCGGACCCGGCGGAAGAACAGCTTGAGCGCCACCGCCGCGCCGGCGAGGCCGCCCAGGATGATCTGCAGCATCATGCTGCCGGAGGAAGGATCGAGATACATGCGCGAAAAATACCACAGCCGGCGGGCGGCGTGCCCGCCGGCGGGGGCTCAGGGGAGCGGCAGCGCGAACGTCCGGGCCAGGAAGGCGGCCATCTGATCGCGGGAGACCGCGTCCACGGGGCAGTAGCGGTTCGGACTGGTGGCGCAGCCGGTGGTGATGCCGTCGCGGTAGAGCTGCTCGATGAAGGCCGCCAGCGGGTAGCTCGCCGGCACGTCGGCGAACAGGGTTCCCGAAGCCGGGGGCGGCGTGTAGCCGCCGCCGCGCTTGGCCCGCTCGAGGAAGACCGACATGTCGGTCCGGTTCATGTAGCTCGAGGGGCAGTAGTAGCCCGGCTGGCAGGCGTAGGCGACGCCGTCGCGGGCGAGCTGCTCGATGTAGGGCGCCGTGCTGTCGCTCGCCGGCACGTCGGCGTAGACGGTCCCCGAAGCCGGCGGCGGCACGAAGTTGCTGCCATGGATGGCCCGCACCAGGAAGAGCGCCATCTGCGCCCGGGTCACAAAGCTGGCGGGGCAGTAGGAGCCGACCTGGCAGCCGGCGGTGATTCCCGAGTTCTCCAGCGCCTCGATGTACTTCCAGAACGTGCTGGCGTAGGGCACGTCGAGGAAGGTGTGGTAGGCGAACTCGGCGCAGATCTTGTCCTGGGAGCGCAACGCGGCTCCCAGCCCGTCGTTCTTGAGGAAGGCGGACATGATGGCGTCGGCCGGGTTAGGCGGCGTGTGGTGGCCGAACCCCTGGGTGTGCCCGAGCTCATGGGAGACCACCTCCTTGAAGCCGGTCTCGCCCACGCACTGGGCGCCGTTGTTCACCACCACGAAGGTGGAGAAGGCCCGGTGCCACGACTGGCCGTCGTAGGCCTGCGGATTCGCCGGGTCGTAGATCGCGCCGCCAAAGGCCAGGGTGCCGGAGCAGCCCGAGAGATCGGAGATATCGCCGCAGGGATCGTTGAAGACGACGGCGTTGGTGTCGTAGTCGAAGTTGCCCGAGCAGGCGAGGTTCTTCGCCCGGGTGCCGCCGTAGTTGAAGCGGATCACCGAGTCCGGGTGGTTGGTCCACGCCCCGGTCCCGGCCTGCACGGCGGCGACGCCGCCGTCGGCGATCCCGGTCTGGCCCGGGGTGGTGGCCATCACCGTCGAGGTGGTGCTGTTGTTCTCGTAGCCGAACCAGCGGATCGGCAGGCCGTCCGTATCGTCGTCGATGAAGACGCAGTTGGCGGGGGCGGTGTAGGCCGCTCCCGCGACCGCCGCGTCGGTCTCCTGGGTCTGGAGCTGCTGCGCCTCGACCTGCAGCCGGTTCCACGGCGCTCCCCGCGCCACGTCCCGCAGGTGCCCGAGCAGGAGCTCCTTGCGGTAGACGCCCACCGGCTCGTAGCTCTTGCCGGTGACCACCTCGATCCGGTCCGCCTCGGGGAGGGGCGTCAGCAATTCGCCCCCCGGGGCCTCGGCGAGGATGCCGTAGGACATCATCCTGGCCTGCCACCGGTTGTCGGGCGCGCGGTCGAGGAACAGCAGATAGTTCCTCCCCGCCTCGAAACGGGGAGCTCCCGCCACCGCCGCGGCGCGGCGCTCGCCTCTCCCGCCCGGCTCCCGGACCTCGAAGAGGGCGCCGGTGTCCGCCCCGGCGACCTGCCGCAGGAGCTGGAACCGGGTCACCGTGGTGGGGAGATCCCCGCTCTCATCGACGCGGGATTCGATCGCGGCCGCGAAGACCACGGCGCCGCTGATCCGGGCCAGATGGCCGAGGTTCGCCGGCGGCGCCACGGTGGTGGCCCCGGCGGGAAGATTTGCAACCAGGGGAGAAAAAAAGATCAGCGAAGCGACGGGTAAACACCTTGGCAGCAAGCGCTTGAGCATGATGATCTCCACGAAGAAGGAGCGCCCGTTGAAGGCCGTGCCTGCATGGAGATCCATCTGGCGAGCGGATCTCCGATACAGAAGGAACCCTGTATACAACCAGAAAAAAGTGGATTGAATTTCGGGCATGGCTTTTGCTCTGAGAAGATCGGCTGTTGTCTTTTTGTTTGCTCGGTCCGCTCGAATTGTTCAGGTTTCAAAGGAGTTCAACATGCGGCGAACCTCTCGGGTTGTAGTTCTCACCGGTTTGATGCTCTCGATGCTGGCGATCCCCGGCTTCGCCTCGACCATCGCTCCGCCCCGCAATATCGGCGCCCTCGCCAAGGTCAGCAAGGCCGTGGTGTTCGCCGAAGTGGTGCGCGAGTGGAACGAGGTCCACGGCACGGTCCCCTATACGGTGACCGCCTTCCGGACCGTGCAGGAGGTGAAGGGGAAGGTGCGCGGCAACTTCGAGGTCCAGGAGCAGGGGGGCATCGCCGGCACGGTCGGCGTGACGGTCCTCGGCGCCGCGAAGTTCGAGAAGGGGGGCCGCTATCTCCTCTTCCTCGAACCGGCCTCCGACGGGCAGCGGTGGCAGACGAAGATGCTCTCCTACGGCATTCTCCGCGAGGACAAGGAGACCGGGACGCTGCGCCCGCTCTCCCAGGCCGCCGATCTCCAGATCGTCGAGCGGCCCGGGATCGAGGCGATCGGCACCTACCGCGAGAAGGAGCTGCTGCAGTTGCTGGGCGCGGTCGCCAGCGGCGCCTCCCCCTGGTACCGGGAGGCGGTCGAGATCAAGCCCCTCGACCTCGGGCTGGAGAAGACCGCCGAGCTCGGTATCGCCGGCGCGGCTCTCAAGACGACGCCCGCCGCCTGCCAGTTCGTGACCTCGCCGGATGGCTATCCCACCCGCTGGACCACCTTCGAGACCGGCGGCTCGCTCGGCGTCTGGCACACGACGCCGGGACAGACCGGGATCGCCGACGGCGGCGTCAGCGCGGTCCAGGAGGCCGCGGCCGCCTGGAAGAACCCGATCTCCTCGGTGGTCAACATCAACTACGCGGGCTCCAAGGCCCGCAGCACCACCTGCTCGGGCAACACCGCCTTCGCGCCCAACAACGAGGTGGTCTTCAACGACCCCTGCAACGACGTGCCGGAGCTGGCGGCCACCTGCGAGGACGGCTCGACCACGCCGCCGAGCTGGACCTCCCCCTGCTGCGGCCAGGTGGCGCGCTTCCTGACCTATTCCGACATGAGCCAGTTCAACAACCATGACGGCGAGACCTGGCGGCCGATCCTCGGGATGTCGGTGGTGGTCAACAACGGCGCGCAGTGCGTCGGCGAGACCGACTTCAAAGAGGTGATCACCCACTTCGTCGGCCATGGCGTCGGCTTCGGGCACCACAACGACCCCGAGGCGACGATGTACGGCCAGCTCGGCGTCCACGCCTCGCGCGGCGCGGCGCTCAATCAGACCGACCTGGTCTGCGCCGAGGCCGACTACCACACTTTCCTCGACGTGCCGTACTCCACCGCCTCGTTCTGGAACTACATCGAGGCGATCGAGAACGCCGGCATTACCCTCGGTTGCAGCGCCGGCCTCTACTGCCCGAACAACCAGATCCAGCGCGCGGAGATGGCGGTCTTCCTGGTCCGGGCCAAGCACGGCGCCGCCTTCGTGCCGCCGCCGGCCACCGGCACGGTGTTCACCGACGTCCCCGCCGACTACTGGGCGGCGGCGCACATCGAGCAGCTCTACCGCGATGGGATCACCAAGGGGTGCTCCCTGAACCCGCCGCGCTACTGCACCACCGGCACCGTGACCCGGGCCGAGATGGCGACCTTCCTGACCCGCGTCAAGTACGGCGTCGACTACGTGCCGCCCGCTGCCCAGGGGGTCTTCCAGGACGTGCCGCCCAGCTACTGGGCCGCGACGTCGATCGAGCAGATGTACCGCGACGGCGTGACCAACGGCTGCTCGGCCACCGGGCCGCAGTACTGCCCGGAGGGCCGGGTGATCCGCTCGCAGATGGCGAAGTTCCTGGCGGTGGTGTTCAACCTGCCGCTGCCGCAGTAAGGAGAGCGCCATCCGGCCCGAGGAGCGGTTGCTGATCGATCTCTGCCTGGGGGGCTGCGATCTGCCGTCTCTCCAGGCCGCCGATCCGGAGGTGCTCTCGGGCCTCGTCTCCCGGCTGAGCGTCGAATCCTACGTGCTCAACTGCCTGGGTCCCCGCCAGCAGCGGCTGGGACCCCGGCAGGCGGCCTGGCTGAGCGGCCTGCGGCAGCAGGTCTCGGCGGCCACGGTGCAGAATCTCCTGCGCGACGAGGAGCTGGGGGAGGCCCTGGCCCGGCTGGCGGGCGAGGGGATCGACCTCATGCTGCTCAAGGGAGCGGCCCTGCGGGCGGAGCGGCGGGACCTGGCCGGCCGCTTCCAGTGCGACGTCGACGTGCTGCTGCGCCGCGAGCACCTGGAGCCGGCGGAGGCCCTGCTGCGCGGGATGGGCTTCCGTCTCGACGATTCCTACCTCGACCGCCAAGGGCTGCTGGAAAACCATTTCCATTTCGGCTTCGAGCGGCGCGGCGCGGTGGTCGAGCTCCACTGGGACCTCGACTCCTCCTCGCCGCCCGGATTTCTCGACCGCTTCTGGGCGCGCAGCCGGACCGTCGTCTCCCACGGCTGCGCGCTGCGCGTCCCCGCGCCCGAGCACCAACTGCTCTTCGGCTGCCTCCACCTCTCGCGCCATTCCTTCTTCGCCGGCCTGCGCTGGCTGGCCGACCTCAAGCTGCTGCTGCCGATCGACGGGGCCCGCGAGGGCTTCGCGGCGGAGGCGGCGGCGTGGCCGCGGCGGGCCGCCTATGGGCCGCTCTGGTATCTCGCGGCTTGCGGGGTGCGCGAGGCGGCGGCGCTGGCGGACGGCTTCGGCGCCGACCGCGTCGAGCGCGCCCTGCTCCGGCGTCTGCTCCCGGCGCTGCTCCTGGGCGAGCCCTGGATGGGCCTCCCCGGCTGGCGAGCGGCCAAGGCGCTCCACGAATGGCTCTTCTCGGAGGAGCCGCTGCTCTCTTTTCTGGCCGGGGCCTCGCGGGAAGGGATCTCCAGCCGGCTTCAGGCCTCCTGGGGGGAGGCGTGAAAACAAGGGACCTAAGGGACAGCAGGGACTTCAGGGACATCAGACAGGGCTTTCTTGGTCCTGATGTCCCTGGAGTCCCTGCTGTCCCTTAGGTCCCTTGTTCCTCCAGCCACTCCAGCGCCCGCGCCCCCGCCCCCTCGGGAGTGGCGCTCCTCAGCCTGTACGCCCGCACCTGCCCGGAGAGGCGCACCATGTCCTGCAAAGCCTGCTCGAACTGGAAGGTGGGGGACTTGATCACCGCCCTCAGCAGGTGGTGCGCCGCCTCGGACTGGCTCAAGGGGGTGAGCTCCCCCTCCGGCCTGGGCCCCCGCTCGATGACGAGCAGGCCGCGCACCGGGGGCGGCGCCGCGTCCGTCCCGGCGGGAAAGGGGTAGTAATCGGCGGGGAAGCCCGGCGGCCGTGGCGGGATCTTCTCCAGCAGGCGCGGCGAGTATTCGCAGTCCATGTGCAGGGAGCGAGGGAAGGCCTCCGGCGCCAGCGTGCCGTGGCGGATGGGGCAGAGATCGTCGGTCACCAGCCGCAGGCCGCTCGCCCAGAGCCAGAGCGTGAGGCTGGTCTTTCCCGCGCCCGACTCGCCAATCAGCAGACAGGTGCCTCCCGGCGTCGCCACCGCCCCGGCGTGGAGCACCCAGCGGTCGCGGGCGCGCAGCAGGGCCTCGTTGACCACGCGGTACTCCAGGTGGGAGCTCAAGGGCTCGCCGAGATCCCAGCGGGTGCGGCCGTCGGTGAGCGCGAGGCCCGTCCCCTCCGTCTCGACCGTCAGCTCGACGTCCTCCACCGCCGCGGCGCCGTCCGCCGGCGGGAACCCGGCCAGCAGGGCGTCGAGATCGCGCCGCGCCGGCTCCGGCGCGCCGTGGACGCGGAACGCCGAACCGAGCAGAATCCACCCCGGATTCCCGGCGCTCATTGCAAAATCTGGATAAATTTCCGCGTTTCGAGGTCACCCAGGAACTGCAAGAGCGCGCTCTCGTCGATGGAATCTTGTGGAAAGATCTGGCCTAGCTCTTGCAGAATCATGCTGAACGTATGTTGACCATCGGCGAAACTGCAGAGCAGAGCGGCCGTGTGATTGAGACTGAGACTCTCGTCGCTGGAGTAAAGAACCGCGCTGCCGTCGCCCAGAGGCTCGAGCTTGACGCCGGGTCCGAGGGAGAAGGTGGCTTGGGGATCCAGGTTCGTCATGGGTTTCAGCTCGTGGGTGTGGCTCTTGCAGGAGCCGATTTGGCGACCACGGCGGGACTATAGGCTGCGTCTCGGTAAGGGTCAAGAACGAGCAACATGTTCAAGGAGGTGTCTGATGGACCACAACTCGCTTTCCGATCGTAGAGTTTTCATCAAGAAGGCGGTCATGGGCGCCGGGCTCGCGTTTGCGGCTCCGACGATCCTGTCGTCTTTGGGTTCCGGCGCGCTGCACGCTCAGGCGAGTGGCCCGGTTGGCTCGGTTGCCGGTCGTCCCTACGGGAACGACGGCGGCTCGATGTAGCCAGGCGTTCCAACTGCCCCCATCCTGATTCGAGGTGGGCCGGAGCTCGATCTTCGGCCACGCTTCCTTCGTCAAGAATTGGACGCAGCCCGAGGTCAGCCCCCACCGGGCCGCCTCACGAAAGTCGCCTTCGCTTGTTCTGGCCCCGGCCCCTCTTGGCGGGGCTTTCGTTTTTGTCCTTGCCGGAGGGATCGGGTATAGTGCGCCCCGCGTGACGGGCTGGGGCCCTTCGCGCGGAGACACGCCTTGACTCCACCGTCCTCGCCGCCCTCGAGAGTCCTCGCCGTCTACGGCACCCGCCCGGAAGCGATCAAGATGGCGCCGGTCCTCACGGCGCTGGCGCGCCGGCCGGAGAGGTTCACCGTGCGCGTCTGCACCACCGGCCAGCACCGCGAGATGCTCGACCAGGTGCAGGACCTGCTCGGGCTCCGCCCCGACCTCGATCTCCGGCTGATGCGCCCCGACCAGACGCTCAACGGGCTCACCGCGGCGGCGCTCGCCGCCGTCGACGGGGTGCTCGCCGCCGAATCCCCCGACTGGCTCCTGGTCCAGGGGGACACCACCACCGCGATGGCCGCCGCCCTCGCCGCCTTCCACCGCCGCATCCGCGTCGGCCACGTCGAGGCCGGCCTGCGCACCGGCGATCTGCAGCGCCCCTTTCCCGAGGAGGCGAACCGGCGCATCGTCGATCTGCTCGCCGACGCGCTGTTCGCTCCCACCGCCCGCGCCCGCGATACGCTGCTCGCCGAGGGGAGCGACCCCGCGCGCGTCCACGTGGTGGGGAACACGGTGATCGACGCCCTGGGGACGATCGCGGGCGAGCTTTCCGAGCCCCACGAGCCTGGGCGGACGGAGGTGCTGGTCACCGTCCATCGCCGCGAGAGCTTCGGCGCGCCGCTGATCGAGATCTTCTCGGCGCTGCGGCGCCTGGCCGGGAGCTTTCCGGACGTCGACTGGATCTACCCGGTGCACCGCAACCCCAACGTCCAGGGCCCGGCCCACGAGATCCTCGGCGGCCTGCCGAACCTCCACCTCCACGCGCCTTTCGATTACCGCGAGCTGGTGCGCCGGCTGATGCGCTGCCGCTTCGCGCTCACCGACAGCGGCGGCATCCAGGAGGAGGCCCCGACCTTCGGCAAGCCGGTGCTCGTGCTGCGCGAGACCACCGAGCGGCCGGAGGGGATCGAGGCCGGGGTGGCGCGGCTGGTGGGGGCCGACCGCGAGACGATCTTCGCCGAGGCCTCGCGGCTGCTCACCTCCGAGACCGCGTACCTCGCCATGGCGCGCGCCGGCAACCCCTACGGCGACGGCCACGCGGGCGAGAGGATCGCCGCCATCCTGGCGGGCGAGCCCTGGACTCCGTTCACGCCGGCATCCTGACCATGGCCGGCAAGCGGGTCCTCGTCATCGGCTATTACGGCGACGGCAACACCGGGGACGAGGCCGTCCTCACCGCCATGATGCGCGGCCTGCGCGAGGGGCGCCCCGATCTCCGTTTCATCGTCCCCGCCTACTCGGCCGATCCCGAGCGGCTGCGCGCGAGCCACGGCGTCGAGTCGTTCCCCTTCCGCGACATCGGCCGCATGCTCGACGCCGTCGACGCGGCCGACCTGGTGGTGCTCGGCGGCGGCGGCCTGCTCCACGACTACGTCGATCCCCGCCCGGAGACGATGTTCACCGCCGGCCACTTCGGGCTGAGCTACTACTGCGGCATCCCCTGGCTCGCCGCCCGGCTGGGCAAGCCGGTCCTGCTCTACGCCGTCGGCGTCGGCCCCCTGCTGTACCCCGCGGGCCGCGAGCTGACCCGCGACGTGGCGCTGGCCGCCGGCGGGATCACCGTGCGCGACGCCGCCTCGGCGGAGATCCTCCGCGAGCTCGCCGGCGCGGACCTCGCGGTCGAAATCACCGCCGATCCCGTCTGGCGGCTGGTTCCGGCGGCCGGCGAGCAGCTGCAACGGCTGCTGGCGGAGACCGGGATCGCCGGCAGGCGCTGGCTGGGAGTCGCCGTCCGCAACTGGAACGTCGGCGTCGACCAGGCGCGCTGGGAGGAGGAGCTGCTGGCGGGGATCGCCCCCTTCGCAGCCAGGCAGGGGCTCGGCGTCCTGTTCCTGCCGTTCCAGCACGCGGGGACTGGTCTGCAGAACGACCTGGACCTCGCCCGCCGGCTGAGCGGGCGGCTGGGCGGCGTGCCCACCGCCGTCCTCGAGCGCCCCTGCCCGCCGGAGGAGCTGGCCGGCGCGCTCGGCGCCTGCGAGCTGCTGGTGGGCATGCGCCTGCATTCCATCCTCTTCGCCTGCATGACCGGCACGCCGTTCGTCGCCCTCGACTACGACCCCAAGGTGCCGCTCCACGCCCGCCTGCTCGATCCGGCGCCGCCGGTGCTGCCGATCGGGAATCTGGCCGCCGCGGAGCTGCGGGCGGCGCTGGAGCGGGTCTGGAGCGGGCGCGAGGACTGGGCCGGCCGCGGCCTGGAGCTCGCCGCGGCGATGCGGGCGCGCGCCGGACGCAACGACGAGCTGGCCGGAGCTCTCCTCGACGCCGCCCCGCGCCCCCTGCCGCGCCGGCTGCGCCACCGCCTCCTCGGCGTCCTGCGCGAGCGCGAGGAGCTGCGCCTCGCCGGAACTCCGGCGGAGGCGTTGCGCGCCGGGGGCTGGCCGCCGGCTCTGGGCGCCGCCAGTACCCTTCAGCCGGTGAGCCGCGAGGTGCGCATCCTCGCTCCGGCCTTCTTCGATCCCCAGGGCGAGCGGGTGTTCCGCGGCGGCGCCGAGCGCTACCTGGTCGAGCTGGCGCGGGTCGTCGAGCGGCTCGGTCTCCCCGTCGAGGTCTTCCAGCCGGCCGCGGAGCCGTGGGTGCGCGAGACCGACGGCCTGCGCGTCCATGGGCTCGCCGTGGAGGGGTACGCCGGGCTCGACCGCGCCGTGCTCGCGGCCACCGGCTCCCGCCCGCTGCTGATCATCCATCTCGCGTTCTACACCGCCGGGCCGGACACCCCCCGGCCCGCCCTCGGCATCAGCCACGGCGTCTACTGGGACGATCCCGCCTCGCAGACTCCGTCGCAGTTCCGCTGGCACCGCGCCCAGGCGCTGGAATCGCTGCAGCACCTGGATCTGGCGGTCTCGGTGGACACCAACACGATCAACTGGGTGGCGGCGACCTCGGCGCGGCTGGCGGAGCGGATGGTCTACGTCCCCAACTTCGTCGATCTCGAGGAGTTCCGGCCCGCCCCGCGCGAGGGGGCGCCGCTCACCCTCCTCTTCCCGCGCCGGCTGGTCGCGGCCCGCGGCTTCTGGCTGGTGGCCGAGATCCTCCCCGGTCTGCTGGCGGACCATCCCGGGATCGAGATCCACTTCGTCGGCGAGGCCGCCGGCGAGGAAGAGGAGGAGGTCCGCCGCCTGGTGGCGCTCGATCCCCGGCGCGTCCACTGGCGCTCGCTGCCGCCGGAGCGGATGCCCGAGGCCTACGCGGCGGCGGACGTGGTGCTCATCCCCACCCTGCACAGCGAGGGGACCTCGCTCTCGGCCCTCGAGGCGCAGGCGGCCGGCCGGACGGTGATCGCGACCCGCGCTGGCGGCCTGCCCGACCTCGTTCTCGACGGCTACAACGGCCTGCTGATCGAGCCGGACGCCGGCGCCCTGCGCGGCGCCGTCGAGCGGCTGATCCTCGATCCGGAGCTGCGCGAGCGCTTGGCGCGGCAGGGGCTGGCCACCGTCCAGCAGTTCGGGATCGAACGCTGGCGGACGCGCTGGGAGGATCTCCTGCGAACGTTTCTTCCCCTGGAAAGGGATGCCATGGACGAGACGCGACCCCCCGACCCGCCGGCCCTGCGGGCCCGGCTCTTCGAGATCGAGGGCACCCTCGCCCGGCTGCGCGCCGACGCCGCCGAGCGGGAGATCGGCGGCCGTCTGCTGCTCTACGAGCGTGACGCCCGGCTCGCCGCCCGCGAGGAGAGCGAGCGCGAGGCCAGGGAGCGCCTGCGGGAAGCGAGCGCCGCGGGCGAGGCCCTCGCCGCCGAGAAGCGGCAGCTCGCCGAACGGCTCCAGGAGCTCGACCGCGAGCGCGCGGCCCTGCGCGAGCAGCGCGACCTGATCCTCGCCGAGCGCGGCGACCTCGACCGCCGGCTGACCGCCGTCGAGCGCACGCTGGCCTATCGCCTCGTCTCCCGCTTCTGGCGCCTGATGCGCGGCGTCTTCCCCGAGGGGTCGCGCCGCCGCAAGGTCTACCGGCTCGGCCGCCGCGCCGTGGGTAAGCTGCTCGGCGCCGGCGATCCGGCAGGGCCGGCGGCCTCGTGGCAGGAGGGGATGGGGGGCGCCCCGGCGGAAGCCGCCACGGACGCGCCGGACCCGCGGGCCGATCTCCTCCATTTCGAGGCGCGGGTGCGCACCGGCGGCGCCGGGCGGGTGGTGGCGATCTTCTCCGGCACCCAGCTCCTGGAGAGCGAGGGGCAGCGCCCCACCCAGCTCGCGCTCGCCCTGGCGCGGAGCGGCGTGCCGGTGGTCTTCGTCTACTGGCGCTGGTGGGACAACGAATGGCGCCCCCAGGACCGGCTGGAGGAGGGGATCGTCCAGATCCCGATCGACGTCGTGACCCGGCGCCCCGAGACGCTGACCGCCGCCTTCGAGGGGCTGGAGCGGATCGCCCTCTTCGAGTTCCCCCACCCCGGCTTCTTCGAGACCCTCGCCGGCGCCGCCTCGGCCGGCTGGATCACCGTCTACGACGTGCTCGACGACTGGGAGGAGTTCCACCGCGTCGGCCAGGCGATCTGGTACGACGAGGAGTTCGAGCGTCACCTGATCGGCGCCTGCGACGCCGTCTTCGCCATCAACGAGCCTCTGGCCCGGCGCGTCCGCGAGCTCGGCGGGGAGGGCGTCGAGCTCGCCGGCAACGGCCTGAAGACCGGGATCGAGGAGGTCCGCGAGCCGCGCCCGCTCGCCCGCGGCGAGATCACGGCGGGCTACTTCGGCTACCTGGCCGGCGCCTGGTTCGACTGGGAGCTGATCGCCGAGGCCGCGCGCCGCCGCCCCGCCTGGCGCTTCTACCTGATCGGCTACGGCGGCAGCCCGGGAGGGATGGCGCTCCCCGCCAACGTCGAGCTGCTCGGCAAGCAGCCGCAGGCCGACCTCGCCGCCTACGCCGCCAACTGGGACGTCGCCCTGATCCCCTTCAAGCCGGACCGCCTCGCCGCCGGGGCCGATCCGATCAAGACCTACGAGTATCTCGCCATGGGACTGCCGGTGGTGGTGACCGGCGTCTACCCACCCACCGGCGGGGAGGCGTTCGTCGCCCGCGCCGAGGGGGTGGAGGAGCTCCTGGGCGAGATCGAGCGCGCCGCCCCTCGCCAGGAGCCCGGGGAGATCGCCGCCCGCCGCGCCTTTGCCGCCACCTGCACCTGGGACCACCGGCTGGAGGCGCTGCTCGCCGCGCTCGCCGAGGGGCGGCAGAGGGTGGCCGAGAAGCGCGCCCTGCTGGGAGAAGCGGCGCCATGAAGGTCCTGTTCGTCTACAAGTATCTGACCCTGGGCGGCGTCGAGGCCGTCCTGCGCGCCCGTCTCGACGGGCTGGCCACCTCGGGAATCGAGGCGCACGCCTGGTTCTTCCACGATTACGGCGGCCGCTCGATCTTCCGCGGCCGCGAGGACCGCCTCCACGTCGGCGCCGTCGAGGAGTGCCTCCGCTTCGCGCGCCGGGAGCGGTTCGACCTGCTCAGCTCGATCGACACCGAGGAGGTGCTCCCCGGCTTCAACGGCACCGCCGGCGGACCGCGGCTGGTGATGGAATGCCATTCGGCCTACCTCGCCAACATCGAGTATCTGCGGGGTCTCGCGGCGCACCGGCCGGCCGCGGTCTTCACTCCTTCCGAGGCGCAGCGGCGGCTGGTGCTGGAGCGGGCGGGGCCGGGGATCGCGGTACGGGTCGTCCCCAATCCCCTGCGCGAGGAGTTCGTCGCCGAGCCGGCGCCGTTTCCCGCGCCGCCGCCGCGCCCGGTGATCGCCTGGATCGGCCGTCTCGACGATCACAAGAACTGGCGGGGGTTCGTGGAGATCGCGGGCGCCCTCGGCCGCCGCGGCGCCGGGCACGAGGCCTGGATCATCGGCAAGCCGATCGAGGCGGACGGTCCGGCGCGGCTGCTGGAGGCGGCGCGCGAGGAGAAGGTCCTGCGCGGTCTGCGCTGGTTCGGAGCCCTCCCTTACGGCCGCATCCCGAGCTTCCTCGACGCCGTGCGGGAATCCGGCGGGGCGGTGGTCTCCACCTCGCGCGGCGAGTCGTTCGGCCTCACCATCGCCGAGGCCATGGCCCGCCGCTGCGCCGTGGCCGCGCCGGACCACAGCGCCTTCCCCGAGTTCGTCGAGCCGGGGAAGACCGGCTCTCTCTTCACCCCCGGTTCCGCCGCCAGCGCCGCCGACCGCATCCAGGAACTGCTCGCCGACGCCGGGCTCCGCGCCGCCCTTGGAGGGCGGGCGCGGGAGTCCGTGCTGGCGAGGTTCGCGCCCGAGCCCGCCCTGGCGGTGCTGGCGGCGGAGCTGCGGCGGTTGGGGTAGGGCGGGCTCAGGGGCGGCAAGCCCCTCCGCTCGAAACCGCCGTCACCACGCCGTTCTCCGCCTCGATCCTCTTCTGGTAACAGATCCCGTCGGTGCTGTACGCGGAGTAGTCCTGGGAGCTCTTGCGGTCCTGGAACCCGGTGACCGCCCCCGAGGCGTTGAACAGCAGCGTATCCGTGGACTTCACCGCGTTGGAGACGGTGGCGAGGGCCGGGCGGCCGCCTCCCACCCGGGCGTCCTGGCTCTCGAACTTCTGATCGACCGACGTCGTCTGCGCGCCGGAGCCGTCGTCGTTGGCGACGAAGGTGTAGTCGAGGGCCAGCGGATAGGAGAAGTGGCGGTCGGAGTGCGCGACGGCATGGGGGCCCGTGGTGTCTACCGCCGAGACGATCTCCGTCCCCTGCCGGATCTTCTGGATGTATTCCGTCGCCGAGATCAGGAACCGCTGCTGGTTCGAGAAGCTCACCGTCTGCCGGACCGTGGTCTGCACGCGGCCGTGCGAGGTGTCGACGTACCCCGCGATCGTGAACCGCCGCTCGGAGGTCGTCGACACCGTGCCGCTGACCGTGCCGTCCTCCGCCGTCGCGAGGTCCTCGCGGATCGTGGCGGGCTGGACGGCTCCGAGCGTGTTGCGGGTGACGGCGCCCGTCACCTGGCTCGCGCCGTGATCGAGATAGAGCAGCAGCGACGCCGCCACCGTGAAGTAGTTGTTGGCGTTGTAGACGCTGACCCCCACCTGGTGCGGCTGGCCGTCGCTGAGCACCCCCGCGAACGGCGTCAGATCGACGCGATAGGGGAGGAAGTTCAGCGTCTGGACGCTCGGGATCGGCCGCCAGAGCAGCGGATCGATGGCGCCGGTGAACAGCCACGGGTAGACCGGCGCGACGCCGGCCGGCTGGCCGTCGATGGTCACCTCCGCCTCGCGGAACGAGGTCCCCGGGCAACTGAAGAGAACGCCCGCCACGTCGTCCGGCACGCAGGTGAACCAGAACTCGTCGCTCGACTGGCTCTGCGGGATGACGTCGAGATACGCCGCCTCGACGTTGGCCGGCAGCGAGAAGGTCGGCGCCAGCACGCTCGACGTCGTGGCCAGCAGGGCCGCGCCCCCCGGAGCGGTGGACAGCGGCAGGACGGTGTCGGCCGTCCGCGGCGCGGGAGCCGTGGCGGAGGCGGGGTAGAGGAGCACGCGGGCGCTGCCGTGGATGATCCCCGTGTAAGTGGAGTTGACCAGATTCCCGAGGTTCACGTCGCCGGCCTGCGCGGTGCGGAACAGCGGGCTGTAATCGGTGAGATCGCGCTCCACGTGCCACGACGGGCTGACGCTCGCGGACGGCTCCATGGTGGTGCCGAAATAGATGTTCACGTGCCCGAGGGCGATCTGCGCCGTGCGGTCGAACTGGCGTCCTGCGGTGACCGAGAAGTCCGCCTCCAGGACCACCTTCGACCAGGGCGCCGGGCAGGCCGCGGGGGGCGTGTAGGCGAACGGCTTCGGCGAGAAGTCGGCGAACGTCAGGTCGGAGTAGAGCTGCACGACGCAGGGAGTGGTGCCCGGCCGCGACACCGGCGGATCGGCGGTCGCGGTGTTCGAGGACCCGATCTGCTGCGCCATGCCGGGCGCCGCGAGAAGAACGCCCGCGAGCAGGGCCTGCCACCGGGGGAGCCGTGAGAATCGATTCATGGGGATGCTCCTTTCGAGATCTTGGAACGACAGCTTTCAGGCGAAGCATCGTACCGCACCCAGATTCATGGCGATCTTGCGCGAATTCATCTGAAAAAAGTAAGCTACTATGCTTATTCTCTTAGGAGGGTAATCATGATTACCAGAAAGTTTGTGGCGATGGCGGGGCTTCTTCTGTTCGCGGGTGCGGCGACGTCGGTGATGGCCCAGAGCGATTCGACCGAGATCCCCAGGCCGACGGGCGAGTTCGGCGTGGGGACAGTGGTCTGGGACTGGGCGGACCCGAAGCGGCCCGACGAGCTCACCGCCGATCCCGAGGACGTGCGCGAGATCATGGCCCAGGCGTGGTACCCGGCCGATACTCAGGCGGCGGCGGCCACGCACGTCTATGCTCCCCTGGACAAAGACGAGAACACGGCCGGCTGGAGCCAGCCCTCCGTGCCCTTCACCTCGCAGGTCCGCAAAGCGCCCCTGATCGTGATCTGCCCGGGTTCCAGGACGGCCCGGTACTACTACACCTCGGTCGCCGAGGACCTGGCGAGTCACGGCTACATCGCGCTGGTGCTGGACAGCCCGCACATCGGTTCCACCCGCTACCCGGACGGCCGGTACTTCCCCCCCGTCTTCATCCCCACCCCCGAGATGGTGAACGGTCCCTCCTACGAACCGATCGACCAGTTCCTGGAGCTGCCGGGGGTCCTGGGAGCCGGCGATGTGATGTTCGCGCTCGACCAGCTCAAGAAGGTCGCCGACAACGACCCTGCCCAGCGCCTGGCCGGCAAGATCGATTGGCACCGCCTGGGCGCGTACGGCCATTCGCTCGGCGCCCGCACCTGTGGGGGCGCCGTGATGACCGACCCCCGGTTCGCGGCTTTCGCGATGGTGGAAGGCGCGGTCTCGAAGGGAGACCGGGTGCTGGGGCTCAAGACGCCCTTCCTGATCGTTCTCGGCCCCTATCTGCCGGTGGGACCCAGGAAGACCATCCTGGACTCCCTTCCGAGCCGCCGCGCCGAAGCCTACCTCCTGAACTGGAGCCAGTTCCGCCACAACAACCTCAACGACCTGGGGATCATCTACCCCCAATCTTTTCCCTCCGTGACCGATCCGGTGATGCTGATGGAGCAGGGGAGGGTCGTCCTGCGCACCTTCTTCGATCAGTACGTACGGGGGACGGGGGCCGGCACGCTGTCCCTGAATCAGCCCCCCGGGATCACGGTGCAGTACTACCCCAAGCCGAACGGGAACTAGGAGACGTCCGCCTCACCGCGATCGTGCAGTCCCCTTCCAGGTAGCTGTCGTCGTAGCCGGGCTCTCCGCCGAGAGCCCGGCAGAAGGCGACCACGTTCTGGCGGCGGTGCCAGTAGAGCCAGTCCTCGCCGGCCCAGAACTGCGAGCTGAGGAAATTGAACACCAGCGCCCGGCCCGCGGCCGCCCAGGCCGCGCGCAGGGTGCGATGGAACTGCGGATTCGGGAGCGTGTTCAGGGAGCCGCTGAAGATCACCACGTCGGCCCCCACCTGGAGCTTCCCGGGCTCCCGCACGAAATCCGCCGCGATGATCTCGCAGTTCTCGTACTTCTTCCGGCGGGCCGCCCGGATCGTGGCGGGGATGAACTCCAGCCCCGTGTAGTGGGCCGGAACGATGCCGCGCTCCAGGAGATGGCCCAGCAGATCGGCCCGCCCGCAACCGACGTCGAGAATTCTCATCCCCGCCAGCGGAAAGCTCCGGGCGATGGCGTCGAAACGGAGCCGCTGCCCTTCCGGGCTGGCCCAGAGGAGCGCATGAAACCCCGTCGCCCCCTGCTGGCGAGCCTCGTGATAGGGGTACAGGTAGCCGGGGACAGGGTCGGTGGATTTGGGCATGCGCGATTCTGCCATGCCGGGGCCCGCGGACGCCCGCTCAGAGGCCCAGCGGATTGGGGCTCAGCTTCGTGTAGCGGTTCTCCGCCGCCCACAGGCTGAGGGGGATCGCCGCCAGCTCGTCGACCACCGGCACCGCCCTGCCGTCCTTCGTCAGGTCGATCGTCTTGATGTAGTGGCGGCAGGTGTCGCAGGCCTCGACACGGACGTGGCCGAGCTCCTCGGCGATGTAGACAGGGAGCTTGTCGACGTCCTCCTCGCCGCACGCCGGGCAGACGATCCGCCGGAAGTCCCACTCCGTCGCGCAGAGCGAGCAGATCAGCGAGCGCTTGCCGCCGTCCCCCTGCGGCCTCAGGACGCCGACCTGCGGCGGGCTCGAGCAGAGAGGGCAGAGCGGCGGCGTGGCGTGAATCTCCAGCCGCTCGGTCCGGTCGGCGAGATGCTCGGCGTAGGGTTGCAGGAAGGTCCAGGCGATCAGCGCCTCGGCGGCGGTGAGCGCCTCCCCCTCCTCGCTCGCCCGCCAGAACGCGTCGAGCACCACCTCCCAGCGCATCCCCCCCTGGTCGCTCAGACCGGCGGCCGCTTGCGCGAGAGGGGGCGGGGCGATCTCCTCGACGAAGGCGAGGAACGGCGCGAAGCGGGGGAGGAGAGTGAAGATCGCCAGCTCGTCGCGCAGCGAGCCCGGTGGACGGACCTGCTTCGCCGGGCCGCTGGCGGCCGCGAGGTCCTCATACAGGGACTTTTGGAAACCGGCGAGGCGCTCGTAGAAGCGCAGGCCCTCGGCGGCGAAGGGGTAGGTCCCGGCGAGCTCTTGCGCGCGCCGGATTCGCTGGTCCCATTTGCTTGCGATCATTTCCGGGCCGTCGAGTCCCGGACGATCCGTTCATACCAGACGCGATGGAACCTCTCGGCCCACCGGCGGGAGACGTCCCCGCGGATCATCGACGAGAACGCTCCGCGCTCGACCGCCGTGCCCATGTAGACGTGGATCATGAACAGCGCGATCGTCAGCAGCGCGGCGATGGGGTGCACGATCACGGAGATCAGCCGCAGGAAGCTCAGGCTCCAGGGGATCCAGTGCGGGACCCAGAGGACCAGCCCGGTGAGGAGCAGCACGATCCCGCAGACCAGGAAGCCCCAGTAGAGAGCCTTCTGGCCGCCGTTGAACCGGTCCTCGTCGGGGACCTGGTCGTCCTCGTTGCGGACGTAGTGCCGCACCGCGCGGAACCACTCCCGGTCGCGGTCGGTGAGGCGCATCTGCGAGCCCCAGACGCCGAACATCCAGAGCACCGCCGCCGTGAAGATCAGGCCGAACCAGGGGTGCAGCTCGCGGGCGATCGTCGGCCCGCCGAGCAGCACGGTGAGCCAGAACAGCCAGGGGGACCAGAAGGCGAGGCCGCTGAGCAGCAGGTAGAGGTAGGAGAACCCCGCCAGCCAGTGCATCAGCCGCTCCCGGAAGGTGTAGCGCACCACCCGCCCGTTCGGCAGCAGAAGCGAGTCGCTCATGGCTGTTTGCCCTCCCGGAATTCTTCCTTGTCCTCGTCGACGACCTTCGGCCCGAAGCGGAGGAAGTGGACGAACATGCCGATCAGGCCGCCGGCCATCGCGAGGTTGCCGATCCACTTGAGCGGCCGTTTCCAGAGCCAGACTGTCCACGGGACGTGCGGGTCCTTCGGCAGGCCGCCGTAGGCCTCGGGGTTGGTGGCGTCGTGCAGCACGTAGAGGACGTGGGTGCCGCCGACTCCGGAGGGGTTGTAGACCCCGGCGTGGGCGAATCCCGACTGCTCGCGGAGCTGCAGGGCGCGGTTCTCGCCCAGCTCGAGCATCTCCGCCTGGGTGCCGAAGTGCAGGCAACCGGTGGGGCAGGCCTTGATGCAGGCGGGCTCGAGCCCCTGGGCGACGCGGTCCGAGCAGAGCGTGCACTTGAACACCTTGCGGGATTCCGGACTGAACTTCGGCACGTTGAAGGGGCAGCCGGTGATGCAATAGCCGCAGCCGATGCACTGGTCCTGGTTGAAGTCGACGATGCCGTTGGCGTACTGGACGATGGCGCCGTCGGCCGGACAGGCGATCAGGCACCCCGGCTCCTCGCAGTGCATGCACTGGTCCTTGCGCATCAGCAGCATCAGGCCGCCGTCCTCGGGCTCGTACTCGTCGAACTTGATCAGGTTCCAGAAGTTCCACGCCGTCTCCGGCATGGTCTGATAACTGTTCTGAAAGCTGGTCTCGCTGAACGAGAGGCCGTTCCACTCCAGGCAGGCGACCTCGCAGGCCTTGCAGCCGATGCAGGTGGTGGTGTCGACCAGCTTGGCGACCTCGAGGCCCCGTTTCAGGCCGGCGCCGGGAACGGGACCGGGATGGGCTGAGATCCGGCGGATTTCCAGGTTGGCTTGAGTCATCGGATCCCCCTAGGCTTTCTCGACCTTGACCAGGAAGCCCTTGAACTCGGGCGTGTAGGCGTTGGGATCGTAGACCGTGGGCGACAGCCGGTTGACCAGGGTCCTCTCGTTTCTTTCCTTGTCCTCCTGGATGCCGCGGTACCCCTGATGGATCGGGATGCCGATCTGGTAAACCTTCTTGCCGTCGATCGTCATCGGCTTGATGCGTTTCGTGACGAAGGCCTTGGCCACGTAGAAGCTCCGCGCGCTCGTCACCTTCACCTTGTCCCCCCCCGCGATCCCCAGCGACTCGGCCAGCTCGACCGGGATCTCGACGAACGGCTCGGGGATGAGCTGCACGTTCACCGGATTGTTCTTGGTCCAGTAGTGGTAATGCTCGGTGAGCCGGTAGGTGGTGCAGATGATGTCGAACTCGCCGCCGGTCTCGGCGTACTTGTCCTGATCGGTGCCGAACTTCTTGACCACCGGGTTGTGCGACTGCAGCGGATGGAACGCGTTCTTGACCGGGCTCTCGATCGGTTCGTAGTGCTCCGGGAACGGCCCGTCGGCGAAGAACGCCAGCGGCGCGAAGAGGCGCCCCACGCCCTCCGCGTTCATGATGAAGGGCCCCATGTGATCGGTCGGACTGGAGTCCGCCTTGAAGTCGGGGACGTCGTTGCCGGTCCACTTCTTGGCAGCCTCGCTCCACCAGACCTGCCGCCGCTCGGGGTCGTACGGCTTGCCGGCGGGATCGCAGGAGGCGCGGTTGTAGAGCACCCGGCGGTTGGCCGGCCAGGACCATGCCCAGTTCTGATAGATGCCGAGGCCGGACGGGTCCTCCGTCCCCCGGCGCGCCGTCTGGTTGCCGGCCTCGGTCCAGAGGCCGCTGTAGATCCAGTTGCCGCAGGCGGTGGTGCCGTCGTCCTTGAGCCACGCGAAGCCGGGGAGCTGCTGGCCCGCCTTGATCTGCTGCTTGGTGTTCGGATCCTCGAGATCGGCCAGGGCCTTGCCGTTGATCTCTTTCAACACCTCGGAGAGCGAGGGGTGGCGCGGATCGGTGTAGGCCCAGGTGAGCTTGAGAATGGGATCGGGGAACTTCCCCCCCTCCTTCTGATACAGCTCGCGCACCTTGAGGAAGATCTGCGCGACGATGTCCTGGTCCAGCCGCGCGGTCCCCGGCGTCGGCAGCGCGGCGTTTTTCCACTGCACCCAGCGCGACGAGTTGGTCATCGAGCCGTCCTTCTCGGCGAACCCCGCGCAGGGGAGCCGGTAGACGGTCGTGTTGATCTGCTTCATCTCGTCCCGGGTGATCCCCGGCGACTTCCAGAACTCGCTGGTCTCGTCCGGATAGATCTCGCCGACCACCAGCCAGTCGGCCTTCTTCAGCGCCGCGATGTTCTTCTGCGAGTCCGGACCGATCGCCACGCCGTTCATGCCGAAGGCGAACATCCCCTTGATCTTCCCCTTGTACATGCTGTCCCAGAGCTGGGTCCAGGAGTAGTTGCGGTCCACTTTCGGCAGGTAGTGGAAGGCCCAGTCGTTCTCCGCGGTCGCGGCGTCGCCGTACATCGCCTTCAGGAAGGAGACGGCGAACTTGGGGGTGTTCGACCAGTAATTGAAAGAGTCCCATTCCGACGGCTTCGCGGAGGTCGGCGTGGTGCGCTTGAGATACGCCGCGAAATTGGTATCCGCGGGGGCCGGCACCTTCAGATAGCCCGGCAGGTTGTCGTAGATGCCGGCCATGTCGGTGGCGCCCTGGATGTTGGAATGTCCGCGCAGGGCGTTGACGCCGCCGCCGGCCCGGCCGACGTTGCCCATCATCAGTTGCAGGATCGCCGCGGTGCGGATGATCTGCGAGCCGAAGGTGTGCTGCGTCCAGCCGACCGCGTAGATGATCGTCGCGGCCTTCTTCATGTCGCCGTCCTTGCGGACGGAGGTGAAGAGATCGGCGGCCTTCAGGAACTGGTCTTTCGGGATGCCGGTGACGCGCTCGACCATCTCCGGCGTGTAGCGCGAGAATTGCCGCTTGAGCAGTTGGAAGACGCAGCGCGGATGTTGCAGCGAGAGGTCGTAGGCGACGTCCGGCGGCAGGGTGGCGGGCGGAGCGCCCGCGCTCCCTTTTCCGGAGACCACGGCCTCGGTGGGATAGAAACCTTTCGGGGCCTCCTTCCCGCCGCCGGTGCCGGCGGCGCCCGCGGCGGCGGCGTCATGGCTCGTCGCGCCGGCGGAACCGGAGCCCGCGGCCGGTTTCGCGCCCGCGCCGGCCGGTGGGGCAGCCGGGGCCGCGACCGCCTTTCCCGTGACATTGCCGCCCGCCTCGTAGTTCCAGGTCGCCTTGTCATAGACCTGCGTGGCGGCGTTGAACCCCGAGTAGAGGCCGTCCTCCGGCAGCTTGAAGCCTTCCTTGACGATGAAGGCCGCGTTCGTGTAATGGATCAGGTAATCCTTGGCCAGCCGGTTGTTGTCGATCGCGTACTTGATCAGGCCGCCGAGGAAGGCGATGTCCGAGCCGGCGCGGATCTGCAGGAAGAGATCGGCGGTGGCCGCCGTCCGCGTGAAGCGGGGGTCGACCACGATCATCTTGGCGTTGCGGACCCGCTTGGCCTCGATGGCCCACTTGAAGCCGCAGGGGTGGTTCTCCGCGGGATTGCCACCCATGATCAACATCATGTCGGTGTTCTTGATGTCGGTGTAGCCATTGGTCATGGCCCCGCGTCCGAATGATGGTCCCAAACTTGAGACCGTGGGGCCGTGTCAGACTCTGGCCTGGTTTTCGATGTAGCAGACCCCCAGGCTGCGCATGCTCTTGACGACCAGGTAGTTGAACTCGTTGGTGTCCGTGCAGCCGCCGGTCCAGGCGATCCCCTCGCAGCGATTGGCCATATGACCCTGCTCGTCCGTCTCCACGAACGTCTCGTCGCGGGTCTTCTTCACCCGGTGGCTGATCTCGTCGATCGCGGTTTCCCAGGAGATGTCCTCCCAGTGATCGGAGCCGGGCCGGCGGACCTGCGGCTTGGTGAGCCGCCGCGGGTTGAGGATCTCCTGCTGGATCGAGGACCCCTTGGGGCAGAGCGTGCCGCGGTTGATCGGATGGTCCGGGTCCCCCTCGACGTGGACTACCTGCGCGGTGACGTTCTTCGCCTTGTCACCCAGCGTGTAGATGATCACTCCGCAGCTCACGGAGCAGTAGGGGCAGGTGGAACGGGTCTCGGTGGCGCGCGCGATCTTCAGCTCGCGCATCTGGGCGTAGGCGGGGGCGAGGTCGAAGCCGAGAATCGTGGCTCCCACACCTCCGACAGCGCTGACCTTGAGGAAGTCCCTGCGGGTTAGATTCATCGGTCCACCTCCTTGCAGCGAAGCGCGACGGGAGGGTGGGCAGCCCGGGGAGAGCTGCTCGCCGTGATGACCTGATGGCTTCTTTACCACAGGGGCGGGACGTTTACAAGATCATCCCATGAACCCCAGATCCGGTGTCGCGAACCGCCCGAGGTTGGGGAGCACCAGCGGCAGGTCGCTCGCCGCCACGCCGAACCAGCGGGCCAGGGTGGCCGAATATTCGTCCACCGAGGTGGTGGGGATCCAGCGCCCCTCGCCGGCGTCGTTCGGGCCGTCGACAGCCAGGGTGGGGAGCTGGCCGTAGATCCGGCCCCCCCGCACCGCGCCGCCGAGCACGAAATGGTGGCTCCCCCAGCCGTGATCCGAGCCGTCGCCGTTGGAGACCAGGGTGCGGCCGAAGTCGGAGGCGGTGAAGGCGGTCACCGAGTCGGCGACGTTGAGCTCGGTCATCGCGGCCTGGAAGGCGGTGAGGGCGCCGTCGAGCTCGCCGAGCAGGTCGGCGTGGGAGCCGTCGAGCGCGGTCGTCCCGACCTGGCCGCCATGGGTGTCGAAGCCCTGGCCGGAGCAGAAGAAGACCTGCCGGCGCAGCCCCAGCGCCTCGCGCACCGAGATCAGCCGGGCGATCATCTGGAGCTGCGTTCCGAGATCGGTCTGCGGGAACGCGGTGGCGATCACGGGCGCCCCGGCGAGCGCGCCCGCGAGCAGCTCCTGGTTGTCGAGCGCGCGGCCGAAGACGCCGCTGTACCCGCGCTCGAAAAGGTTTCCATAAGTGCGCGCGAGCAGGGCGCGGATGGCGTTCGAAGACGCGTTGGCGCCCTGGTCGGCGGGCACGTAGGAGGTCAGTCCCACCGGCCCCTCCGGCGCCACCTGGTACTGCGTGACCACCTTGCCGACCTGGAAGGTGTTGGTGCCGGCCACCGAGATCGACATCGAGATCCGCGCGTTCTCGTTGAGCGAATGCAGCAGGTCCGCGGTGCGCCCGCCCCAGCCGGTCTTCGCCGGCTGGTCGGGCACCGAGGTCTGCCAGTGCACGGTCTGGTCGCTGTGCGAGAAGAGCTGCGGCGGCACCGCCACGCTGCGGCTCAGGTACTCCTCGCGGGTGAGCGGCGCCAGCAGCGGCCCGACGTTGCCGACCACCGCCGCCCGGCCGGCGTTGAACAGTCCCTGCACCCCCTGGAGGCTCGGGTGGAGCCCCCATTCCCGCGAATCCCCGGACGCCGCGAGCGGATGCAGCGGCAGCAGCGAGCTCTGCGGCAGCGCCAGGCCGGCGCGGGCCGCGGCATACTGCGCGTAGTCGGCGCCGAGGGTGGGAACGATCACGTTGTTGCCGTCGTTGCCGCCGTAGAGGAAGACGCAGACGAGGGACTTGTAATCGCCCAGCGGCGCCGCGGCGGCGATGCGCTGCAGATCGAAGATCGTATTGCCCATCGCGGTCATGCCCACCGCGGCGCAGGCGGAGCGGCGGAGGAACTGGCGGCGGGTGGTGCCTTTATAGTCAGTCATGGCCTCTCCTACTTTTGAACCACGGATTCGGGAGCCAGGCTGGCGAGCCAGAGCAGCTTGATCACGCGTTGATTGGCCTGGCGCGGAAAGCCAGGATCGGCGAGGGCGCCGCGCAGGATGCCGCGCGTCGCGTCGGACATCGAGCCGGCGAACAGCAGCAGGTCGACGCGGTCGAGGAGGGCCTCGTCGGTCGCCGCCTGCGGCGGCTGGAACGGCGCCAGGTTCAAGAGGAACGGTCCGCCCTGCCCGCCGTTGCCGAGCAGCGCGAGATGGAGGTTGGCGGCGCCGACGACCGTGGTCTCGGTGGCGATCTGGAACTCCGGCGAGGCGAGGCCCGCCTGCGCGATCTCCCCCGGCAGCGCGTAGCCGGGCTCGAAGAAGTTGAACACCGTCGGCGCCCGCAGCGGGGTCTGGCCGGTGCTCCGCCCCGCCTGGTCGAGCTGGCGCAGGGAGCGCCAGCGGCCGTTGCGCGGCTGGGCGTCGAGGGTGCGCAGCAGCCCCGCGAGGCGCACCGCCGGCTCGCGCAGGTGCCCTTCGTCCGGCCGCGCCGCGAGCGCCGCCGCCCGTGCCTCGTAGTCGAGGAGGACGGCGCGCACCACCGCCTTGAGATCCCCCCGGGTCCCCGCGCCGTTGTTGGAAAACGCCTGCCCGCAGCGGTAGACGTAGGCCGGGCTGGGGTTGCTGGTCACCAGCCGCTGGATCAGGAAGCGGCAGAAGAAGGGGCCGGTGTTGGGGTGCTGGAAGACGGCGTCGAGCGCCTGCTCGAGGTCCGTCTGGGCGCTCTGCCCGGCCGGCAGGACGGCGCCGCCGAGCAGCCGCTTCTCGTCGGTGGCATGATAGGCCGCCCAGGGCTCCATCGGGGTACGGTAGTGGCGCACCGGGCGGAAGAAGCGCCGCGGATCGGACTGGTTCTGGCCGCCGAGCGTCCAGCCGGTGAAAGCCCGCGCGAACGCCTTCACCGTCTCCTGGTCGTAGGTCGGGATCGGCTGGTTGCCGGCGTCCAGGCGCAGCGTGCCGTCCGGGTGGAGCTCGTAGAGGCCGATCGAGAAGAGCTGCAGGATCTCGCGGGCGTAGTTCTCGTTGGGGTTGAGCCCGCGCTCGGGGATCGGCTTGCTGCTCCCCGCCATGTCGAGATAGACCCCCATCGCGGGGCTGAGCGTCACCGCCTCGAGCAGCTCGCGGAAGTTGCCGAAGCTGTGCTGCTCCAGCAGATCGAGATACGCCGCCAGGCCGTCCGGATTGTTGCGCACCTCGGCGTCGCGGTCGGAGACGACGAACAGCTCGGAGAGCGCGAAGGCGATCCGCTGGCGGAGCTGGTCGGGCCCCTGGACGGCCTGGGCGAAGAAGGACTCCCGCACCAGCCCGGGTGAAGGCTCCTCGCCGGTCGACGCCAGCAACTGATCATAGGTGGCGAGGTGCGAGACCGTGGGCAGCGCCATCTGCTCGTCGAGCCAGCGCGCGAAGCCCTTCTGCTGCAGGGCCCCGATCTCGCCGGGGCGCGGCCCGTAGGTCGCCTGGAAGAGGAAGCGGGCGGCGTCCTCCTGCGTGGGCACGCCCGGCGGCAGGGCCGGCGGCGCGGGCGGTGGCGTGAAGGTCTGGCTGCCGCTCGACGGGCGGAAGAACCCCTTGATCTCCCCTGCGGGAAAAGCGGCGGTATGGAGGTTGAGATAGCACTCGCCGCCGCGCAGCATGGCGAGGATCTGCGCGGTGTCGAAGGTCCCGGCCGGCTGGAGCCGCCAGACCCGCGAGCCGTCGGCCTGCGGTTTGGTGGTGTCGATGTCGAAGAGGATTGTGCCGTCGGCGGCGTGGATGTGCTGGCTGGTGATCGGGCCGGTGAGGCCGGAGAAGGAGAAGCGCAGCACCGCCGCGGTCTGGTCCCGCGTCAGCGTCAGGGTCGAGGAGCCGGCGCCCGAGCTCGCGGCGCCGGTCTGCGGCGTCAGCGAGGCGAGGAAGAGCGTGCCGCCGGTCTCCGAGGGGGGCGGCGGGGGAGGGGGAGGCGCGGTGACCACATAGGCGCCGGAGGTGATGGCGCTGGCCTTGAGCCCCGGCTTGTAGGAGAACGCCTTGAGGGTCCTGGTGGCGGTGAGCGCGAGCGGACCCTTGTAGACCGGGCTGGTCTGGCGCGACGGGTTGGAGCCGTCCATCGTGTAGTAGATCGCCGCGCCGGCCGTGGCGGTGGCGATCGTGACCCTCAGCGGCGCCGTGTACCTCCCCGGCTTCGGGGTGAAGACCGGCGCCGCCGCCGTCGCCGTCCCCCTGGCCGCCGCGGCTGCCAGCTCCGGCATCGCCAGCCCGAGCAGAATCGCCAGGACCCCCGCGCCTCGCCGTCTCAATCCCATCATCGCATCTCCTCCGATCTCGCCCCACTGATCCGGGTGCCGCTGAGAGGTTAAACCATCGGGGCGGGGATTTCCTGCGGGGGGCGATGTAACGCCTGGACCTCCGGCGGCGCCTATCAGGCCAGAGGGCGAATTCGTAGCTCCTGGAGTGATGCCGCATGACCGTTGCCATTCAGCCTCGCGCCGTCCCGGTGCCGTTGCCGGTTCCCGGCGATCAGGAGCTGTCGCAGCTCCGCCGCGCCGCCTACCGGCAGGCCCGCCGCTTCGGCGCCGGACGCGAGGACGCCGAGGACATCGCCCAGGACGTCGTGACGCTCCTGGTCGCCGGCCATGCCGTGATCGATCCCTGGCGCTGGATGCCCACCGTCGTGCGCCACGGCGTGTTCCGGCTGTACCGCCAGGCGCTGAAGCCGCAGCCTCTCGAAGAGAGCGGCGAGGCTTTCGATCACGATCCTTGGAGACGCCGGGAATTATGGCTGGACGTCAGCTCCACTTTCGAACGGCTGCGGCCGCGGGAGCGATCGATTCTTCGCATGTCGCTGTGCGGCTACTCCGAACGCGAGATCGCGGCCGCCAGCAACTGTTCGGTCAAGGTGGTGGAGAAGAGCCTCCACCAGTCCCGGCGCCGGCTGCGTTCCTGTCTGCTCGACGATAACTTCGGTTTTTCGAAAATCCCGGGTAGGAAAACCCGGGGCTGCTGACTCTCCTTGATAGTTGGGCCCGATAGAAAGGGTTTACAACGGATCACGAGAGCCGGAAAACGAAAAACAGGAGGTATCATGGAATACACTTTACGTTCCACCCTCGACCTCAGCCAGGTCAAGGAGCTCAAGCGCGATGAGCCGCTGCGCGTCGCCGCCGTGCGCGACGGGCGGGTGCTCGGCTCGCGCCTGGTCGATCTGGCCAAGGCCAAGGCGGTCGACAAGCTCGCCGTCGAGGTTCCCTTCGATCTGCCGCCCGGCGAGACGCCCGACGGCGTCGAGCTGCGCATCGGCCCCGAGGCGCCGGAGGCGATCCTGCCGCACTACGACGCGCTCGCCGTCCGGCCGCCCCAGGATCAGCTCGCGAAAATAAAACCGGGCGCCGTCCTCGATCTCGGAGTGCAGAAGATCTCCGACGCGATCTATCTCGGCTGGTGGAAGAACTGCCATCGCTACACCCTGACCGGCCGCCTCGTCCGGCAGGTCGTGCGCGGCTCGTCGGTCTGCAACGAGCCCGTCCCCGGCGCCGTGGTCGAGGCCTACGACGTCGATCGCTTTTTCTTCTGGCTGCGCAAGACGCTGATCACCACGGCGACCACCGACGCCGACGGCTTTTTCACCATGACCTTCCGCTGGTGCTGCTGGCGCTGGTGGTTCTACCCCTACCTCGGCTGGTACATCGATCAGCAGCAGTGGGATCAACTGCGCGATCTGCTGGGGAGATTCCGCCAATTGGTGCCGAACGTGCCGATCCCCGTCGATCCCAATCCGCCGGACCCGCAGACGCTCCTGCGCCTGGCCAAGGCGCTGGACGCTTTCGATCCGCACAGCACCGGGAGGGTGTCGCCGCTCCCGGGCGGGGTCCTCGCGCCGGAGGTCACGCGGACGCTGCCGAACCTGTCGGCGGGAGCGGTGCTGCGCCCGGTGCCGAAGCTGACGGCCGAGGCCAGCAAGGTGCTCGCCGACATTCGGACTTTCTATCCGTGGTGGTGGTGGCAGGGGAGCGACTGCTCCCCCGACATTCTGTTCCGCGCGACGCAGGCGGCCGCCGGCGGAGTGATCTATGAGGAGCCCTATTCGGCCACGCGCTGGAACATCGCGCCTTCGCCGTCGCCGATCGACGTCGGCAGCCTGCGGGCGGACGACCACGCCATCTCCGTCGACTCCTGCCGGAACGACATCCCGGAGGGGGACTGCTTCAAGTTCACGGACGTCGGCACGGTCCAGGTGCCGCACATCGGTTCGGTCGCCACCGGCGGCGCGCTCGCCGGCTACGCCAATCCCGGCACCCTCGACGAGCCGTTCGGGGGCACGCTCGACATCTACGGCGGCTTCGGCCGGGTCACGATCACCAATCCGCCCTCCTTCGTCGACTTCTACAAGCTGCAGGTGGCGCCGTGGGGTGGCAACCCGGCGAGCCTGCCGGCCGACGCGGCCTACAGCGACATCCCCTATGCGCGGCTCGGCCGCCTCGTCCGCTACTACTGGGGCGTCGTCCCCACGCCGGCGCCGCATACGGACTGGATCCCCTACGACTTCGGACCCGATCCGGGCGCCGGGCCGTCGCAGGGGCTCTATCGCACCGTCGAGAGCTTCCAGCGGGAGTTCGAGGCGGCGCACGGCGGGCCGCCGGGTCCGTGGGGCTGGCTGTGGACGCGCTCGCAGTGGATCGCCAACGTCGACACCAGCTACCTGCCCAACGGCCTGGCGGTGCTGCGGCTGGTCGGCTACCGACAGGCGGGCGCCGTCCTCTCCTCGCGGGTGCTGCTCAACTGCACGCTGGCGGCGGAGCCGCAGTCGGTGGAGCTGCTGCCGCTCGCGCTCGACAACACCCCGCTGAGCGACGTCACCATCCTCGGCCTCGACGTCAACCACATCCACGTCGGGTCGCCGGCGTGCGTGGACCTGCAGTTGCAGGCGGGCGACGTCGTCACCATTCATTTCCGGGTGAACGATCCCATGAACCATCTGTCCGACTTCGGTCTCGCCGAGCTCCACCGGCTCGGATGCAGCGCCTCGCTGCTCAACGCTTCGCTCGCCGGCGAGCCCGCGGCGACGGTGGGGGTGTCGAACTATACGAATTACATCGCGGCGGTGGGATCGGCGGCACGGCCGTCCTGGGGCGGCGGCAGCTACAAGGTCGACGTGGTGGTCGGCGCTCCGCCGTCGGCCGCCTCCGGCTGCAACGACTGCGGCTACGACCGGCTCAACTTCCCGTTCAGCGGCGCCTACGATCTCCGTCTCGACGCGTGGAAGCGCGTCATCAACGGCTACGGGCGGATCTTCCACGACGAAGAGAACCTGCTCGTCGTCGTCAAGAGGACCGACGCTCCCTGAACAGGACGGGCGGGGCCGCCGCCGGCCCCGCCCCTTTTATCTTGATCATGATCGACTGGTCCCCCTGGTTCCGCCTGACCCTGAGCGTGCTCGCCACCTGGCGGCTGTCGCATCTGATCGCGTATGAGGATGGTCCCTTCGACGCGATCGTCCGCCTCCGCGCCAGAGCCGGCGACGGCGTGCTCGGAAAATTGATGGATTGCCCCTACTGCCTGAGCCTCTGGATCGCCGCTCCGCTGGCGCTCCTCCTCGCCGGCGGGCCCGTCGCATGGGGCGTCGCGTGGCTCGCGATCTCCGGCGGCTCCTCGCTGCTCGAAAAACTTTCCCACCGACCGAAAGGAAATCACGACGATGCCATGCTGTGGACAGAAACGCGCGATGCTGACGGTCCAGACGAACCCGCCGGCCCGCACCGACTCGAGCCCCCCGCCTAGAGCGTCTTCCGGGCAGATGCTGCTGCGTCACGCGCGAGAGGGGAGCATCGTGCTTCGCGGCCCCGCCACGGGGCGGGTCTACCGCTTCTCGAATAAGGCGGCGACGGCCGTGCTGATCGAGGACGCGGACGCCCTGCTCCGTACCGGAGCCCTGGAGCGCGCGAACCGTTAGATCAGAACGCGCCCTCTTTCTGCAGCAGCGCGAGCGAGCGCCCGGCCTGCTTCCATTCGCTTTCGATCACCCAGGCCCAGGCGTGCGGCGGCTGTTGCTGCTGGCCGGATTCGAGAGCGACCTGGAGCCACCCCTCGGCGTCCGTGAAGCGGTGCTCGCTCGCCGCCTTCACGCCCATCACCCAGCCCAGGCTCGCCAGCTCGCCGGGGTTCGCAACGGATTTCAGGAGGCCGGCGGCGTCGGTCCGGCCGGTGAGATAGCGTCCGGCGCGGGCGAAGAAATCGTCCCCCGGATCCGCCGCGATCTCCGCCGCCAGCCCGTCCCAGCGCGGACCGGTGGTCTCGCGCAGATGCAGGAGAGCGGCGGCCTTCACCATCCGGACCATGCTCGGCCCCTCGGTCTTCCCGCCGTTCGGATAGAGGCCCAGCAGCAGGTCGTACTTGCGCATCTGGTAGAGCGTCAGCACGAAACCCTTGGGTGGGTTCGGGATCTCTGTGTGAATCCAGGCGAGGGCCGCGTCCGCACCCTGCTTCTCCCGGATCAGGTCGTAGGTGGCGATCCGGTTGGAGTCGCGCCACTCCTGCGCCGGCTCGTGGAGCCCGGCGAGGAGCGGCAGGGCGATCTCGACCCCCCTCTTCTTGCCCAGGGCGATGGCTGTCCTGGTGAGCACGTGCGAGGAGATCCCCGCCGCCGTGAGCTCGGAGAAGGCTTGCCGTACCGTGGCCTCCGGCGCCGTCGCGAAGGCCGCGGCGAAAGCTTCCGGCAGATACCGGTTCCACGCTCCGACGATGCCGTTGCGGGTCGCGGCGAGCTCCTTGGCCGCGGTGGGGAAGTCGTTCAGGCGCCACCGGGCCTGGGCGATCAGGCCCGAGGCCTCGGAGCTGTTGGGGTAGCTTCCGAGCGCCGACCGGGCCAGCGCCAGGGCGCTCTCCGGGCGATCGCGCGCCAGCTCGATCCTGGCGCCCTGCAGGAGAGCGTCCTCCATCCTGGTTTCGAGGGCGGGCTGGATCGTCGCGAAAGCGTCGTCCGGTTTCCCCATCGCCAGTTGCAGCCGCGCCTTCTCGGTCTGCAGGTAGGCGATGTCGAGCCCGCTGGGGTGATTGCCCCGCTCAAGGGCGGCGTCCAGCGCCGCGGAGGCGCCCGCGAGATCGCCCCGCTTCTCCAGCAGGTCCTCCAGCGCTTGCGCCCCCGAGTCGGACTCCGCGGCGATCGCCTCGTAACGGGCGCGGATGAACGCGTCGTCGACCTTGCCCAGTTCCCCCAGCGCGGCGAGGGCGACCATCTGGGTATACCGCGGCATCATCGGGTCGTCGGCGATCGCGCGAAGCCGGACCGTGTCCTCGCGCATCCTCGCGGCCACGGCCGGCAGCTCCTCGCTGAGGTGCGGCGCCGCCTCGGACGCGGCCCGCGCGAGCTGCTCGAACAGCAGGGGACTCATCAGATTCCGTTCCGCCGTCCGCGCGGCGATCACGAGATGGGACGGCCGGGTGTCCAGCCGTTCGAACAGGGCGGGGATCGGCCGCCGCTGCAGCGGGTCGGTGATCGCCCCCGTGCGCGAGAGAACGAAACCGAGATCGGCCAGGGGAGCGGCGCCGATCGATCGGGACGATCCCAGGAGCTCGGCCAGGGGGCGCGGATCCTGCGATCCATCCCGCGACTGCCCCTTCACCTCGAGCCAGCGCCGCAGCTCGCCGGCGGTTCCCGCGGCCGGCGTCGCCATGCTCGCCGCGAGCTCGCGCGCGGCGGGTCCCGACGAGTATTGATTGACGATGAAGCTCGCTTCGTCGAAGAGGCCGGAGTAGAAAGCCGCCCGGTGCGCGGCCTGGATCGCGGCGATGTCGACCGGCCCGGCGCCGGGACGGGAAGCGAGCCGGTCGACCGCGGCCTCGAAGTCGCGGGTCCGGGCCTCCAGAGGGGTCTGATCCTGGCCGAGGAGAGGCTTCATCGCCGCGGCCGCATAGGCCCGGCCCGGACCCTCGCGCTGATCGAAGTCCGACAGCCGCGTTTCCAGTCCGAGGATAGCCAGGCTCGTCCCCTCCTTGAACGGAGATTGGAGGAGCGCCGCATGGAAGCGCTCCCCCTGGTCCCGTTCCGCCAGCAGCGCCAGACGGAGAAAGTGACAGGGGCGATCGGCGCAAAGGGTACCGAGGCGGATCTCGTCGCCATTGGCATAGAGCCGGATGGGGTCGTCCGCGGCGAGCCTGGCGCCGGCCCGCGCGGCGGCGGCCTCGTAGCCGAGCGCCCGTGCGACCAGCGCCTCGCTGCCGGCATCGCGCGCCGGTTCGAGGGCCAGCCAGGCCCAGGCGCTGGCGAGGAGAGGATCGGCCTGATCGAGCCGGTCCACGGTCAGCGTCGAGAGCCAGGCGAGACCGGAGGTGATGTCCGCGGGCGAGCCGCCGGGCGAGGAGAGGGCTGTGACCAGGGCCGCGGCATCGGCTTCCTGGAGAGCCCGCTTCAGCCCCGAGGCGTCACCCGCGCCGGGAGCTGCCGCGGCAGCCGGCAGGCGGCCGGCCCAGCGCGCGAGCAGATCGGTCGCCTCCTCGAAATCTGGAATCTCGGAGAGCGTTCCCACCTCGTCGGTGCCGGAGAGAATCCGCCACCGTCCCTCTCGAAGCTCCGCCTTGACCGGCGCCGCGGCCTTGCCGGTGCGGAGCCGATGAACCTCGGCCACGGCCTGGAGCAGCCGCCGGTCGGGTCCCAGGCGGTAGCGCTCGCGCACGGCGGCGGGGAGACCGGCCGGCGCCACCGCCAGGAGCTCCGCCATCCGGGGGCGGAGCGCCGTCGTCCGCGGCGTCACCGGCAGGGGCTCCGGCTCGGCCTCGGCGCGGAACCAGGAGACGGCTCCCGACCGCCAGAGTGCCGCGGCCAGCGCGGTCAGAAGAACGAAGACGGCGAGAAGAGAGAGCAGGACGGCTCGCCGCCGGCTCCGCGGGGACTCTTCGATCCAACTGGTGGAGTCGGCCATGGCTCACCAGACCTCTCGAGTAGACCTGCTTTAAGTTTGCAGGAATTCTACCCTGGATTGGCGAACCGGCGCGCCGACCTCTCGCGGGCCTTCGCGGCTTCGACCTCGCGGGTGCGTGGAGCGCCGTTGGTCACCAGCGAGGCGAGCAGCGTATGGGCGGCTGCGGAGACCTGTGCGACCGCCGCCTCGAAGGCGGCTTCGTTGGCCTTGGACGGCCTGGTGAAGCCGCTGATCTTCCGCACGAACTGAAGTGACGCGTTGCGGACCTCGTCGTCGGTGACGGGCGGCTCGAAATTGAACAGGGGCTTGATGTTCCTGCACATGAGGAAACGTTACGTGGGTTCCCCAGCCGCGTCAACGCCGCGCGCTCCACCGCGGAGTCAAGAGATCTGCCGCAACGTATCCTTAGGTTGCGGTGGGGCCAGCGCTCTGCCGCAACTCATGCATCTCCACCGCAACTCCGCCATACTCACCGCAACTCGCGCATATCTGCCGCAACGCTGGCCGCTCCACCGCGACGTATTCCGCCCTGCCGCGACTCGGCGATTTCCACCGCAACCTCGCCATATCCACCGCAACTCCGCGATAGTCACCGCAACCTCCCCATATCCACCGCAACCTTGTGATATCCACCGCAACCTCCCCATATTCACCGCAACTTGGCGATCTCCACCGCAACCTATCCATATCCACCGCAACCTGGCGATCCCCACCGCAACCTATCCATATCCACTGCAACCTTGTGATCTCCACCGCAACCTCCCCATCTCCACCGCGACTTGACGAGCTCCACCGCGAGTGAGCTCGAAGCCGAGCAGGTCGATGGAACGGCGTCGCCCTGGGTTCCGGATCTCTGATATACAGCCACGCCGAGATGATCTCGTCTCGCAAAATCGAGGAGGACGGAACCATGATGAGGAAGCTCACGCTGGTCCTGACCGTGCTGGTGGCGTTGCCGACCGCTTCGGTGACGTACGCCGCGCCCGCGTGTCCGGCGGCTGCTGCCGCGGGACAACTGGAGATGCCGTTCCTGGCGCCCCTGACTCCCGCCCCTGAGACCGTGATCACCTACCCCGCGCCGGGCAGCGCGCTCTACGACGCCACGTACAACCCCAACTGCACATGGACCTGCCGCACCGGAGCCAGAGGCGGCAAGAACGTCGCCTCGGAGCTGGATTGCCAGAACGCCTGCGCGGCGGCCTGTCACACCGGGTGCTGGATGGTCTGACCTGTAAGGTTACCGGTGGTTTGTTTTTTGAGGCCCAACGGGCCGCCCTCCCTCAGCCCAGGGCATCGCCCTGGGTTACGGGGGTCGGACCCGGATTCTTGGACCCGGGTTTTTTGCCCCGGGATTAGAATCCGATTCAATGGGACCATGTGACCTGCGCCGCGTTCATGAATCCGACCCGGCCCATGACCGGTGTTTCGTCATCGGCCCGTGACCCCGGTCCGTGGCCCCGACCCCGTAACCCAGGGCGATGCCCTGGGCTGAGGGAGGGCGGCCCGTTGGGCCTCAAAAAGATTGCGGTGATTCCTGGGATTTGGCCCGGGAGGTCTATGAAAGGTGGAGGCGATGCCCCAATCCCTGGCGCGCATCCTGGTGCATTTGATCTTCAGCACGAAGAATCGCGATCCGGTTCTGACGCCCGAGATCCGTTTCGAGTTGCACCCCTATCTCGCTGGTGTGTTGCAGGAGGACGGATGCCCTTCTTTGCAGGTGGGCGGTGTCGAGGATCACGTTCATTTGTTGCTTGGCCTGTCGCGAACACGGACCGTGGCGCAGATGGTCGAGAATGTGAAGACCTGTTCGTCCAAATGGATGAAGACCCAAGGGGCAGCGTTCTCGGCGTTTCATTGGCAGGCGGGTTATGGCGCTTTTTCCGTGAGCCAGTCGAATGCGGACGCTGTGATTCAATACATCAAGAATCAGGAGGAGCACCACCGGAAGATGACGTTCCAGGAGGAATACCGGCGATTTCTCAAACTGTATAAAATCTCCTACGACGAAGAGTATGTCTGGGATTGATGCCTTCATCCCCGGATGAGGTGTTTTTGGTTTTTTGAGGCCCAACGGGCCGCCCTCCCTCAGCCCAGGGCATCGCCCTGGGTTACGGGGGCGGACCGGATTCTTGGACCCGGGATTCGAATCCGACCCGATGGGGGCATGTGACATGCACCGCGTTCATGAATCCGACCCGGCCCCGTGGCCGGTGTTTCGTCACCGGTCCGTGGCCCCGGCCCATGACCGGTGTTTCGTCACCGGCCTATGGCCCAGGCCCGTGGCCGGTGTTCGTCACCGGCCCATGGGCCCAGGCCCGTGACCGTGTTCGTCACCGGTCCGTGACCCCGGCCCGTAACCCAGGGCGATGCCCTGGGCTGAGGGAGGGCGGCCCGTTGGGCCTCAAACAAAAAACCACCGTATTCCGGGCTGAAGGCCTGGAATCATTTCCCCTTCGCCCACACATCCGTATACCCATTCTCATACTCGCGGGTGAACGCCGCCGTGTCCTCGATCCGAAAGGTTTTTCCGGAATCGTCGAAGCCCCAGGGCTCGAAGCCGAGGTCGTCGAGGATTCTCCAGAAGGTCTCGGGGGTTGAGCCGGCTCCTCGCAGGTGCTCGGGGGAGAATTCGATCAGCATCCAGCGGGGCCTGAGGCGGGCCAGGGTCCGGCGGAAACCGGCGAGGGCGGCCACCTCGGCTCCCTGGACGTCCATCTTCACGGCGTCGAGACGATCGATGCCGCGGGCGGCGCAGTAGTCGTCGAGGGTGGTGAGGGGGACCTCGAGGGCCTCGGCGGTCTCGGACCCCAGGGAGGGGTGGACGCGGTTGTCGGCGCGGTTCGAGCGGTTGGTGAAGAGGGTGATGGTGCCGGTGCGGTCGCCGGCGGCGGTCTGGTGGATCTCGACGTTGGCGCGGCGGGCGGCGCGGCGGCGGAGGATGCCGAAGCTCAAGGGGTCGGGCTCGAAGGCGTGGACGCGGCCGGCGGGGCCGACCCGGTCGGCGAAGAGGAGGGTGTAGAAGCCGACGTTGGCGCCGACGTCGAAGATTACCATGCCCGGCTCGACATGCTCGCGGAAGAAGCGGCGCTCGCGGGGCTCGGCCAGGGTCTTCCCCAGCACGTAGAAGCGGGTGTAGGCGGCGCGCGCCAGCGGGAGATCGCGGAGGCCGGGGGCGAGCAGCACCCGGGTGAGCAGCCGGCCGATGCGATGGACGATCGGGTCGCCGCTCATGCTGCCCCCCGTTCGAGCACGACGTGGGCGAACATGGCGAGCCGGCCGGCGGCGGGGGAGAGCGCCGTTTCGAGCCCCCGCCAGAGCGGGTAGGTGGCCGCGGGCATCAGGCCGCGCAGCGCGACCCCGCCGGAGACCAGGTAGCGGAAGGGCATGATCGGCTCGACGGAGCGCACCCGCCACTCCGGCGCCTCGCGCTCGAACCGCTCGCGGTCGCGCTGGAAGAGGATCCACGGCAGCGCGCCGTTGGCCCCGGAGAGCGGGCCGCCGCCCTGGATCTCCCACTCGCGGGACTCGGGCAGGAACGGCTCGTGGTGGAGCCGCGTGTAGACCCACCGCGACCAGGGGGTGACCCAGGGCTCGATCATCGTCACCACGCCGCCGGGACGGACGCAGCGCGCCGCCTCGGCGAAGAAGCGGAGCGGCCGCGGCAGGTGGTGGAGGACGTTGGTCATCGCGATCCCCCGCAGCGAGCCGGCCGCGAACGGCAGCGCCAGGCCGTCCAGCACGAGCTCGAGCCCGGGGGTGTAGAAGACCTCGGAGCGCACCAGCCCGGGCACGAAGTCGGCGAGGAAGCCAGCGCCGGCGCCGAGCTCCAGCACGGGCGCGCTCCCGGGCGGCAGGGAGGCTGCCAGCGCGCGGTACCACTCCGCGTAGATCCGCCGCAGGAAGGGCTTGCCGGCCAGGACGCGGCGGCGCAGGTAGGTGGTGCGCGGATCGTCGATGTCGAGCCCGCGGGTCAGCGGGTGCTCGAGCCAGCGTCTCAGGGGAGGCATCGGGTGCTCATCAGATGAACTTGATCCGCCCGGCCGCGAAGGCGCACATCTTGAGCAGCAGCCAGCCGTGGCGCCAGCGCTGGATGTTGGTCTCGCCGTAGGTGCGCTCGCGGTAGCGCACCGGCACCTCGACGATCTCCAGGCTCATCTTGGCGGCGCCGAACAGGAGGTCGAAGTCGCCGAAGGGGTCGAAGTCGCCGAAGTAGGCGCGGTTGGCGGCGAGGGTGTCGTAGTCGGGCTTGCGCAGGACCTTGGTGCCGCAGAGGGTGTCCTTGATCGGCTGGCCGAGGAGCCAGGAGAAGGCGAGGCTGAAGAATTTGTTGCCGAGCAGGTTGGCGAAGCGCATCGCCTCTTTCTCCATCGGATAGACGAGGCGCACGCCGTTGACGAACTCCCCCTGGCCGGAGCGCAGGACCTCGTAGAAGCGGGGGAGGTCCTCGGGGAGGACGGTGAGGTCGGCGTCGAGGATCATCAGCACGTCGCCGGCGGCCTCCGCGAAGCCGAGGCGGACGGCGTCCCCCTTCCCCTTGCCGGTCTGCTGGAAGGCTCGCGCCCGCCGCTCGGGGTGGGCCGCGATCTCCCGCTGGATGGCCGCCCAGGTGCCGTCTTTCGAGTGCCCCTCGACGAACAGCAGCTCGGTGCCGGCTCCCATCTCGGGCGTGCGGGCGAAGATGTTGGGGATGTTCCCCTCCTCGTTGCGCGCCGGTACGACGACGGTGACCACCGGCTCTTCGGGCAGCGGGCGGGGCGCCGGCCGGGCCACCAGGAGGTTGGCGAGCGCAAGGTGCTTGAACGGCCAGAAGCGCACCAGGAAGCGGTTGGCCAGCGGCGCCAGCAGCGGGATCGGCAGCGGCAGCAGCGCCTCCTGCCAGTGGCGGATGGTCTGGAAGCCGGCGAGCCGCAGCAGGTTTTTTACGTCGGCGACGGTCAGCCAGTTCTGGAACAGCGCCGGCCGGGCCAGCCCCAGGCGGGCGGCCAGCGCCAGCGGCAGCTCCCAGAGGCGGCTGTAGAAGTTGACGATCACCCGCGTCCGGCGGCCGGCGAAGGGGGCGATCCGGCGCAGCAGGCGCTGGACGTCCCAGGCGTCGTTGATCAGGTCGGAGAGGATGATGAAGTCGAACGCTTCTTCCTGCGAGGTCTCGTGCAGATCTTCCAACTCGTGGGCGTCGGCCTGGAGGAATCGGAGATTGGGGTGGCGCTCGGCGGCCCGGAGCACCATCTCGCCCGAGAAGTCGATCCCGACGCCGGTCGCGGGCTGGAGGGCGGCGAGCAGGTCGCCGGTGCCGCAGCCGATCTCCAGCACCTTCGAGCCCGCCGGCACCAGGAAGCGGTAGACCCGCTCCAGGCGCCGGTGGTAGGCGCCGGCGAGGCCGGAGCGGCGCTCCCAGCGGCGGGCGACCGCGTCCCAGTGCTCGACACGGTCCCGCCGGTAGCTGTCGGCGGCGGGATCGTCGCGGAGGGTGGGTTCAGTGAGCGTCATGGTTTCTCCTCGGCCGTCGCGAGCTCGAACGGGGTGGCCGCCGCGCGCCCCCAGGCGGCGCCGGGGTCGGGCCGCACGGCGGTCACCTGGATCAGGATTTTCCGGGTCGAGCCCGGCGCGCTGGTCCCCAGCGGGACGCTGAGCCAGCCGTCTCCCGGCACGGCCGCCAGATCGCGGTCGAGGACCTCGACGCCGTCGATCTCGACGCGCTGGCGCATCCGGCCCGGAAGATCGCCGGGAGCATACGCGTCGCGCAGCCGGAGGGCCAGAGGGACCGCGGCCGTCCCCGTCAGCTCGCAGCTCGCGCTCGCGGTCTCGCCGGGCGCGGGATCGGCGTGGAGGGGCGCGATCGTGGCCTGGTCCGCGCTGAGCGCCATCAGCAGGCCGCGATCGACGACGCAGGCGAGCGTGGCGCCGGGCGCGGGTCCCTTCAGGGGGAAACGGTAGGTCCGTTGGGGTTCGGCGTCATGCCTCAGCACCCACCCGGCGGCCCGGGGAACCAGGAGACCGAGGGCGAGGACGGCGGCGGCGCCGGTCGCGAGGGCGGCCGCAGGGAGGCGCCCCCGCCGCCGCAGCAGCACCTCTTCGACCGCCAGGGCGATGGCCAGGATCTCCATCGCCGTCACCGGCAGGAAGTATCTCCCCTGGGTGACGGTGACCGCGTGGATCCCGACCTTGAGCGCGATCGCCGCGCAGATCGCCAGGATCGCCCGGTGCCGCCAGGCGGCGGCGAGGATCACGGCGACGAGGAAGAGCGCCTGGAGGACGCCGAGCTCGATCGCCAGCCACCCCTTGGCCTGGGCGGCGAAGCGCTGCCCCCGGGGCACCAGGGGCTCCGGCAGGCCGCCGGAGATCAGCAGGCTCCAGTAGAAGTTGTTGGTCTCGCCGTGGAGCGCCTGGGAGAGGACCGCCGTGGCGATGCGGGCGGCGTGGAAGGTGGGCCGCCGCAGGGCCTCGTCGAGTGCGAGGCCGCCGGCCTCGCGCCGGATCCGGTCGTAATCCCAGAGCAGGGACGGGCGGACGGAGGCGATGTAGGGGCAGGGGTCCGCCCAGGAGTCGGCGGCGGCGCCCGGCACGTAGGAGCCCAGCACGGCGAGGCCGGCGTGCTCGGAGGTGAGGGCGAAGCGGCCGGTCGCCAGCTCGCGCTGGGTGGCGAGCAGGAGCAGGGGGAGGGCCGCCGCCAGGGCGCACGCGGCGGCGCCGCGCCAGCGCCTGTTCTCGGGAAGGCCCTGGCGGGAGCCGAATCCCGCGCCGGCGAGCAGGAGGGGGAGGAGCGCCACCAGCATCTCCTGCCGCATGGCCGCCGCCAGGGCATAGAGGAGCCCGGCGAGGACCGGCCGCCCCCGGCCGCCGGTGAGGAGCGCCCGCGCGGCGAGGCAGGCGAGGGCGACGGTGGGCGGCAGCACCCAGTTGTCCTGGGCGACGACGCCGGAGAAGAAGACTTGCCCCGGCCAGAGCGCGAGCGCCACCCCGGCCAGCAGGCGGACGCGGAACGAGACCACCCCGCGCCAGAGCGCGAACGGCAGCAGGGGGACGAGCCCGCAGACGGCCGCCGTCGCCAGCCGGGCGACGTCCTCGGGGGGGCCGGGAAAGAGGCGCAGCACCAACGACAGGGCGAGCGGCAGGCCGGGGCTGAAATAGATCCAGCGCCAGGAGGGGACGGTCCAGGAGACGTCCCGCATCAGGCGGGCCAGGGCGACCAGGCCCTCGAAGTCGGAGACCGGCCGGACGGGGAAGATCGTCACGAAGGCGAGCCGGCAGCCGAGGCCGAGGAGAAGCAGCAGCGCGAACGCGAGGGGTTCTCGGCCGCGGAGGGCTTTGGAGATTCGACCGGGATACAGGGAAAAGACCCCTCTGGAAGGTGGCGAAAGCGTAGCACAGCGTCTGCTGTAGAATCCCCGGGGCTGGGAGCATGGCGCGGATCTCACAACTTTTGCTGCTGGTCCTCGGACTGATCCTCTGGCGGGTGTTCTTTCCCGCCCTGATGTCCTATGACTCGACGATCCAGTTCAACCAGGCCTGGGTGGGGCGTTACAACGACTGGCATCCGCCGCTGCTGGCGGTCGTCCTGCACCTGTTCCTGAAGGCCGGCCGCAACATCGGGGCGCTGATGCTGGCGCAGTGCCTGGCCGGGCTGTTCGGCCTGCGCGCGCTGGTCCTCGCCTGGCTGCGGGAGTTCTTCGGCGCCGCGGTCCCCCCGCGCCGGGCCGAGGGGATCGCGCTCCTGGTGGTGCTGGTTCTCTTCCTGCCGGTGTCTCCGCTGCCGTTCTATCTCGTCACGTTCTGGAAGGATTCGGCCGCCGCCGTGCTCCTGGTCTGGACCTGCGCCGCCGCCCTGCCGCTGGTCGGCCGGGAGGAGGAAGGCGGGAGCGGGCGCCTTCCGTGGCTCCGGATCGCCACGGTGACGGCGCTGTCGGTGGCCCTCGGCATGGTGCGCCACAACGCGGTCGTGGTGCTGCCGGCCGCCGGGCTGGTGCTCGGGTACGCCGTCGCGCGGCGCTCCCGGCGCCTGGCCGCGGCGATGTTGCTGGCGCCGCTGCTGGCCTTCGCGGTCTGCGAGACCGCGCTCGATCTGGCGTTCCACGTCCGCAAGGTCCATCTCGAGCGGCAGATGATGGCCTTCGACCTCTTCGGGATGTGCGCGCTCGACGCCCGGGTGTGCGAGTCGATCCCCTATGTCAGGAGCGCGTTCAGGCTGCCGGAGTACCGCCGGCGCTACGTGCCGGGGGACCTGGGGGTCTCCTTCTGGGCCGAGCCGGCCCTGGTCGATCCCAAAATCCAGTGGGACGGCGACCGCCTGCGGGCCGAGTATCTGCGGGCCGCGGGGGGCTTTCCAGGGACCCTGGCGCGGGTGAAGCTGGAGGCGTTCGCGACCCTGCTGGGGTTTCACGAGCCGGTGGTCTTCTTCCACCAGACGCTGGACGCGAACAAGTACGGCCTGCGGTTGAACGAGCGCTTCGCGCCGGTGCGCGAGGGGCTGGCCGGTCTGGTGCGGGCGGCCGGCGAGAGCCCCGGTTGGCGCCTGATCTCGGGGGTCCACGTGATCTGGCTGCTCGCCGACTGCGCCTGGATCGTCTTCCTGATCTCTTCTCGCCGGCGTGCCCTGGCGCTGGTGCTGCTCCTGCCGCTGGCGTTCTATCTGTCGTACCTGCCGGCGACCCCGGCGCACGATTTCCGCTTCATGTACCCCGCCACCCTGGTGGTGCAGGCGATCACGTTCGCCTCGCTGTTGGCACTGATTCAGAGATCTGGCAGGCGTTCCAGGACCACGTAGCGGCGCTGCATCTCGGGCGAGATCTCCTCGCGCAGGATGGCGAACGGGCGCCCCTCGATCAGGCGGCGGACGTCCTCGCCGCTGTAGCGGAAGGTGGCCGAGGGATAGGTCTTCGAGAGCGGATGGCCGGGCGTGAAGACGACCGCCTGCTCGGCCTTGGGGTCGGGCCAGTAGAAGTCGGCGTAGAGCCGGCCGCCGGGCTTGAGGAAGCGCGCCAGGAACTCCAGGTTCCAGCCGGCGAGCTTGAAGTTCTGATGGATCCAGAAGTAGCGGCCGATGACGGTGTCGATCGTGCCGAAGAAGGGTTCCAGCCCGGCGCGGTCGGCGACGTGGACGTAGGCGCAGTTGGCGGGGGAGACCAGGCGGGCGATCTTCAGCGCCAGGGTGCTGTAGTCGGTGCCGAGGTAGGAGTCCACGTAGCGGCCGAGCAGCTTGCCGAGATTGCCGCAGCCGCACCCCATCTCCATCACCCGCCGCCCCTCCAGGGCGTCGCGGTCGCAGTAGAGGGAGAGCGGCCAGCCGTGGCCGAGCCGCAGGTGCAGCAGGTCGAGCGGCGCGGCGGGGAGCGGCGGCCGGTCGGGATAGGCGGTGTGGGGGGCGAGCTGGTACTCCCACTCCCGTTTCAGGTACTCGAACCACTCGGCGTTCCAGCGCTCGATCTCGCGCTCGGTGCACTCCAGCGGCGGCGAGGCCTCGAGCTCGTCCCCCTCGGCGGGCGGGGGGGGCGGCGCGGTGGGAGCGGGGGCGCCGCGGAGGGCGCGCAGGAGGCGTTTCGTATCCATGGGCTTCCGATCCTAAGCGACGGCGCGGGCCGCGGCCCGCTGCTCGACCTCGCCGTGGTTCTCCAGGAACCAGCGGTAGGTGCCGCGGATCCCCTCGCCGAGCTCGATGCGGTGGCGCCACCCGAGGGCGTGCAGGCGGGAGACGTCGAGGAGCTTGCGCGGCGAGCCGTCCGGTTTCCCGGGGTCGAAGGCGAGCCGCACGCCGGGGGCCACGACGTCGCGGACGGTCTCGGCGAGCTCGCGGATGCTGAGGTCCTCGCCGGTGCCGACGTTGATGTGCTCGTCGCCGTCGTAGTGGCGCATCAGGAACAGGCAGGCGTCGGCGAGGTCGTCGACATGGAGGAACTCGCGCCGGGGGGCGCCGGTGCCCCAGACGGTGACCTCCTCGCCGCCGCCGGTCCTGGCGTCGTGGAACTTCCGCATCAGCGCCGGCAGCACGTGCGAGCTCTGGAGGTCGAAGTTGTCGTGCGGCCCGTAGAGATTGGTCGGCATCGCCGAGATGAAGTCGGAGCCGTACTGGCGGCGGTAGGCCTGGCAGAGCTTGATGCCGGAGATCTTGGCGACCGCGTAGGCCTCGTTGGTCGGCTCAAGCAGGCCGGTCAGCAGGTACTCCTCGCGGATCGGCTGCGGGCAATCGCGCGGATAGATGCACGAGCTCCCCAGGTAGAGCAGGCGGCGGACGCCCTGGAGATGGGCCGCGTGCACCACCGTGGCGTGGATCATCAGGTTGTCGTAGATGAACTCGGCCGGGCGGGTGGAGTTGGCGAGGATGCCCCCGACGGTGCCGGCGACCAGGAAGACGTACTCCGGCCGGTTCGCCCGGAACCAGTCGTTGACCGCCGCCTGCTCGCGCAAGTCGAGCTCGTCGCGGGTGGCGGTCAGCAGGTTGTCGAACCCCTCGGCCCGCAGCCGGCGGAGGATCCCCGAGCCTACCAGACCACGGTGGCCGGCAACGTAGATGCGCGCGGTGCGGGGAATGTCGATCATCGGCGAAAAACCTTACCACAGGGGGTGCCTGGAGCTTGAAGGGGGAACAAGGGACCCAAGAGACTCCAGAGACTCCAGGAGATTTTTCGCTCCTGTTGTCCCTGCAGTCCCTTATGTCCCTTTCCCTCCCCCCAGCCCCCTCACCGCCCCGAGCAGCGCGTCGGCCCGCCGGTCCCAGCTCTCCCCCTCGGCGACCCTCCGGCGCTCGCGGGCGAGCTCGGGGCTGCGCTGCTCGACCGCCCGGCGCACCTGCCGGACGAAGCCGGCCGGGTCGTCGTAGAGATAGACCAGCGGCTCGGCCCAGCGCTCGGTCTCGGGGAGCCGGCGGGCGACCACCGGCAGCCCCATGGCAAGCGCCTCGTAGAGCTTGACCGGATCGACGGCGCGGGTGAGCGGCAGGTCGCGGAAGGGGACCAGGGCGACATCGAGCCCGGCGAGGAAGCTGGGGACGTCGGTGAAGGGGATCTCGCCCACCGTCTCCAGGTTGGGCAGGCCGGCGAGCGCGGCGACCTCGGGGTCCTCCACCTGGCCGGCGAGCCGGAAGCGCCAGTCCGGGAAGGCCCGGGCCGCCGCCGCCACCGCCTCGACGTCGAACCAGGGGCCGAGGGCGCCGACGTAGCCGATCGCCATCGGGCTGCCAGGCTGCCGCACCGCCGCCGGCGCCGGGAAGGCCGCGAGGTCGACGCCGTTGGGGAGCAGGAGGACCTGCGGGCTCACCTCGCGCGGCCGCTCGGCGAGCACGCCGGCGGTGGCGCAGACCAAGTCGGCCTCGCGGATCAGCCGCGCCTCCACGGTTTCGATGCGGGCCGGCACGCCGGGGAAGCCGACGTGGAGGTCGATGCGGTCGTAGACCAGCGGGATGTCGAGGCGGCGCGCCAGCTCGCGGCCGAGCTCGGCCCAGAAGGGGAGCTGCACCAGCACCATCAGCGGCCGCTCGTGGCGCAGGCCGGCGAGGATGGTCTCGGTCATCCGGGCCGCGGTGCGCCGGTCCAGCGGCTCGCGGTAGGGGTCCGGCCGTCCCGGGACGCGCATGCGCAGCACGTGCAGACCCCCCTGGGTGTGGAGGACGCGGCGGGCCGGCAGCAGGCGGCTGCGCAGGAAGCCGTCGACGTAGAGCACCGGGTGCCCGGCGCGCGCCAGCGCCAGCGCCAAGTGCTGCGGCCGCTGGAAGCGGTAGCTCCAGGAGACGGCGGGCAGATAGAGGACCGGCGGACCGGTGGGATGGCTCTCCGCCAGCGCAGGGGCGGCCGGCGTCCGCCGGGGGAGGGCGCTGGTCAGGCCGAGCCGGCCCGCGCGCAGGTGGCGCAAAGCCCCCCGCGCCAGCCGCTCGACTTCGCCGGCCACGGTCAGGGCCCGGTCGTGCGGGCGCGCCGGATAGAAGAAGGAGCCACTCATCGCCATTCCGCTATTATCTCTAAATCGATCCTCTGGAACCGCAAGACCTTGAGGGTAGAATCCCCGGGTGGCTGACTTCGAGCTCCCTCCCGACATCGATCCGCGCCGGCGGGCGCGCAGGATCTGCGTCGTGATGCCGGCCTACAACGCCGAGAAGACGCTGGAGCGCACCTGGCGCGACCTCCCCCCGGAGTGGGTGGACGACGTCGTGGTGGTCGACGACGCCAGCCGCGACCGCACGGTCGAGATCGCGCGCTCCCTGGGGCTCCACGTGCTCGCCCACCCGCGCAACCGCGGCTACGGCGGCAACCAGAAGACCTGCTACCGCGAGGCGCTGGCCCGCGGCGCCGACATCGCGGTGATGGTGCACCCCGACCATCAGTACGACCCCAAGGCGATCCCGGCGCTGGTGGCGCCGCTGCTGCGCGGCGAGTGCGACGCCGTGTTCGGCAGCCGCATGCTGGGCGGCCGCCCGCTCGAGGGGGGGATGCCGAAGTGGAAGTACCTGGCGAACATCTTCCTCACCGCGGTGGCCAACGCCACGTTCTACGTCTTCCTCTCCGAGTACCACTCGGGGCTGCGCGCCTACAGCCGGCGCTATCT
>Ga0070665_100000291_pt1 | contig 79557 bp, 80 predicted proteins | sample KBSS13metaG_FD_65862 | JGI IMG/M metagenome (GOLD analysis project Ga0070665, IMG submission 65862) | Switchgrass rhizosphere microbial communities from Kellogg Biological Station, Michigan, USA - KBS S1-3 metaG | ecosystem: Host-associated > Plants > Roots > Rhizosphere > Soil ... | reverse complement strand
GACCTGCGCCGCGGTTCACCGACCTTTGGACGCTGGGTGGGGATGGAGTTGTCGGAAGCCAATCACCGGATGATGCTGATCCCGGTCGGTTTCGCTCACGGCTTCCTGTCGCTGACCGATGAAACGCAGTTGGTTTATAAGTGCACCGATTTCTATGCCGCTCCGCATGAGCGGACGATCATGTGGAACGATCCCGATCTGGCAATCGGCTGGCCGTTGGCCGCTGGCGAAGAGCCCATCGTGTCGTCGAAAGACGCCATGGGCCGGTCACTGAAAGAAGCGGATCTTTTCGCATGAAAGTTCTGCTGCTTGGCAGCACCGGCCAACTTGCCCTGGCCCTGCAGGCGACCAAGCCGGAACATGTGACACTCACCGTCGCGGGCCGCGGTCAGGTCGATCTTGCCAATCCGGCGGTCGTCGAAAGCTTCGTTTCAGACGCCGCGGCGGATCTGATTGTCAACGCGGCCGCATATACCGCAGTGGACAAGGCCGAAAGCGAAGAAGAACTTGCCCATCAGATAAATGCACAAAGCGTCGGAGCCATCGCCGCGGCTGCTGCCCGCACGGGCGCGCGCTTCGTTCACGTTTCCACAGATTACGTCTTCGATGGCAGCAAGGCCGGCCTCTACGATCCGGATGACGCGACCTCGCCCATAGGGGCCTATGGCCGCACGAAGCTCGCCGGAGAAAAGCTCGCGCTGTCTGGTTGTGCGAACAGTCTGATCGTGCGGACCGCCTGGCTGTACAGTGAGCACGGCAATAATTTTGTGAAGACTATGCTTCGGCTGATGTCGTCGCACCCCCAGGTGAGGGTGGTTGCCGACCAGGTCGGTACACCGACCTACGCGCTTTCCCTGGCGCAGGCGCTATGGCGCCTGGCCGGGACCGACAGCCGCGGTATCCTGCATTTCACCGACAGTGGCGTGGCGTCCTGGTACGACTTTGCCTGCGCCATTCAGGAGATAGGGCTGCAGCGCGGTCTGTTGCAAAAGCGCGTGCCGGTCCTGCCTATTTCCACGGCAGACTTCCCGACGCCCGCCAAACGCCCGGGATTGAGCATTCTCGACAAGTCCAAAACCTGGACCATCTTGGGGGGGCCAGCGGGCCACTGGCGGGCCGGCTTGGAGCTTATGCTGGAGCGGTATCAGAACCTTTGATGGTCTCAAGGAGCCGGCTTAGGCTGGCCCGGCGGCTTTGGCATGGCAGCGGCGATGCCGGACATGGATTTACCCCTGCCCTGCATTTCCTTTTCGCACCGGTTTGTTTCTGTAAGAAATTCTGAGGCGGACATCTGGCCAAATGCCTCGGCGGTGGCCGCGGGCAGATCCAGATCCGGCTTGGCCGCGGTGACACGTCCCAGGTAGTAGTACCCGCCGATCAGCGACTCCAGTTGATGCCGCGCGTCCGGCAGCTGATTAATCTTGGCCATAATCGCCAGGCAGCGCAGATCGGCGGCGCTATCGCCGGCTTCTTCCGCTCGGGCGATATTCGTGGTCACAAAGACGGTCAGCAGAATAATGGGGAGAGAAGGGCGCATGGGCCACCAAGGTTGGGATCTGCCTGCAGCCAGTATCCATATCGATGAACCGCCGTATAGCCAGCAGTGACAGGCCGGCGCAAAGGAAAGGCGCCTGTGCCAGAACGTCAGCCAAAAAAAAGACCGCCCAGAGGCGGTCTTTTTCATTTCGAAGGCCTTATCGCTTAGACAACCGCGACCTTCTGGCGGCGGCCATTGCGGAGCATGAAGCCGACAAAGCCGAAGCCGAGGATCATCATCGCCCAAGTCTGCGGCTCAGGAACTGAAGAGATCGCAGCGGCGATATTGTCGAACTCAAACCCGGCGCCGCTTGAACTGAACACGACCTGATTCACACCTTCCGCAGCATCCATCGTGAAGAAATAGCGACGATTGGTGTCACCGGCGGCCTGATCACCATTGGCAGGGTTGGGAACGGTGAGCTGATCCCCCGTAAAGGAGGTAATCAGTGTGCCGTTATGGAAGAACGAAAGCGTGTTGAAGCTATCCAAAGACCCGAGATAGAAGCTCAGGCTGTTCAGCTCGAAACCCGGCTTGGTGGAAAACACCGCGTTGGCTCCGGGTTCGGCGGCGGCAAAAGTGCTGCTATCGCCAGCTGGCTCAGCCGCTAAGCCGGGAACGGTGGCCGGGAAAGTCGTTCCAAAAAACGTGAAATGACTATCAGCGATGCCGTCAAAATTCCAAACCATCGACTCGCCAGGGGCCGGAGGAGAGTCAAAGGCGGTAGAGCCCGCAAGATTGACCGCAGCCGACGCCGAGGTCGTCAAGGCCGCAAGTGCAACAGCGGCTAGCGCAAATTTTGCGAATACACGCATCGTGGACTCCCCTTTAAACTAGTATCTAAACGTAACAGAAGAAGCAGCGGTTGCAATGTAAATTTCGGGCTAATCCAATGTTAACCATAAATTTTTTGCGACGCGGGTCCGAAAGATTCTCTTATAGTTACTATGGGTTGCATGGCCACCGCGCTTGGCGCCCGCGCCGCTGGGCGTATTTTGCTGCATTGCACATAATAGGAAAATTAGGGCCTATTTAGAGAATCTAGCCCGCGCCAGCACGCCGGGCAGTGCGTCTTCAGCACCAAAATACCAAGAGGAACAATGGTTTCGCGTGAAAAACTGAAACGGTCCCTGCCCAAATTTGTCCTGAAGCCCCTTCAGTCCCTTCGCCGCCGCCTGGCCGCTCCCCCGCTGGAGGACATTGTCCTGCATGCCTACGAAGCCCAGCCCGACCCCAGTCCCAAGCCGCGTTTTACGCTCGTGATCCCCAGTATTGCGCCCGAAAAAACCTTTGGCGGCATGGTCACAGGCATCGATATTTTTCTCGAGCTAGGCCGGAGGGCCGGCGCCGAGCTGCGCATCGTCCTGGACGAGATCGGGCCTGTACCCGCCGGCAACTGCATCGCCGACCGGGCTCGCCTGCTGGGTATTGACGCACAGCAGATCGAAATCGTGCCCCGGCTGGCGGAGGTTCCCCGCATTGCGGTTCGCGCGCGGGAAACATTCATGACCTACAATTGGTGGACGACCCTGAACACCCAGGATCTGGTGGCTCAGCAGAGCCGCCACTTCGGGTATACGCCCAGGCCCGCCATTTATCTGATCCAGGAATACGAACCTTTTTTCCACCCCTTCTCTTCGACCCACATGATGGCGAGAAAGGCCTTTTCACCAACCTTGCCCTGCTGGGGTATTTTCAACAGTGGCGAGCTCTTCAGCTACTTCAGCGCGCAAGGGCATAAGATGGACCGGAGCTTCGTCTTTGAGCCGCAGCTCAACAGCTCGCTGAAAGCATTTCTCGAAAGAGCGCCCAAAAAAAAGCTGCCGCGCTTGCTGGTCTACGGCCGCCCTGCGGTCGTTCGCAACTGTTACCCCGCGGTGGAAAAGGGAATACGAGCCTGGGCCGCCCGCTATCCAGAATTTTCCCACTGGGAAGTGGTGTCAGCCGGAATGGCCCATCCCCCTGTGGTTATCGCTCCCGGCCGAATGATGAAATCGGCGGGAAAGCTTTCCCTTGAGGAATATGGGGAGATGCTGCTGACCTCCTCAGCCGGACTCTCGTTGATGTCTTCCCCCCATCCCAGTTATCCGCCGCTGGAAATGGCGCATTTTGGTTTGTGGACCGTGACGAACGATTACACGTTCAAGCATATGGCCCAATCGCATACCAATATCATTGCGACCGCGGATATCGCGCCTGACAGTGTCGCGGAAGCGCTGGCACAGGCCTGCCGTAATTTCGAAACGGATCCTGATAGCGGATGGCGCGGGCAGTCCATGCGGCCCTCTTTCTTGGATAGCGGGCCGTTCCAATTTCTGGACGAATTGTCGTCTGAACTGCGCCGTATCTGGGAGTAGAGGCTTCAGCCTACTCGCTTTGATGCTGCCGGTGGGGCACCGCGATCTCGCCGAGCCGGGATTTCAAGTGTTTGACAAGCGCTACCGGGTCGGTCGTCGCGCAAATCGGTTCGAGGGAGCGGGCGGTTTTCAGGGCGACGGCCAGCTCTTCGGTCGAATTCGCCGGCGTTATCAAGCCGCGCGCCGCAAACGCGCTCGTAATCTCTCGCTGATGATTGTCGTAATGCTCGCCCTTTTCCAGCCGCCGGGGCACGACGATGGTACGACAGCCCTCGCGCAACGCGGTGATGACTGAGCCAGTGCCGCCGTGACAGACGACAATGTCGGCCTCCCGAAGATAGGATTTGACTTGGTCGTAAGACAGAGTTTCAAACGATTGAAGTCCGGGTGGGGTCAGACCCCCGATGCCGGTCTGGAACACCACATCCTCAAAAATTTCGCCGTCTTGTTTCAATTTGGCGACCATCTCGACCAGGCGGTCAAATGGGAACGTGACGCCGACGGTGGCGAAAAGCAGCCGTTTTTTATTCGGCCGCGGTTGATCCAGGATCTTGAGGGGGTCGAATACCGCGGCAGTCGGAAAAGTCTTCGTCAGCGCGTCAGACTGCACAATGATGTCATTTGCGAAGATCGCGGCCGCGCGAGCGAAGGTCGAAGGCTTGTCAAATCGCGCAAAGGTCTCGATCAGAACGAACTTCGACCCCAACAGCCGACACCAGATCATAAAGAAAAAGACGGAGCCGGCGCCGGTGCTGATGACCACGTCGGGTCTGAGCTTCACGGCCAGCAGGGCGGACCGCCAGAGGTTTTTCAGCCCTGACCAAACCGCCCGCAAAATCCCGTCGCGCCGGATTTGGCCTATCGCAAAATGGGGCAGAAAATGCACGGGGTGCTTTTGGACAATGCTTCGCGAGAGGGCGGTGTCTTCCGACACAAATACGTAATGGTAGGGGGACCAGGCCTCTTCCAGATCCAGGAGTTGACGGATATGGCCACCGCCAGATGCTGCCAGACAGAGACGCAGTTGTCCCTTGCCGCCGGAATGGCGGGACTGCCTGTCATCCTTCAAGTCAACCATATTCATTAGGCGCCCGTACCGAAGACGGCCAAAGACCTGTTCTGCCTTATACGCAAGCAGCGTGCCTCCCGGCAGTGCCCCACTGGTTAACCGCTAACCACTTGCCCGACTTTAGGTTATGCTAGGGTCGCTTTGTGGTAATTCCGTGATGAAATGCGACGGAGCGTGCTCTGAAATCTACATTACTTTTGTTAGCCACATTGCCGGTAATTTTCAGCGTGTCTGGATGTCACTCCAAGACCGCCAAGGCGCCATCTGGCCAAGTTGTCGCGACTGTGAATGGGCGAGAGATCACACAGCGCGAGCTCCAGGTGGAAATGGCTGGAACGAAAGCAGCTACCCCCGCCGCGCAAAAGGCGGAGCAGCGGGCGGCGCTGGAGCGCATCATTCGGCGTCTCATTCTGTCAACTGCGGCGACAGAGCAGGGTGTCGATAAAGAGCCGAGTTTTGCAATTCTAAGTGAACGAACAAAAGACACGCTGTTGATCCAGCTTCTGGAGAGCAAGGTGGCATCCAGCGTTCCGGTTCCTTCAAACGAGGAAGTAACGCAGTTCATTCAGAACAATCCGAACATTTTTGCGGAGCGGAAACTGCTTGACGTCGATCAAATTCGGGCACTCCGGCCCAGGGATCCGACTGTCGTCGCAAAAATGGAACCGTACAAGACGCTGGACGAGATTGCAGCTTACCTGAGCCAAAATCATATCCCATTTCAGCGCGGCACAAACACCATGGACACGGTAGGCCAGGATCCTAGATTGGTAAATGCCGTGATGGCCTTGCCCCCGCATGAGGTTTTCATCGTCTCGGCTGGGAACGAGATCATGATCAATCAGGTGCGCCAGATCAACGTGCAGCCTTTTACCGGGCCGGATGCTGCGCGATATGCGAGCGGCCTCCTGCGGCAGCAGCACGTCCGCGAAGCCGTTACCAGAAGGATAGAGCGGCTGGTAACGGACGGGCGCAAATCGGTGGTTGTTGGCAAGCAGTTCGAATCTCAACCGCCCGCAGCCGCCGCTCCCGGAGCTACTGTTCGTCGCGCTCTTTGAGAATCAGCGACGCGTCTTCGCACCTGCGGTCGCATCGCCGAAGTCCATCGGGTACTATTCCTGATTCGTGGCTAGAGAGCTGTGGGCAATCGTGGCTGGCAGCGCCTACAAGGATTTACCATGTTGAATAGGAAAATGGTCCTATCATGCTGCGCGGTGCTCGCTGCGCCGCTTACACCGGCATGGGCCAAGCCGGCGGTACCCGATCCCGAAACCCCGCCCGCCACGGCGCAATTTTCCGCAACCTATTACAGCAATATCGCCTCTTCTTCGGCTCTGCTTGCGGCGGCCCGCGGATTGAAACGAGCTGACACGCTGTATGCGCCTGCATTGAATGTCAGTTTGCTGGAGTCGATGGGCGGGCTGTCGTTTTTTTTGACTGGCCAGGGCGGATATGATTTTCACCAAAGGAATTCGATTCTGGATCGGGAGCGGTTGAGCGCGCAGGCGGGCGCGGATGCTCAGATAGAAGGCTGCACCGCTACGCCTTCGGGAAGCTATGCACGCTTCCAGAGTGATCTTATCGACTTGAGCGTGGTCACCACACAAAACACCCAGGAAATCATTACCGGGGAGTTCGACGTCACCTGCAATCAATCTGGGCGGTTGGTTCCATCCGCATCATTCACTCAAACCTGGTCTGACAACACGGCCACGCCATACAAGCCGTCTGATTTTCGCAGCACGGCCGGTAACGGCAGCCTGGCGTACAAGGCCGGCTCAATCGGAGACTTTTCACTCACCGGACAATATACGCAGACCAGTTATCCGCATCGCGCCATCGTCGGAACCACGGGTGTGCAATCGGACGGCTACGATAACTATGCCGTCGGGTTGCACTATCAGCGCCCCATAGGCGGAAGCCTGGAGTTTTCCGCCGGGCTGTCGCAAACGTGGCTGTCCTACAAAGGGATGGGCAATGATTTTAGCGGTGTCACTTATGATGTCTCGCTCACCTATCATGCCAGCCCCCGGCTCAATTTCAGCGTTCTCGCAAACCGCCAGACCTTGCCCTCAAATTACCTGAATGCAGCCTACTCCGTGGCTGAGGCCTATTCGGCCAATGCGGATTACCGGCTGTCGACCCGTCTTTCTGCCAAACTTGGCGCCACCCTGACTCACAGCAACTTCAACGGTGCCGCGCTGGTAAATGGCGTGGATTTGTCGGCCCAAACTTACCGTTCATTCTATGGTTCCTTGGCCTACACCCTGTCTCCGACATTCCTGGTTTCTTTGTCGGCAGGGGACGAGCAACGGCACGCCGATGTGGTAGGCTACTCCTACCAGGGAGCCCATGTCGGGCTCTCTTTGTCAAAGAGCTTCTGAATCCAAGAGGACTGTCATGAACTCTGGCAAGGTTCTGGTCATCGCGGCCGCCATGCTGTTGGCCGGTATGGGGTACCATGAGGTGCATGCGCAACCAGCCCCCGCTCCGGCAACGGCTCCAGCGCTTGCCCAACCCGCGCTGGCTCAGCCAGCGGGCATGCCCGATCAGGGCTATATCCTCGGCGCCGAAGATGTGGTGCAGGTAGAGGTTCTGGGCCGGACGGACTTCACGACCAAGACCAAAATTGGCGCGGACGGGAAGATCCAGCTGCCTTTGCTTGGCGCTATTCCTGCGTCCGACCGGTCGGTTCTTCAATTGCGGGAACAAATCAGGGATGCGCTTCAGAAGGGCGGATTTTTCAATCGTCCCATCGTGGATGTGCAGGTCGTATCCTATGCCAGTCGATATGTTACGGTCTTGGGAGCAGTAGGCAGCCCAGGGTTAATACCGGTAGACCGGCCCTATCGCCTTTCGGAAATTATCGCACGTGTCGGTGGTGTCAGGGAAAACGGCGCCGATCATGTGGTCCTTCGCAGCAAAACCGGGGAACGGAACTATGCGATAAAGGATTTAGCGACGGGGGGGGAGGGTCTGGATCCCTACGTTCAACCGGGAGACAAGATTTTTGCCCCGAGCGGCGATGTCTTTTATATCAAAGGCCAAGTCAGAGCGCCGGGATCCTATCCCTTGTTGCCCCACATGACCCTGACCATGGCTCTTGCGCGGGGAGGTGGAATAACCGACCTGGGAAGCGACAGCCATATCAAAATAATCCGCAAAACTGCCGAAATGTCGCCAAAGGATTTAAATATAGAAATTCTCCCCGATGACGTTATTGATGTGGGAGAAGGTTGGTTCTAACGCGGCCGCGCGCGGGAGATTTCGATGTCTTTGTCACAGTTCTGGCGAATTCTGTGGGCACGCAAATGGCTCATAGTGATAACGACGCTATTCTGCCTCGCGGGTGGAGTTGTTGCGATATCGATCGTGCCGCCGCGCTGGAAGGCGGAATCGCATGTTTATCTAAATTTGCTCAAACCCGATCCCGTCACGGGCGAAGTCTTAGGGCTGGCGGCCCGGGCCTATGTGGCCACTCAGATAAAGCTTATCTCCGATTATGGCGTGGCGGGACCGGCTGTCGATAAGCTCGGCTGGTTGTCCGATCCCGATCTCATCCAGCAATATCAACGGCGTCCTCAAACCGATACCCGCGACTTCCGCCGTTGGCTTGCGCAGCGCATCATGGACGGCACGCGGGCAGACCTGCTGGACGGCAGCAATATTCTCGACATCACCTACACCGGCCAAAATCAGGAAGGTGCCAAGGCGATAGTCAGTGCCGTGACGCAGGCCTATTTGGATACTACTCTCGCTTACCGCCGGTCGGAGGCTAACAAGAATGCAGACTGGTTTGGCATGCAATCGGAGAAGGCCAAACAAAGTTTGCTGGCAGCACAGGCCGCTGTTGCGACCTATGAACGCGAAAACGGTATTGTCATGCGAGACGAGAAGACCGATATCGACAGCGCACGTCTTGCGGCACTTGCCAGCCAAAATGATACCGGTGCACTTGGCGGCGTTTCTGGACTTGATGCTCAGATAGCCGACGCCGATTCTGCCATTAAGCAAGCCTCTGAAACGCTTGGCCCCAATCATCCTCAATTGCAGGCGTTGAGAGCCAAGAGGGCGATGTTGATGGGCCTTGCGGCACAGAGCGGTTCCTCCTCAGAGGCGGCAGGCGCGGGAATGTCGGCGCGTGTTGCGGCTGCAAAGGCGGCAGTAATTGGTAACCGGGACAAGCTGGCACGCCTGACCGTATTGCAAAGCGAAGTCGATATCCGGAAGGATCAGTACGACAAGACCCTGGCGCGAGAAGCTGACTTCCGCCAACAGGCCGCGGTCGTTGATCCGGGTGTAAATGCCCTGGGAACTGCCTTTGTGCCGGATCAACCATCTTTTCCTAATCGGCCTCTAATTATAGGCGGCTCCCTTGGCCTGGGATTGGTATTCGGCCTATTGATCGCCTTATTGGTCGAACTGCTGGACCGCAAAGTGCGCAGTCCTGAGGATCTGATCGCTGCACTGGGTTTGCCTGTTCTTGCTGTTTTAAGACCTTCCAACTGAGGCCGCGTGCGAGATTTCCAGGTCATTGAAAGCCATAGCGCACCCCAGCCGATGGTGAGCGCCGGCTCGGCTATGACAGGCGGCGATGTCACTCAGGCGTCCGAATCTGTTCGTGCCCTGCGCACCCATATCATGGCGCGCCATGTGAGCGCGGGTCACCGCGCTCTTGCGATATGTTCAACCACCCGGCATACCGGATGCACGTTCGTCGCCACGAACTTGGCCGTCGCCCTTTCACAAATCGGCATCAATACGCTTCTGATAGACGCAGATTTGCGAAAGCCCGGCGTGGCGCGTGTGTTGGGTCGCCAACCTGTCAAGGCCGACTTGCAGGCAGCATTGTCGACGCCCGTGAATTTCAATGACTGCATCGACAGAAACGTAATGCCGAATCTTTCGGTCTTGCTTTCGGCAGGCGCAGCTCGCAACGCCCAGGAGCTTCTCGCCAATTTGAGATTCGAGCGCTTGATGGACTTCTGTCTTCGGGAGTTTGAATCTACGATTATCGACACCCCTCCCGCTAATATCTATTCAGACGCGCGGCGGATCAGCACTGTGGCCGGATATAGCCTGATCGTGGCTCGGCGAAACCGAAGTCATGTTGATGACATCAAGGCCCTTGTTGAGCACCTGCATGGGGATCACGCGACCGTGATTGGCACCGTTCTCAACGACGCATAGATCATGGTTGGCCTGGATCAAACAGCCGCTGTTCGCTCGCGAAGCGCCGGCTTTTCCTGGCCGCTTGCGGTCGGGCTGGTCGCGCTGGCCATACCAGCAGCATTCAGTCTCGGCGCTGAAACATGGTCCAACGACGCGGGCGCCCATGGCCCGTTGGTGATTGCGACGGCGGTTTGGCTGTTGTGGCGGGAGCTGCCCGATCTGCAGGCACGGGGTAACCCCGGCAGCTTCTGGATTGTTTGCTGTGTCTTGGTGCCAGCCTTGGCAATGTATGTTGCCGGCGAGGCCTTCGATTCCGTCACCCTGGAAGCATTCGGTCTGTATGTCGTTGTGGGTATGGTTTTCTATGCGCTTTTTGGGGCCAAGGAGATTGCGCGCAATTGGTTCATCTTCGTCTATCTCTTGTTCGCTGTACCCCCGCCGCGCTCCTGGCTGGATACGGCAACCTTTCCGTTGAAGCAATTTGTCACGTCATTAGCGGTCACTCTGCTGCAACTTTGCGGCATGCCGGTCAGCCATCAAGGTGTCGTAATATACGCCGCGCAATATCAGTTTCTGGTGGAAGATGCGTGTTCAGGGCTGAATTCAATCATAGGACTGGTCGCGATCAGTTTGCTGTACATCTATCTGGCCCGGCGAAGCTCCTGGCGTTACGCGGCGCTCCTTGCGGCCCTGACGATTCCTATTGCGATCATCGCCAACATGATTCGGATTGTCGTTCTTATTTTGCTCACGCTTTGGGCAGGAGATGACGTGGCGCAAGGCTTCATGCATTTCGCAGCCGGCATCGTACTTTTTGCGATCGCTCTAGGGATGATTTTCCTGATCGATTTTGGGTTGACATCATTTTCCTCTTCCAAGCGGCGGTTCGCGTGACCAGCCGGCGCGACGTTCTGATAGGTGCCGCTTGTGTCTTCAGCAGCGGCACAGCGCTGGCCCTAAAACCAAGGCGAAAAGTCTCTTTGCTGCCGGCTGGCGTGAAACTGGGCGATATTCTCCCTCGCAAATTCGGACGCTGGGATTCTCGCGACGTCAGCGATCTCTATGCACCGGAAACACCGGATAGTTTGTTGGCCAAGTTGTATGGGCAAACAGTCGCTCGACTGTATGTCGATGGTCAGTCAGGTGCTCAGCTCCTGATGCTCATGGCCCATGGGGACCATCAGAGCAATGAGCTTCAATTGCACAGACCGGAGGTTTGCTATCCCGCCTTCGGTTTCGCCCTCACGGCCAGCGAGCCTTTGCAATTTCAGATCGGAAAGCGCGTAACGCTGCCGGCGAGACGTTTGCTGGCCCAATCAGCCCAAGAAACACAGGCGGTACTGTATTGGACGCGTCTTGGGGAATATTTTCCGGTAAGCGTCACAGAGCAACGCCTGAATCGTCTCAGCACCGCCATGCATCGTTATATTCCCGATGGGTTGCTTGCACGCTTCTCCATGCCAAAGTTAGGTGGGGGGAATGCTTTTGCGGACATTTCCGAGTTCGTTCCCGCGTTGCTGGCGGAAATACCGAAGGACAGACGCAATGTGTTTGTGGGGACCGCCCGGGCGAAACTGCTGGCCGAGGCCGGATCGGCCTGAAACTTTCGCTAAGATCCGGCACGATCGAAAGGTTTGAGGACGAACAGGATATAGCCCACAACGGCTATCGTAAGTGCAATAGCGGCCCACCTCTGGTCGTGGTTGCCCAGATAGTTGGCGCCCGCGCAACCGAGGGCCGGCGGCAAGTAGTGAATAGTCCGGTCCGCCGGTCGGTCCGGCCCCATGGAGCGATGTAAAAACAGGATCGCAAGAGCGCCGAATATGACGACCGTCACCCAATCATATATAGTATCCATGCTCCGTTCATTTCTTTCACAAGCAGCTGGTGTCGCCGTTGCGGGCATCAGCAACGACCAAGAGTAGGCGACGGTATGCGTGTCAGTGTAATCATACCACACTACGACGATCTGCGGAGTTTGGATATCTGTCTGTCGGCTCTCGCGAGGCAGACCTTCTCCCGGGCCGATTTCGAAACGATCGTGGCTGACAATAATTCGCCACAGGGATCGCAAGAAGTGGTGAAGGTCGTCGCGGGACGGGCGCGGCTGATCAATGTTGCAGAAAAGGGCGCTGGACCTGCGCGAAACGGGGGAGCTGCCGCATCCACCGGTGAAGTTTTGGCCTTCGTCGACTCAGATTGCGTGCCTGAGCCTCAGTGGCTCGCGGAAGGGCTGGCGGCGCTCGCGGGCCATGACGTGGTTGGCGGAAGCGTCCATGTTCTGGTGGATGATCCGGAAAGGCTAACACCTGCGGAGGCGTTTGAACGCATTTTCGCGTTCGACATCGAGCAGTATCTGGAACGCAAGGGATTCGTTGGCTCAGGCAATCTGTTTTGCCGGCGTGAGGTGTTCAACCAAGTCGGCGGTTTTGCAACGGGCGTTTCGGAAGATGTCGACTGGTGTCACCGGGCATTGGCACAGAAGTTCAAAATCGGATTTGCGCCCCAGGCCGCGGTTGGACATCCCGCGCGCCGCTCCTGGGCCGAGCTCAAACGCAAGTGGTCCCGGATCAACTCGCAGACCTATGTGCTGAAATTAAAGAATCGGCACGGAAAGTTGCATTGGATTCTCAATTGCTTTTTGTTGCCGATCTCCGCGCTCGTGCACACGCCGCGGGTGTTGATGTCTCAAAAGCTATCCGGCCGCCAAAAAATCGCCGCACTCGTTATCCTTTATCGCATACGGTTTTGGCGGGCCTGGGACTATTGCAGGCTCCTGATGCTTGGCCCGTCGCTTGCTTGACGCGGCTTAAGGTTCATATCTGAGGTCGTGGCTCAAATTTCCGGCATCGCCGGGGCGGTAGAAAATTAATCATACATCCGGTACTAATCGCAGGATGCGTCCCCTTTTTTGGTTTCCTCTCAATAAGTTCGCTCCCAAAGGGGTGATTTCGTGACTTTGAGCAGCAAGTTCGCCGGCTGGATGGGTCGGGGTGGCAGAGAGTCGCCTGATAATAAGTCGGGTGAACCTTCTGACACCCTGGCTGCTCCGAAAAACTTCGCGACCGGCGTTACCGCCCCGTTCCCACGTTTCCGGGCAACGGCCAGCGACCAGCTTGGTGTCCAGGCGGATTCCAGCTTGGCCCGTGCTCGGCTGAAACTGCTCGAATATTTTACCCCGTCCCAACCGGTCAGTGATCGCAGACGCTTTGCAGGCCGATCTGATGTTCTAAGCTCGGTTATTCGGGCGATCGAAGAACAACGGCTGCATGTGATTGTGTATGGGGAGAGAGGACTCGGTAAGACTTCGCTCATGCATGTTCTGACGCAGGCAGCACGTGAAGCGCGCTATCTTGTTGTCTATGTCTCCTGCGGCGCCGATTCCAGTTTTGATGAGGTCTTCCGCACGGTGGCGGCTCACATCCCGATGCTGTTTCACAGCACGGTTGGTCCGACTTCGCCGGAGGTTGAAAAGGGCAAGACCCTCGCCGAGTTACTGACCCCCGGGCCTATCTCGCCGCGCGCTGCAAGCGATATCCTCGCGAAGGTCGTCGGCACACGCGTGGTCGTTGTGCTCGATGAATTCGACCGCGCGCACTCCATGGAATTTCGCCAAAATATCGCCGAGTTGATCAAGAATCTGTCCGATCGCCTGGTGCGCGTGCAGTTGGTTATTGCTGGCGTGGCCGGCAATCTTACAGAACTTCTGGAACATATTCCTTCGATCCAGCGGAATATATTTGCGCTTCAGATTCCATGGATGCCGCCGGCGGAAATTCGGGCGCTAATCAGGAATGGCGGCCAGATGTGCGGGTTGAGTTTCGACGAAGCGTCGGAAAACGCCATTGTCTCTACGGCGCATGGCTCTCCATATCTCGCGACGCTTCTTGGTCATCATGCTGCGATGAATGCGATCGACGGACAACGCGTGCGCGTCGGAATTTCCGACGTCATTTCCGCCATTGCGGCGGCCGCGGTCGAGTTCTATGGGCGCATGTCCGGCAAGACGAGAAGCCAGTTGAAACATGATGCGACTGAAGATCGCGTTGGATTCCTTGGGAATGTAGCTGGTGTATCGCTCTTGTCGAATGGTGCATTCCGGCTGGAAGATCTTTGGGATGCGGGCCCGGGCATCGGCGGCGCTGAAAGAGGCCAGACCCAGGTATCGGATCTCGTTCGCATTGGTCTTTTGGTGGAAAACGCGACTGAAGGCACGCGCATCTTTCGTTTTGCCGAAGATGGGATAGCGGCCTATTTGTGGTTACAGGCCGCCGCTGAGAGGTTGCGGAAAGAATATAGACCAGCTCCAACATCCAATGCGGCTGTTGCACTGGCCCAAGGAAAAGCGCCGAATTAAGCGCCTTTCCCGGGGTATTCGAATTTGGGAATACCACGCCGCCCCAAGAGACCGGCGCACCAGCCGGAAACACCATAGGAAAATTGACGCACGGCTCCTTTGCGGAGATATCGCGCTGCTATCAGCAGCAGTGCGGCGACGCTCGCAATCGGAAATCGAGATGGGAAGTGGATTTTTGTAACCAGAAGTTTATTACGCTCGTCCAGATATACCGCGAGCTTGGAACGCCCCTTGAGTGAAGTGGATTGCCCGGTGCTGGTGCCTTGTCTGTGCAAGACCTTGGCCCCAGGGGCGAAACCAAGTCTTAGGCCCTTTTGGACCGCCCTTAGGCACCAGTCGACTTCCTCACAGTAGAGGAAAAATTCTTCCGACATCAAACCCGCACGCTCAATGAACTCGCGGCCTACCAGCATGGAAGCACCGCTAAGATAGCTTTGCTCACGTTCGATTGCGGCTGCGTCTGGAACTGTTGCTGATGCGCTACCGGAACCAATCGAAACGGCTCTGGCAAGCCAACTTCTCCATATGCCCCCGTAAGACTGAATCCGGCCATCGGGCAAGTATAGGGAGCCGCCGACCGCGTGAACATCGCCTTGCTCCAGGCGACGGACCAATGCAGCGAGTGCATCCGGCATGGGCTCAGTGTCGGGATTGAGCACCCACCAAGCATCAGCGGATGGCGATGCAGCGATGCACTGATTGATGCCGCTTGCATAGCCGTTATTGGCGGGCGATTTGACGACTCTTACTGACTGGCCAGCAGCGAGTGAAACGGGCAACACGTCTTGTAAGGCCCGGTAAGTCTGATCGTTTCCATTCTCACAAATCACGACTTCAAAATCGGGATAAGTGCTCTTGGCAAGGGCGCCAACGCACTTCTGTATATCGGCGATGTTGTTGTAACCGACTATGGCGACCGCGACGTGTGTACTCATTTTCTGCGTTCCAAGGAGCGGGCGACGAGTCGTACTCTCCACCGAGACCTTCCGCGACGGACAGCAAGTGCACGAAATGCGATTCAGCCGCAAGACCGGACATTCAAGCGCGCTATCCGGCCCTGGCGAATGTCTTCCGGTCAGCACGCGCTCTGTGGCTGGTGTTCCGAAAGGGACTATGCCGCGCGCAAGTGCTGATTGAAGGATAGAGCAGACAACCCGCGATCGCGCAGCGCGACCTTATGCGCTCGCGCGCCGGGTGACGCGAACCGGTTCTTTCGCCGGCTGCAGATCTGCGGGGGCTTCGGGCCTGGAATTGTCGGCCGGGATCGGCTGGCGGGTCAGAAGCACGATCGCCTTCGCCACCAGGGACCAATATTGGAAGTCTTCCTGATCATCCGCGGCTAGGGCCGCTTCGATATGGTCGCCGGCCAGCATTTCGGCCTGCAGGCCAAGTTGCGCCACGAGTTCAGAGGCCGTGCTGAGGGGGGTGTTGTGCAAAGCAGCTACCTTTTTTACCGCTATAGCACTAGGATCGTTGAACAAAGGTTAGCGCGGCATAAGCAAGCGGCTAAATTAAGGCGCAACCAAAGAGCAGGGGTCCGAATTTCCAACCTAAGGATATTCCCATGAGATTGCTGGCTTTATCCCTCATCTCCATAAGCCTGACGGCCACCGCCGCGATCGCCCAAGTCTCCAACGGGACAGTTCCCGTCCCATCAACTTTGGCAGGTCAGAATGTGGGCGCTGTAAATGGACGTTCCAGCGGGTTCGGCACGGCAGGTGTCGCCACCCACCAGGCCAGCAGCGGCGCGCCGGGCACGGTTCCTACGGGCGATGGGACAGCCCGTAGCGTGGTTCCTCCGCCGCCCTCGGGGATCCCGCCCTCTGGCCCAGCAACGCCGCCGCCAAATCCTTAATATAGGAAAATAGTCCGCCGGGATCGTCCGGCCCGGGTCTTGCTCCGTGGCAGGTGTGCGCAACCAAACGCGCACCAAAACGAGACAGGAACCGGCCATGCTTCACAACGCCATCATGTTGCTCTTCGCCTTCGCCGGTGGGCTCACCCTGTCTGGCCTGGTCGTCAGTTGCTATCGGGTTGTTGCGACGGTTTCCACGGAAGAAAACCCCCTCTTTTATTATCCGATCATCGCGTTCGCCGGCGCCAGCATCCTGATGGAGAACGTGGTGCGGTGTCGCAAGTCCGAACAGGTGGGCGTCAGTGTCGTGGCTGCGATGTGCAGCTTTTTCTGGTCTTCCATGCTGGGCATGTTGCTGCTCAGCGCGTGCCACCTGTCCTGAATTCCCCCGCCATTCAGCCATGGCATGATGAAGCAACCGATTCGATTGCGTCTTTCCCAGCGATAGACTCTATTTGGACGCGCTGGGGGGTTTTCTATTTTTCCTGATGGCGACAAAAGCCCGGGTCACATCGCGGCCCATCCGTCGCATCTACGAACAGATTGCCCTTGCTGTTTGATCCGTGAGCCAAATGAGATCACGCTGTTAAAATGTTCCATCGAGGAAAGAGCCGTTTCGCAATTGACCCTGGGCTAACGCTGGCCCGTGGCGCGAAGTATTTGCTGGCTTCGTTGACGGTTTTGAGACCAAGCCTTATGACGCGGATGGCGCAGGTCTGTGCCGTCGCGGGCCTGGTTCTTTTTTCCGCTTCTGCGCTATCGGCCGCACCGGTTGATCCGGGGGCCAAGGAACAGCTTTCCCAACTCTCGGGGCCGGTCGGCAAAGCCAGCCTGGCGATAGCGCACGGGCCAAGTATCTTGGACAGCTTTCCAACGGCCTGGTGGAACTGGATATTTGTCAGCCTCTTCGCTTTCTTTGGCTGCGGCCAGCTTGTTCTGCTGCTCTATCAAAGCAACGTGATCGGCAAGACTTTGACGGCCACGAAAAAGACAGTGGATATCGCGGAACGGACAGCGGCCGAGTTCGAGACGCCGTTCCTGTTCCCGGTGCTTGTCTCGAGCAGCGTCGCGGAAGGTTTGCGTTCTCTTGCCGAACAGGAAAACCCGGAGCTGACCGCCTCGCCGCGCGTGTCTTTCACGATAAAGAACTTCGGCCGCACCCCGGCCCTCTTGCAGAGAGCCAGCGCGGTCTTCTTCGTCGGAGAGCTGGAAGAAGCCCACAATGATGCCGTCTCAGGCAGGCTTCCCGAGCTGATGCTGGAACCATTGGGGAGCCTGACGGTGCCGCTTGAGAGGGAAATGGAGCAGCCGATGGATCAGTCGGCGCTCGAAAAGCTGAAGAACCAGAGCGCCAGAATCTATCTGAGAGGCCGCATTACCTTTCTGGATGTCTTGGGGAACCGCTACGAGCAGATCTTTTGCTTCACATGGGATCTGGACACCGGTGGTTTTATCCCCTGGGGCCCGCATAGAAACCGGCGCAAGCGCTTAAGCAGCAGGCGGCGGCGGCTGAGCTGAGGGACGCCCCGGACGCCTGCGGCGCTTTCGGCGCTTGCCCCTCAGGAAAAACAGCCGGATGACGGAAAGCAGGATGACGGTCGAGCCACCGGCAAGCTCGTAGAGCCGCGCCGGCCCGCCAGGCGCGAGTACGCCGACGGCGATCACCGCGGTTCCCACGGCTATCACAAAAAACCAGAACGGCCGTTTTTCTTTGCTGCTTTTCATCGCATGAGAACTGAACCGCAATTCAGTCGAACATAGGGTCCAGATCTCGCGTATGTCCAACGGAAAGCCATTCATGCGGCGCCCATAAATTTGATGCCACTCGAAGTCTCTGACCGGACTCGCGATCGGTACGAATGCCTACGAATTAACGATATCCCGGCTTTTTCGTATCAGCTGGCAGCGTAGAACGTATTCTAGAAAGCCAGTGAAGGAGGTCCGGGTCCACACCTTTGTTGAAACATGGCAAATTTCGTCATCTGTCTGGAAATAAGAGATCGAACCCGCGATTACGAGCGCTTGCGCCAGCTGCTCGCGAAAATGGCCGCGGCCCAGATACTTGAAACAGTCTGGTTTGCGTCGGTGGCTGGCCGCGCGGAGCAGTTATGTGACGCGTTGCGGACAGCCATTCATCCAGGCGATTCCGTCATTGTTGTTCGCCTCCAGGATAATGGGGCTTCCGATTGGGCCAGTCATCAAGACCCGCCGGATGGTTTGCGATGGCTTCAGTCGCATTATCGATAACCCGGTCAGGGAAATCGGATTTGGTGTCCGCCAGTCTGCGCTGCTTCACCAATCAGGGGATATAGTGCAATAATCGCCCTATGCGTTATATTCCAGCTGCGATAACGCGCTTGTTGATGGCAGCAGGACTATCTCTGCTCAGTATATTTTTTTTAGACGGGCCGGTGGCGCGCCTTTTCTCGCAAAGTGCTCTGTATCACGATCATAAAAAATATGCCGTAAGCTCGTTGGTGCTTTTGGTCCCGCTGATGTTGGGGGCCTCTTTTATCATATTCCTGGGCCGGCGCGGCCGTTTCAAGGCCATAAACCACGCCATACTCCTTGCTACCATCAGCGCGGTCGTCGCTTTTTTGGGCAACAACATGCTGCTCAAGCCGTTGTTCGGTCGCACAAGCACCGACGAGTTTCTTTATTGGCCCTCACACTACGGCTTTTATTTCTTCAAAGGTGATTGGCACAGCTATTTCCCCTCTGGCCATATGGCGCTTGTTGCCGCCATAGCTACAATCGTATGGCGCGAATTTCCGCGCCTCCGCTGGGTTTGCGCAGCCGTTGTGGCCCTTGCGACTTTTCTGCTGCTCTTTGGGGAATGGCATTTTGTTTCGGATCTGATAGCCGGAGCATTCTGGGGTAATCTCGTCGCGCTAACGATCGTCGCTCTGGCAGGAAGACCAATGGCCACACACTGTCTCGGTCTTGGCGACGATAGCCTTGAGCGGCAGATGAAGCGGCCCAAAAGCGGTGCCGTCGGCTCTGCGGGCAAAGATGAATGTCCGTTGTGAAGCGACGTCAAAACAGGCAAGTGAGATTCCGGGCTATGGGATTCTCGAACTCATAATTCTGTCACTGTAGATCGGTTCGCCGTCCAGCGCCGTGAAGTGGACGCTCATACCACCCTCAAGTGGCGCATTCAGGAGATGCCAGGCTGGGGGGAATTTCACAGACATCGGTCCGGTGAAGGACAAGGGAAGGCACTGGGTGACCATGCGGTAATCGACCGCGCCCGCAAAGCGCGTCCGCCAAGGCGTGTCGCGGCCACCAGCGGACAGGTCCCAGCACAGCAGGTCGAAAGGCATCCAGCCCTGGCCGTCCTGCCAGATTTCCGACCAATAGTGATATCCCGGCGCCAAATCATACAGCATGTAGCCGCTGGCCAGGCGCGCGGGAATGCCACGCGCGCGGCAGATTGCGATAAAAAGACTGGAGCCGAGCTGGCAGTCGTACCAGCCACTGTCCAAAATCCAATCTCCAGGTGCCTGTGGATCGACCTGGTCGTAGCGGACCATTCCGCAACTGAGTTCATCGAGCAAAAAATCCCAGGCATTTAAAGCCACTTCCAGGGACTTGTCCGCGCCGGCGAAAGTTGCGGCGAGGTCTGCAACGCGTTGACTGACCCGGATCAATCCTTCAGCCGGGCGTAGGTAAAGCTCTCGCTCTTCCGCGGTCAGGTTTTCATTGCCATTTTTTTGTACCGCCCCGTCGGCGGTGAAATTCAGATCGGCGCCGATTTCCAGCGAGCCGGGTTCTTTCATCTCGACCTGGAATTCGAGCCTTCCGTCAGACTGGGAGACGCTGGCGCTCACTCCGTCAGGAGAGATCGGCTTTACGCCGATGTCCCGTGCGTGGCTTGAGAGAGGCAAGGGCAGGCGAAGCCGCAGTTTGCGAGGGGAGGCTAAATTGCGGAAACTGAATTTCCTGCGCAGCTCCATAGAAAACGTCTTTTCTTTCAGAGGCTTTGGAAGCCTGCCTGCGACACCGGCGGATTGTTCGGTCTCGGCTCTGGCCGTCGAAACAAAATGGCGCGACCAGAAGCCGTCGCGGCCCATTAGGCCTTCCCATTTCATGTGGTTGAAGACTTCCACCGGATCGAATAGGCGTTCGCCGCCCGGCGCTCGGCCGAACTTCATCCCGGATCCTATCCAGTCCTCCAGCGCCGCGCGGACAATGTTGCCAGCATTCGCTTGGTCCCCCGCCGCCAGTTCATAAGGCAGAGCCGCGATAAGGAGCGACCGCATCATGTCCCCCTCGGTCACCGTTCTGTAGCGGTCTTCAGCCAGTGCACCCGGCGGCTTTCTCAAGGCGATAACTCCGATGCGAGCGGCCAATTGTCAGCGAAGAGTCCCCCGAGCAACCTGCACCGGGTCGCGTGCCAAAAGGTCGCGGCGCGGCTAGGCAGCGGAACTGCCTGAGTCTTCTCTGCCGGCGGACTTGTACGCGAAGTCTGTTTCGTTGTCGGTGTCCCTCATCAGGAATACCAGATTGCTAACGTTAATGGGCCCATGCAATTGATTAAAACCCTTCTAAACAGTTACGCTCAGTAAAATTTAAGCGTTGGGAAACTAGTAGGAAGTCCAGCCTACTATCACTGGTTTCAGCGACTTCTGGGGACGAGGGTGAAACGGGTCGTTTTGTTCGCAAAGGGCAACGTGGATGTCCACGACTCCCTGCACTCCTGCCGTATAGGAGGGGCCATCCAGTGGAATGGGATCAACGAGTTGACCAGGTCCGGAAGTAGGGCCTTGGTTCGGCTCCGTCACGAAACCTGGACTCGGTCAGACGCGATCATGGTCGCCGACGGATCGGTCCCCTCCGACCTCACCGAAAGAGGGCTGCCGCTGGGGGTCTATCCCCTCGCCAGTCAGTTCAGTGACGCCCTCTTCACGACTGACGCAGACGCCATAATCCTTTCCATCCTTGGGGACACGGCCACGACACTCTATCGCCACAAGGAAACCGGGTATCGGTTCTATGCTGCCGATTCCGAGACCTGGAATGCGAATGACCGGGAATGGCTGAAGGCAAATTTCTCCCGCACAGAATTGCTGGATGTTTCGCAGTCGATGGAGGGCCTGACCAAGATCGTCGAGAGGATCCAGGCACATAGCGATGTGCCAATCCTGATTTACAACGTCTCTCCGATTATCCCCGGCGAGACGGTGTACAACTACCTGGGGCTGGATGAGACCTATGCGACCAGATGCAAGCGTTTCAACCTGGCCTTGACCGATCTGTCACGGGAAACAGGAATATCAATTGTTGACGTGGATACGATCATCGCCAGGGCTGGTGCTGACCGCCTCAAAGTCGACGCCATGCATCTTACGCCTGAAGGGTATCGGCTGGTTGCTGAGGAAGTTGTCCGGATATTGGGCGACATGGGCGTTTTGCCAGCCGTAGAGGAACAGCCATGCGTGCCAGCGTAGTCGTCAGATCCAAGGACGAAGCCGACCGGCTGAGACTGACCTTGAGGTCCCTCAGCCGCCAGACCGTCGCGCCGGAAGTCGTCGTCGTAAACGACGGCTCTACAGATGCGACGGAATCGGTCCTGGATGAGGCCGAGCCGCTGCTGGATCTAAAACGGATTCACAATCCGACACCGAAGGGCCGCTCCGCCGCCGCCAATATGGGCGCCGAGGCTGCGACCGGTGACGTTCTCATCTTTCTGGATGGGGACACGCTGGCGGGTCCGGACTTTGTGCTGAAGCATCTCGAGCCGCATCGTACCGGTGAAGGCGTTGTTCCACGCGGTGAAACCCATCAGCTTCGCTGCACACGGTTTTTCGCCAATCCCCAGACCGGCACGCCGCGTCCCGGAGAAGAAGCGCGGATCGCGGCCATGTCGGAATCCGAACTGGCGCGCATGCGCGTGACGATCCAGGACGTGGAGAACAATTTCGCCTCGGTTCACAAAAGGTCGCAGCCTGGCATCTACCCGGGCGCGGGCCCGCGCCGGCTTTTCGATCTGGAGATGGAAGCGCTTCGCAATCACCCGCAATGCAGCCTGTTATGGGCTGCCGCCTCGGGCTCCAACCAGTCGGTGCCGCGAGCCGCTTTCCTTGATGCCGGTGGATTTCACAAAGACATCACGATCAATGAACACCGGGAGCTTGCGTTGCGGCTGACCAACGCAGGCTTGCGCATGGTCCCGGCAAATGGCGCCTACAGCTATCATCTCACCCATCGATCGGGTTGGCGCGACCCTTCGACCGATGAGGCTTGGGAAAAGATATTTTACGCGGCTCATCCGATTGCCGCCGTACCGCTCCTCTCGGTCTTTTGGGGGAGTCTTTCCGATCCCGTACCCTTTCCCGCGGAGGCTCGCATCAATACGCTCCCGGAACTGGAAGCCATTGCGCAGAAGTACAAAGATGTGCACGGAGCGGACGCGGTCCGCCGTGCGCATTTTTTGGCGACTGCCGGTGCGTATGAAACGCAATGACACTTTCAATACCGATTAAGGCCCTGGTCCATGCCAATGAGCGGTCCGCCATTACCACCATGGCGGGCACGCTGCAGGCGCGCCTAACACAAGCTGCAGCCGAACCGGCAGCCGTCACCTGCAGCTTCGCAGAGTCTTTTGCGGAGCTGCAAAAGCCGCATGAACCTTCCATCATCGTCACCTCCTTGCTTCTTGAGACCGACAATCAGGAAGATTGGGTGGCGCTTGAGGGACGGCTTCGCGCCCGTTATGCCGCCCTTGCGGAAGATGCCGCGAGCATCGTCTTCGTCACGACGGTCTTTCGTCATGTTTCCGACGGTGATGCCGCTCACCGTGAACAGTTGAGACTCCGCATTCGCCGCTTGAATCGCCTCGCGGCTGATCTGTCGCGCGAATATGGCATCATGGTGGTCGACCTCGACCGCGATCTCGCCGATATCGGTGGCCGGCGATTGCAGACAGACTATCGCCTCGGCGGAGAACAGGCCGGGCAGGTGGCCGCACGGTCCATGGCGCGCGCCATCGTTTCGGCGGGGCTTGATAACTATGTGCCGTTTGAAGTGCAGGTCCAGGTCCAGGAAGCTCTTGCCCAGGAGCAGTTGAGCTTTTCGGCGCCCGTGGCGACCGAAGTGGCGCCGTCAAATGTCCTGGTCCTGAAGAGCGGCCGGCAAAAGCAGGTGGTGAAGACGATTGTGAGCACCAGCAGCGAGAGCCATGCGGGCTGGCTTTTCTATCTGCTGCTGTCAGGCAAATACAGTTTCAAGGACGCTTTTCTGAAGTTGAAGGGCTCCGTCGCCCGGCGCGGATTGCGCGCTAGCATCATGATGATTTTGGCCGCCGCGAAAGCGGCGCCCATCGCCAGCAAGAAATCGAGCCACTAACGATGACCGACCAAAGCCCGACAGCAAAGCTTCGGATGATGAAGCTCATACGAGCTTTTGAGGAAGCCTTGGCGGCACGCCCAGACCATGGGTTTCAGCTGATCTCTTCGGGTGAAGAGGCCGTCGCGGTCGGGCTTTGCTCATCGCTTCGGCCACAGGACCAGCTTCTGACGGGCGGCCGCTCCATCGGGCCGGCGATCGCGCGCGGTGTGGATCCAAGCCGTCTGATGGCGGAGTTGCTGGGCCGCTCGAGCGGCACCAACAAGGGCAAGGGTGGCCGGGGACATATTTCGGACCCCGCAAGCGGCTTTTTCGGCGCGCATGCCGTGGTGGGCGGAAATATCACGATCGCAGCCGGTGTCGCCCTGGCGTTGCAGATGTCGGGAAAGGAAGCCGTAGCAGTCATCCTGTTCGGGGATGGCGCCTTCGGTGCAGGCGCGCTCCATGAGACCCTCAACATTGCGGCCAGCATGAAATTGCCGTTGCTCTTCGTCTGCAACAACAACCAGCTCTCGGTTTCGACGCCTCGTTCCATGGCGCTGGCGCCGGCACGGCTGTCCGACATCGGCATAGCCTTTGGCATTCCTTCTGAAACCGTGGACGGCATGGATCTGGACGCGGTCAGCGCGGCGATCTCTGGTGCCCTGGAGCATGTCCGGGCAAAGAAAGGGCCGGCCTTTGTGGAGTGCATCTCCTATCGCTTCGCCAGTCATTCCACGACGGCAAGGGAAACACGCAGCCGCGAGCAGCTTACGGAGATCCGGGCGCGCTGCCCGATCGTCAAGCAGTCCGGAAAGCTGAGAGAGGCCGGGGCGCTGGACGATGCCTCGGAGCAGGAATTGGACCGCTTGGTTGCGGGCGCGGTTGAAGCCGCGCTGAAATTCGCCGACGCATCCCCGATGCCGCGTGAAGAGGAGGCGTTGCAGGATGTCATCTAAGCCCGCCGTAGCAATGAAAAAAATGTTTTTCCGGGAAGCGATCGCTCTCGCGGTCCGCGAGGAAATGCGCGCCAATCCCGACATCCTGATCCTCGGCCAGGACGTTGGCCCTTTCGGGGGCTCCTACCGGGAGTTCGATGGCCTGTTCGAAGAATTTGGAGCGCAGCGGGTGCGCGACATGCCGGTCGCCGAGGCGGCGATGGTGGGCGTGGGGGTCGGCGCCGCGGCCGCCGGTCTGAGACCCATCGTCAGCATCACCTATATGGACTTCATGATGCTCGGCTTCGACCCGCTGATCAATTACGGCGCCAAGCTGCGCTACAAGACGGGCGGCCAACTGACCGCGCCCGTGGTGGTGAAGACGACCGCGGGCGCCAAGGGGCAGGGCGTAGCGCATTCCCAGTGCATCGAAGCCTGGCTGATGAGTGTGCCCGGATTGCGAGTCGTGGCGGCGGCCACACCGGCCGACGCTTATGGGCTTATGAAGACGGCGCTACGGTCCGATGGTCCCGTGGTCTATGTCGATCACAAGCGCCTGTTTCCTGTCGCCGGCGAGGTACCGGTTGGGGGCGACGCCGTCCCGTTCGGCAGCGCAAAGATATGCAGACCTGGCAGCGACCTGACCATCACGACCCATTCCTTCATGGTGCGCACCGCGCTTGAGGCCGCCAAACTTCTCGAAAAGGATGGTGTGTCGGCAGAGGTGATCGACCTGCGGTCTCTTGCGCCTCTCGACATGAAGACGATCGTGGAGTCCGTCGGCCGGACGGGCAGGCTGCTGACGCTTGAAGAAGGGCAGATAACGACCGGTGTCGGCGCTGAAGTGGTGACGCGGGTCATCGAACATCTGGGCCCGGTCCAGTTCACGCGCGTCGGTGCCTTGCCTGCTCCGATATCCTCGAACCGGATTCTGGAAGCGGCATGTCTTCCCGATGCCAACCGTGTTGCCGCGGCGGCGCGGCTTTTGCAAAGTCCGAAAAAGCTTGTTAGTAGCTACTAAAGATACGGTGGGGAGCAGTTGATGCTTTACAAGATTTCCGTGCCGCAAGTCGCGGATGTGGAGGAAATCCGGGTTCTGGAATGGCACCGCGAGGCGGGCGAGGCAGTAGAGAAGGGCGATCTTCTCGTCGAGCTGGAAACCCACAAGGCCATCGTCGAAGTCCGTGCGGGCCAAAAGGGTTATCTGCGAAAGATCCTGGCGGAGTCCGGCAACTGGCAGGCCATTGGTCTGCCGCTGGCAGTCCTGAGCGAAGGCGAAAATGACCCCGTGCCGGAAGACGCGCAGGCGCTGACCGATCTTCCGGTCGATTTCGAAATTACCTGATCAATTATCTGGCCGACCCGGACTTGCGGGCCTGGGGTGTCCAGGCCGTAAACATCGCCGACCTCAGCAGGGCCTGCAATGTGGCGCTGTGGTGGATGCCGTCGGGCAGGTGTTCCGCGCCCCCGATCTCGGCCGCCACCGCATCGACATCGATGATGGACGCATCGCATTCCTCTGCGAGGTCATGCAGCATCAGATTCATTTCTTTGGCGGCAATATTCTCGAGCGTATCGCTCATCGGTGCGTCAAAGGGCGCATAGCTGACAATGTCTTCGTATCCGGACGTCGACATGCGGTTCAGGATGAAGACCTTGGCTCCGGTTTCTTCGCCGATTGCGTCGATCAGGCGGCGATAGTCCCGGCGGATGTCATCCACGCTTCTTTTGACCGCCTCGAAAGCCGAACCCAGCCAGGCCCGGATGGCTGGCCCTGCTGAGGCCTGCCGGTGCCGCAGCATCTGCAGGGAATAACCCAGCTTCTTGTGCCTCAGGATGGTGTTGGTTTCGGAGCTCAAGGACAACAGCACGGCATCGGCCGGCCCTGCACGGCGCAACCCCGTAGGGGTCACCAGCTCATAGCTGTCGCGGATAGGGGAGCGCTCCAGCCAGGAGAGCAGGGCTCCTGCAAACAGCCAGTCGTCCGAGGTGGTCCCGGTGCGGTCGCTGCCCAGAGCGGCGGCCAGGTCGGCGGCTATGGCCCGATTTTGGGCTGGTGTCCGCAGAAGCTGGTCCACAAGCACGGGCGCGCAGGGGACCACAGGATGGTCGGGCACATAAACCAGATGCGCCGGCTCCATTGTTGATTCGAAGGCTTCGATGAAGGGGGTTTGATTGCCCCTGACGATCCCGGCCGCGTCGCAGATACCGAGGCACAGCAGTGTCCGGTCTGGGCCTGCGTCACCCCACCAGGCTCGGCTGCGATTGTGCCAGCCAGGCAGAATGCCGGCGTCAACATCGGCCAGCCCGCTCATGCGCCGCCCGGCCAGCATCAGAAGGCGGACATCCTGCTCGGAAGCGTGTCCTGCATTGTCGTCGGCGACCTCCAGCTGGCCGATCACGTGATCGGGATTCCACAAATGCAAGCCATGGATGCCCAGATAGCCGCCGGGGGATTTGCCTTTCTCGATCCGAAGGCGGCCTGCGGTCCGGGGCGCAATCGCCACCTGAAAGTCCTGCTCGCCGGCCATGGGCAGGCCGGCATTGCGCTGGTTCGGCGAGGGTTCGAGGGTGACGGTGCAGAACCCCACGACCTCGCCGGCCCGGCACGGGTGGCCATCTTCGCAAAGCCAATGGATCGCAGACCTTCGGATCAGGAAGTCGCCGGCCTTCAGGCTCCCCAATTTCAGGGCGATCTCGTGCGTCATTGGTCTCTTGCCGACCACATGGCGGAATGATGGGCAATGCCCGCTGTCGTCACGCGCAGGGGCCTGGCCGGCTGACCGGCGATTTCCTCATCGGCGGTTTCGCTGAAGATCGCCAGCGAGTCGCCGACGTTCACACTGTCACCCGGCTTCACCAAAAGCTGCCTCAAAATTCCCTTTTCCCTGGCGACCACGCGAAAGTAGGAGATCGGGGGACAATATTGGGAAAAACCAGCGCTGAGATCAACCCGAAGATCGAACAGCTTATCGCCGAGCTTGACCGGCGAATTTTCGGAAACATAGCAGCATTCGACCATGCCCGCGGTCATGTTGGGGTTGATCTTTGTAAGCCGCAATTCAAACAGCATCGTCAAAAATTCCTGTTGGAGCGCATTCAGCCGCTTGCATCATATGCCGGGCGGCCCGCATCATGAAAGAAATGGATCCAGGCAGCGTTAACCTGTCGGATCTTCCCTTCAGAGTTGAAGGATTCTCGCCGGCGAGGCCTTGCCGCGCAACAGATCGATTATCGCGAGCAGATTGCCCTTCAAGCGCCCATGCCGGTCGATCCATGGTTCAGGGTATATACTGCGCGCCAAATTTGCAGCAATGTTCTTGGATATCAGCTTGCGCGCATGCTGCCAGGACATCGTGCCCTTTTTGCTGAGATAGACCGGGTTGGCAATTTGTGAATAGCCGAGCCGCACGCCCGACGTCCTGCCGGCCTTGACCCCCAGATGTACGCCCATCAGCAGATCGCTTTTGACCAGGCGTCCGAAGGGTGCCATTTGCAGCGAGAAATCGATGTCTTCTTGCCATCCGTACAAAGGCAAGTTCTCATCGAACTTCAATCTATTGTCGCGCACATATTGCATCCGGAAAGCCATATTGCAGCCGTAGAGGCCGGGCACGTCTTCAAAAACGGCAGAACCCTTGCGGACATTGTCGCGAAGGATACCGAGACCTTGCTCTACGGTTAGGCCGGGTCCCGTAACGTCGTCGGCCAGAAGCAACCCCGTTGCGGCGCAGACCTCAGGTTCGGACTGAAAGAGCTTTTCCAGCTGTTCCAGATAATGTGGCTCGGCAAGGTAATCATCGTCGAAAAATATGATCAGGTCGAAGTCTGAGGTCTTCGCCAGAATGGCATTGCGTTGTGCGCAAAGACCGACCGGCCCACTGCTCACGACGACATCAAAGGGAAAGTCCGGGAAATCGCGATCGCTGATCTTGTCAGATACAAGGGGGCAGATCACCAAAAGGTCTGGGAGCCTCGTTTGATTGCGCAGATGCGCCACGCTTTGTGCGACGATGTCTCGTCTTCCCGCCGTCGCAATGCCGACTGCTATCCTTAACGGTCGAGGGGTCATGCTATTCCACTTGGCGCGTTGGTTTTTCCCATGGGCGCAACGGTGCCCCGGAGGCAACACTGTAAACTCGCGTTACTCTATGCGAGGTTAATCTGCTCCGCTGAAGCGGGCAGCGACTAAGCCGTCCCCATTAACATATTGAAAATATAGCTTAACTCCCATTAAACTTTCAATAAGCCAAGGGAAACAGCGCGGGCCCACAAATCCCGTTTCTTCAACAAAAGTTACCGAACTAGTGTTTGATATCTAGCTTGGCGAACGCGCCAGCGCGATTGGAGTAAATAAATGCGAACCCCGTTGGTTTTGCTTGTCTTAACAAGTGTTCTTCTAACAGCGGGCGCCCAAATACTGCTCAAGTATGGTATGACGCGGCCGGCAATGAAGCTCGCCCTCGCGGGTCAGGCATCGCCTTTGGTCTCCATCCAAGCTATTGCAACATCGCCCGCGGTGATCATGGGAATGGCCTGTTTCGGCCTCAGCGCCGTTGTCTGGCTTTTCGTCCTGGCGAAAATCCCGCTATCAACGGCCTATCCATTCATCGGGGTAGGAATCATTATTACGGTTGTCGGCGGCCGATTTCTTTTTGCCGAACCAATTTCCCTTTTTAAGCTGTTCGGGATTGCTTTGGTTATCGTGGGGATCGTTTGCGTGGGGAGCTCCGGTTGACTGCAGCGGGGACCGCTGCCGTGGGCGACGGCATGCGATTTATCTTTATTATGTCAACGCTGAACCGTACCGATGACTTGGGACGGTTCTTCAATAGCCTGTCCATTCAGGGTCGGTTCGACTCCAAGATCTATCTTTGCGATCAGAATGAAGATCGGCGACTAGACCCAATTATTTCAGCCTGGTCGGAGCGCCTGTCAATTCGTGTCGTGAGGTCTGCTCTCGGCCTTTCACGAGGTCGCAATGCTGCTTTGGCTGCCGCATTGGCCGAGCTTGGCCCCGAGACTTCTGACAATAACTGCATCGTCGGCTTTCCGGATGATGACTGTTGGTACTCGGATGACGTGCTCGCAAAGGTGGCGGCCAGCTTTATGGGAGATCCTGACGTCTCTGGCGTCACAGCCAGATCGCTGAATGAGAGTGGTGCCCCAAGCGCGGCAACGAGTCCTAACCACCAGTTGAAGGTCACTTCCCGTAACGTGTTCCGTGGAAGTATGGGCATTTCCTATTGCATCTTTTTGCGACTCGCGGTGGTTAAAAAGGTCGGATTGTTTGACGAGACTCTTGGGGTTGGATCGGGGACCCCATGGGGGGCTGGAGAAGAGAGCGATTATCTTCTCCGTGCGATCAGGCGCGGAGCGCGTCTCCGCTATGATCCCGGCATCCACATCTATCACCCCGATAAGACCGCCATACCGGATCCTTCTCGCCTTCTCGCATACGCCCGCGGCCATGGCCGGGTGCTGCGGCTCAACGGCTATTCCTGGATCACGGTAGCGAAAGACGTCTTCGTGGCGCTGGCGGCCTTCATCGTCAAAAGCGCTTTAAAGCGCCATATCATGTACCCCTACTTATATCGGGCATGGGGTTACATCGCCGGCTATAGCGCACCGGTGTCTTGACGCGGCGCCAGTTGTGCCGGCGGGGAGAAGGGGAAATCTCAGTGGCAGTTTTCGATGCAACCCCGCCTGATCGTGGCGCGGAGGGTAACCGGGTCTGGATCTCGCGGTTGCTGTTGTGGCTGATCGTTGCGGCCGGGGCGGCTCTTTCGGTGCGCGCTATCCTGAAGTCCAAGTTTTCGGGCGCAGACTCCTGGTCGCCCATGACTCAGGCGCTCGATTTTGTGCATCATTTTCCTGATCAGCGCCTCTATGAAACCCTGTTCTTTTCACGCCATGTGAAGTTTCAGTATCCCTTGTCGTCTTTGCTGACGCTGGATTTTGGCCGGCTGCTGGGGGTTAGCCAGATCTGGCAATACAACCTGGCCAACGCATTCGTCCTCATCCTGACCGGGATTTTGTTTGCCCTTTTTGTCCGAAAGCTGTTCGGAGAGATCAGCTATCGCGGAGTCCGGTTGCCTGTTGCCGCAGCCGCCTACATCGTCGCGCTGCGTTTCTATCCGGACAATCTCGCTTTTGAGATAGGGCAGATGCAGTTGGCGCTGGGACTGTTGTTCCTTGCGGCCTGTTACGCGAAGATGAGCAATCGGCCCGGTCTGGCGGGCGGTCTGATCGGCCTGGCGGGGATGACCAAGCCCCAATTTCTCCCGCTTGCTGTACTTGCCCTCTTTCGTCGCGATTGGCGCTTCAGCGCTGTGCTTCTTGCTGTCGCGGTTCTGATGACGATTTTGTCGGTACTGCTGTACGGCTGGTACAACCACCTCGACTATCTCAAGGTGTTGAGCTTTCTCTCACGCCGCGGCGAATATCAGCATCTCAACCAGTCGATCGGCGGTCTGCTCGACCGCTGGCTGTACCATGGTCCATCCCTGGACCGCGATCCTTTGGGAGCAATTCCGCAATCCGCGTTTCCTCCCTATATCCCCGCGGTCTATTTCACCGTTCTGGCGACCAGCCTTGTGTTTCTTGTTCTTCCCTTTGTGGTGACAGTCAAAGGCAAGGACGCGACGTCCGAACTGATTGGCTTTTGCATGGCCGCCACTCTTTTCACGATGGCGTCGCCAATCGCCTGGGTGCACCATTTCAATGTCCTGCTTCCAGGCTATGCCGTGGCGATCAAAGCCGCGTTCGATCGCTGGCAGGGCGGGCGCCTGTATTTCTCGCTGTGCTTGATCGGCGTCTCGGCCGTCCTGGTCGGATACCCGATCGTTCCCGCGAGCGCTGTGACCGACCCAGCTCGCAACATTCTACAGTCCCATGTGCTGTTTGGGGCCTGCATCCTGGTCGTGGTGTTCCTGCAGGAAGCGGTAGTGGTTCCGCGCCTGGCCAAGCGCCGGCTTGAGTCCTGATAGCGTTCAGGAAACGCTGAAGATGCACAGGCGCCCGGTGGCGTGTTGCAGCGTTCCGGGTTTTGCGGTCGAGCAAACGTCTATGATGTATGTGATCCCGTTTTTCCGCGCATAAGCGGCTTCCCGCTCGGGGCTGGTCAAACGATTGACCTCAATGACCTTCCGGCGCCATTCGTCATAATAGGACGGAAACCACATCACAGCGGCGCCATTGCGGAAATCCACCCAGACGCGTCTCTGCGAGGAATACTGGAACGTTCCGGCATTCAGAACTGCCGCGTCCTGAGCCGATCCTGATTCCGTACGTCCGACTTCGCCGCGGAAATACCATGTCGGTATCAAAAAGACGGCGTCCGGGGCCGTATGCTGTTTTGCCCAAAGCCCCGCCCGGTCCCATTCGGCAATCCAGCTCATGGCCCGCAGGTTTACGACCCAGTTGCTTGCGGTGATGACGCCGAGACCGATCACAATCAAGCAGATGGCGATCAGGCGGGGTAACCTTGGATCGCGCAGGCGGGTAAGCGGGAGGATCGAAGCAAGCTTCGGGCGTGTGGAAAGAAACAGCAGGCCGCATGCGATCGCCAAATGCAGCACCGGCTGGACTGTCGTGGTCCGGATCGGGATACAAAGCACGATCGCCAGGAGTGGGCCCAGAGCGCGCGAATGGGCTGGCCGGTCGCTGAACCACCACTTCACCGCAAGAGTCAGCGCGGCCAGCACGGCGAGAAGTTGCAGGATCGTGCTGTCTCGGAGCAGATGCAGGTTCAGAATGGTGGGACTATGCGTAAAGGCGGGCAGGATTATGCCAATGGCATAGAGCCCCAGCAGCCCCGTCAAAGCGGCGGCGAACGGCCGGCCCTGGCGGCCAAGAAGGGCAAGGGAGCCAAACCCGAGCACCACCAGAAGAGCGAGATTGAGCTTATCCGAAAGAGGGATGTCGCGAAAAATGAAGTGATAGGGCCAGAACTCTTCGAGAAACGCGACATAGTCGAAACTGAGTGGCTTTCCGAAGTCTGGATTGTGCAAAATATTGAGCAGGACGGGCGCTGCAAGAAGCATGGCCGATATGGCGCCGATCGCCAACTTTCTGATCACGGTTCCCATCCGAAGCTGGCCATCCGCCAGCAGGACGGCGACAACCGCGACGGCCATCGCGCCATCCCATACCCCGATGAAGGCGTTGTCGAAGAATATCAGGCCCTCCAGCACGCAGGCCAAAACCAGATGTTGCCGTACCAGGGCATAAAGGAAGATCAGGGTTAGGCCGTTCGCCACTTCGGAATGGGTGAAGTAGTTTATGAACAGGCCGCCGTCGCCCGCCCATGACTGTCCGCGCAACAGGGATGTGGCACAGAGAAGAAAGGCGAGAAGAACCTGTTCTCTTCGGGCATGTGCACCGAGAAGACTGGCACAAAGACCAAATCCGGCAAATGCGAGCCAGCGCGAGAAAAAGCCGAGGACCAGGGAAAGGCCGGAAACCGGAACATAGTTGGCCAGCCCGCCCAGGAGCATCCAGGGACCGGATGCGTAATGGCGCAGCGACTGTATGAATGCGTCGTGTGCGAATTGTGGAAGGTCGTAAAGCGCGCCCAATATGGGCAGGAAATACAGGTCATTCCTGACGCCGACCAGGCAACCGGTGACGATCAGCGAGGCCAGGGCACCCGCGGCCGCTATCGCCAGAATCGCCCGGAAGTCCGGCTCCGTCGCGGGCGTCGCTGTGTCAACGGTATCGCTACGCATCGCCTGCGCCCTAGCTCGCTGCGATCACTATGGCGAAGATACAGACGCCGCAGACCAGGCTGTTCCTGTCGCGTATGGCGAAGATGATCGGATCGTCATCGATGGCCCTGCGATGCGCAAGAACGACGACGCGGCTGAGCCAGTACAGCAAAACCGGGCATATCAGCCAAAGGAGTTCCGGCCGCCGGTAAAGGCCCTGGACGGCAAACGACGAAACATACAGCGCGAAGATCGTAACCGCGTTCAGGCCGCTTGCGGCTGCAAGTGCGCCGACGATGGGTAAATCCACCAGACGATAGTTGCGGCTCGTAGGATCCGGCAGTTCCCTGTCAATGCGCATGGCCAATTCGATATAGCGCTTCACAAGAGCCAGGCAGGTGAAGATCAGCATGGAGAAGGCCAGCAGCCATTCCGACGGTGTGACGGCTATCGCGACGGCGCCGGCTACGACCCGGACGGTGTAGAGCGTCGCCAGGGTCACGACGTCCACTATCAGCTTTCTCTTGAAGCTGAAGGAGTAGGTGAGCGTGAGAAGAAAATACGCGGCGAGGGCGCCGGTAAGGGGTATCGACACCAGGAAGGCGATGGCGAAAGCCCCCATCAACAAGGCCGGGATCGCGAAAACCGCATAGAGGAGCGGGATCGCACCTGATGCGAAGGGGCGGTTGCGCTTTGTCGGATGCTTGCGGTCGTCGGCCAGATCGACCAGATCGTTCAGCAAATAGACCGACGAAGCGCAGAGCGAAAATGCGGCGAACGCGGCCAAAGCCGCGAGAAATGCCTGCGGCGAGTAGGCATGCGAAGTCAGCAGGGCGACAAATACGAGCGCGTTTTTGGCGTATTGATGAACCCGCAGGGCCTTGCGCCAGGCTTTCAGCGTCACGCGTGGAGTCGGTAAAGCCTCCACGGGTACTTTGAGGTTCTGCGTCTTCCGCACCAGGCCGTCGGAATTGCTTACGACGAACGCTTTTCTGGCACGCGCCCAGATCGGGATGTCAGCCGACCGATCTCCGACATAGTCGAAGCCGCCCTCCCCAAACGCTTCGACCAGCGCGGTTGCTTTCGCCCGGCCGGTGAGATTGTTGATCCCATCCGAGGCGAAGACGCCATCGAAGAGGCCGACATGCTGGACAACTTTCTCGGCGTGCGATCGGTCGCTTGCCGTGGCCAGATAGACTTTCTTGCCCTGGTTCTTCGCCGTGCGAATGAGCTCCAGAACGTCGGCATTGCAGGGAAGCGTCGTGTAATCGATCTCGGATACAGTGCTGAGATAGGCTTTGATCTGTGCCTTGCCGCGGACGAGCGATTTGATCACCGAGAAGTGATGGCCGATTCCCCTGGTCATCGAGGAAAAGTAACTCTCGTACAAGAGGTCGGTCCGGATCAGCGTGCCGTCCAGATCCACCACCAAAGGTATATCGTCGAGCTGCGGCACCGCGTTGGCCGGATGCGGAGAGACAGAAATTGTGCCGGACGTCATGTTCGGCCCAGGTGCGGAATTACTGCACTCAAGTCTCGATGTGGCACGGCCCACACAGAAGGCTTCCGCCAGGTTTGCTGAGATGCGAATTCGAGGCGACCTGGTTGGACATGCTCGACAGCCGAACCTCCCACATCCGCCTTGGCGCCATTAACCGGGGGATGAAACATCGCTCTCTTGAGCCCAGCTCTTGAAAAAATAAGTGTCGCCCAGACTTATACGACAGCGGTCTCTAAGGCGCGCTTAATGCGAGTCATAAGTTAACGAGCCCCCGCCGCCCCCCATATTTGCACTCAGTTTATAATTTCACAACCAGATCGCCGATTCTGGTTCCGTGCCAGTGGCTCAACCATGCCTCACGAGATCACCGGATCCGTTCGGCAAGCCTTGGAGATGGACGTAGGACGCAGCTGGCGATGGTTTGGCGAGGAAATCAGACGATGCCAAGCCCGCGAAAATGCCAAACAGCAAGCCGGGATCCGGACTCGGCATACTGAGCAGCGAAGGTATCAAGGCTACAATTGTTGCCCAGCCGAATGAAGCGCGTATGCCCTGTTCCTCACTCACTTCAAGCCGATGCGTCGCAAGCTTTGCCGGTTTCAATATCGTCCATACCGCACCCAGAAATGTAACAATCCCCAAAAGGCCCATCGATCCGGCAATGGCGGACAAAAGGCCGGAGGACCGCAGGCTTCCCGCCCCAATACCAACCCAGTTCGTGGCCCAGAACGCTTGCCAAGCTTTGTGAGCCCAGAAACTTCGCTGTACGCCGGACAGGCTGTGAAGTTTTCCGAATGTCATTTGCTGCAGAATGTCCAGCATCAGCCTGCTCATTGCAGGCATGAACACTTCAAGCGTCAGCAGAGTGGCGCCGCCGATTGACGCAATAAGGCCGAGAATTATTTTTTTGGATACCGGCAGCCTAAGCGGGGTAAAAGTCATCCTCAGCAGCAAAACCAATGCATAGCCGGCGATGCTGACATAGGCGGTGGAGGATGTCGTCAATAGGAGCATGATGAGCAGCGCCAAGGACGTAATGCCCGTCAGCTTTGGCATTCTCCCCCGCATCCACAATTCGGTGTTCAAGACCAGGAAGGTGAAACCGAATCCGGCGTAGGCAGACGGCTCGGGGAAAATGCCGGCCACGCGTTGCACGCCGCCGACTTCCTGGTTTAGCTGCATGTAGTTGGCATTCCGGAAGAAATCCAGAACGTCCCGCATTCCGGCTTTGCTCAGGATTATGTCCAGGACACCAAACATGATGTGTGCCCAGCTGACGACAGCGATCGTTTTGAGCAGAAGTCTTTTACGGTTCTCCAGTGCGCCCGCTACCAGGGCACACAAGAATGCCAGGAATGTCCCGATAAGGTAGACGCCCGTCGTAATGTTCTGCGAGGAGAACTCCACCGGTGCCGTTGAGAAAATTCCCGCCCCCTCCCCGCGCAATTGGGGAACATTGATGACGTGGAAGAACAATCGAGGAAGCAGGAAGGCTGTTATAAAGCCATATATACAAAAGAAAGCGAGAAAGGGGTTTTGCACCAGCGCCTTTGCCACGATGGGGAAACGACCCGCCGGAGACAGCAAAATCCTGATCACCAGAAAAACGAGCGCGAAATTTGCAGGAGTTATACTGGAGCCGCCGAGCGACGGCAGCGTTATTGCCGAGGCCCCACCCAGCAACGAAGCGATAAGCACGAGACCGAGCATCATCGTGATCGAGGCCGGCATCATGAAGAGTGCCGCGGCTGCGATCAGATAGCCGAAGATCGTTGGCGTCATTTATGTTCTGACAAGTTGCCGGCTTGGTCAGGATGACACAGTGGCGGGACCGGGAGAACTGTTATCTGGGTTATGCAGCGATCAGGCATCGCTATCCATCGTCCTTTCCACGATCGCCTTGAACCCGGCTCGGAATCGTTCTTCGGAGAAGGTCTCCGCATGAGCCCGAATCGCGATTGGGTCGAACGCGGTTTCCTGCGCCTCGAAATCCAGGATTGCCTGTTTCAGCGCGGCGGCCGTCTGCTTGAAAAAGAAGAGCCCAGTCTTGCCTTGGACGACAGTCTCAAGGGCGCCACCCCGGCCAAAGGCCAGGACTGGACGGCCACACGCCATGGCCTCCAAGGGCACGATGCCGAAATCCTCCTCGCCCGGGAATAACAGCGCCCGGCAATTTGCATAAAGATCCTGCATCTCCTGGTCCGACAAGCGGCCCGCAAATCTCACATTGGGCGATGCCATGGCCTTCAGTCTGGGCAGCTCCGAACCGCCGCCGGCAATGACCAACGGGTGGTCCAGGTCCTTAAAGGCTTCGACGGCGATGTCGGCCCGCTTGTAGGGAACAAGCTCGCTGAGAAGCAGATAATAGCCCCGGCTGGGGGCAGGCGAGGGGGTGTAGCGGTTGAGGTTGACCGGCGGGTTCAAGACCTCCGATGTCCGTCCGTAATATCTCCGGATTCGCTGAGCCACGAAACGCGAGTTTGCAACAAATGTGTCGACGCGGGCTGCGCTTGTGACGTCCCACTGCCGCATGCGATGGGCCACATGGCCGAACAGGGCTCGGGCCGGCCAGGGAAGCTCTTTTTTATAGTGGTGGTAATGGTCCCAGATGTACCGCATCGGGGAGTGGCAGTAAGTGATGTGCTTGGAGTTCGGGGGCGGAATGATGCCTTTGGCAGGGCCTGATTCACTGGAAACCACCAGGTCGTACCCGGACAGGTCCAATTCTTCGAGCGCCCGGGGCATGAACATCAGATATTTTTTATACTGGGTCGCAGCCAAGGGAAGGCGACTGATGCCAGTGCATTGAATCTTGTGCTGCAGCAGCTCCGCGGAGATGCGGGAGCGGTCAATCACATGCGTGAAAATGTCCGCTTGAGGAAACAGCTGGGCGAGTTGTTCCAGAACGCGTTCGCCGCCCCGCATTCCCACGAGCCAATAATGGATAATCGCAACCCGCAAAGCTTCACCACTCTGAAAAGCCTCCGGATGATAGGCTTTAGAGGTTTTTACCGGATTAACTAGGGGGCGGGCCGCAAAGGCCCGTGCTAGGACGAGCCGTCCTGGCTGAGCACCGCCGGGATCGTCATCAGCAGGATAGCCAGGTTCATGCGCGTCGATTGCCGCCTGGCATAAAGAACGTCACATGCCACTCGCCGGCGATAGGTGAGATTGTTGCGCCCGCTGACCTGCCACATCCCCGTTATCCCCGGACGCACCGCGCAATAATATTTGAGCCAGCGGTCGTAACGAGGCGCCTCGTCGAGGACGATCGGCCTGGGGCCAACCAGGCTCATGTCCCCGCGCAAAACATTTATCAATTGAGGCAGCTCATCCAGGCTCGACCGGCGCAGGAAGCGTCCGAGGCCGGTGATGCGGGGGTCGTTACGGAGCTTCTGGTCCAGCGCCCACTCGGCGCGAGCGTTGGCATCGGTCGCGAGTAATTGATCGAGCCGCTTGTCAGCGTCCATGACCATGGTGCGGATCTTGAGGCAGGGAAACATCTTCCCGCCGTGGCCAATCCTCCGGTGCACAAAGATGACCGGGCCGCCGTCGTAGAGCTTGACCATCAATGCGAGGACGAAAATCAGGGGCGCCGTGAATATCAGCAGCGCCAACGCGCCGATCACATCGATCAGCCGCGAGAAGAAGCTGCTTTTCTTTTCCGGAAATGGGCCGACGAGTGGATCGTGAAGCGCAATGGTTGCAACGCGTGGGACTGCAACGTATCCGGGCGCTTCAATCGCTTCTCTTTGTGCCTGCCCCATGCCGCCCCTAATGTCGCTTACGCGCGCCGCTCAATTTATTTGTGAACGCAAAAACGCCCGATTCGCTGCAGCAATCGATCTGGTGCAGATACAACCACAGGCGGCGCGCGAACTCAACGCGACCATGTGTGCGTTCACACAATGTTCTTTTTTTATGGTTAATGTCGTCATAACTTTGACATAGATAACAGTGGTTTGCGAAGACCCTGGAACGTTGCTGGCTATTTCGCACTTGCAACATAAGGGAGGGCGAAAGGGGGAATTTCTCTGATAACGAATTGGTAAGAGGTACCCCCCACTATTCCCATAACCTTGGGGCCCCAGTGAAACCGAAAGCGCGCAGTCTTTGGAGGGCAAATCTCGGGGCAATCCCAGAGATTTTCATACTGCGACTTATAAGTCGCAGCTCGGGAACGGTCGTTGACCACTCTTCGGAAAAATGGTCCCCGCGCAAGACCTTAGCGTTCATCGGGATTTCGTGCGGTGCATTCTGGGCTTTGGTGGTATACCTGATCTGGGGATGAATCTTCCCGAATGCCGCATAGCTTGTCATGCCAAATCGGCGGTTAAGCTAAACAATAGAATTTGGAACGATGCGTCTATTTTTCAGCACGTTCATTCGCATCGCGCTCACGTTCGGCGCTCCGTTGTCGATTCTTTTTGTGATGCCCGCCGCCGCACAAACTGTGGCGCCGCTATCCAGTTCTATTGCCGCAGGCACCGTCGCTGAACCGCCGCAAGGTTATCTCGCTTTCTGCGCTCGCCATTCGGACCAGTGCGGGCGCCCCGCTGCATACTTGGCGGTGGCGACGGCACCGGGCGACGATACGGTGCATCCCGCATCGACTTCTTCTTCCGGCATTTCCAGCCAAAAGTTCGACTGGCAGGGCGTATTTGCGTCAGCCACGGCCACCAAAGGCGCCAGAGTGGCGAGCTTGGGCAGTGCTGCCGGCACCTCCGTGACAGCTTCTTTTCCCGCCATGACCGCCGAGCTTTGGCGGCAGCTGGAGATCACCAACAGGGTCGTCAATGTCGGCGTTCGCTCTGTCTCCGATGTTGCCCATTACGGCGTCGCGGATTTCTGGGAACTGCCGTTCCAGGGGGGCGCAAACGCCGGCGACTGCGAAGATTATGTGTTGCAGAAGCGCCAGATGCTGCTGGCCCACGGCGTTCCCATGGCTGCTCTTTCAGTCGCGCTGGTCAAAACCTCCTGGGGTGAGGAGCACGCGGTGCTGCTGGTCCGCAGTGCCCAGGGCGACTATGTTTTGGACAATCTGACGCCGTGGATAAAGCCCTGGACCGCCGTCTCCTACAACTGGATCAAATGGCAGTCTGGTGAAAACCCTGAGATTTGGGTGCGACCGCCGGTGCGCTAGTCTTTCAGATCTGCATTTGAAAGACTGTTTCTGTTGTTGTTTTCGATGCCACCGGGACTAGAACCGTAAGTGCAGAATCAGGCAGTGGCATTGAACGGCAGGTTCTTATCGGCACCTGCCACCGGCGTTCAGCGCGTCGCGGAAGAGCTGATCAAGCAGCTTGATATCCTTCTTGACGAAAAACCGTCCGGTGCGCGCTGGACCCTATTCGTGCCCGCCAACGCCAAAAGACATCTGGTCTTGAAGAATATCGCTGTGCGTCGGGGCGAAGGACTGGGTGGGCCGCTATGGGAACAATTTGAACTGCCGCGACTGGCGCGGGGTCAATTGTTGGTGAGCCTTTGCAACCAGGCGCCCCTGTTGCAGAAGGGGGGCTTGCTTATGATTCATGACGCGCAAGCCTTCATTTCCCCCGAATCCTACTCCCCGTTGTTTCGCTTCTGGTACCGTTTCAGCGTACCAAGGATGGCGGCGGCGGCTCAGCGCGTCCTGACGGTTTCCAACTACTCCCGGGACAGGCTGATCGAGTACAACATCGCCGCGCCGTCGAAAACCCAGGTCGTTTATAACGGCATCGATCATGTGTCTTCGATCGAAGCCGATCACGGCGTGCTCGGAAAGTTCGGGCTTTTGCCGCTGGGCTATGCCGTTGCGCTTTCCAACACGCAAAAGCACAAGAACATCTCTTTGCTTTTTGAGGTCTTTCGGCGCCCGGACAAGCAGCATCTGAAGCTCGTGCTTGTGGGCTCGGCTGGAAAGGAAGAGTTCGAGCGCAAGGGCATGCTCCCCCCGGAAAACGTGCTGTTTTGCGGCAATGTCTCGGACGCAGAACTGAGGGCGCTGTATGAAAATGCGCTTTGCCTGGCTTTTCCGTCCACGACAGAAGGTTTCGGGCTTCCGCCGCTCGAAGCAATGCTGGTAGGCTGCCCCGCGATCGTTGCGCCTTGCGGAGCGCTTCCGGAGGTCTGCGAGGAAGCGGTACTCTATGCCGACCCCGACAGTACAACAGCGTGGGGCAGCGCCATAGAATTGTTGGAGCGGGACCCAGTGACCAGGGCGAGCCTTGTTGACAACAGCCGGCGCCGCGCTTCCACCTTCAAATGGAGCACAAGCGCCCGGCAATTAATGGCGATAATCCAGGACGTTCTGGCGGATAGCTCGCCATAGTCTCCGCGGCACGGTGCCATTAGAGCCGATCGATGCCGCTCAGCGATGCAAAATTGCCTGGAAGAAGAAAGAGAGATTTACAATCAGCTGGCCGGGTATGACGAGCGGCGCCAGGCCGCCGACGGCGATGGCGCCCAGCATCACCGACTGGACATAGCGGCGCCCCCGCGCGTTGGCCTCCCGAAGAAAAAAGGCAAGCGCCAACAAAAGGCCGCTGCAGAACCAGAACTCGACAAGGCGGGAACGCAGCCAGATCGACAATTGCTGCTGCCATTCCAGCGGGGCGCTGACCGGCGCCACAAAGTCATAAGCAACAAAACTGACCGGCATGGCGATCAGACAGGCTACCAGGCCGCAAAGAATGGCGGTCCGCCGGCGATCGGATTCCGGTTCATCTCCGGGCCAGGCGCGCAGCCACCAGGCAATAACGGCCGCTATCGCCGCGAACACCAGACCATAGGTCCGCACCAGCATGGGCAATGAGCTGCAGTGACCCGCCAAGGTCCTGAACTCCCAATAGTAACCGCTGCAATAGGGCGAGAACTCAAGCTTGCCGGTTGAACTGCCCAGATCGCCAATCGCGCGATTGGCGATCTCCAGGCCCGACCAGGGCCAAACATGCCCCAAAACCGCAAAACTGCGTGGAATGAGAATATTTCCCAGAAAAACAAGTCCGACCGCGTACCCCGCGCACATCGCCAAAATTATCAGAACAGGCGTGGACAAGATCGCGCGCCAGTTCTTGGCAGTCTCTCTCCACCAGGCGCCCAAAACCACGAACGCGGCGAGGGCACCAGCAGCCAAAAGAATCAGGACGCAAACCAGGGCGGGCAGACGATGAGCGAATGCATAGGTCAATATAAAGCCCGCCAGGATCATCGAGCACGCAACGGAGGCGGCGCTCCAGACCTTGCGGGAGTTCGACAGTTGCCCGGACACTTGTATCAATGCCGCAACGGGCAGGGCCCAGGCCAATGCGATGGCCACATGAACGGGCATGGCCGACAGGCCGACGCCAAGAATCCCCGAAACCGCCAATGCGACGGCGCTGCCTCCACCGCGCAACTCAACGATCGCCGCGACCAGCAGGAACGGCAACACGGGGATCAGAAAACGCGCGATGTGAAGCGCATAAGCCAGAGGACTCAGGGAATCAAAAAGAAGCCTGGACGATATCGCATTGATCGAAAGCGTAGCGGCGCAAACAAAGGCGAGGCTTATCGCAGCGCTCAGGCGATCGACACCCAGCGACCGCAAAGCCAGATAAATCAGGCTTCCGACGCTCGCGCGGCCGAGAGATACCATGACCCAATAAAGCACCGACAATGTGTCCTGTGCGCTGGGCCCGCGGTGAACCAGGCCGTAGAGAACCGGATAAAGGAATGCCGCTTCGTCATAGTGCTGGGAGATCAGGGGAAATCTTCCAGCCGTGCCGATGCCGGTGGTCCCGGACATGTAGACGTCGCTGATAAACCAGGAACTGGCTTCACCCAGAATATGGAAGCGATCCATCTGGATGGTGAAAAGGAATATGCCGGCGACCAGGCCAATAGCCAGCCATAGGCCGCTCGTGACCGAAACAGAATCTTTGGTCCATCGCTGTCTTGCCGCAACGGCCGCCACCCCACCGGCAGCAATGATAAGCACCATCAGCAGGCCGGGCGCATATCGGTTGTCCAACAGCAGGGAAACGACGCGCGAAGCCGCGATCAAAACCAGAGAGCCTGGAACAATGCCCGCCAAGAGCAGCCATATCTCGGACGCCAGCCGCCTCTGACCCCAGATCGGCTGCACGACCAGCACATATCCCAGCAACGCCGCGCAGATGTGCAGGATGATTGCGCCGATGATTGGCAAGGCCTGAACCGGACCATCAAACAGAAGATGCTGGCCATAGTAATTGTCAGCTTTGGGAAACCCGACACGCACACCCATGGCGAGCTCGTGCCAATTCGACAGCCCAATCAGCACCCACAGCCCGACGAGGGCCATCGAGACATGGGCCAGCGAACGCGCGCTGAACTGTCTCACGGGCGGGCCGCGCCATTGGTGCATGACGGACCCTGTTCTGAGCCCAGCAGCTTATGCAGCCGTTGCGCGGCGCGAGAGATTTCGGCTTCCCGCTCAGGGCTCATCGTGTCCAGAGAGTGGGACAGATGGGTCAGGGCCGTGCCGCCGACATCGGCAACGACCTTCGGCAAAAGCGCTGCGGTGGCGACGAGGCTGCCCGCCAAGATCGCGAAAATGATAAGTCCGATCGAGACCCAGCGGATGATCAGCTTCCGCGTGGCTTCTCCCTCCAGGTCCCGCGCGTGCTGGCGTAGAATGCTGGTGAGAGGGGCGCCCTGCCGCTCCACCCGCATCAGGTCTTCGAAGGCGGCAGACGGGCTGTCACCGACTCCCGAATAGGGGAGGCCGGAAAGCCGAAAGATGAACTTCGTCCCGTCGGTGAAGAACTCACCCTGCACGACTGCAGGTTCATTTTTGGCGCTATCGGTCGGCATTGTTACCCCCTTCGAACCCTGGCGCCGGTTCAGCGCCCTTTTGCAACTCTCAAGGAAATTCGGGCTTTCGCGTCAAATCGGGAGGCGAGGCCTCCGCAAAGCGCTCAACCTCCGCCGGCACGCCCAATGGAATGACAGCGGACAGCGGCAAGTCCTGAATGTAGACCTTATCACCGGATCCAATCAGTTCATTGTAGATCGGCGCCACATAGCGTTCGCCGGCATCCAGTTGAGCCGACGGCTGGTAACGACGCTGATAGAGTTGCTCGTAACGCCGGAAAGACGAAAACCAGTAAAGTCCGATCGTGGCGTGCGGTGAGATCCTGACCTTTTCCCGCACCTGGCGCACCAGCCCGGTGGAATCGGCATCGGCAAAACTCCAGCCATCGCCGGCGGCGCGAAAACAGGGAATCCATCCCTGACCCCGGACATCCGCGGGCGACAGCGCCAAAGGATGCACGAAGGTATCGATATTGTAGATGATGATTGGCGCGTCGGGATCGCGGATCGCAGGACGGGCGGCGAGGGCGGTGGTGGCCTGCCCATCGGTTGGAGCATCCAGCTGCACCACACTTGTGGAGCGGATGTTGAGGGCTGCCGCCTGTTCCCGGATGAAGGCCTCGGCCTCGTCGGCAGCGCGTGCGACGAACACGAAGTCCGTTCCCGCGTCGATGAATTGCGCCAGGCTCAGCATCGCCCAGGAAAACAATGATCGCTCATGTACGACAATGCGATATTTGGGAACCTTGTATCCGGCATCCAGAAAACGGCGGCCGAAGCCCGCCATGGTGATGATCGCGGTTGTCATTTTTCGGGCCCGTCAATCCTTGCCCACGATTGCCAGGATTTCCTCATAACTCATGCGCGTGAATTCATCCGGCCGGACGGCCTTGTCGTCGACATAGAAGCCATCCCTGCCGGCCCATGGTTTTCCGACATGCAGTTCGTCATAGGGGATGTCATGCCGGTCGAGCCACGCTATCAGAACCTTGGCGGTATTGGCCGTGATCAGGCCGATATTGCCCTCATAGCTGTTCATGTTCCGGGAGGTCGCCAAAATCACGTAAAAACCGTTTGCCCGGTATTCCCGCAGCCTTTCCACCACCGGCGGATTGGGCGCCACCTCGTCATAGGATTGGTCTGGCCTTTTCTTCAGGCACAGGGTGCCGTCCACGTCCATCACTATGCAGCGTTCGCGACGAATCATGCCGTGGCATCCTTGATCGACAGGCTGGCGAGGATATCGGCGGCATTGATCGCAAAGGCCAGGACCTTGCGCGGCCGGTCTATGTGCAGCGGCAACATGCTGATGAAGAGCGAGGCTTCATATAGACGAATGAGCCGGGGATCGAACCCGGATTTCTCCAGCTGCCGCTGGAACATCTCCGCGGCCCAGCCAAGCGAGGGACTCTCGATCTTCAATCGGGCGCGCAACGCCCCGTCCACGGTGATGTCGAACTTGCCGTTGTTGATGAAGTCGTAGCCGCCCTGAACCGAATGCGAAATCTTCGCCACATCATAAAGTGGATGCGTGAAGAGGGCTTCTTCGCTTTTCGCTCCCCGTGGGTCGATCAGTTTCAGATACTGACTGGCCTTGGAATAGAAAATATTCGAGAAACAGGGGTCGCCATGCCCCACGACCAGATCGTCAAACTGGGCGTGGCGCCTGGTTTCCTCGAGGAGCTGAAAATAACCCTCCACCACGCGATCGATGCCCCCGCAAGCGGACTGGAGGAGGGGCGCTAATTGCGGGTAGGCCGGATGCGCCATCAGGGCCGCGATACGGCTCTTCACCTTGTCCTCGTAGAGGAATTTGTGGACAGCGGCGCTCTCGCTCCTGCTGGCCTGGCGCCGCGGCCGGATATCGATGAAATAAAACAGATGTGACAGGAAGCGCTCCAGCTCATGAGGCTGGATGGCGCCATTTATCCATTGTGTCGCCATGTCCGGCGCACCCACCCGCTCCATCCGGTAACTGGCCCACTTTCCATCGTCCTGGAAATCGAACGGCTGGACCAGAAAGGTCTGCATCACCGGCGGGACAAGATAATAGAAGTCGAATTCTTCCTTCAGCTTTTCCCGGTTCTGGGAGCGCTTGATCACGGTGTAGCGATCGCGCTCCACCGAGTTGAAATGGCGCGCGTCGAACTGACCGGAGAGGAATTCCTGCAACACCGGCTCGTCTCTCAGATCGATCAGCGGCAGCCGGTCATGGACGTGAACGATCTTGTCTCCCTGATCTGCGAAGAAGGCATCGACGTCGTTTTCCAGGCGCTTGCGCAAATAGCTCTTCAGCAGGGGCGCGCGCATCAGCGCCCAACCACGGCGGCCTCTTGTGTCTTGCAGGAACATATAAAGAGGCGCCGGCGAATACTGGATCTGCTGCAGAAACAGCAGAACCTCGTCCTCGCGGCACCGGGGGACCAGATTGGACAACGCAACAAGATACAGCTCGTTGTCATCCTCGATCCGGATCTGGTCGGCCAGTTCAGCGATATCTGCTTCGGTCGAAAGATGGATCGGCGCCGGCCAGCTCAACGCCTCGGCCAGGCCGCGCATCGTGTCCAGCAAGGACTTGTGGCGATATACAATGCTGCTGAAGTGACTTATGCCGACAAAGGCCTTGATCTCTTCAGGAACCGCTATCGTGTCGTCATAGATTATCTGCACCATGGCATCTCTTCCCTCGAGTCGCGCACATGGGCGGCCCGGCCTGTTTCGACGGCAATGCACCGGGGAAACATCAGCGTCGTCTCCAATACAGGGTGAAAAGAATGGCCGCGGGGACGGCCACGAAGGTCAACGGCACCTGGGTAGCGGCCAAGTAAGGCAAAAACCCCACATCAAGAAGACGGTGATTCTGCAGAGCGTCCGCAAGGGTCTGCCCGCGCGCCAGGAAAGACAGAAGCTTCAACAGCGCATCGGGCGCGCTTGCCGTGACCTGGCCCATCGCGCGCAGGATAATCGCGAAAGTGCCGATTTCGCAGGTCCAGATCAGCACGGTCAAAGCAGCCAGCGAGCCCATCTTGGTCCGCACCATGCGCGGGGCTTCGATAATGGCGCATCGCGCGCGTTCCAGTGCTTTCAGGACAGGAACGGTATGGGCGCCGCGGTAGCGGCGTATGATCAGGACGGACGTGCGCCTCAGATTGTCCGGGAGCACAAAGAACGCCAGGACTGAAACAGCCACAAAAGCAATTGACACGGCAACAATGCCGCTGAAGTCCTGCCACTGGTTACCTGTCACGTCGCGCAGGGCAATCATCATGATGATGATCAGCGCGACCACATCCAGCAGCCGCTCCCACCATACGATCTCGATGGCACGCGTGATGCTTCCAGCCACCCTTGACAGAGCCGCGATCCGGAAGAATTCACCCAGCTTGAGCGGCATCGCCAGACTGACGCCCGCGGTCACAAAGTGAAAACTGGCGATCAGCCGCAGGCCGACGTTCCAGCCGCCGATAAGAAGCGCGAGCCTCATGCTGCGGAACAGATGGCCGGTCATATATACCAACGCGGCGAGCGCAATCGTTTGGCCGGGAATTGCCCGTGCCGCTTCAACGAACAGCCCGCCTCTCCAGGCCGATAAAATCTGCAATGAAAGATATGCCAGCGCCACGGCGCCAATCAGCCACAAGCCGATACTGGCCAGTGCCGAAGGCTGCCGCAGAAGCGGGCGGGTCATCATCATGACGATCCTGCGGGCTTTGTTTCGAAGATTGTTGTTGCCGGATAGGCGTTCGTCGGATCGCCGCTATGGTCGTTGTCCAAAAACCGCCCTCTCATAAAAGCGTAACTCAGTGCAATTCTGAGCACCCGTGTAGCCTGCCGCACAAGCTTGACGTTGGAGACCTGGTCGTCTTCGCGCCAGATGATCGGGAAAAATCGAATGGACGAGCCGCTGCTGATGGAATCCAATATCATGTAGTAGTTAAAAGTCAGATCATTGCCATGCTTGAGATAGCGCCGGCCGCGCAGCGCCTTTACGGAATACATATTAAGGCCCGAGCCCAAATCGTAAATAATTCGTCCCGCCGCGAGCGAATAAAGAGCGTTGAATACCCTGTTCCCGAAAGTCCGGAAGAACGAATAGCCTTGCAGGGTCGAGCCACGCATGAAGCGGGCCCCCAGCAGACAATCACAGGTCTTGTGCGCACCCGCGCGAATGTGAGGAACGAGATCCGCGATGCTGCCCTGGTCATCGCCATGGAGCACGATGCAATAGTCAAATCCATTGGCGACGGCGTAATTGAACGCGACTTTGTGGGAGCCCCCCAGACCGTAGTTTTTGTCATTCTGTAAAATGCGCACCGGCATGGGCCAGTCCCCGGCCAAGGCGGCCCTGGCGGCCGCGATCCCGTCATCGCGGCTGCGATTGTCCACGACAATGACTTCAGACAACAGGCCGGCAACATCCGGCGTCAACTGCGCCAGAACCCGCGAGATCTGAGGCGCGCAATTGTACATGGGAATGAAGAGAAGAATTTTCCCCACATCAGCAGATCGAGCGGGCGCTGAAGACGAGGCTGTGTGTTCCGGTTGCAAGCTTCAGTGCCTCGCTCTTAGAAGAAAACTCATCGAGAAATAATTGGCGGTGAAAGTCACAGGGAGAATGAGGAGTTTGGCAACAATCGGCCTGAACCCTGCAATTGCGAGGCTGTCCACGGCAAATGACGCAGCAAGGACCGCAACCACCTGGTAAAGGAGATAGATCAGAAAGAGCGGAAGTAAAAACCTTCCGTGATACTGGAAGACCTTCTTGGCGGAGGAAAAATACACGAAGGTGACGGCGAGGCCCGCGGAGATCAGGTTGGCATAGCCGGGCCGCAGGCCGAAATGCACCAGCAGGCTGAATACCGCTATATCAATGGTCAGGCCGATGGCCGACAAAATGGAAAAGCCGGCAACCCGGGTCGCCAACTGCCATAGGGCAGAAAAATCCAAACTACTCCCCTTCACGGCCCCGATGGCGTGGCTGCGCTTAGTAAATCCCATTTTGAACTCTAGAGGAAAAAGGTAGGCCGGCAACTTTTCGACCATGGCCCCGATACAAAGTTCGTGCCAATCAAGGCGTTAGCGGAAGCCGCGTGGTAAGATGCCAAGGCTGACCGTCCTGACGGATAGCCGCGCAGGCATCGAAACCTGATCCAGAAGAGTTGGATGGAAAGCCTGACGGTCCAAGGCGATGATCGCGTACCAGGCGCAAGTCAGGCGATGCGGTAACGCATCGAAGCGCCACTGATCCGTGGTTTATTTACCGCGCCGGGACCTCTTTCTGAAGAAGACGCTCGTCCAGCAGCTTGTCTTCATCCAGATTCATATATTCCCAGTACCCATTCACCTTGCGGCGAACGGCGCGGCCAATAATTCTTTCTCCGCTGACGCTACGCAGATCCTGCCATGGCTTCGGCGAGAAAAAGTGCCAATGCGACGGGTCCTGAAAAAACCAACCCATAACGGCCTCACTTAAGGCTCCCCCCGTAAGGTTTACTATACCCAGGACATTTGGGACAACAGGATGAAATTGCCGCGGCGCAACAAAGCCGGAAGCGACAGCGGAATTTTGCGATAGAGCAATGTGTTACGTGCGCAACCCGCCGGGATTTACCAGACGCGCACAACCCGAATTGACTCGCATCATGGTTACCACCTAAGCGAAATATGGCGTGGAGCGGAGCGGACGTGGCACAGCGACAATCTCGTAACTATCGCCGCCGCCAGCGCCGCGTCGTGATTGCCGTCGCACTCGCCACGCTAATTGCGGCGATGCTGCTCGCGATCGCTTTCTTTGCGGTGATGCGAAACGCTGCCGGCTGATGGCGGATGGTTTTTTGACGGCTGTCCGTATGCATCCGGCCAGGACAATCCGATCGTTTTCGTCCCGACTTGAAACAGGCCGGGCTTTGACGGGCCTAGAACGCGGGTTTGGCGCTGGTCCGGTTTCTGCATTGACCCAACAAAGGTTCGATGCGGTCTCAATCGTGCACAAGCGTAACTTTAACGGCCCCAATCAAACACTGCGCAGCACCGCAGCCGCAACGATTCAGCGGCAACCTTACGGCCCGGATCGCGGCTACATCATAAAACGTGGGGTCGACATTCTGGCCGCGCTCGTCGCGATCTTATTCGTTTCACCCTTGCTGCTGGTCTGCACGCTTTGCGCCTGGGCGGACTTCGCAGCCTGGCCTTTTGTCCGGCGGGTGTGCGTTGGCCAATATGGACGCCCTTTTTGTTTGCTGACATTCCGCACCGACGATGAAACAGCCGGTGCCGGACAGCTTGCCGATACTCGCAAAAATACAGTCGGTCGAATTCTGGCGGTCTCAAATCTCGACCGCCTGCCAGAGCTGCTCAATCTCTTGCGCGGTGATCTTTCCCTGGTTGGGCCGCGGCCGCTCTCCAGTGACACGCATCATTATTATGCAGCGCGGATACCGGGTTACAGCCATCGTGACCAGGTCAAGCCGGGTCTTTTTGGATGGGCTCAGCTTCACGAGGAGGGGCAGCCGATGGACATCCGCAGGCAGATCCAGCTTGATATCTGGTATGCCCAAAATCTGAGCTTGAAACTGGATTTCAGGATCCTGCGCCTGTCTCTTCAGCGGATTATCTCGGGCCAGGATTAACCCGCGCCCGCCGCGCCTCAAGCGCGCCAAGTCTCGCTGAACTGATCAAGCGCTGCTGTTGGAATCGGAGCCGTTGCCCTTTTTTGTGGCCTTGATCCACGGCAGATCCTTGAGAGCAACACCGTTCTTCCGCGACGGAACGAGCAGCCAGACTGCAAGGCAAATCAAGACAACGCCGGCGCCAGCCTCGACCAAGCTGAGAACGCCGTGGGGCGCACCTACCGCCACCACGATGAGCAATATCCCCAATGATAAAATAGACAGACGCAGAGGGCCCAATGCCGCATCCCCTTGTTGTCATCCAGTAATAGCGACAGGCCCGACTCTCCGCAACATGATGTAGAGCCTTCCCTGAGACGATGTTCCGCGAGATTGCAGTGCCAGCCGGCACGCTTTCCGCCCGCATCTCTCACGGGTTGAAAAGTACGGGAATGTGACAGCGGTTTTTTAGCTTTTGATGCGGGGGTCCGGTCCCACAGCTAGCGCCAAGGCGTCCCCTCTGAGCAAGCTTTAGGCGTCAGCCCGGTTTACAGGCATTGACCAAAAAAAGCGGACCGCTGATGCAGTCCTGCATCAGCTGTGGAAGTTTTCGCCAACATGAGAGCAGGTCTCTCGACTCTCGCAGCAGGTTGGAGAAAATCGAACGGTCGGATGGGTGATCGACTATGAAGCTGGTTTTCGAAGGCCACTCTACAATCGAGCGTGGCTTTGAGGGCGTCAAATTTGTCGGTTGCTGTCGGGAACCCCAAGATCGGGACCGCTACGTTCCCTGCCGCGTGACCAAGGAAGCTCTCGAGCTGCTGCTCCTGCACACACTCGATGGCTCCGCGCAGGCCCTGCTGAACGCCTATCAGTCAAAAAGCGAAATCATAAATCGGATCGCATCGGCTCAGTTTTCCGGTGGCGTCGACCGGCCGATGGTGACCGCCCAGGACATCGCGCAATTCGGACGGACGGCCGCTTAAAGCAGCGATCGGATTCAAGGCGGAGGCCTGGATCGGTCAGCTTGTGTTTCGCGAATCTGCACGCTGCGGGAAGAAATGGCATCAGATCGCTAGATCCCCGACGCCGTACCTTCCAGCAGAGCGATAAACAGTCCGACAAAGAACAGGACAAGGCCAACGATCAATAGCGCCTGCCGCATTCGCGTGAGTCTGGCGTTTTTTTCCGCGATCCATGCGAGCATCGGCCGGCGCAGCTCTGCGTCGTAATGGCCCGATTGCACCATTCTCCGAACTTTGGCAGCGCCCCACTTTTCGAAAAGCCTTCGATGTTCCTGGTCGATCGGATCGGAACGAGACATCGCAGTTGGAACCTCGGGGCCGTTGCGCCTGCGCACTTTCCAAAAAATTAATCAACCGGACGTTAACGCACCGTTTTCAGGCGCATTCGATGCGGTAACGGCGCGATGCCGCGCCATACCGCCGAAATCTTGGTTAACGCCACGCGAGTTCCACACGCGAATCACTACGCCACTTTCCAAATTATTAGTTAATAGCTAACGTAAATTGTTCCTGGGGATGCGGGCCGTGAAAATAATCACGATCGGAATTGCGAGCGTTTTTCTGCTGTCATTCGCCGTGGCGGCATCAGCCGCCCAGGTGAGCTACGATTTGAAGTGCGAGGGCAACAGCTCGTCACTCGACGGCAGCAACGGGGAAACAAATTCATCGCCTTTTGCGATGACGCTTCACGTTGATCCGGATCACAGTTCCTTCTGTCAAAACAGCTGCGAGACCCAGGAAAAAATATCGCGGATCCTTCCCAGCAACATCATATTCCGGGCGGTCAATGCACCGTTGCCCAATCGTCTCTGGGTCGCCGATACAGGGCAATTTTCCTACACATGGGCAGACGCGCCCCCGCACAATGAAAAACCATCCGTGCGTTCCGCCCAGGGATATTGCACGAAGGTGACGGCAGATTCCGGTATCGCCGTGGAAGCGGCCGCCAAACAGAAATCTCCGGCCGTTGCGGCACAGAAACCCGCAGTCGCTGCACCGAAGATAGTCACCCAGGCTCGCGCGGATGAACTCAGCGCGATGGAAATCACGGCTCTGCTCGATATCCAAAACCATCGCCCGGTGCCCGCCTCGATGCACACCAGGCTCTACGACCGGGGATTCGTCCGTCTCGACAATGATCTCTGGGTTCTGACGGCCAGAGGCGAAGCGATCATTACCGGCGACAGGCGGTGATTTGCCGTAGCCGGCGAGACAGGCGGCTCTTTCTTTCATCGGGTCCGCGGCATTACGCCGAGTTGTCGCGGTCGTGCGGAAATCTCCGTCGGAACCGTAAAAGTTAATTCCAGCGCGACCGGAACAGCGCCCGGATATCAAGCAATCCCATTTGCTAAGCACTTGTTGCAGCGCAGCTTTCCGCACACACCGCGGCGCCGGGTTCGCGCTGACCTGAAAGCCCCGCCGCTGCTCGCAATGCATGTTGACCATGCAAATTTAATGCTTAGGGACTTTTAGGGGAAATCGTCCACTGTGGCGGGAGCTAGAACCTCCTGACGGCCTTGTCGGGCCGTCGGGGGATCTCATTTGTTGTTGATGCGGCAATTCCAAGGAGCTTTCTGGGGGCGGCTTTGTTCGCTCATCTGGTCGAGTCTTTCATGCTGAAGCGTCTCTTTTCATCGCAAAAGTCAAAAAGGAGGTCGGCACCGCCCCAGTGCAATCGGCCCATTTACGCGATTGGCGATATTCACGGACGCTTGGATTTGCTGGAGCCGCTTGTCGATCTGATCAGGAAAGACATCGCAGCGGACACTCTGGGTGGCGAACGGCCGCTACTCGTCTTCCTGGGCGATTATATTGACCGGGGCCCCGCTTCGCGCGGGGTTGTTGATCATATCATCCGGCTGCGCGCGGACCCCAGCCTTGAGGTGAAGGCTCTAAAAGGCAACCACGAAGAGGCGTTGCTGCTGTTTCTTCAGGACGCCGAGTTCGGACGCATATGGATAAATCATGGAGGCGCCAACACCCTGTCCTCTTATCAGATCCAGCCCCCAAACGCTCGCAGTCCGGTGGAAGACTTTGAAAAAGCACGCACCGCCCTCCATGACGCGATGGGACCAAACCATTTTAGGTTCTTTCGCGAGCTTGAGCTGTATCTGCAGCAAGACGACTACCTCTTCGTTCATGCGGGCGTCCGCTGGGGCGTGCCGATCGAAAAGCAGCTCGAACAGGACTTGCTGTGGATTCGGAAGGACTTCCTGGAGGTCGACGAGGCCATGGACTACGTCATTGTGCACGGCCATACGCCGGCCGAGCGGCCCTTCCTTGGCGGTGGCCGGATAGGAATTGATACCGGTGCCTATGCGACCGGCGTCCTGACCGCGGTGCGCCTGTGGAAAGAGTCCCAGAAAGTCATCCAGTCCAATTAAGGTAAATACAATTCGGGGCATTTTACCCCCACCGCTTCCGTGCTTTAATCGAAGCCTTGCTTTAGGAGGAGAAATGAGATTGCGATTCCCCACGGGATTAGCGCTGGCATTCTGCTCGCTCCTTGTGATGGGGCACGCAGCTGATGTGCAAGCGGCGCCGGTTCAGAGCGCGGCGGTGTCCCCGAATTCGCCGGCCGTCCTGGACACCTCGGCCACGACATTCTCAATGGACAACTACATTCTCGGACCGAACGACAAGGTGAAGATCAGCGTCTACGCTGAAGCCGGACTGACAGGTGAATACGTCATATCGTCCGACGGCAAGATCTCGCTGCCATTGGTCGGCAACGTCAGCGCCGCCGGAAAGTCGGTGAAGCAATTTCAGGATGAGCTCGTCGCCGCCTATCGTGACGGTGGTTATCTGAAGGATCCAAAGATCACTGCGGAAGTTGTCTCGGCGCGGCCATTCTTCATTCTTGGAGAGGTCAAGATTCCCGGCCAATATCCCTGCCTGAATGGCATGACGGTGATGAACGCGGTCGCGACTGCGGGTGGTTTTACCTACCGGGCCGCCAACGACACGGTCTTTATCCGCCATCCGGGCGAAGCGGCGGAACATAAAGAGAAGTTGAGCGACACCACCCCGGTGTTCCCCGGCGATACCATACGGATCGACGAAAGATGGTTTTAGTTTGCACGGCAGCATTCTTGGGTGTAACATTCAAAAATCCGCGTATAGCGGGGGGGTAATCGTGAAAACACGCACTATTATTGCTGCTTCGATGTTCGTCTGCAGCGCAACGCTGGCACAAGCTGCTCCGCAGGAAAATATTCCTGGAAATCAGCTGATCAACTTCCAGCCCCAGGCGGATCGGTTGGCCTCACGCTTGGCCGCCGTGATTCAGGCTGCGGAAAGCTCGTCGTCCAAGCTGTCATCGGCAGCCAGGGAAGCGGCGATCCAGTCGGCCCTGCAAGATGCCATCATGGCCTCGGGAGACTATCCACGGGTCGTCCTGTCGGCTCTGGAGGCCTTTGCGCTCTGCCCGACGGCTCCTGGCCGCTTCGCCACCACACAGGTCCCGGTGTCCTGCGAGAATCTGCGCCAGCCGCTTTCCGCAGAGGCAAGGGAAGCCTTGGCGTCGCTGCAGAAGGTCATCATCGCGATGATCGACCAGAATGACAGCCCGGCTGCTCTTGGAATTTCGGGTACCCCGCCGTTCCAGGATAACGGCGGCGGCTCTGGCCATCGCGGTGCCGGCCGTATCATCGGTCAGAATGGTCAGGGCGGACAGAATGGCTCTGGCGGCGGCGGGGGAAGCAGCTCTGATAGCAGCCCCGGCCCGACGACCATCTCTTCCATAGTGACCGATACGGGTCCTGGCGGCGGCGGAAGTTCCGGCTATAACACCAACTGAGCAGAGCCAAGCCGCGAGGCGTTGGGCGCGGGGGCACTACGCCTATGAGACGAGCTACAAAAACAGCACTTCTGTGTTCACTATGTTTAGGGGCCGGTACCCCGGCTTTTGGACAGGCTCAGAACGATTTTGCGCGTGACCGCGATCTGGGTGTCCTGGATCGCCCGCGGCCCGAATATGATGCGCTCGGAGTGCCCGTCAGCACTTTCCTCCTGTATCCCCGGCTGAATGTCGTAACCGGCTATAACGACAATATCTTTGCAACGGATACAGCCGTTAAAGGCGCTGGTTTTGTCCAGCTTCAACCATCCGCCGCGCTGAGGTCTCAATGGTCGCAGCATGAATTGGACCTCAACGCGCACGCCAGCATCAACCGTTGGTTCAGCCAGAGTTCCGAAGATACGGACGATTACGGGGCGGCACTGAACGGCAGGCTGGATGTTCTGGCCTCCACGAAGATCACCGGCGGTGCCTCTTATGACCTGGAGACCGAGCCGCGCGAGGCTGAGACCTCGGCGCGCAATACGGTCAACCCGGTCCAGTTCGGTTTATGGACGGCGCAACTTGCCGGATCGCATCAGTTCAACCGCTTGCAGGTCTCCCTGAGTGGAACCTTTGACAGCTACAATTACATCGACGGGCGCGATGCCTTGAACAATATCGTCGATGAGCATTATCGCAATGTGCAGGACTATGGTGAAACGCTGCGCGCCGATTATGCCTTGAGCCCCGATACCGCTCTATTCGTGTCCGGCAATCTCAATCAGCACAACTATTCGACCCAGCCGCCTCTTGTTCCATTCAACTTCAACTCCCACGGCTCCGAGATTTTGGGCGGCGTCAATTTCCAGATCACCAGCCTGGTAACCGGCGAGGTGGGGGTCGGCTATTACCAGCAGGACTTCTCCCACATCGTGAACCAGAACCTGGGCGGCCTTGCGGTACACGCCACCGTCCAGTGGTTCCCCACCGAATTGACCACGGTAACCTTGAAGGTCAACCGGCTGGTCCAGGACTCCGCAATCCAGACCTCCGCGGGTTATGTGGATACCGGCGGACAGTTCGAGGTGGATCATGAGCTTCGCTACAATGTCATCCTGAGCGGATTATTTTCCTATAATCACGATTCGTATCAGGGACTGGACCGGACGGACGAAAGATGGACCGCCGGCATCGGAGCCAAGTATCTGTTCACACGCGAAGTCGGCGTAGGGCTCAATTTTAACCACGATAGTCAAGTTTCGAGCGGCGCAAACCGCTTCATTAACTTCGACATAAACAGGGTGATGCTAAATCTCGTGCTGCAAAAGTAGTTGTACGAAGGAAAAGCATTGAAAGTCCCAGTACAGCCTATTTCCGAAACTGCGGCACTTGGCGAAAATCTGGGAACGTCGATCGACGTTCATCGCCTTGTTTCCATTTTCCGGCGCCGGCTGAAGCTCTTTGTGGCCATTGCCGCATTGATTTTCGCGGCTGCCGCTCTCATCACCTTCCAGCAGGTGCCGAAGTACACGGCGATGGCGCGGGTCCTGATCGATCAGCGCAAGCAGCAGATCATCGCCGCCGACCAGACGGTTACTTCCGCCCTTCCCGATGAAGCCAGTGCGGTTGACACCGAAACCGAAGTCTTGCGCTCACGGTCCATTGCCGAAAACGTGGCGGTGGAAGCCAATCTCTTCAACGATCCCGATTGGAACGGCACCAAAGACCGCAAGGGGATTTTCAAGACGCTGTTCGGCTGGCTATCGCCTCAAGGCCATAAGCCGGTTGTCGATGACCAGCTTCGGCGCCAGCAGGTAGTCGACAAGCTGCTCTATGGCTTGAACGTCGCGCGGGCCAACGACACCTTCCTGATTGACGTTTCCTATACCTCGGCAAATCCGGCAGACGCCCGGAAGTTTGCCAACATGTTCGCCAACGCCTACATCACCGACCAGATCGCCTCCAAATATCAGGCCACCCAGCGCGCCACAGAATGGCTCAACGCGCGGTTAGGCTCGATCCGCAAGCAGGTCAACGAGGCCGATGCTGCGGTCCAGGCCTACAAGGCAAGCCACAATTTGCTCAGCGCCCAGGGCGCCACGCTGACGGAGCAGGAGATCTCGACCCTGGACCAGCAATTGGCTCTGGCGCGGGCACAACAGGCGGAAGCCGAAGCACGGCTGGCGACCGCCAAGTCGCAGCTCGCCCAGGGCAGCACCGGCGAGGATGTCGGCGAGGCTCTGAACTCTCCCGTCGTACAGAGCCTGAGAGCACAGCGTGCCGTAGCCAGCCAGCAGGTCGCAGACATGTCGGGCCGTTATGGCGACCGGCATCCGGACTTGCTGAAGGCCAAACGGCAATTGGCGGATATCGACACCCAAATCCACGCTGAGGTCACGCGGGTCATATCGAATTTGGAGGCACAGGCCCACATCGCTCGCCAGCATGCAAGTTCAGTCGCGGGCAGCGTCAGCGCGACGCGCAGCACGCTGGCGGGCAATAACCAGGCGGGGGTAAAGCTCAACGAACTGCAGCGCAATGCTGACGCGGCAAATACGCTCTACAGCTCATTTCTTGACCGTTTCAAGCAAACGACCGCGCAGCAGGGCATGGAACAGTCCGACGCGCGGGTTATCTCGCCTGCATACATACCTACGACGCCGAGCGAGCCCAAGATCGTTCTTGACCTTGCCTTTGGCATGATCATCGCCCTGGTCGGTGCGCTGGTCGCCATCATTCTCGCCGAAGTCTTCGATAGCGGACTAACAACGGCTGACGACATCGAACATGATTTCGGCATTCCCGCGCTTGGGAGCATTCCGGCACTGGATTCCGTCGTGGACGAAGAGCAGGGTGCGGACCTGCCCGAGCCGTACGACTATATCGTGCAAAAGCCGCTCTCTGGTTTCGCCGAAACCTTCCGGACGTTGCGCTCTTCGCTTCTGCTGTGCCGTACCGGGCGGGCCGTCAAGCTGGTGGCGATCACTTCCTCGCTTTCAGATGAGGGCAAAACCACCAGCTCTTTCTGCCTTGCACGGATTTGCGCCTTGTCGGGCGACAAGACCATCGTCATCGACTGCGACCTGCGGCGCCGCGGCTTCAATTCATTCGTTCCGGAAGATCACGAAGAGGGTCTGATCGAGGTTCTTTCCGGCAAACGAAAAGTCGAAGATGTCACACTGCCCGATGCCGATACCGGAGCGACTATCTTGCCCCTGGGACGGTCGCCTTACACGCCCCGAGACCTGTTCAGCTCGCCCGCCATGGAGCAGCTCCTCGCCGAACTCAGCAAGAGCTATGATCTGATCATCCTGGATGCTCCCCCCATCTTGGCGGTAGCCGACGCCAGAGCGATTGTGCATCGCGCCGATGCGGTCGTGATGCTGGTCAAGTGGCGATCTACGCCGCGCAAGGCCGTCGAATCTTCCTTGAAAATCCTACAGGCTGCCGATGCCTATATAGCTGGCATAACTCTTACGCGGGTCAACCAGAAGCAGCAGTCGAAGTTCGGATACGGTGATCCGGCTTACTATTACGGATCATACGAGAAATACTATACGTCATGATTGGCCAGCTTTGGCCGGCAGCGCCTGCAAGCGGTGATCGTTGGAGGCCGCAGCTGCCTCTGCAAGAGCAAGTTGCAGTCATCTTCACCGTCCTGCTCGTTCTTGCTGCGATACTGACCTTTGGAGCGGACCGCAACGACTTCGCCTTGCTTTTTTCGGGCCTGCTCGCTCTCGAGCTCGGCCTTCTTGTGCTGACACAGGAATGGGCAAGATCCGCGCTCGTCAAACGCTTCAAATATCTGGCGATACCTGGCGGCCTGTTGCTGCTGACATGTCTAGCGATTGCCTGGGCTGCCACGCCGTTCGGACCCAATGGCTCGCATCCCATATGGGGCTATGTCGATGCTGGTCCCGCGATCGCCATTGACAGGTCAACGCTATTCGTAGGGTTGATAAAACTTTCGGGCCTCGCCTGCACCTTTGTACTGGGTTTGCTGATTGCCAGCTCGGACAGCCGGGCTCGTTATTTTTTCAAAGTGGTTGTCGTCGCATTGACCATCTACGGGCTATGGGCGTTGCTTGCGCATGCCAATCCCGCTTTGAAATTCGGCGTTTATTACACTTTTCAGGCTGACCGCCTTTCTGCCTCGCTGCAAAGCGCCAACTCTGCCGGAACGCTTTTCGCCGCCAGTTTCGTTTTGGCGCTCAGCCTGGTTTTTGAAGCCAGTCGGCATGCGTCTCCGGGCCGAACCTCCTGGTTGGCAGAGGTGACCTTTCCCGTAATCACAACCGCTCTTCTCGGCACGTGCCTTATTCTTACCATCTCGAGGGGCGCCAGTGCGGCAGCATTCGTCAGCTGCGTCATACTGCTTATCTGGGAAATGTTTTCACGAGACTGGCACGGCATTCAGAAGCGCAATTTGTATTACGGTCTGGGGATTGCCTGCGGCGTAGTAGTCCTGGCCTGGAGTGGAGATCTGCTGCTGGATCGTTACGCGGCATCGTTCAAGGACTGGGTAGATCAGCGGCAATCGATTTACGGCGTGCATTGGGATGCTTTTTCGGCTTCGCCCTGGTTCGGCTACGGCATGGGGTCTTTTGATGAGGTCAACAAGCTTCTGCAGACCGCGCTGAATTTTGGCGCGCTTTGGAATGTTCGCGCCGCCCACAATGTGTATCTGCAATGGCTGGAACAGGCCGGTATTTTCGGCACAGTCCCGATGTTCCTGTGTGTTGGATACATAATCGGCCGTACCGCCTGGGGTGTCCGTGTCCGCCGGCGCATGACAACCTGGATCCGGGGCTGCGTTGCGGTGGCTGTGGTGTTCCTGGTCCATGGATGGAGCGATTTTTCTCTGGAAGTACCGGCCATCGCGATCTTCTGGTCTCTGATTTTAGGGGCCGGTTATTCCGTCTCTATCCCGCAAGGACATACGCCCGACCAGGTGGCTGCGACGGGCGGCGACTCGATCCCATGGCCCCACCAAAAGACCGCGAAATGGGTCGCGGCCTGTACCTTCGGTTTTCTGGTTTCCGGAATTTGCCTGCTTTCCTGGTGGGAAATCGTCAGTCCCTTTGGGCTGACGCCGCGCCTGCTGCCCCTGTCGGCGGTGTATGCCTATCAGGCGGAGCAGATCCTGAACGATACCGATGGCCGCGATGCTGACCTCAATAGAGCGACCGCTCTCACCAAGCGTGAACTGGAATTGTCGCCAGCCCGCGCCGACGGCTGGCTGCGGCTTGCCGTGATTGCCAGTATCGAGCGTCAACCGAATGCCACGCTGTCCGGGCTGCTGGAGAAGTCGTATCTGGTCGCGCCGCTGGACCCGCAGTTGTTTGCAGCCCGCACCCGGTTCGTGCTTGAGCACTGGAACAATATCAGCACCAGCGTCCGTGAAGAGGCTCTGGAGGCGGTGCGCGCTGGCTGGCTTACCTGGATCGAGCGGCAGGAAGTCCAAACGCTTCCCAAGCGTATCGCAAATCCCGCCGGCCGCCTGGCAATCACGCTCGAGATTGCAAAACTCTCTTCACTTTCCGGCCTCGCCGGCCGATAAACAGCCTCTGGCGGGCATGTTCATTCCTTGCTTCTGATGGACGAGCCGTACGGTTTTGCGCGCGGCGGCGAGAAAATTCTCGTGATTTCAACTGGTTACCAGCAGGGTGAAAATTTACCAGATAGAAACACGAACGGTTTTTAACTGACGAAGCTCTCGAGGAGGCGGCTCTCATGCGGTATCCCAAACCGGTTGTTCCCACCCTGATCACGTTCGCGCTGGCGATATTTCCCATGTCGGCGAGCCATGCCCAAAGCGCCGAACCGATCTTCACCGCCAAGGATCTGAAAGCGGCGTGCCAGGACAGCAACTCGAAAATATGTTCGGCCTACATCGCGGGCTATGAGCAGGGGTTCTATTATTCGTCCGTCAGTTCCCAGGCGGGGTTCACGCCTTGCGTGAAGTCGGGCGTAACCGAGCCCGCAGCCCGTCTGATCACGACCAAGTTTATGGACGAGCATCCGGAAACCATGGGCCAGGGCGCAGCGTCCGTGGTTGCAGAGGCGCTCGTATCCGCTTTTCCCTGCGCCGGGCGGTAGACCGCCTAGGGAGTGCCCGACCGGTTCGTCAACAGGCTGCTTGCATGCATCCTAATGAGGCGCTCGCGGGCCTCGTCCGCGATATCGCTCGCAGGCGCTTTTTGATCGAACGAACCGTTGGTATTTTCGATCGGGGTCACTTCGGTTAGCTGACCGCGATCGACCAAGTCGAGATAGAGCGGTACGGCCAAATCACCGCGGCCCGTCCGCTGATAAGCGGTGGCCAGGTTGAATTCGTTCAGCAGGCTCGGCTTTTCCCGGTAGGAGCGCTGGAAGAACGCCAGCGCGGTGTTCCAGTCGCCCCGGGCAGCGGCGCTCTGGCCATAGATCAAGTCCGCGGGTGCCTGAGAAGGGTTCTCGGCGCGTGCAAGGTTCTCTTGCTCGTTGTCGGCAAGACGGGGAAGGGCGGCGCAGCCCGATCCGGACAGCACCAGTGCAAATACAAATATCAAAGTCGGCCGCATATAGTCCTCGAACCGTCTAAGCCGTCGCATTCCCCTACTAAAGCAGTCTCCGCCGCGCCTTACCCAAGTATTTGAGCCGTTTGGTTAATTGCTAACGGTCGCTTCCGCCCCATTTGTTCTACACAAACAGGAACAACCGGCCGCCAGCCGCCGCGGCGCTTCAGACAACCGAGCATGTGCAAGTTGCAAGCTACGTTGCGCGATGCCGAGGCCGAACTTTCCTTAAGTTGCGGCGAGCCCGAAGATTTCGCAACAATGATCTCGCGAAATCCAAATATTGGTCCAATGATCCAAGCGCAATGGAACAGGCTCTGAGAGGTTGATTGCAGCCAGGAGGTCCGGTGCTAAGGCGAGTCTGCTACAAGGCGAATGATCTCAACCCAGAACGCCGCGCACCCTATCAATGCGCCCCAGCGCGTAAGGCGAACTACCCAGTGACGCCTATACATTACGCAGTCTCGGGACTGCGAATCCGCTCTGCTATATTCCACCGCTCACACGGTACCTTTCGACGTCGCCTCCCCAGGCCGATCCCCTACATAACAATAGTTAACGCAGGAGCGCAAACACAGTTGTATTAGCTATGGCTCCGCGACTGCGCTTCCGATGCGGGATTCGTATCAAAACGCACGGAACCCGGCGCGTTTTCGCTCCAACGAAGGGCCGAATAAAGCAAGCCTGCCTGCACCGATGAACCGGCAGCAAAATGGCCAAGGCTCATGTGTTCAAGTACCCGGACTTTGCAGGATTAAGGTTTATTTCGACCTTCCGCTCGGGCGACGGTATTAGGCTCTAAAATCAGCAGATGGTTTTTGGTGACAACCGCGCCATTACTTTACGGATCCACCTGTGCGCCGATGGACGCTTCCAGGTGCGCAATGGGGATCTCATTTTGGGAACATCTCAAAACGAGATGCTTGCCGTGTGGACTGCTGTGATGGCGGCTGACGAGCTCGCGAAGTCGGGAAATACAGTGCGAGTGGTACGCAACACCGCGGGTAGAGACGTCGAAGAGTACACGGCCCGCGGGCGGAAGCCGGCATAGCGTCATAGGCTTGCGCCAAAGGGGCTGGACGGGATCTCCAGGCGAAACCAAATTCGGCGACAGACTTCGGAAGCCCCCAAACCGTCTCATCATCGTCGATAGCTAGTAACGCGCTTAGTTGACGACCTCTATGATCATTGCATGATCGGTTATCACCAGGGGCACGGACATGACGTCACTATAGGTTTGAATGGGATCAACTGCCATCGTGACGTCGTATACTTTGACGGTCTTGTGAGACTCCGTGAAGTGAACGACAAGATTTGCCGACTGCTTTACCTGTTCACCCCAGATAACCAGTTCAAAAGCTCCATTGGCTTTTTGGAGCAGCAGATCATGCACGGTGCCTGGGGCGCCCGGTATGGAATAGTTCAGATGGCCCATCGGGGCGGCGATATCGTTGTCTGCGAGAATTGTCGTTAGATTATGAATATAGGTCGCGGCAAGTTTGGGAGCATATTGAGCCGTATAAATGCCTTGCTCCCCCTCACTTCCTTCACCGTCAATCAGCTCGTAGATAAAGGTATAGCGCCACCCACGCTTGAATTGGGCCAGGTACGTATTCACCAATACTTTTCCTTGGACTGGCTGTCCGCCCGGATTGCCTCCCGTATCCCAGCCCGTCTCTGTTGTGACGCGCGGCAGGGTTTTTAGCTGCGCTTCCGAATAGCCTGGAAACTTGCCGCGCCAAGTGCGCCCATACTCCCCATATAGCCCGTCCCATTCGCCATCCAGAATAGGGTCGGCCGCCTGCCAGGCTTGATTGTCGTCGTAGGTCACTTTCTTGCTGCTGACGTAATTATGGACATTTGCATAATCGGCATACTGCGTCCCATCCGGCATGTCGGTGTGGGCGCCCTCCGGAATCGTAAGATACTGCAGTCCCACATTGGTTGGTTCTGCGCCCCCCTCTGACATGTTAAAAACCGGGTAGGTGCCAAGCACTTTGTCGGCTTTTACCGTCTTGTAGAGGTCCCGCTGACACTGCGCCACCGGCAACCAGTTTCCTTTGTGGCCACCTTTTTCGCCCTTATATGTGATGAGGAAATTGTTCGGCTCGTTAGGGCCCTCTATCGCGAGCAGCGCACCAGCAGACGCGAGCTGCCGAGCCGAAGAGATTTCTTCATCCAGTTGGCACCATGAAAGGAAGTCGACTTTAACCCCGGTGGCTTCATGTAACCTGAGCAGGCCCGAAAGACGCTCTCCGCTATCGCGGATATTGCGTATGCCGGTGTACTTCAATGGTTCAACATACTTGCCGCCGTCGTACCCCTGAGCCACATGAACATTGATGCCCATGGAATTCAAAAAGGCCGCGGCGTTGACCGCTTCGACTGCCCCTCCAGCCGATGTCTGCGCGATCGCGGTATCCGATGACGGTTCCCATACTGCGCTCGATAGGCAGATGGTCGAAAACAAGCCGAATATGATGCGACCCACCGACACGGGGATAACCTCCTGTTTCCCAAACTGGGAACGTACCATCTTTCAGAGCCATTAAGGCTATTTCGCGGAATGTGCTCCAGGGAGAGACACTTCCGCATGACCTTGTGACGTGTCCATACGCTAAGCGCTTCTTTTCCAGTGATTGCGCGTTCCCGTCCCTAACATCCGATATTGACCAGTTAACCAAGTTCACCGCGCTTTGCGTGGCATACTTCCTGCGTAAGTGCCTCTCATGGAAGAACTTACACCTGAATTGGAACGCCGCATCCAAGTGGAGGAGCTCTGGGGACGACGCGTCGTCCTGGAAGCAACGATGAATAATTGGCGATTCCGCGAATATCAATCTCGCCGCCTTTTATCCCTGCTTCACAGCGAGGATGACAACCGGGTTGTATCCCAGAAATCTCCGGTAACAAGGTCTTTCAAGGCGGCCCGGCCAGTTCAAGCTTCGCCCATCTTCAGCGGACGCCGCGCAGCCATAATAGCCGGGCTGGCATTGTTCACCTTGTTAGCGGCGCAGCAATCCTACGGCAAATTCTTCGTGGAAGGCTCGGTGCCGCCTGCTCGAAAAATTGTCGCCATCAGTGACGGAAGCAAATCACGAACAGACGTGCGAGCGTTGAAAGCCGTAGACGATCGCAGGGATCACCCGGATTGGGCGCATCCCTCGAAACTTCGGCCGCTTGATGCCGACTTGAAGAGAATTTTTGCTTCTTCGCCTTGAAACGAAAGAATCGTGGTGAGCCGGATCGGATAAGCCGGTCTTTGATCCGAATCCGTCCCGTGACTATACTGTTAGGAATCAAAGCTTAGCCACATGGATGGCTGCCTTGGCGGCACGCTTCGGTCCCCTCCATGCGGCGTTCAACCCCTCGGACCCTAGTGACCCGTAAACTTGCCGTCTCCCATCGCACCGCGACCGCCAGCGGGGCCTTTGTCGTTGCCCGTATCGGAGCGAAGGCGCTGGACTTCATTTCGCTGACCGTTCTTGCCAGGCTTCTCACACCCAATGACTTTGGCCTCATCGCAATCGCAATGGTCTTCATCCAGATCGTCGAGGCCATATTCGAAGTCCCAGTCAGCGCATTGCTCATGCGGGCACGCCCCCTCACCCGAGGATTGCTCGATACCGGCTTTACCCTATCCCTGATTCGAGGGTTGACCGTGTTCGGCGTGCTTGCCGCCGCGGCGCTCGGGATCGCGAACTTCTACTCAGATCCCAGATTGATATGGTTGGTGGTCGCTCTGGCTTGCGCACCGCTTGCGCGCTCGCTTGTGAGCATTCGCATCGTTCTGTACGGGCGCCGCCTGGATGCGATGCCGGAGTTTTGGCTGGAAGTCGGCAGCAAGGCGGCGTCGCTGGTGGCCGCGATTACGGTCGCAGCAACCACAAGGAGCTATTGGGCGATTGCGGTCGCCACGCTGACCGCGCCGATCGTTAGTTCAGCGGCCTCCTATCTGTGGGCACCCTACTTTCCGCGTTTTCGGCTCAAGGAATGGCGGTTCTTTTCCGGCTTTGTCGGCTGGATAACCCTGAACCAGTTCTTCTCGGCTCTCCTATGGCAGTTCGATAAATTGTTTCTTGGTCGTTTTGTCTCGGACGGGACACTGGGGCGATTCTATATGGCTGGCAACGTTTCGACCTTGCCCTTCCAGGTCATTGGCGCCCCGATTCTCAGGCCCTTCGCCGCGGCGCTGTCGCTCAGCCATGCACGGAACACGCTTGCCGGGGCGTTTCAAAAGGCAACGCGAGCGATTTGTCTTATCATGGCACCCATTATTGTGACACTCGCGCTTCTGGCCCACCCGATCGTCATTCTGCTTTTGGGAGCAAAGTGGGAGCGCGCGTCGCCCTGGCTCGCCTTTCTTGCCCTCGCCAGTCTACCGGCTTTGCCTATGCAGACGCTCCCCCCTTTGTGCATTGCCCTGGACAGGGCCCGAACCCTCGCTGTGCGCGGCGCCGTTGAATTCGCGCTTTACCTGCCGATGGTCGCGCTGGGCTACTTCGCAGTCGGCATTCCTGGCGTTATTGCCGCAAAATTTCTGTCTCTCTTTGTTTCGGCAACTATTTCCATGTTCTTGGTGCGGTCGCTGCTCAGCCTCAGCATTCGCCAACAATTGGCCGACCTCATCGAGCCAGCGATCGCAACTGCTATTCTCGGTCTGGTGCTGTTTCTTCTCACCACCGCCATTCGAGAACCGACGGGGCGCGCTGGGCTCATCGCTTACATTTGCGGAATCGGCGGTGCCGGAATAACGATCTATGCACTGGCGGCGATAGCGCTTTGGAACAGGCTGGGCCGGCGCGACGGTGTTGAGCGGGTGGCAGCAACCATTCTTCTGGGACTGGGCCGCCGAGTGAAGTTGATCGGAGAATCGCGAGCCTGAATGGGCTGTTCGGGGTTTGGCCTGCGAGTTGCAGCGCGCGGCCCATCCACGGTGCGGAATACTCGATATGATAATCACCGGAGATGGCCACGATGGCGGCACTTCGAGCCCAGCCAAATCCGCGCCACCGCCGTGCCAGCGGAAGCAGGCTCAGCAGTCTGAGATCTGCTATCCGACTCTACACGTCATTCGCGCTCTGATGGCGGTGGCGGTCTTCGCCAGCCACTGGTCCGTGCCTCGGTACGCCATGTTGATCCCGCAGAAACAGCTCCCCGTAGATCTTTTTTTTAGCGTAGAGGGCTTTCTCGCCGGCAGCTTGGCCTTTTCCTTCGACAATTCATTCGGGCGATGGACGCCGGTCATTCGTCGATTCACGGCCATCTACCCCCTTTATCTCATGGGGCTGCTTGCTGGCCTCTTGGTTATGTACCCACTGGCCTTGCGGCTTCAGGACGGCTGGTCGATCCATATCTTTGGAGCCGCAGCGGTCCGCGGCTTGTTCATGTTACCCACATTTTCCCAGGCGACCGAGGGCGCGGTTTATCCTTTCAATTCTCCAAGTTGGGCAATCGTGGCTGAAACGGCGACCTTCGCTGTTTTTTGGCCCCTTCGATCGCGATTGAATGTCTGGGTTCTCGCCCTGGTGACGTTCGTTGCGATGGCGTTGATGCTGGGCTTGATCGTCCACTGGCACGATATCAATCTGGGGTGGCAAGCGCCCGGCTATTGGGGCGGATTTCCTCGGGTAGTCTTCGGCTTTTTGAGCGGTGCTTTACTGTTCAGAATTATGCAGTTCACGGGACCAATTCTGCCCAGGCTGAATCCACTTGTCATTTTCCTGGTCGCCAGCGCAATTCTATTCCTCAAAGTGCATCTGATCGGATTGCTTCTCTTGCTCGTTGTCGTCCCCCTTTTGACCTGGACCGGAGCGATCAGCACCGAGCCGAAATGGCTGTCAGGCTTGGGCCGCCAAGCCGGCCGCCATGCCTATGCAATATATCTGCTGGCGTTTCCAACGGTCCTGGCCTTTCGGGAAATCGGAGCCGGCTTGATGATACCTGAGACATGGCTGTCGGGCCCGGCGAGCTTCCCGGTTCTCTTTTGCATTGTGTTGCTGGTGGCGCATATCGGGACGATTGCCGATGAGCGTCTTCGCCGAGCCTGACTGATAGAGACTTCAAGAAATGCTGCGTCGCTTTGAATACGGCCAGGAACCGCTATTAGCGGGCCTACGGAACTTGCGCTCTACTGACCGATATCAGGCGTCGCTGTCTTGGCCGATGGGCGCAGTAGACCTGCAAGCTTAAGAGCGGCGGCACGCACCTGGGTGGGCCCTCCGGGCGCGATTAACCCGAGCAATTCCATCGCATAACGCCCGATCTGAGCGGGCTGGGCAGCAAACCGGATCAGATGCAACCGTAAGGAAAGTGGGGCCGCGACATCCCCATGACGCCCGGAAATCGCAAGGAGGTGCGCAAAAAAGTGGCAATGCTCCATTGCCCGCGCCTTTGTGGCAGCTGCGCCCTGCCAGCGTGCGCGAGACAATTTATCATTGATATTGATCGAGCGGGCGCGGTGCTCGCGATTAAAGAAAGTCGCCTCAGGAACACGAACGAATTCGCCAAGCAGCGCGACTTCGGCCATCAGCGCCCGGTCTGAGCCATAATATGGCAGGTGCAACATGGTTTTGTGCAATACGTCTCTGCGGAACAGTCCGAAGATCTCGAACATCGTACCGCCCTCGAGCACGCCGCGCATAAAGCGCTGAGCCGGAGTGAGGCCCCTTCTGTCCGGCAGCGGCTTGCCGACCAACGCAATCACGGCTCCGCTTTCATCAATGCACTCCGTCTTGGGAAATGCCCCAATGGCCTCGGGATCCTGTTCCAAAGCGCGTACCAACGCGCCAACGCAATTGGGGCTGATCAAGTCGTCGCACGCACACCACTTGAAGAACTCGCCCGTTGCCAGTGAGAGGCCCAGATTGTAATTCGCGGAAGCGCCGAGATTGCTTTCATTGCGCACATACCGAATGCGCGAATCGCGGCCCGCGAATCCGCGGCAGATTTCCTCGGTCCGATCGGTGGAAGCGTTGTCGGTAATGATCAGCTCAAAATCGGCAAAGTCCTGAGCGAGGATCGAGCGAAGCGTCTCTTCGACATACTGCTCGCCGTTGTAAATCGGCATTGCGAGAGTGACACGAACGGACATGGTCGTCTTTCAGTGTAAAGGCGCGAGTCTGTGGCTGATGGCCGTAACGCTCAAAGCGAATAAATCTCGGGCACAAGCCCCATACCGGCAAGCGATTCGCGGATTTCGCGCTCGTAGATTACATTCATGACGACAACAATATCAGGTTTGATGGTTTGCAAGTCTGATGGTGCGACAATCGGCTGCGCAGTCACGGGAATGAACGCACCCTGACGGTAAGGATTGATATCAACGGCATGGCCGATGTCCCCGTAGGGGCTGAATGCGGTCAGGAACGAGACCGCTTTCGAGCCTGAACCCCAGATGACCACGCGCTTGCCGTCCTGCCGCCAGCCTTTGAGCCTGTCGCGCCATGTCTGCATTTTTGCGGCCATGCGCGCCGGAAAGCTGGCGACCAGATCGCGCAGCTCGTCCATATCGGCAATCGGCGCCTGCACGGGCGCCGCCCCCGTCAGATTGGGGCGCGCCTCGATCGTCAAATACTGGGAATCGTATTCAATTGTCAGGTCGAACTCGCGAAACCCGGTCGCGGCAAACAGCCTCGCAAGCGAGCCCGGCGTGAAATAGGCGCAGTGCTCATAATAGATGTCTTCGAAGGCGCAGTGGCGCAGAATGCGCAGGGTCTCAGGGACCTGAAAGAAGACCACCGACTCCGTCCGGTGCGCGAGCCCTTTGCGCACCTTCGCCACGAAATCGAACGGATTGATGATGTGCTCCAGCGTCATCTTGCACGCCACGAAGTCTACATCGTGGTCGGAATATTTTTCCGAATAAAAATCCGGTATCAAGGTTACGCGGTAGGCGGCCTCTCCCGTCAGTCGCTCGGGATGCGCCCCCGGATCAATGCCGATGCCGCGATTCCCGCCCAGTTCGGAAAGCAGCATAAGGAACTCTCCTTTGCCACATCCGATTTCAAGCACCGTCTTGCCGTGCAGGTCATGCTTCTCGATGAGCCGCGCCGCGAGGGCGCGATGAAAGGCATTAAAGGTGCCAGAGAATCCCTGCGTCTCTTCATAGCGGGCAGAATATTCTACGATTTCCGGGCGAAACGCTGTGTTACAGATGAACCCGCAGGAATCGCAAAAGCCGAGTCTCACCTCGCCGGTGCGGGCCGCTCTGGCTTCTTCCGCCGTTTCCCACAAGATACAGCTGTTCGTCGGCGCGCGCGCAACATGGTAGAAGACGGCCACCGTGCCCTGCCGGCAGGCTGGACAGGTGCGAATGACAGAACTGGTTTCAACTGGCGCTTCTAAAGTGTGGCTCATGCCGAGGCCATTCCTTCCTTCACGCGCACCTCGTAGATGCGCGGATTGGGCACTGGTAGGACGAAGCGGCCACCCTGATCAAGATAGGCGCGCTGCTGCGCGGCAATCTCATCAATGAAATTCCACGCCAACACTAGGACGTAGTCAGGGTTGCGCTCAATCAGCGCTTCAGGCGGCAGAATCGGGATTTTCTGGCCTGGCATAAAACGGCCCTGCTTGTGCACGTTCCGGTCGACGACAAAGTCGATCAGGTCCGCTCCCAGGCCGACATAGTTGATCAATGTCGCGCCCTTGGCCGCGGCGCCGTAGGCCGCTACGCGCGCGCCCTGCGCTTTCAGGCTATGAAGCAACTTGAGCAGGTCCGACCGCACGCCGGCAACCTGTGTCGCAAATGAGCGGAAATAGTCGATCCGGTCGAGGCCTTCGGCGCGCTCAACGGCCAGCTGATCGCGCACGCTCGCCTTCACACGCTCAACGCGTTCGACGAACAGGCGCAAAGACCCGCCGTGAATCGAAAGGTGCCGAATGTCGTTGAGATAAAGGCCATTGCGCCGGAACAAATTGTCGAGCGCGCATACCGAGAAATAGCACATGTGCTCATGATAGATCGTGTCGAATTCAAGGTGGTCTATCAGAGCTTTCAGATAAGGCACTTCGATTACCGCAACGCCGTCATCCTTCAACGTTTCGCGAAGGCCCTGAACGAAGCCGTTCAGGTCGGGCACATGGGCGAGCACATTGTTGGCGTGAATGACGTCGGCGCGTTTGCCCTCGGCAACGAGCCGCTGCGCCAATTCAACCGTGAAAAACGTCTTTAGCGTCGGCACTCCGATCGCCACAGCCGCTTCGGCGGGGCCGGTTGCGGGATCAATCCCCAACACCGGGATGTCAGCTGCAACATAGTTCTTCAAAAGGTAGCCGTCGTTGCTCGCAAGCTCGATGACCAAAGAATTTGGGCCAAGCCCGCGCTCCTTGATCAGCGCCTCGACGTTCGCCTTGGAGTGCGCCAGAAGCGCTGGGGAAAAAGACGAGTAATAAGGATATTCTTCATCAAACAGCATATGCGCATTGATGGTGTCGATGATTTGAACCAGGGCGCATTGCCGGCAAAATGCAACGCGCAGGGGAAAGCGCGGCTCGGGCTCCCGCAGGCGTTCGGCGTTGATTAGCCGGTCCGCCAGCGGGGTCTCGCCAAGATCGAGCACTTCGGTCAGTTGCGACCCGCCACAAGAGCGGCAGCGCGTCTCGCTGCGATGAGCTCGCGCAAAATTCGATTCCGTCTGTTCAGGCACGCACGGTCTCCGCAACCAGCTGGTCCGCCGTTATGCGCCGTAAATCCCCGGCGATCTGACCCCGGGCGATCAGTTCACGGATATGGTCGATGCGACGGAATTTGGGACCTTCGAACTCCGTGACGGTCACGCCGACTTCCGTATAGGCGCTGAGCAGTTGCTCGATGCCCCGTCGCACCGTCCACTGAGGCTTAAACCCATGGAGGGTGCGTGCGATGTAACCGCAGTCGACGCGATAGTTGCGAATATCGGGTGCGGCGTCGGGGGCAAAGCCAATACGGCTCTGAGGCAACAGTTCATGAACGATCTCGGCGACCTCGCGGATGCGGTAATTCTCGGTCGTCGATCCGACATTGAAGGCTTTGCCATGCACCAGATCGCGATCGGCCTCCAGGGCTGCAATATATGCAGCCGAAATATCCTCAACATGCACAAGTGGGCGCCAGGGCATGCCATCGCTTTTCAGGCGAACCTCGCCCGTCGCGAACGCCCAAGCGGCGAGATTGTTGACCACCAGGTCAAAGCGGATGCGCGGGCTCAGACCATATGCCGTGGAGGCGCGCAGGAACGTCGGGCTGAATTTTTCATCCGCGAGCTTGATGACGGCCCGCTCGACATCGACTTTCGATTGACCGTACGGCGTTACCGGGTTGCATGCGGCGCTCTCGGTCAGGAAGTCATTGCCCGCCGCCCCGTAATTGCTGCAGGAGGATGCAAACAGGAACCGCTCTACGCCCGCCGCCTTGGCGAGTTCAGCCACCCTCACCGAACCGCGGTGGTTGATGTCGTCGGTCAGACCAGGCCGGTAATCGCCGAGCGGATCGTTCGAGAGGCCCGCCAGGTGAATGACGGCATCGAAACCTTCGACGTCCTCGATGGTCGCGTCGCGGACATCCTTTTCGATCGTCGGCAGAGCGATCGGCGAGCCAAGGAACGTGCATGCACGAAACAGATCCGAGTCGAGTCCGACCACATCGTGGCCGCGCTCAAGCAGCATAGGCGCCAGCACCGTGCCGATATAACCAAGATGGCCGGTCAACAAAACACGCATTTCTTCACTCCCACGTTTTCCAGGGCGCCTTGCCGTCTTCCCAGAGGCGCTCCAGCAATTTCTTCTCGCGCAAGGTATCCATGCATTGCCAAAATGACTCGTGCCGGTAGGCCATCAGTTGTCCCGCGGCCGCCAGGTGGTTCATTGCCCCATGCTCGAACATCTCCTCGGGGTCACCGATGAAATCGAACACGCCCGGTTCAAGAACGAAAAAAGCGCCATTGATCCAGCCTTCGCCGGTTTGTGGCTTCTCGGAAAATTCCGCGACCCGATCGCCATCGAATTCGATGTGGCCATAGCGAGCCGCCGGCCTCACCGCCGTCATGGTGGCCAGCTTCCCGTGGCTGCGATGAAAGTCCAGCAGCTTGTCGAGATTGACGTCAGAGACGCCGTCTCCCCAGGTCAACATGAATGTGGATTGACCGAGCCACGGCGCCATCTTCTTGATGCGGCCGCCGGTTCCTGTCTTAAGGCCTGTCTCGATCAGATCGACGGTCCAGTTCGCCGGCGATGCATGGTGGCGCCTGACCGTACCCGTGCCGGTATCGACGGTCATGTTTCCACTCAGAACGCAAAAATCATTGAACCAGCGCTTGATGAATTCGCCCTTATATCCCAGCGCGACGGCAAATTCGGTATGACCGTAGCGCGCATAATGGCTCATGATGTGCCAGAGAATCGGCCATCCGCCGATTTCGACCATCGGCTTTGGCCTGACCTCGGTCTCTTCGGCCAAGCGCGTACCATAACCACCCGCGAGAATGCCGACTTTCATTTTGAGATGCCCCCGTTTTCCTTCGCGCGGTTTCGCACCGTTAAGCTAGGAAAGCCAATTACGCGATACAATTGCGCAGCCAGCGTTAATCTCAAGATAAATCGCGGCCGTGCGATTTCAGAATTGCGGGGGACAGGTGCCCAGCCCCGATAACCTATTGCCGTCGTTGGATGGTTCTCGGGCATGACTGTTGTCGTTGATTGCCGTTCCGTAATGTTCGAGATCTCTCCCCTCATCCAATCGGAAAGGCGTCATTGCCATGAACAGGCCCGGCTCCATGCTGCGGGCGCCTCACTAGCCCAGAAAACACGTACCTGGAGATTAGAAGCGGGCCGCCTCGGGATTCACTTTGGTTAAGTAGGACAGCAATGCGGGAACGCAGATTCCATATAGCCCATTGTTCTAAAATGAAATTCCGCCCGGCGCTCGTACGGGCAATTACGCGCCATTAAGCGATTTGTGCAAAAATCGGTCGAATCCGACGCTGGACGTTGGCAGACGCAGGGGGCGATGCAAACATCCACCTTTCAAGGTCTTTGCTGTCGATAGGTGTGTTTCCCCGGAATCGCCTGCCGGCAAGCCCATCGAGCTGTTTTGGAAAACGAACGCCAACTGTGTTGTAGAAAGCGCCGCCGATGAAAAATATTCATGTCGATTCAAAGCTGGGCGATTCCGAACGTCTGGAGCGCTTGTACAACGGCGAATTGTTTGTCTTTTCGCCCCGCCCGAGCATGCTCAAACTCATCAATCATGCGCGCGAGATGATTGAAAAGGCTTTTGCGCCGATTGATCCGCAGAAGGCGCAGTATTCGATGGCTGTCGAAAAGTACGTCGAAATCTGCACGCCTCTTAAGCCGGGATTCATCCACCATCCTGAAACCAAGAAGATCATTCAGTGCATTCTCCAGGAATTTGGCTGCGATATGCAGAAGACTTATCTGGATGTTCCGCGTCTGCGCATGGTCACCAGCGACGGCTATTTGACCAGCGGGGTGGGATATGCCCATCACCCGCATCGCGACACCTGGTACTCGGCTCCGATGAGCCAGATCAACTGGTGGGTGCCGATCTACGATATCGAGTCCACCCAGACGATGGCGTTCCATCCGCATTACTGGGATCACCCCGTCAAGAACGGCAGCGCTTCCTTCAATTACTATGAGTGGAATGCAACGAGCCGTAAGGATGCGGCCAAGCACATCAAGACCGACACGCGCAAACAGCCCAAGCCGGAAGAAGAATTGCAGCACTTGCAACCGGAAGTCCGGATGGTTTTGCCGGCCGGCGGTGTGGTGCTTTTCTCGGGCGCTCATCTGCACTCGACTGTTCCCAATACATCTGGAATGGCGCGGTACAGCATCGACTTCCGGACGGTCCATCTCGATGCGGTCAAGGCCAAGGGTGGTGCGAAGAATATCGACTCCTATTGCACTGGGACGAGCCTGCGCGATTACATGCGCGGATCCGATCTGGTGCGCCTCGATGAATCGGTAGTTTCGCTTTACGACGACACACCGGCGGCGGAAGGCGTCCGCGTTTATCAGCCGGAATTGGCGTCGGTCTGATAGAGCCTTTTCTCTGCTGGATTGTGTCGGTGCGGACCCGAAGTTGACACCGATAACCAGGCGTCGGGTCTTTTGAGCTAGGTGAACTGCTGCGGCGCGGCACCACGCTGACGCTAGCCGCAACAAACCTCGGTCGGCATCACGCAGGGTTTCGGCCCTACGCTGTCGCTAGGGCATTCGCGAAAAAGGCCGGTCCAACGGACCGGCCTTTTTGCGAATGGTTGCGGGGACAGGATTTGAACCTGTGACCTTCAGGTTATGAGCCTGACGAGCTACCGGGCTGCTCCACCCCGCGTCATGCCTTGGAAATTTCCAGAGGGTGCGCGGATATAGGCTTTTGGCCTCCCCCTGTCCAGCCCAGAATTCAGGGCGGTTTCCCTGCCTTTTCAGGGTTCAGGCAGCCTTAACCCCGCACCCCTTACAAGGCCGGACCCGCCACCTCTGGAGCCTTGCATGCGCACCTATACCGGCGCTCTGACCCTGCTACTGGGTCTGGCCGTACAGCCGGCTTTTGCCGACGAGCTGTTTGACAGCGGCAAGCTGTTGGCGACGGGTGGCGTATCCCAGGTTGAAGGGGCAGGGGGAGGTGGCCTGGCCAACTGGGCTCTGATCACCGGCTATGGCACGCGCGACGGCATCGGCGCCAATGTGCATTACACGGCCGTACCGCTGCCCGACTACACGCTGCAAACCACGGGCGTGGCGGTCGGCCTGTTCGATCGGCTGGAGCTTTCTTACGCCTGGCAGGCTTTCGATACCCAGGATGTCGGCGCCGCGCTGGGGCTGGGCCGTGGTTTCACCTTTCATCAGAATATCTTCGGCGCCAAGCTGAAGCTGATCGGCGATGCGGTCTACGACCAGGACAGCTGGTTGCCACAGATCGCAGTCGGTTTGCAGCACAAGGAAAATGACCGCGCCGCGGTGATCGCTGCCGTCGGCGGCAAGAACAGCGTCGGCACCGATTTCTATCTGACCGCGACCAAGCTGTTTCTGGCGGAGAGCCTGTTGGTGGACGTCACTTTGCGCGAAACCAAGGCCAACCAGTTCGGTATCCTGGGTTTCGGCGGTGACAAGCACAACGAATATAGCACTCAATTTGAAGGCTCCGGCGCCTATCTCTTCAGCCGCCGTTTCGCCCTGGGCGCGGAACTGCGCACCAAACCCAGCAATCTCGGCATCGTCCATGAAGGCGCGGCCTGGGACCTGTTTGCCGCCTATTTCTTCAGCAAGAACCTTTCCATAACCGCTGCTTATGCGGACCTGGGGAACATCGCGATCGAGAACGATCAACATGGCGCCTATCTGTCCCTGCAGGCAGGCCTTTGAAGGAATGATGTCATGAAAGCTCTGGCCGCCACTTTCTTTCTCTTGGCTCTGGCTACGCCGCTGTGGGCGCAAGACGCGCTGTTCGACGATATGGGCGGGCAGCCAGGCATCAACAAACTCGTCGATGCCTCAGTCGACAATTACCTAGCCGATCCGCGCATCAAGGACGTTTTTTCGGAATCCAACATCGATCGCATCCGCGCCGAACTGAAGGACCAGTTCTGTGCAGTCGCCGGCGGCCCCTGCCGCTATACGGGCCATTCCATGGAGGCGACCCACAAAGGCTTGCACCTCACCAATGCCAACTTCAATGCCCTGGTCGAGGACCTGCAGACCGCGATGGATTCCTGTAACATCCCCTTTGCGACCCAGAACCGCTTCCTGGCGCGCCTGGCTCCCATGCAGCATCAGGTGGTGACGCGATGAAAAAACTGCTCCCGCTTTTCCTGCTTGTTCCGGCAGCGGCCTTCGCCGCCGACGAGGCGCATACCGTTGTCCAAAAAGGCCGTGCCTTCCGCCCTGCCGAGGTCAATATCAACCGCGGCGAAAGCCTGACCTTCACCAACGATGACGAGTTCATCCATCAGATCTATGTGCAGGCGCCGGGCTTTGCCTTTGACAGCGATGAGCGGAACCCGGGCCAGGATATTACCGAAACCTTTACGGCGCCGGGAACCTTCGAGGTGCGCTGCCACATCCACCCCAAGATGAAGCTGGTTGTGCACGTTAAATAGCTGCATTCAACGCGGTTTTTGACCCTCTTTAAGCGCCCATAAACCGTGCAGGCGGATACTTAAAACCGCATTGACGGTGTTTGAACGCGCGATGGCCAAATCCAGCATTGGCGCGAAGATTTTCGCGGCCTTTGTGGCGATGAGCTTGCTCATCGCTGTGATCGGGCTTGCCGGTTACGGCGTGCTTTCAGCGGCCGGCAATATCGCCGTCACCACCTTCGATGGCCCGCTGATGGCCATCTCCTATGCTCGCGGCGCCCACACCGATTTCACCGAGTTGCAGGTGCTGGAGCAGCGCTTCGAGCAGGCGCCGCCGGAGCGGCGCGCCGCCATCGCGGCCGAAATCGACGAGATGGCCGCCACCTTTACCGGCGATCTGGGCGTGGCCGCCCAGCGCGCCAGTGCGCAGGACGAACTCAAGCTGATTGCCCAAATCGGGCCTTTGGTGAAACGCTGGCAGCAGGCACGGGCGCGCGACGATCATGCCGAGCTGGCGCGGCTGGATGGCGTCATCGACGAGAAGTTTGATCTTCTGACCGAGCTGATCACCGACCACAGCTTCGTCGACCGCCGCCAGACGGTCACCAATATCGCCAATTTCAAATATGTCAGCATTGCCGTCACCTTGCTGGCACTGGTTCTGGCGGCCGGCATCACGCTGTTGCTGCGCAGCCGCATCGTGCGGCCCCTGCGGGCGGCAGCCTCGGTCGCCGACCGCATTGCCAAAGGCGAACTCGAGACCACCATTCCGCGAGGTGGTCCCGACGAGACCGGCGCGCTGCTCAAGTCCATGACCGTGATGCAGGACAATATCCGCGAGGCCATGTCCCGGGAAAAGTCGCTGCGCCGTTCGGCCGAAAACCGGCTGGTGGATGCGCTGGAAACCAGCCGCGAAGGTGTGATGCTGGTGGCCGCCGACGACAGCATCGTGATGGCCAATTCAACCCTGCGCGGCTTCTTTCCCGCCATCGCTTACGGGCTCACGCCAGGAACCCAGTTCAGTGTCGCGCTGGAGACCATCCGCAGCCAGCTCAAGCCCGACCAGATGTCGGCAGAGGATATTGTCGCCGCCGGCCAGGCCGAACTGGAACTGGCCGACGGCCGCTGGCTGCGCATGACCGGCAGCGCCACCTCGGAAGGCGGCTCAATCTATTTCCTTTCCGACTTCACCGCCGTCAAGGAACGCGAAGAATCCCTGCGCCGCGCCAAGCGGGACGCCGAAGCCGCCAATGCCGCCAAGAGCCGCTTCCTGGCCAATATGAGCCATGAGCTGCGCACCCCGCTCAACGCGATCATCGGCTTTTCCGAAATCATCTCAGGCCAGTTTTTCGGCGAGCTGGGGAACGGACGCTATCTCGATTATTCCCAGGACATTCTGCGCAGTGGCCGTCATCTGCTGGCGGTGATCAACGATGTGCTCGATCTATCCAAGAGCGAAGCCGGCAAGATGGCGCTGAACACCCGCCAGGTGGACATGCGCGAGGTGCTGGACGACTGCATCGCCATGGTGCGCGAACAATGTGCCGAGGCGGGTCTGACATTGGAAACCAGCGGGCTCGACCAGTCACTACCGCTGACCGGGGATGCCGCCAAGCTGCGCCAGATTTTCCTCAACCTTCTTTCCAATGCGATCAAGTTCACGGAAAAGGGCGGCAAGGTTTCCCTGAGCGCCACTGCGACCGAACAAGACGTGGCGGTGGTGGTCGCCGACACCGGCATCGGCATGGACCCGGCGGATGTGGAAATCGCCTTCCAGCCCTTTGGCCAGGTGGATAACCGGCTGGAGCGCCGCTACGAAGGAACCGGCCTGGGCTTGCCGCTGACCAAGGCGCTGGTCGACTTGCACAGGGCCGCGATCGTCATCGACAGCGCGCGGGGCCGTGGCACTCGCGTCACCGTCACTTTCCCGCGCGCCGTGGCCCAGGAACTGGCGGAAGCCGTCTAGGCTAGTGTCCCGATTCCGAAATTCGCATGATCTCTATATCGAACTCCAGGCGAGTTTCGGAATCGAAGGACACTAGCAACTTATTGAATCCTAGTGTCGTTTTGGTTTCGAGGTTCGCATCGAGCCTGATATCGATAATGTAGCGAACTTCGAAACCACGACACTAGGCCGTCTTTCCGGCTTCAAACCGCGCCGCGGTGTGCTCGCGCGCCGTCTGGATGGCGCGCACAAACCCCACCGGATCGGCGATGCTGGGCGTGGTCACCGAATCCACGCCGGTGCCTTCGATCCGGATCGTTCCATAACCGAAGACACGGCCCAAAATGGACTGGTGAACCCGCACACCCTCGATATTGGGCAGGGAGATCTCGTTGGTGTGCATGGAAAGAAGGCCATAGCGCTCGACAAAGCGGTGACTGGTGACGCCGATCTCGGTGGACCATTTGCGGATCATCAGCCTCAAGAAGGCGATCAGCCCGATCACGAACAGCACGCCGGCGGCGATCGCCGCCATGGTGGCGCTGTCGTCCATGGCGAAGTTGACATTTTGTGCCTTGCCCAGCAGGGCCAGAAGCAGCACGCCGGGCACCAGCAGGCACAGCCACGCCGCCGTCACATAGAGCCAATGGAAATGGGCGCGCGCGATAATCGTCTCGCCGTCGCCCAGCGACTTGTCGATATAGGACATGGGCAATGCCTCCCCGCAGGAAGGCGCCGTTTTACGCGATTTCTGGCGATTGAACCAGCGGGCTAGTGGTCGTGATCGGGCAGCAGCACTTCCCGCACGCCCTTATGATTGGGAGCGGAGACCACGCCTTCCTGTTCCATCCGCTCGATCAGGCTGGCGGCCCGGTTGTAGCCGATCTGCAGCCGCCGCTGGATGTAGGAGGTGGACGCCTTCTTGTC